>ENA-OQKN01000389-OQKN01000389.1-human-gut-metagenome-genome-assembly--contig:-NODE-389-length-51425-cov-5.021677_pt1 | contig 51425 bp, 54 predicted proteins | sample MGYA00242776_ERZ504794 | MGnify/ENA primary metagenome ERZ504794 (study PRJEB26092, sample SAMD00036434) | human gut metagenome | host: Homo sapiens | study: EMG produced TPA metagenomics assembly of... | reverse complement strand
CTGGATATAATCTACCAAACGCTGAGCGTTGATCAAAGCGGCGTTGCCCTCGTTGCAGTGATAAATTTGTTTCTTGATACCTAACTTGTTCAGCATCATGATACCACCGATACCCAACAAATACTCTTGTTTCATACGGTTTTCCCAGTCGCCACCATATAATTGGTGCGTGATGGAACGATCCCATTCGCTGTTCTGAGGAATATCCGTATCCATTAAGTACAAAGGTACACGACCTACGCTAACTTTCCAGATATGAACGTAAACGGTTCTGCCCGGATAAGGAACTTCCAATACCATCGGCTCTCCGTTCGACTGCAATACCTGAGTCAACGGCAGGGCGTTGAAATTTTGCGGCTCGTAATTGGCGATCTGCTGACCGTCCATGGACAAAGTCTGTGTGAAATATCCGTAACGATACAAGAAACCTACGGCACATAAATCGATATTGCTATCGCTGGCCTCTTTCAAGTAGTCACCGGCTAATACTCCCAGACCACCTGAGTAAATCTTTAATACATTGGTCAAACCGTACTCCATGCTGAAGTAGGCTACAGACGGTTGTGTCTTGTCGGGTTTTACATTGATATAAGCTTTGAAATCAGCGTATACCTTTTGGATTTCAGCCATTAACTCCTTATCTGCTAAGATCTCTTCCATACGTTTGTGTGAAAGGCTTTGCAATAGCTGTACAGGGTTACCTTCTGTGGATTTCCAAAGTTGTTTGTCGATCTTGCCAAATAGTTTAGCGCCTTCATGATTCCATACCCACCAAAGATTCGTAGCGATCTCATTAAGTGGTTCCAACTGTTGTGGAAGCTTGGAATGTGAGTAGACGTCCTTCCAAATAGGACTGTTTGCGTTATTCGCCTTAATTTTCATTATCGTGAAGTTTAAAGTGTTTGTCTAAAAACGAGTGCAAAGATAGCATTATCTTATTAATTATGAGCAATATTTAGCTGTTTCTTTCCTCGGCATGCTTTATGGCGATATCGAATGCGGTCAGATAATAGTCGATAAACTTGCTCCATTCAGCTTTTCGAGCGAGATCGAAACAACGCTGTTTGATTTCCTCGATGTCCGTAGCATCCTTTTGGCTGAGAGCCAGGATGGAGTTCATGATAGCGTCCGCTACCTCAAAATAATTGAAATCCGTACGATTAATAACCTCTACGCCTTCGCTAAGGTTATCTCCGGATACCGTTTTCTTCGCCCACATACCGAAACCAGCCAGATTGGTCGTGATCGTCGGTATACCGAAAGCGATACTTTCCAGCGGGGTATATCCCCACGGCTCGTAGTAGGAAGGATATACGGTAGCGTCCATCCCTATCAGCATATCATAATAGGTCTTATTGAAAATACCTCCTTTACCGTCCAAATAACAAGGAACGAATATGATCTTTAGTTTTTCGGATGCCGCGTTCGTGAAGCCGGCGTGGTTGATATAATTCAAGACCTTATCTTCTGGCATATTATGCAACCAGTGCGTAATGAAAGGGATTTGAAGCGGAGAGGTCGTCTTTATGTCCTGCTCGATCGCCTCTTTTAAATCCGCACGGGCAGCACGTACCCAAGCCGGTACCATGATAAAGGCGACGACCTCACGCTGCAGGCGTCCGGACGTACGTACACGGTTCATCGCCTCGATGAAGACATCGATACCTTTATTTCTGTATTCATAGCGGCCACTGGTGGAAACCAGCAAAGCGTTCGGGTCGATGGAACAGCCCAATAATTTCTCCGCTACATTAATTAATGTACGACGTGCCTCCTTCCGCTTTTTAGCGTATTCCTTACCCTCGGGTACGAAGTTGGGCTCAAAGCCGTTCGGGGTAACGATATCCGGTGCCTTATCCAATAACTGTTTACATTCACGGGCCGTGATATCGCTTACGGTCGTGAAGCAATCCACGTAATGGGCGGCCTGCTTCTCTACGGAATGCTTGGCCTCCATGTTTAGCTCCTTAGCCATCTGATCGCCGTTGTAACCGTCCATATAAGCGTATAACGCTTTGTTGTTACCGGCGATAGAGCGTCCGATCGATGTGGCATGCGTCGTGAAAAGTGTCGCTATGGCAGGGATTTGCTTTTGAATGTAAAGCGCTCCCATCGCCAACATCCATTCATTGAATAGGGCGGCGACTTTCTTGTTTTCCAGTTTGTAGAAGTGATAGAAACTCTCTATTACCTTACCGACCGCATATGCGAAGATACAAGACTCATCGTAATCGCCGTAGGCGTGGATGGAGTCAACTCGGAAATTTTCCCACATAGAATAGAAAAAGGCGTCTCGTTCACTGAAGTAGGACTTGAAATCTACCAGTATAACAGGGGGGGTACCCGGTACGTTCCAGCGACCAACCTTAACTTTCAAGTGATCTACTGCCTCGGCGTGCTTTCTCCAATCCTCAAACAAAGATGCGTCTTCCGTAAAATCGGGAGCGGTTGTGTTTGCCCACACATCCGGACCGATGAATATTACTTTGTCGTTAAAAATTTGTTGAAGCGTATGAGCTTTAGTCGATAGTACGGTATAAATACCTCCCACTTTATTACAGACTTCCCAGCTGCTTTCAAAGAGAAACTCTGGCGTCTTTATCATTTCGTTCATATTTGATTTGTTTATAATCAATGATTTCACCGCTGCAAAGATAATTCATTTTATGTTTTTTCTTGGCCTTTCCTCGGTATTTAATAACATATGTTCTATATTTGTGGATAATTAAATATGAAATAATTATGGCTAAAAGAAGAATTTTAAAGAAAGAGATCAGCTACGTGGCTGGTGAATTGTTCACGGAAGCGCTGGTTTGCAAATTGTATATACCCGGAGTAAATCAAGAGAAAGCGGATGCTTTGATGGCTCGTATCCTAGATATGCAAGATAGTTATATCGTTCGTGCCGGACACCCCGACGGCAAGGATAACAAGGCTCTCGTACGGAATTATTATCGCAAATTAAGAGAGGACTTGCAAAACGAGGTTAACGCTATCGCCGACGAGATAGGAGAGTTGAGCAAGGACAAATAGGCATGAAGAAGGCAATTAGTAAGGCGATACTCCGTATGGCGGGGTGGAAGCTGGGCCCGGTGGATGGCGTGGATTTGCCGAAATGTATCGTATGTGTGGCTCCGCATACCAGTAACTGGGATTTTATCGTAGGGAAACTTTTTTATACCTCGATCGGGTGTAACGCCGGTTTCCTTATTAAGAAAGAGTGGTTCTTTTTCCCTTTTAATTTGCTGTTTAACTGGCTGGGAGGTGTTCCGGTGGATCGTGGTAAACGTACGTCGGTGACCGATCAGATGGTGGAACGTTTCAAGACCAGTGAGCGGTTTCAATTGGCCGTCACACCGGAAGGTACCCGGAAGCGGGCCAAGGACTGGAAAAAAGGATTCTATTTTATCGCTTTGAAAGCGAACGTGCCGATCGTGGTGGCTTATTTTGATTATGGAAAGAAAGAGGTGGGTACGAAGGGTGTTTTTTATCCGACAGGTGATGTGGATAAAGATATCCATACGATACGTGAGATGTATCGGGGAGTTACCGCTTGCCATCCTGAGAATTTCGTACAGGTATAGGAGTTTTATGGTGAAGAAATAAGAGTTTTACTATAGGAAAACAAAAGTTTTCCCTAAGAGAAACAAAAGTTTTGCTATGAAGAAACTACTGTTTCTTCACCATGAAACTGTTTCCTTGTCACAATATGTCTTTTTATTACCTTAATATCTTTATTCTATGACTGAAGACTTACGTATCAGCATGATACAATCCCATATCATTTGGGAAGACCGTGAAGAGAACTTGGGTTATTACGGCGAACTGTTGCGCCGTGTTAGTGGAAGAACCGATTTAGCCGTATTGCCGGAGACGTTTACCACGGGATTTTCCATGGACGTGGAGAAACAAGCCGATACGATGGAGGGCCAGACCGTACCGACTATAAAGGAATGGGCTAAGAAATATAAACTGGCCGTGGCCGGGAGTTTTATCGCGAAAGATAACGGAAAGTTCTACAACCGGGCTTTTTTCATCACTCCGGAAGGAGAGGAGTATTATTACGATAAGCGTCATTTGTTCCGTATGGCGGAAGAGGACAAGCATTTCTCGGCGGGCGACAAACGGCTGATCGTGCCCTATAAAGGCTGGAATATCTGTTTGCAGGTTTGTTATGACCTGCGTTTCCCGGTTTGGAGCCGCAACGTAAATAACGAATATGATCTTTTGATTTATGTGGCCAATTGGCCCGAGGCCCGGAAGAAGGCGTGGAAGGCATTGCTGCATGCCCGTGCCATTGAGAACATGGCTTATGTCTGTGGCGTGAACCGTGTGGGGGTAGATGGGAAAGGTTTTCTTTTCAGAGGGGATTCCATGATTTATAACGCAAAAGGAAAGAAATTGGCTGATGCCGGAAAACGGGAGGAAATCACCCGGACATGTACCTTGAAGAAGAGCGAGCTGGATGAGTTCCGGGCTAAGTTCCCGGCGTGGAAGGATGCGGATGGATTTAGTATTGACTTCTAATCATCTGATTCCTGCTGATTATGGAAAAACGTAGTCCTTGGGCTTGGATCCCGTCTCTTTATTTCGCCGAAGGCTTGCCCTACGTGGTAGTCATGACGCTTTCTGTGATCATGTATAAACGTTTGGGCGTCTCGAATACGGATATCGCCTTGTTTACCAGTTGGCTTTATTTTCCTTGGGTGATCAAGCCCATCTGGAGCCCGTTCGTAGACTTGATAAAAACGAAGCGTTGGTGGATTTATGGCATGCAGTTATTGATTGGTGGTGGAATGGCAGGTGTGGCGTTCGTCCTTCCCGGGGATTTCTTTCTGCGGTTTACCTTGGCTTTCTTTTGGTTGATGGCGTTTAGTTCCGCTACGCACGATATCGCCGCAGATGGGTTCTATATGCTGGGCTTGACGGAGGAGCAACAGGCGTTCTTCATCGGTATCCGAAATACGTTCTACAGGGTGGCGATGCTAACCGGACAAGGTCTGCTGGTTATGCTGGCGGGACTTTTGGAGGAGAGTACCGGGCGGATTTCCTTTGCTTGGAGCCTGGTGTTTTTCGTATTGGCCGGTACCTTTATCGCCTTGGCCTTGTGGCATAAGTATATCTTACCCCGTCCGGCGAGTGACGCGCAACGTACGAATATCACCCCTCATACCATCTTGGTGGAGTTTGGCAATACTTTCGTGAGTTTTTTCAACAAGAAAGGGATTGTCCCGGCTTTGCTTTTTATGCTGACGTATCGTTTGGGGGAATCCCAATTGGTAAAGTTGGCTTCTCCTTTCCTGCTGGATGGGCGGGAAGTTGGCGGGCTGGCGCTCAGTACCGGTGAGGTCGGGTTCGCTTATGGTACGGTGGGAGTGATCTCCTTATTGCTCGGAGGGGTTTTAGGAGGCCTGGCTATATCCCGGAGTGGCTTGAAGACTTGGTTATGGCCTATGGCATTGGCTATCTCCTTGCCGAATCTGGTCTATTTGTATATGGCCTATACGATGCCGGAGAGTATTGTTGTCGTAAACGCTTGTGTCGCTGTCGAGCAATTCGGCTACGGGTTTGGCTTTACGGCTTATACGATGTATCTGATGCTTTTCGCCGAGGGGGAATATAAGACTTCGCATTATGCGATCAGTACCGGTTTCATGGCGTTAGGTATGATGCTACCGGGAATGGCATCGGGATGGATACAGGAGCAGATCGGTTACCAACATTTCTTTATCTGGGTAATGATCTGTTGCATACCTTTATTTATTGTATTGCCGTTCTTGCGTTTCAAGAAAAAATAATCTTATACCGATAATCCGGGAGTGTAGGGAAGGGTCACGATGAATGTGCTACCTTCCCCTTCTTTGGATTCTAGGGTGATATATCCTCCGAAGTGCTCGATGATAATTTGGCAGATCGCCAGTCCGAGGCCTGTCCCTTGCGCAAACTCGTCCAGTTTGTTGAACCGTTCGAATACTTGGGCTTGCTTATCTGCGGGAATGCCTTTGCCCGTATCGGTCACGGAGATCTGGATCCAACGTTTATCTTGCGTATAATCGTATTTAATCAAGATGTATCCTTGCGTCGTGAATTTTGCGGCGTTGTTTATGAGGTTGGTAATCACTTGGGTTAATCGATGTAGGTCCGCTTGGATAATGGCCGGGAGGACCGGCAGTTGTATTTTAAGCGCTACGCCTTGGGGCATCAACAATTGATGGGTGCGGTAGATATGGGATAGTAATTCGTTTAAGTCACAATTCGTGAGGGTAAACGACATCTTACCGGACTTGATGCGGGATAGATCGAGAATGTCATTGATCAATTTCAATAAGAGGTCGCTGTTCTTACTGATAACTTGCATGAACTCATCCCTCTCGTTCGGGCTTATTTCCATATCGCTTGTTAGCAGTTCCGAAAATCCAACGATGGCGTTAAGCGGGGTACGTATCTCATGGCTCATATTGGCGAGGAACGCTGATTTCATTTGGTCCGCTTCCTCGGCCCTTATACGGGCTTTGATAAGATCTTCCTCTACTTCCTTACTTTGTTGGATATTTAAGCAGAGCCCGTTTACTCCGACATTATTGCGGGTGGAGTCTTGTCCATTCTTCGCTTGCGCATATCTGAATTCCCACCATATATGCCCTTTGCCGTTGAAATTATATCGGCGGCGGGTGATCTTACGGGAAGGGAATCCTGTATCAAGCAGGTGCTTATGTTGGATGAAATCTTCCCGGTCTTCAGGGTGGATAGACTCTTGGAATTGCGTGGAGGTGATCGGCTTTATCGGCATATCCAACGACTTATAGAAATCATGGTCGAACTCGAATACGCCGTTGCTGTATCGGAATGCGAAAATATCACCGCTCTCTAAAGCCAACGAGAGGAATTCTTTCTCTTTCCGTAAACTTTCTTGAGCCTGTTTCTTGTGAGAGGCTTCGCGACGGTATTGTACTCTTTGATAGAAAAGTGTCCATAGGATAAATAGGGTTAGAAGAATCCCGCATAGAATAATATATGTTTGATAACGAACCACAAAGGGCATATTCAAGAAGATACTGTTTTGAGGCAGTTCTTTCCAATCGATACCCCATTTATTTAAAGTCGGGTAATCGAACAGATAGTTTTTGGCGCTTTCCGTTATTTGTGGGAAGCTATTGGCCGGTGTGCCCTTGAGTATGCTGGCAGCTCGTCGTAAGGCTTCTTGGGTTTGGCTCTCTACCGGGGTCATATATCCTCCGATGAAGTCTCCGTCATATCCTACGGATTCGTTGATCGCCGAGAAGCTGGGAAATGAGCAGAACCTACCTAAGGCTATCGAGGTATAATCTCTTTTGGTAGCAAGGTAGGCCTTGTTGTAAGTATTTGTACCTAACCCCCAGATCAAGTTGGAACTGGTGCGGGGTTGAATGGTTTGTATATAGAGGGAATCGAACGGTACTTTTGGGAACCGCACTAAAGAAGAGGATCTCTTTTTATCGGATGGGGATGAATACTGGGGATATTTAAGGTAATCGGGTCTAGCCTTGGAGCATAGCCCTTTTATTTGCTCATCCATATCTTTCAGGATCTTTTTGTCAAGAGCTGTACTATCAGAGACACGTACAATTACGCATTTTCCCATGATTCGCTCGATAAGTTCGACGTTTTTCCGATAGTCCGGCTTATCCCAAAATCCGGATACGTTAGGATACTTTTGAATTAAGGGTATGTTTGGGTAGTTGACTCCGGTAAAAACGATAGGTACGCTATCTAATAAAGGATGTTCGCAAGCCAATAAGGAATAGGTCGCTTGATCATCGTTTACGATTATGATATCAGGCTTCCATAAAGATAACGTATTGAGTTCCGTATATATTCTTTGTTTCTCTTCTAGCGATTGATAAGCTTCGCAATTAAGATAGAACGTGAAGATACTAGCAGGAATGCCTTCCTTCTGGAATCCTTTTTTAAAAGCCTCTTCTATATCTTTATAGGCTTGAAAGTCCGGCTCATAAGATTGGACTATCAAGATACGCTTTTCCGTGGTTGAGCGTTCGCAAGAATTTGCGACCAATAGAAATAATGGAAGCAACAATAAAAAAAGATAACGATAAGAAGTGTTCGCCATGTGTATAGCTTCAATATAATAGGTACAAATGTATAAAAAGTAATTGGATATCAAAGAGACAAATGTCTATTTTTCTTGGCTTCTGAGGTTGGTTTATAATTCGAAAACCAAGGAGATGCGGCACCCCTTATTCTTTTCGGACTTGAGCAAGATACGCCCGTTTAATTGTTTTACGATAGCTTGGCAGATCGATAATCCAAGACCTGTCCCTTGCACGAAATCATCCAGCTTCTTGAAACGCTCGAATATCGCTTCTTGGTCCTCGGGAGAGATCCCGATGCCTGTATCCTGCACATAAAGTCGGACGTCTTGTGCATTGGTGGAATACTCGTAACCGATCTCTATAAAGCCTGCGGAAGTAAATTTTATAGCATTTTTCAGTATGTTCTCGAGCGCTTGGTAAAGTCGCTCCTTATCCGTATATAAGCAGATCGGCGTATCGGGGCATTTCTCCTTGAATTCGATACCTTCGGGGACATCGGAAAGATGTTGTTTATAAAGGGTTTTCACTAAATCCGTTAAATTGCAGGATTCTTTATGAAAGACGATACCTCCGGATTCAATCCTTGCCAAATCCAATATGTCATTGACTAACTTTAGTAATAACTCGTTATTGGTCGTGATGATATTAGCGTATTGCTCCTTCTCTTCCGCTGTCAGATCCAGTTCGGCGATTAGGCTTGAAAAGCCGATGATCGCATTTAGAGGGGTACGTATCTCATGACTCATGTTAGCCAAGAATACGGATTTCATCCGGTCGGACTCATTGGCTTTCTCCAAGGCTTCCGCTAATGATTCCTTTTCATGTAATAGGGCTTTTTGCGCTTGTCGTTTTGCCTTGGATTCTTGGGTATACATGATGATGAAGCTACCGAAGACAAAGCAGCACATCGTGCTGACTACGATTATCAAGCTCCAGAATAATCTTGGATATTGGTCCTTAAAAGGAAAGTTCAAAAGTATAGCATCCTTCGGAAGAAGCCTTTTATCGATATTCCAATATTTGACTTCATTGAAATCAAATACATAATTCTTCTTGCTCTTTGTTATCTGTGGGAATGATTCGCTAGGGGAGCCTTTTAATATTTCCGCGGCTCTATCGGTAGATTCTTCTATTTGGGTTTCCAAGGAGGTGATATAGCCACCTACAAGTTTATTCGTATATCCTAGATCCTCGTTGATCGCCGTAAAAGAGGGTTTACTGGAAAAACGGCTGGTGTTCAATACCCGGTAATCCCGTTTGGCCTGTAGATAGTAGATGTAAGGGACGTGTTTACTCATGTACCAAGAAACAGCTGATAGCTTGTCTCCTTGCACGGGCACGACGTTGACGGTCGTACTATCCGGTCGTTTTAAGCTTTGATTGACCCTGTCCAAAGTAGCGATCTCTACCGGTATATACATGATGCGATTATTATCGACCCGAATGTCTGCTTGAGCACATTGCTCATGTAACGTAGCCTTAATGTGCCTATCTATATACGTACTATCGTGCAACATATAAATCGTAGACTTGCCCAACAGATGTTCTATCAAGCGGATGTTCGTGACGTAGTCGGGCTCGTCCCAGAATCCGGAAACATTCGAATATTGCGCCAATAGTGCCTTATTGGGGAAATTTACGCCGCCAAATACAATGGGAATTGTAGAAATTAGCGGATGATGGCATTGCATTAACGTGTAAGTCGCTTGATCCTCGTAGACCAATATCAGATCGGGTTTCCAAGTGGAGATCGAATCTAGATACAGGTACATCCGTTTTTCTTCGGCAGGTGCCGCATATTGCTCGCAGTTCAAATAGAATGTTTGGATCGACGGATTAATCCCCTTTTTCTCGAGGGATTTCCGGATCAACCGATCGCAGTCTTTATAAGCTACATAGTCGCTTTCATAGGAATGGACTACTAATATACGATATTTATTTTCCGACTGTTGACAAGAGGACTGTAGAATGGCTAGCAGAAAAAGTAGAACAAATATGTAATATTTCTGTATAGATCTCGCTAGCATAAGTCGAAAATTAGTACGTTGCCCTTAATCGTAATTTAAAATGAGTGTTTTTATGCGAGTGCAAACTTATTAATAATTATTGGATATCAATGGCTTTTTTATTGAATATATAGGGCTAAAATAAAAAACGGCTATCAGATCCCGAAGGACCCGATAGCCGTTTTTCTATCTTATGTGGAGTAAAGGAGCGATTAAAACCGCTTCTTTTTATTTTACTTCCTCAAAGTCAACGTCCGTAACGTTACCGTCTTTGCTGTTGTTGCTGCTACCTGCGTTACCGCCAGCTTGTTGACCACCGAAGTTAGGATCTGCTTGCGGACCGCCTTGAGCGCCGCCACCTTGAGCGTTGTACATTTCTTGGCTAGCTGCTTGGAATACGCTGTTCAATTCTGCCATAGCAGCATCGATACCTGCGATATCCTGAGCCTTATGAGCTTCTTTCAATTTGTTCAAGGCACCTTCGATCGGAGCTTTCTTGTCTGCCGGAAGCTTGTCGCCAAGATCTTTCAATTGTTTCTCGGTCTGGAAGATCATGCTATCCGCTTGATTCAATTTATCGATACGCTCTTTCTCTTTCTTATCGGCCTCTGCGTTTGCGGCAGCCTCTTCTTTCATACGCTTAACCTCATCATCGCTCAAACCGCTGGAAGCCTCGATACGGATACTTTGTACTTTACCGGTTCCTTTATCCTTAGCCGATACGTTCAATATACCGTTAGCGTCGATATCGAATGTAACCTCGATCTGAGGAACACCACGTTGTGCGGCAGGTATTCCATCCAAGTGGAAACGACCGATAGACTTGTTATCTTTAGCCAAAGAACGCTCACCTTGCAAGATGTGGATCTCAACAGAAGGCTGATTGTCTACGGCAGTCGTAAATGTCTCGGACTTCTTGGTCGGGATGGTCGTGTTAGACTCGATCAATTTAGTCATTACACCACCCATTGTCTCAATACCTAAAGACAGCGGAGTAACATCCAACAGCAATACGTCTTTAACCTCACCTGTCAATACACCACCTTGGATCGCTGCGCCTACGGCTACTACTTCATCCGGGTTAACGCCCTTAGACGGAGCTTTACCGAAGAATTTCTCAACGATAGCCTGTACAGCCGGGATACGAGTAGAACCACCTACCAAGATCACTTCGTCGATATCAGAAGTTGATAAACCTGCATCTTTCAAGGATTGACGGCACGGTTCGATACATGCTTGGATCAGACCGTCAGCCAATTGTTCGAATTTAGCACGAGTCAAAGTCTTAACCAAGTGCTTTGGAATACCGTTTACCGGCATGATATACGGCAAGTTGATCTCCGTGCTAGTCGTACTTGACAACTCGATCTTCGCTTTCTCGGCAGCTTCTTTTAAACGTTGTAAAGCCATCGGGTCTTTACGTAAGTCTACGCCTTCCTCTCGTTCGAATTCTTCAGCCAACCAGTCGATGATTACGTGGTCGAAGTCATCACCACCTAGGTGAGTATCACCGTTTGTTGATTTTACCTCGAATACGCCGTCACCTAACTCAAGGATGGAGATATCGAATGTACCACCACCTAAGTCGAATACGGCGATCTTCATGTCTTTGTTCGTCTTATCCAAACCATAAGCTAAAGAAGCGGCAGTCGGTTCGTTTACGATACGGCGTACGGTTAAACCTGCGATCTCACCAGCCTCTTTCGTAGCCTGACGTTGAGCGTCACTAAAGTAAGCAGGTACTGTGATAACGGCTTCCGTTACTTCCTGTCCCAAATAATCCTCAGCTGTCTTTTTCATTTTCTGCAGGATCATCGCTGAGATTTCCTGCGGAGTATACAAACGTCCTTCGATATCTACACGAGGAGTGTTGTTATCACCACGCACTACTTTATAAGGAACGCGATTGATTTCCTTTTGTACTTGGTCATAAGTTTCACCCATGAAACGTTTGATAGAGAATATAGTCTTTTCAGGATTGGTGATAGCCTGACGTTTTGCGGGATCACCTACCTTACGCTCGCCGCCTTCTACGAAAGCTACGATTGAAGGTGTTGTTCTTTTACCTTCGCTGTTCGCGATAACAACCGGTTCGTTACCTTCCAATACGGCAACACAAGAGTTGGTTGTTCCTAAGTCGATTCCAATAATCTTTCCCATGATTGTAAATATTTTAATTGTTATTATTCATCGTCCGTCATCCTCCTTGTTTAAAGGATTCACATAGTATTCAACAAATGCCGTGCCAAAGAAGTTTGGGTTTGAAAATAAATAATACGTGTCATGAATCGTGACATTTTGGCGGTTTGGCAGAATACAGAAAGCCCCGGAACCGTTTTAATAGGCCCGGGGCTTCTCTTGTTATTTGTTGATTATTTCCTTTTCTTCTTTCATGTCAAGCTCATTCTTGTCGGCATCAAAGAATTTGTATTCAAGAAAGGCGAGACTTTGATTGGGAATAACTTTTAAACCATGTGTGTACTTCATTTTCCACTTCATGCTCAAGGGGAACAACCCCTTGTTCACATACGCTGCGACATACGGATGTACATGCAGGGTGAATTTCTTCACGTGATGTTTGTTTACTAAGCAATCTATTTTTTCTTCCAGGCTGTCGGTAAACAGGATGGAAGGCTTAACCGTTCCTGTTCCGAAACAGGATGGGCAGTCTTCTGACGTATCCACGTCCATTGCCGGACGTACCCGCTGACGGGTAATCTGCATCAAGCCAAACTTACTAAGAGGAAGGATATTGTGTTTAGCCCGGTCATTTGCCATTGCCTTTGTCATGTGTTCAAATAGCTTTTGCCGGTTGGCAGCCTCTGCCATATCGATAAAGTCTATGACGATGATACCTCCCATGTCTCGTAAGCGGAGCTGACGGGCGATCTCATCGGCGGCGGCTATATTTACGTCGATAGCTGTCTTCTCTTGGGCATCGCTGCCTTTGGAACGGTTCCCGCTGTTCACGTCGATAACGTGCATAGCTTCCGTGTGCTCGATAATCAAGTAAGCTCCACTCTTGTAAGTGACAGTTCGTCCGAATAGCGACTTGATTTGCTTGGTGACCGCAAAGTTGTCGAAGATAGGAAGCTCTCCCGTATATAACTGTACGATTTCTTCCCGTCCCGGTGCGATCAAGCTTACATAGTCGCGGACATTATTATAGACCTCCTTGTCATTTACATAAATATTTTGGAAAGAGGGGTTGAATATATCCCGAAGCAAAGCTACGGTACGTGCCGTTTCCTCATAAATAATAGCCGGAGCTTTGAGTTTAGGCACCTTCACGATATTATCTTCCCATCGTTTCATCAATGTCTTCAATTCATGATCAAGCTCTGCGACACGCTTGCCCTCCGAGGATGTCCGTACGATAACACTGAAATTCTTCGGTTTGATACTTTGGATTAACTGGCGCAAACGGGCTCGTTCCTCGCTTGATTTAATTTTGGTGGAGACAGATACTTTATCGGCGAACGGTATCAGCACGATATATCTTCCGGCAAAAGAAAGCTCGGAAGTCAATCGGGGACCTTTCGTCGAGATAGGCTCTTTAGCAATTTGAACCAACACCTCTTGTCCTACTTTCAGCACGTCGCTAATACTCCCGTTCTTTTCGATCTCCGGTAGAATCTGAGTTTTCGACAGTACCGGCGCCTTTTTGGGATCGCTCAGCAATTGCTTTAAATATTTCTGTTGGGTGTTGAAGTTAGGACCTAAGTCCAAATAGTGAAGAAACGCATCCTTTTTGTAACCGACATCAATGAACGCAGCGTTTAAGCCCGGCATCAGTTTCTTAACCTTACCTAGATAGATATCACCAACAGCGAACGAGACGTTGCGGGCCTCCTTTTGGAGCTCCACAAGGCTCTTGTCCTCCAAGACGGCGATAGATACCTCTTTGGGCTGTACATCAACTACTAATTCACTAATCACTTAAGATGTGTTTTTAAGATCAGACCTTATAAAATACGCAAAGAACAAACTTAAAAGGTCACTTATTAAGTTTGTTCTTTAGAGTTCGTTAGATAGACTTATTTCTTCTTATGTCTATTCTTCTTCAGTCTCTTTTTGCGCTTGTGCGTAGACATTTTATGTCTTTTTCTTTTCTTTCCGCTAGGCATCGCTTTAAAATTTTAAATTAAACGTATAATAATTAATTACTTAACTTCACCAATAAAAGTCTTAGCCGGCTTGAATGACGGAATGTTGTGTTCCGGGATGATGATCGTAGTATTTTTTGAAATATTACGAGCTGTCTTTTGAGCTCTCTTCTTAATAACGAAACTTCCGAAACCTCTCAAGTAAACGTTTTCGCCTTGGGCTAAAGAACTTTTTACGATATCCATGAAGGACTCAACGCTTGCTAGCACTGTCTGTTTGTCGATACCAGTGCTTTTTGAAATCTCGCTAACAATATCTGCTTTAGTCATGTCTATAAATTAATTAATTGATTTTGACCTATTAATTTTTTGGAATGCAAATATATAGCTTTTTATTTAAGTGGAAAAAGAATTGAGCTTCAATTTTTAAATAAAAAGATTCTTCTCGATTCGTAATATATATGTATGTTTGCGGTAATCAAATAGTTATGATGTTGAAAAGTGAGAAAGGGAGCAGTTATGTTACAGTATGAAAGTGAGTTAGAAATCAGCCGGATATTGGTTGAGTGGTATGAAACCTATAAAAGAGAGCTTCCTTGGAGGGAAACGAGAGACCCTTATATCATCTGGATATCGGAGATTATATTGCAACAAACCCGGGTTGTACAGGGATTGGAGTATTTTTTGCGTTTTACCGAACGTTTCCCGGATGTGGCATCTCTAGCGGTGGCGGAAGAGGATGAGGTGCTGAAATATTGGCAGGGCTTGGGGTATTATAGCCGGGCTCGTAACTTACATGCGGCGGCTAAATCTATCATGGAGCGGTTTAACGGGGTTTTCCCGGAGAATTATAAAGAGGTATTATCCTTGAAAGGTATCGGGGAGTATACGGCGGCGGCGATCGTCTCCTTTGCTTGGAACCAACCGTGTCCGGTCGTGGATGGAAATGTGTACCGGGTACTTTCCCGTTTGTTTGCCGTAGATACGCCGATCGACACCACGAAGGGTAAAAAGCAATTTGCGGAACTGGCCGGAATGATCTTGGACCCTAAGAACGCAGGGACGCATAATCAGGCGATCATGGAATTGGGTGCTTTGCAATGTGTTCCTCAAAACCCGGACTGCGGGGTGTGCCCGCTAAAAGATAAATGCGTGGCGTTCGCTTCCGGCAATGTGCAAGCTTATCCGGTGAAACAAAATAAGACGAAGACAAGGGATCGTTATTTCCACTATCTATACATTATATATAAAGAACAAACTTGGATGAACAGACGGACGGGGAAGGATATCTGGACCGGTTTGTATGAATTTCCATTGATCGAGACGGATCATGCGATGGATTTTTCCGGTTTGTGTGAGACGCAAGCCTTCCGTAACCTATTGGGAGATGCTGGAAAATTGAGTATCACCCAAGGGTTATCGAATGTAAAGCATACGCTCTCCCATCAAATTTTATACGCTTCTTTCTATCAAATAGAGATAGAGCAGGTTCCGGAATCCTTGGGGAATTACCTCTCTCTGCCTTGTCGGGATATTGAGAAGTATGCCGTTCCCCGGCTGATACATATTTATTTAGAGAAATTAAGACTATCTGATTATCAGTTGTTTATGTAGTTGGTTCTTGATCTCGTTCTTTAATGATCTAATAGAACATCGCAAAGATAGAGAATTTTTATTCTAAACTCCATTTTAATTCCAACAAAAATAAAGTAGAGTGTGACCATAGATAGATAATTGGACGTAAGGATTTGGGACTTTAAAATATTCCAGCCGTGTAAAGAAGGGAGGCGTGGGGTTTAACGAGCCATCGCCTTAAAATATCACCCCATATCCCTTTCTAGCATTAGAGCCGCTAAAGTTTGATGTATAAAAAAGGGAGCTACATCATTAAAGATCATAGTTCCCCTTTGTCAAATAAAAGCTATCCTATTAACGTCAATTCTCTACCTATTTGATGAATGCCGTCTATTATCCTCTGTCTTTGTACAGGTCTAGGCTTCCTAAAGCCGTTAGCGTAATGTGTTAGTAGTGCTTCATTGATACCTGTAACTTTAGCAATAGCTTTTCTGGTAACTATTCCATCCAGACTATGAAGCATTGCGGAAGTATCTAGTTCAAATACTAATTCATATTCATTCTTTAACTTCTCTGGCAATTCATCACCATCTTCCAGCATTCCTTTTATATGAAAGTCTAACGCTGATCTATATTCCTTTTTAATGCCTTCTATGGTATCAGAACAAGCTACACATCCCAATATTTCATCACTTGCGGCACAATAATTATCGCACCATCCAATTTGTACTATAATCTTCTCCATAACTTATAATGTTTTTAAAACAGGATGGAATTACTTCCACCCTGCTTGTTTAAAAATGCTGTTCAGTCTGAACTGGTCTAAAGTATCACTAAGTTTACCGTTAACAGTAACCCTGCCCTTTTTAGTAGGATGCTTATACTGTCTGTGGCTGCCTTCTTGCCCTACCTTATACCAACCATCCTTTTTTAAGAGGTCTAAGACCTCATTAACTTTTAATGGTTTCATAGAACACTGCTTTTATTTGACATCACAAAGATATATAATAATATATCATTATGCAAGAAATGATATAGAAATATTTATCATTTTAGTTAAAATAGTTCCTGCTTCCTCCGTTCCATATACTTAGTATATAGTTCTGTAGGCTCATCTGTAACCAAAGTAACTTCATCACCACCAAAACATATAGCTTCAAATTCATTCCTAGATAAGAACACAGCTTTAATATCTTCCTTATCAACCTCTATAGAATATACAGCAGTATCTTCCTGCTCATTTCTAAATGCAAAGAACTCTGCTATCTCTCTACTGGTAGTCCAAGAAATACCAAAACAACTATCTCCATCTTCATCTTCATACTCATCCATACTACAACCTCTATACAAAGTAACCTTATCGGGCAATCTATTATAATAGGCTAGTTCTTCTTCATTCATTACTAATTCCTTCTTACACCTCATAAAGTATTGTATAGCCCTAAAATCTCCTGTACCTCTTCCTACTGTCCAAGCTATAACCAGACCTTTATTAAAGGCTTCATCAGATAGTTTGTCATTCTCAGCAAGGTTAGCAAATAGTTCCCATCTATCTCTATCACTTGTATAAGTCCTTAATATATTTACAATATCATCACCTGTTACTATCTCTCTTTGGAAAGCATCTTCTATAGCTTTAGCTTTCTTAGCTTCCCATTCTTGCATCTGCTTTAAATAATCTTCTAATTCTTTTCCTTCTAACACTCTCATTCTTATTTGGTTTTTAAAGCCAGCTACCATTATTGGCAACTGGCTATTAGTTTAAAATTCTATTTCAACTTGTTTTCCTACATAAGTCTGTAACAGCTTATCGCCTACCAGCTTTACTAATGAATTAACAGACCCCCTTTGATAACTGGTCGGATCTTCCATATAGGCATTCACTAGACTGGCTACACCTACAATACCAGCAGCTTCAAACCAATCTGCCTGCCTTGGTTCTATTGGTTCATTCCACTGTTCAGCAGTTTCAGCTATTGCAGTAACATCAATAACTACACCTTCATCACCTTCATTAATAATGCCTGTATCAGCATATCTACCATTCAATTCTAAACCTAAATCCAGTAAATTCCAAAGCTGGACTAATTCTTTAGTCTGTGTGTCCATACTCATCTGTTTAAACTGTTAATAAATTTAGTTCGCTCTTCGTCATCCATAGAAGCTAACAAGACTCTTAATTCATCCTTGTGTTCCTCTGCCTTCTCACGCTGTTTTACCTCCCTAAGCTCCTTTAGATTAGCAATGTAACCCTCGTAGCTTTTGATACGTTCATCACACATCTTAATGTACTCATAGGCAGTAGCTTCTGCCTTAAACTGTTTACCGAAGGTTTCACATTGAACCTTGCGATCTGTAAGGTCTATTTCTTGACCTTTAATAGTAACTATGTTACTCATAAAATGATGCCACTGCCCTGTGGGCTTATATAGGTATCTAGCACACCAGTTATTTAACTGGCGGCAAAAGTATCAGAACTAATTTACATAACGCTAGAATTAATTGTTACTTCCTAAAGGTGGAAAGCTAACAGTTTCTCCTTCTTTAAGTTTATCATATTCAACCTCTAGCCAGTTGTTCGTGTTCCACTGCTTCCACTTTATAAATGTTATAGGTAATAACTGATCTTGCAAGTTTATCCAGCTAAGATTCTCCTTGAATCTATCAGCTAGCATTAATAACTGCCTGTATCTACTTCGTACAACTAAATAAGGTGTTAGTTTAAACAGGTGCAGAATCTTTATAATCATATCTTGTTCATCTGTACTAACCAGACTATCCTTCTTTCTTTTTACAGGGAAGTAGTAATGTAGAAAGTTAGCCAGTTCTACAGCAAACATACTTTGTATGTAGGTGCTATTAGCAACTTCATCTAACTTACATATACTATCTACCTTGTATTCTCCATTCCTACTAGCACCAATAGCATTAGCAACATCTTTAATAATGCTACCGCTGTTTAAAGTAATGTCTGAACCCTTCTTATACTTTAATGTGATACCTTCCAAACCATCTGCATTTAATTCTTCTAATGTAGGTCTTAGCTTTACAAAGTAATGCTGTTCTATTACATATATTATATAGCAGCACAACATATACAGTTCTTCCTTGTCCCCATTAAATTCCACCTGCTCATTAAATGTATCAAAGTCCACTTTTGGCACATACTTCCCTGCCCACCAAACAGCAGTAAAGTTATCTGGATTCACTGAATAGTATCTACCACCATCTATAATGGCATAGAGCTGAATTTCCTTATAATAGTAATCTATATATTTCATTCCGTAAAGATAATTAAAAAGCCTGTCCACCAATAAAGGCAAACAGGCTCCTAATTATTTATCTTCTATCTTATCTGCTCCTACTTCTGCCTTTATCTTATGAAATTCCAGTCTATAATGTAAATCTATTCCAAATAGGCTACCAGCAAATACAGCTATCTCTCCAAATGCTACCAGTACAGAAGGGTGAATAGTTCCTATAGGTGGAATAAATATACCAGCAATTAATAAGAAGCATCCTACTAATACTAGTACTATTGCGGCTGCTAATTCTGTCTTAACTCTAGTTTTAGTCATTATGCTTCATCCTCAAATTGTCCTACTATAGTATTTACTATATTATTATATGTATAAGTAAGGATAAGTTTACCGCCTCTCGTTTTATACTCTGGCAATGAGTTAGCCACTACATTAGTTACGGTCTTGGTCTGATTATAGGGGACTACAATATCAGCCAATTTAATCGTTGTCTCTCCATATTCCTGTGAATCTCCAGATTCCTTGAAGTCTAGGTAAACGATCTGCAATGTTACATTTGTCATAGTAGCTCCAGCCGTACTAACCCTATTTGTAGCGTCAATCCTATAAGTAGACTTGTTACTAGCCCAAGTTCCAGTAACAAATACGGATAGTCCACCAGTCTTTATACTTACCCTTTGCAACACGTTGTCAGTCGGTGCAGGTACAAAGTTTGCGGCAGTTGAGTTAGGGCCATAAGAGACCTGTTTTATCGAGCTGAAACAACATATAAAGTCATAATCATATCCAGCACTTAATTGGCTTGTTGGAACTTCAACGCCCACTCCTTGTCCTTGTGCAAATGTTTGACTGGCTGTTATCAAATTGCCTACATTCTGATCTGCCCTTACTACAACTACAGCAGGATAGTAGGTGGATAATGGATATTTCCCCTGTATATCTGTTAATTGAAGGTTTGAGGATGTATCAACACCATTCATATCCAACGCCATTCCAATAGTAGCTGAGGCATCCTTATATACAATGTTAGGTAACTCATTGCAGTAAACAGGTTGTTGAGCCTGTGAGTTATACCCAGCGAAGTCACCTAATCTGTAAGGCTGCGCTGATCCTCCCGTGGGTGGTAGATACCCCCAGAAGGTGACATCATTTCTTAGATCTGTGACCAATTGAGTAATTGTTGTATATCCTCTTACGTCCAGTCCACAATTTCCATCTGAAGCTTTCCACCAGTTTGAAGGTCGGCTGGTAGTAAAGTTATACCTAACAGGCTTATATTTACTCCACTTATTAATATATTGTCCCTTACTGCATAAAGTACCTAAGTCCAGACTTGGATTTCCTGTGCAGTTCCTCACATCCATTATGCTAAGGTTGGTCTTCGGTAATATCATAGTTAATTCGTTTTAGTTTCTAAGTCACTTAATCTGGCCTCTAAAGCCTCTATCTTCGCTTGTTGCTCTTTGATGAGTTGATGTAGCTCCTTACAGCCATTAATGGCTACGGTAGTGGCTAATGTGGCATAATCCACGGTTAATATATCCCCATATTCGGGCATATTGGCTGTTCCTACAACTTCTGGAAAAACCTTCTGTACATCCTGTGCGCTAACCCCTATACGTGTCACATCGTCTCCAATATCCAGTCTCTTATGATAAAAGGCGGATAAGTCGCTGATCTTATCCAATACGTTAGAGACATTTATGCTTCTTTCCTTTAACCTTATATCTGAACCATTAGAATAATTACCAGCTACGTACATATTACCAGTAGGCGATAAGCTCGCCTTATTCTTATCGGTTCCACCCCAACAGAAGTAAACATTCTTATCCCCCCGTTGCGATAGGTAGAAGTTAAGGCCAGAACCAGCGTCAATACCCCAGAAGCCCCACGTAGCCTTCACCATCGCTGATTGGGTAATAGTACCACCGTTCCACGCTGGCCCTTGAGCACCAGTAGCTCCTTTATCACCTTTTGGACCTTGTGGACCTGTCGCACCAGTAGCTCCTTTGGGACCTGTAGGACCTTGTGGACCTCTGATATTCCTTGTTGTTGGTGTTGTAGTGGAAGTGCTGTTAGACCAGCTTAAATTACCATTGGTATCAACGGATGGTAGCCAATACTTGAAGGGACTAGCCCCACCTGTACTAGTCTTATATGCTATAACATCCCCATCTGCCTGTACGCTGTTAGTAGTCTTTATCAATCCACTTGCTGTGATACTACCTACACCTGTCATATTACCACTGATATTAGTACTACCATTAAATGATTGCCCCCAAATGGTTCTAGCGGTTTGCAACTTTGTCGCTGTCCCAGCGTTACCACTTACATTTCCTGTTATTGAAGCCTTGATTGTAGCTGGTAACTTCAAATTCACATTACCACTACCATTGACACTAACCACAGATCCCGCACCAGTACCATCGGACGATACTATACCTATATTTCTGGCTGTTCCCCAATTGGCTGTAGTAATATTAGCAGAGCCATTAAAATTAGTACCGTTGATAGTTCTAATTGTTTGTAATGTTGTAGCGGTAGTTGCATTGCCATTTAAACCAGCGGTAATAGTTCCATTGGTATTGAAATAAATGTTTGCAGTTTGGGTGTTAGTTCCAGCGTTATAATTGGTGTCAGTTATATAGCTGAAATGTAACCTGTTCTCGGTATATGTACCACAATCCCAACTACCAGCCTGTGACTTGCAAGACCATATAGGCATATATTGACTTGCTCCAGCACTATTAAGTACGATCATTGCGCCCTTACGACCGTTCACCCAGCTTTGTGAAGATCCTGCCTTAGCTATTTGTCCACCAGTCATAGTTCCACCGCTCAAAGGTATATAACTATGTGTATGATTACTTAAAGAGAATGTACTCCCTTTAGTTGCAGTGATTGTATTACCACTTTGGCTAATTGCTGTAATTGCATTACCACTGCCTGTAGTAGATACAGTAGAGGCATAATTACTATGTGAATGAGAACTTGCAGCAGCCCCAATACTTGCGGCTGTGATATTGAATGATTTAGCAGCTGATCCATCATAAGCACCCTGTGAAGTACCATTAAGTGATATTGTTAAAGCGTTTGGATTCTTTAAGGTTGTTGGATATGCTGGTATAGAAATTGTATTTCCACTAATATTATAAGCAGTTACACCTACTTTTACAGTGCTAGCGTAGTTATGTGTATGTGAACTGTTAGCCTTGCCATTTAAGGCTGTCTGTAGATCAGACTGGTTACTTAGCGTACCCGTGATCTCTCCCCACTTTCCTCCACCAGTAGTACCTGTGGCACTTATAGTACCATCGGAAGATACAGATATACCACTACCAATTTTTACACATCCTAGTGCGTTGGTGGATGCTATTGGGTACTTCTCACTCGTAGTGCCAGTACTATAGGCTATTATATCCCCTGTAGCCTTAACCGATTTGAAATTAACATCATTGGTAGTAGCTAGGTTCTGGTTAATAATATCTAGGTAGCCTTTATTACTATGTGAGTGCTTCTTGCTATTGGCATCATTCCAGTTAGTTCTTTCCGTATCAGTAATGAATCTATGTGTAGCGTCCTGCGTGATTATACTGGCAGGGTGATTAGTTGGATGTGTATAGTTATTATATGTAGCACCCTTGGTCACAGTGATTGTATTGCCGCTTTGACTTATAGAGGTCACTGCGTTACCTGTCCCAGTGATTGTAATGGTGGAAGCGTAATTACTATGCGTATGATCTGTATTGGATTTGGAATTTAGCTTGGTGTTAATCTCTGTCTCTGTGTAATACCTATCATCGTGTGTATGCGTTGAAGGTGTGAATGAGGAAGGTTTGTTATTGATATTATCCCAATCCACAGAACCAGCCTCACCACCATCAATATTAACGCTAATCGTACCGTCCCCAGATACATTAATATTATCTCCTATCTTTACACATCCTATAGCGGTCTTACTGGCTATAGGGAACAGCTCCTTACTTATGCCCGTGGAATAGGCTATTATATCAGCCTGCCCTAAAATAGTCTTACTAAAGGTCTTTTGTCCTGTTATAGTCTGGTCTGTATCTAATGTAACACCGTTGAAATCTGATATGTCCTGCATCTTGTGGGTATGGCTAAAGTCCGTGATCTGTGACTTGGTATGTGTATGTGAGAAGTCTGATATTTCAGCTTTGGTATGTGTATGCTTGGAAGGGGTGAAGGTGCTAGGCTTATCCTTTATATCATTCCAGCTACTAGCCCCACCAGCCTCGGCATTTAACGTGCCATCATCTGTTATAGTCAGATTCTCACCAACTTTTATAGTTCCTAAAGCCGTTGGGGATGCTATAGGATATTTCTCTTTAATTTCATTGGTACTGTAAGCGACTATATCCCCTGTAGCTCCTACATTACCTTCTATAGTCTGGCTTTCCTCTCCAGCCAGCTTTACATAATTACTTAGGTCTACATTAGAACCACCACTAACAGAAATATTACTACCTCCATATCCGTATTTATGGTATTTACTTCTAGGCGTGGCTGCTATTCTGCTACTTGTTATATCCATAGTTAATTAAGTTCTATAAGGTTACATTCTATGCTATTATCTTCATAATTGATCCTTCCTCCAGCAAATACAAACCTCTTACCAGACAGATAGCTATCCGTAATAATTGAATAAGGCTGTACTTCTGGCTTAATCACCTGTAGAAGTTTGACCTTCGGTTGCTTGTATTGGTTGATTATCCTTTTTATTAGATATTCTTCTGGCTTATTAGACGTATTATCAATAGTATTAGTGAGAGTATCCAGTATGGCCGTTCCTACTATAGCCTTACTGAATGATAACTCACTATTATTCTTGGATGTTATCTTGAATGTAATATCGTCTAGGGCATTGATATAGGATTCATTCACCACATTCTCATACTTGGTATCTTTCTTCTCTCCAGATGTGTTACCCTCCTTACGTTGGCTCTGTAAAGATATATCCTTGACGAACATATAGCTAGGCGGGAACAATATAGCCATTTCAACATTAGGGAACTTGGGACTATATAATGTAAGCTCCAGATCCCCAACCATTACCTTATCTATATTTATCAATGTACCAGTAAGCTCATCATAGCCTGTTGTGAAGTCATTGGTATTTCTGGCATTCAGCCATTTAGCGGTTATCTTATTCTTGTCACAATCTGTATATAGCTTAAAATAGTTATCACTGTTGGCAGTCCAGCTTGTCCCATTATAGTAATAATCACCTATTCTGAGCTTGGCAGGTATATAGATAAAATCATTGTTCCAGTCACTACCTCCTTTCATACTGTCACCCTCTATAGGTAATCCCCAATCATCTGTAACTTGTATCATCAACTTGAAATCTATACACAACTTGGTATCTGTATCAAATACTATGGTAGGTGATGCCGTTTTAGTCCTTATAACAGGGAACTCCAGATCACCTGTCTGCCATAAATATTTAACAGTCCCATAATCATCATATTGTTTTATCTCAAACAAGTCCTCATAGTTCAGTTTAACTGGTTTGTTACCTGTATCATAGCTGGCTACCTGTGTTAAGAAAGTCCCTGCCCTTTGTTTCTGCTTATCCAAGCTAAACCCATCGTCTACCTTAGTGAAAGATGTACTGTTACCAGCATAGTAAACAGGCTCGAATGCTTCTGATTCCGCAAAGTTCTTTATATATGTTTTGCCATTGAACTCCTTGGATTTACTGTACATAGGAACTTGCCATTTGAAATTAGATTCTGGATAGAGACTGTCTTTATCGGCCTCATAATCACTGTCTATCACCACAGCCCTATTATATCCACCTAATATGGATAATTGGTTGTTGTTTCCTTTAGATGGTATATCCCTTAAATTAATAGTAGAAGATAGGGTAGTAGTTGTGCTAGTAAATATATTGATATAACTAGTTTTACCAGCCTTTATATAGTCCATATCAATAAAGTACACTATTCCATCATATTCTGTAATAGTCCAGTTAAGGAACTTGCAAACTTCTTCCAGACATTCCTTTAAAGGCATTGCTTTGCCATCCTCATCAATGAAGTTAGCTGTACTTACAGTTATACCATTTAAAGAAGATGTATATGTATTAGGCATATAAACTGCTCTAAAATCACCTTTACTTTCAGTGATACATTTCTTAATAATATCCATCAATGTAATAGTAGCTCCTTCATCTTTAAAGTCTATGTACTCCAAAGTAGATAAAGCCGATATACACTCTATATTCAATTCGAATAAATTGTTATCATAGTCCTGTGAATATAGTTCTGGTGTTATGAAGCCAGTCCAGATAACAGATCCAGCCTTTACCAAATTAACTTTAAATCTCTGGTATTGCGTACTGAATAACTTCTGTAAGTAATCACTTCCAACTAATTTTAAAGTAGCTCCACTGAATCTAGTAGGATTGTATAAAAAATCTTCGTCATTTACATCTACTATGAATGGTGGTGTGCCACCTGTAAGTTCTACAGGTGATCCAGTTCCACCATCTTCTAGTATTTGTACAGTTAAGGCTTCTCCATCTACATTAGTAAATGGTACTGTATATATAAGGTTGTACATATTACTTGTATTTACTTGTCTTACTTGTTTGAGAATTAAGAACGCCTACCAAATCCCTGCCTTCGATTCTTAATTTAACCTCTCCACCAGCATTAACGGAAGTCCCACCTTTACCATCTAAAAGGTTAAACAGATTCTTCTGCTGCCTGTTATTGAGAATCATTTCACCACTATTTACTCTAGCTATATTGTAATCACCAATAGTACTATTACCAGCAATAATACCGCCATTAGCAAACTTAGGTATAGAAGCCATAGCAGCAGTAATAGCTGTAATAGCAGCAATAGCATTAATCCAACCAACAACAGGCACAGCAGCGGCACTACCTGCACTTTCAGCAGCAGCCTTAGCTGTTAAAGCTGTAGTTAGTGAAGTAAGAGCAGGTATAGCAGCAGCAACAGAATTAACTATGTTTGCTCCATAGCTTAACCAAGCTCCAGCACCTTCATTTGTTATATTGGTAATAGAACCCATTACAGTAGCAATATTTGATAGAGAATCAGCATAATCATTATTCAGTTCAATAGCACCAGTAGATACTGGTTTGATTTGAATAGAGCCAGATTTTAAATCGTCTGTTACATTTTTTCCAACAGGCTTACTAATATCTCCACCGACTAATAAAGGTGTTCCTGTAGCCCTTAATTGCATCATCTTTAATTGTGTTTCGGCTTCATTAATAGCCTTCATAAATCCAACTCTAGAACCTTCATCTGCCGCACTTTCATAACTCTTTCTAAGGCTTCCAATTTTCTTCTGTAACTCTACTATAGTACCAACAGGAATAACTTCACTTGTTTTTACAGAAGTACTAGTTTTAATTCCAGCTATTTCATCCCTCGCACCAGCTCTATCTTTCTCCCAAGTACCAGCCTTATCATTCAAATCATTCAATTTGTCGAATAGGTCTGTAAAGGAATTAAATACTTCTTCATTCAAGGAATCTGCCAATCTTATTAGCTCGTCATTTCTTTCTCTGGCTTCTTTGGTATATGTATTATATTGCTTTACTTGGTTGCTCCAGTCTTGATAACTACCTTTACCTGTCATTTGGTATAATGATTGTCCAGTGTTAGCAGCATCCCTAGCAGCCCTGTATTTCTCTAGTTCTTTTCTTACATCACTATTCTCATCATATACATCTAGAACTAGCTTTTGAGCGTTACCAGTATTCATATACTTACCCTCTCCAACAGTTTTAGTTATCATCTTTTCTAATCCTTTGGTAACTGTATCTGTCATCTCTCTAATGTCGGCAATACCCATTATAAGGAGTTTATCTAATTCCTGCTGTGCCTTCTTTCTAACCTCTGGAGCTAAAGAATCATCTTCTATAATAGATTCCAGTTGGTTCTTTTTAGCATCTGTTTGCTCATATCTAATACTATTAACTTGCAAGGTCTTTTGTAGCTTTCTATAAGTATCTACATAGTCTTTTGCATTCTTAATAGCGTTTAATATTCCATTATTAAATACTGTCCAATCTCCAGAATAGATAGATGAAAAGAATTGCTCTGTAACAGTAGAACCAGTACGCATTAAAGAGTTATATTTATCTTGTAAGGCTGCATTACTGTTAAGTCCTTTTTGTAATAGTTCCGTTGCTCCATAAGCTACACCTAATACGCCTGCAAACCTACCTATGGTAGCTGTGATATTCCTGCCTACCTGTTGGAACTGCTGTACTTGTTGTGTGGACTGCCTTATATTATTATCGAATTGACTACTATTTAATAATAGTCTGGTTACTAAATCAGCCATATTTAATTATGTGTTGTATATTGTTTAGCTTTCTCTCGTAATCTCTTAATATCTTCATTACTAATAGATGTATCATTAGTAGAACTTTCTTCATCCCAAGTAAACTGCATTATATCAGTAGGCTTTAACTTCTTAGTACTGTTACATTGCGCTATAACATAAGCTATCATTCTAGCCTGTTCCCAGCTATTCCTGTCTTTCTTATGTAAATTGCTAATCAGTGGTTCTAGCTCATACATCCGCATCTTGTCTAATACATATTCTGGGTCTAGTCCACCTTCTATTACTAAGGCTGAATATATCTCCTTAGTGGTTAGGACTTTTTTTTAGCATCTGTATTATTAGTAATGAATAGCTGTTGCTTCTCCAGTTCCTTCTTTAAGAAGCTCTGAAACTCCAGCATTAAATTCATATCCTCATCAATGGCATCTATCAATTCGTCAAAGGTTAATTGCATATCTGGGTTATTAGCAGCCAATATACAATAGAAGAATAAATATTCATCTGTAACTGTTTCCAATTTGAATATCTTTCCTGTTACTTGCTCATAAATGAATAGTGCCCTTAGAGTATATTTCAGTTTGTAGTCTTGTCCTTTAATAGTCATATCAATAAGTATTTAAAATAAGAAAGCCTTTACACCTCCATAACCTAGAGATATAAAGGCTTATAATTATGCTGTCTTTGTAAGTGCTCCAACACCTTCAAATGAAGCTGTAAATGTTGCGTTATCTCCATTAGGCGCATTAGCCTCCAGTGCTGTAATAATAACATTACCCGAATAAATTCCAGTAGTAGCTGGCAACCATCCCCCTTCTGGTACTTCATCCTTCTTTGTTGAATAATCTTTCTCTAAGCAGAATACAGCCTTGATAGGTGTTCTGGCTGTCAGCTTATCGAATAACTGGTCAAAAGTCATACCTTCACCATCATTAGAATAAAGGTTCTCAGTACTACAGTTCCAGCTAATCTTTCTAGCAGCCTTAGCTACCCATTTACCACCGCTATCCTTAGAAGTGGTTTCCACTGTTTCTACATTTATACTTAGTTTGTGGCTGGTTGCGAATGCTATAGATTTGCCATCTATAAACAGCATCAAATCACCGCCATTAATTACTTGTCCTGCCATTTGTCTTTATGTTGAATGTAAGGTTCTGAATGAATGTATCTTCTATATAATCCTCATCTGCGTTTGTCATTCTAATATCCTGTATGTTAATACCAGAATAGTTACCCCTTTTACCTTGTAAGGCATCCTTTACCGAATCAGCTATTTCTATACTTTCATTATACTTATCAGAAGCTATAGCTACTTCTACATAAGTATCTTCTTTATAGATAAACCTATCTTTACTATCAGATGGTTCTATACCTGTTCTTCTATAAACAATGAATGGAAATGTAGTACCTGTATCAGCAATTAAGGGATATATTTTATTTTGTACCCTGCCAGTAACATTAGCATCATTACTAAGCAAGTTATATATTGCTTTGCCTACTTGTAAACTCATCGTCTGGTTCTATTTGCTATTCTCTGAATTGATTGGCTTATAAGGTTATCCATATTATCAAAGATTTCTCTTTCCTTATTGGTTTTAGCTGTTCTAAAGAAATGTGCTGCATTGATATTACCTCTATTAGCTGCTACTCTCTGCCTTCTAATAGGATTCCTCCCTCTAACAGATGCAGTATTACTACCAGTGGTTCTTCTAACTCTGGTACCAAGTTCAAAGAACTTCAATCTAAAGTCACCCATAATATGTACTTTAGCTTCTTCTCCGTTTCTATCAGCATTAGCTTTGATTCCACTTATTAAGGTCTTACCATTCCACCAGTTTCTACTAGAAGCTGCCCTGCCTAAAGTCTGCCTTAGCTGTCTTTTAGTTTCACCGACTAAGATACCAGCACCCTTTCTTAAAGCATTTCTATAGACCTGCCTTTGCTGTCTGCTTGTCAAATCAGCGAACATAGAAGTAACCTGTCTGGCATCTACCTCTATATTATTCATTTATCAATTCAGTTACTATGGTTATTGATTGCTTATATAATTCTCGGTTAATACTAAGAATCCTATACTTATTACCATTCCAAATAATTCGCATTTGTTCATTAACCTTGTGATATAACCTTATGGTAAAGGTAACTGTATAGCAGTGGATTATTTCATTATTCTGGTTCTGTCTGTTTCCAGTATTATATGTAACCTGCGCTCTGGTACTTATAATATCTCTCCAATCTATACCATTAGCCCCATATACATCTTTAACTACTACAGGTGCTTGAATGCTAATCAGATAATTTAATAGTCCTGCTCTCATTTTATTTCATAGTGTTTATAAAGTCCTATAAGGTATTCATAACTATAAGGCAGTTTAACTACTGTACCAAATGCTACAGGCTCTCTATTTGCATATAAGTTACCTATCATTAGTAACATAGCGTGAATTATAGCAGGTGGTAAAGTACCACCTGTTTCTAATTCATCTAAAGCTATGTCTAAATGTTTAGATACTGAATCCTCTGCTACAGTAATTAAGTCCAGAATGTACATATCATCTGCCCTAAAATCCTCATCTACTAGCAGGTGTTTCTTAGCTTGTTCTAAAGTTATATACATAGCTTACTACTTATTAAATAGACTATAATTAGGCTTTAAGAACCTTCTTAACAAATGCTTCTGCTCTTCTAGGCTTAGCATCAAAGTAAGCATTGATAACAAGTCTTACTTTACCTTTAGCAGCCTGTGTATATGGATCTACTGTTAAGTCGATTCCGCCCCATTGACCAATTACCAGATCACTAAAGTTACCGTAAACAATGCCTTTATCAGCTACAGCAGATGTGCAAAGCACAGGATAACCATTTACTTCGCCATCCTTCATTATCATATTAAAATCAGACTTCGTACCACCTACGGCAGTTGTCTTTAATACAGCCTTAGCAGATGGAGATACGATAAATTTAATATCACCTCTTACGTTAGCCTTTTCCAATGTAGCTTCCATATTTACAAAGTCTGTATAAGTAACAGCAGCAGTATCAGCAGTTACACCATTAAGCAAACCAGCAGGTTGTGTAGCAGAACCAGCAGCAGTACCCAAAATAGTAGCTTCCAACTTATTAGAAATAGCTGATACAATATCACGTTTCAACATTTCTTCTGCACTGTTAGAATCTTGAATTAAGAACTGCTTAGATACGTCGATATATGCAGTCAGTCTTTTAGGCTCTAGGTTTACTTCACTGAATGTACCTGCACCATCTTCTGCATCACTGTTTTCACCAGCCCATTTAACATTAGAACCAGAATAAACAGGAATAGATACATTACCCACTAAACCAGTCATATAAGAAGCACCAGCTTGTGCCAATACTAGACTAGCTCTCAATGGCTCTAAAATACCCAATTTATCCTCGGCTACATTCTCTTGTCCTGCTGTAGCTACAGTGGCTTGAATATCCGCTCTTTCCTCAATAGGCAATACAATTTGACCGCTATAGGATTGTCCTGCCTTACGCATTTCTGCTATACCAGCACCTACTACCTCTTGTGCCCTCTCATCTAATTGTCTGTTATTGGCTACATCATTGATAGCCTTTAAAAGTGAAAACTTTTCCTTCATAGTATTAGTTGTATGTGTTGTTTGTTTAAGGTTATCTTCCTCTATCTTTCTAATCTGAATATCTATATCTGCTACTTCCTTAGTAAGAGTATCAAATTCTACCTGCTCGCCAGCATTTAGTTTTCTTACTTCCTTCTCAGCACCAGATATAATTTCCTCTGCTCTCTTTTTAAGCAGTTCCTTCTTGTCCAGTAGTTCTAAGGTGTTCATTAGTTTAACTTACTCCTAAGTTCTTCATAGTAAGCATCTAGTTCTTTCTTCTCCTGCTCTTTAAATGCTTCAAAACTTCGTGTGTCAATCTTAACACTAGTATCATCATACGCAGGTCTATATACAGGTGATACATCGAATAATTCTTTGAAGCTATTGATAGTCCTTAAATAACTACCATCTTCCTTCTTAGTCCAAGTATCTTTACCGATAGTAAAGGCAAATGAAGAAGTACTAATGTCACCCCTTCTAAGACCTTCTAACAGTTCATCACCTAAAACAGTGTTAGGTGCTTCAAACCTGTATTTAAGTCCAGTATCATCTATAGTTAATTCTAGGCTTCCAGTACCATATTTAGACCTAGCTAATATACCTCTATCCTCATTGTGATTAAGTAAACATAGTATATCAGACTTTTCTAAAATACCTTCTAAGGCTGTAGGTTCTATTACTTCAGTAAAGCCACCTAAATCCCTAGACTGCTTACCGAATACTAAAGCATAGCCTTCTACTGTTCTGGAATCCATCTTTACGATTTCATTACAGTTTCTTAGTTCTCTCATCGTGTTATTATTATTCTAATAGAATCCAACCTTTATTATTAACCCTAGCCTGTAGTGCTTCCACTTGTTCCTGTAATAGCTTGTTCTGTTCCTCTAAAGACGTGATATATTGCCTTAGTGTTGAATCATCATAGTTGCTAAGTCCAGCCAATTTCTGCTTCTCTGGATTGGTGTAATCATTAGTAGACAAACCTTTGCCAGATACTTTATCCACCTTATTAGCTACACTAGCTTTTAAAGCGGAATCATTATATATAGTATCAGTAAACTTGGCATCAGCAGGTACATCACATTCCACTGTATGTCCGTTTACAGTATCTGCATTACCACCGTCAGCGGGTACTGTAACTGGTATTGAATCCTTAATACCTTGCAATTCTAGTTGTAAGTCTGTCTGCTTAGTAATATCACCTTCTACAGTTCCCCATACAGCATTAACAGTACTACCAATCTTGGCACTGATTCTATCCAGTTCTAATACTCCTTCTTTAGTTGCTCTCTGTAGTTCCATTACTTCAAATAATAATTAGTCTGCCCTTTAACTACCTCGTCATAATAAGCATCATTGAACATAGCATTAGGACTTTTAAAGCTGTAGCTGTAATAGATTAGTCCAGATTGTAGCTTATCTAGGTCAGATGAATTAATAACCGCCTTATCTATTCTATCCTCCTCAATTATACCAGTCAAATCACCATCCTTAAAACTACATTCTATAAACTCTGCTGGGTTTGTGGTGTAAAGTCTAAGTATAAATTCAGAAGTGTTTCTTACCCTAAAGGGAATACCGTCCTTATCTTCCAACTTAATATTAAATACTAAGTCAGTCCCCTTGTAAATTGTCTGTATCATTGTCTATTGCGTTATTGGTGGGTATATTGTTAGCAGCGTTCTTTAGTTCCATAAGGTTTACTTGTACAAAGTGGGAATCACCTCCATCTACAGCAGGTAAATCCAATTGCTTTCTGATCTCATTGGCACTAACCACACCGATATTAAATAGTGTATTGTAGTAGTTTGCTAAAGATTGTTTATCCGCTCTTAGTAATACAGATGTATCAAATCTTACATCTATTCTACTTCTTTCAGAAGGCTTATATAGCTTACGCTCAAACTCCAATTCGATCTTCTCTAGTAATGGTGACAATGTATCAGTAAGGAAAGCTAACTGGGTAGCCTCAACAGTACTATAGCTGCTCTTAGATAAGTCAAATGCCTTTACAGGTGATACCCCGAAGAACCTGCATATATCAATTACGTTAAACTGTCTGGTTTCTAATAGCTGCGCATCAGAAGGATTCACCGTAATAGGCTGGAAGTCCATATTTCCTTCTAATACAGCCACTCCATTAGGTGTACCAGTAGTAGGGCTGAATGCTGTCTGCCAGCTAGTTTTTAAATCTACCTTCTGCTTACCAGTTAAAGTAGATTGTACCTTTAAGATTCCAGCCAGATTAGCACCGCCTTTAAAGAATCCTTGTGCGTGTGATTCTGAATCTGTAGCCAGTCCTAAAGTCTGCCTAGCGTGTTCTAAAGTGCTTATACCTGTAATACCATTATAACTAAAGTTCAGTATATGAATCATATTACAAGGCTCTACAAGTCCTTTAATACCTACAACACTATATCTAATTCCGTCCTTCTGTTCAGTAATAGTAACATAATCTGGCTGTAAATAATGAAGTGCTACTGCATCTCCTTTAGTATCTCTTTCTATATAAGCATATCCATTGCCTTTAAGCAGTGTACTTACTATCAAAGTCTTTATAAAAGTAAACCTACTCATCTTCTGATTAGGTTCTTTGTTCAGTAAATAATAGGTAGGATGCTTAATAAATTTCTCCTTATAACCAGAATCATTAATGTAGTATGGCTCTAATGGTAATTGTGCCACTGCGTCACTAATAACATCCACGCATCTGTAAACAGTACTAAGAAGCATAGCCTTATTAGTTGTGTAGCCACCATTCATATTATACATCAATGAATCACAGAATAACCCTCTGGTTTCCTGCGCTGGTTCTTTCTTTTTAAACCAATTAGTAAAAAGTCCCATTATATTGTAATTATTTCATTGCTAAATCTAGGATTCCGCAAATACATACCTAAAGCCTGTATCATTGCTATAGTTCCATCTATCTTCTTCTTGTCTACTGCCTTATTCGGTTTAACATTACCATTATAATCAGACTTCAAAGTAACATTTCTAAAGCAGTACCTATTTATTTCATTGTTATCAATAACTGCCTTACCAGATAGTATTAGCCTTTCCAGTTCTCTAGTAGGCATATTAAAGTTACCTAGTGTTTGTGGATATTCTTCTAATGGTAGTCCCTGCTCTGTAGAATCTATAGCCCATTGTGTAGCATTATACTTGTCATATCCTACAGACTGGATATTAACTACATCAGCATACCTAAGCATATCAGCGGTTATATAGTCATAATCAGTAACATTACCACTGGTAACAGTAAGATAACCCTGCTGCTTCCAGTATTTGTAAAGTTCCTTATCTGCCTTATCCTTTAATGCTGATTCTGGAAGATAGTAATGTGTTTTGAAGTAGTAAGTACCATCCAGTACTACTAAGTAAGCTACAGCAGTCAAATCCGAAGTAGCAGCCAAATCCACACCTACATAGCAATCCATACCAGCGAACTTATTAAGCTCAACTTCTTTACTGGACTTAACTATATAATCTTCTGGAAGCCACACATTAGAACTGTCACACCATAGATTCAAAGTCTTAGTTTTAACTCCGACTTCATCAGCAGGGTTATTAATAGCTTGCTGTACCTGCCCCCTAATGTATTTGGAAGTAACTGTAATATCTAAGTTTGGTGCACATTTAACCCAATTCATTTCATCTCTCCAATCATCAGCAGTATCTAAAGAATAGATAGCTATAAACATTTCATCATCTATCTTTAAGCCGTTCAGCACCTCTATAGCTACGGTTCTTAATTGATAACAGGGTAAGGTCTTGTCAAATCCAGCGGTAGTAATAGTACAAAGATGTGGGTTCATTCTCATTCCCATACTAGACTTGATAACATCCCTAACCTTACTATTCTTAGCGGCGTGATATTCATCCAACAACCCAAAACTGGCATTAAAACCATCTAACTTACTATCATCAGCAGCCAATACTTTCAACTTGGAATTAGTAAGGTTAAACAGAATATCAGCCCTATAAGCGGTAAGATACTTACCTTTAGAATCCAGTCCCTTACTAAACTTGCTACACATATCGAATGCAATTTTAGCCTGTTCCTTGCTATTAGCAGCCAATAATACTTCTGCACCATCTTCACCATCAGCTATTAAATAATACAAGCATAAAGCAGCAGCTAAAGCTGTCTTACCCTGCTTCCTACTTACTTCTATATAGCTACTAGTATATCTTCTGGTAGTAGTTCCCTTCCAGTAGAATCCAACTATATTAGCTATTATAAACTGCTGCCATCCTTCTAAGGTGAATGGTTTACCAGAATGTCTACCTGTATAATGCTTCAATGTGCTAATGAACAGAATGGCTCTATCTACCTTATCTTCTCTAAACTCTAAATCATCCCTTTTAAGGTCATTCTGGAATCTCTTACAAGCCAGCTTAATAGTCTCACCAGCTATTATTTCACCATTAAGAACCTTACTACAGTAATCATAGTAAAGTTTGGTATTCATTATCTAACTTCCTTTCCTTCCTTTATAAATTGCTCAAACGGGCTATATCCGTCCTGCTCTACTTTAGGCAATTTAGTTCTAGCTTTAGCTGTTAGTCCGAACTCCAGCATAACTTTCATAGCTTGTGTTTGTGCATCTTTAGCAATCTTAATAGCTGGGTGCGGTGCTATGTTACCTCTATCACTGGTAACAGTCAAACCTTCATCTTCTAACTGTTTGGATGCCTTAATGAACATACTATAGTTTCTAGCCAGCATCGTTAAAGCCGCACTATCTACATTCTCTAACATACCAGCACTATCTAGCTGTTCCAGTACATTCTGCATATAATCCTTGGCATCCTTTTCAATGTCCTTTGGAATAGTGTAATCAATCATATTATAGTCTATTTAATTTTTATAATTTATAAAGCTATACAATGGCTCTAATAGGCTTATAATCATTGCAATGTAATTATTAAAGAATGTGAATTATTTATTTGGAAGTCTATTAAGGTATTAGTAAATTTGTAATACAATTAAAGGTAAAACTATGGAGAGACGGTGTAATTACCCAATAGAAATTAAAGCTAAAATAGACTTGAATACCGACCTGCTGCTAACAGAACTACAGCAATTACTAGGTAAAGACAGGTCTAAGCTACTAAGATTGATATTAGCAGATTTCTTCAATAGAAATATTGATATTATAGATGAACATACTAACCACAAATCAGATAAAGCACCACTGATAGAATCCATACTAAAGGACTTCTTCGATTACAATAGAGAAACTATTAACCAATACATTAAATTCAAAAATGATAAGACCACCTAAATCAGTCCTTCTACAGTATGTTTATGATTACGGACTAGACAAAGCAGCAGCATTATTTCACATTGATATAGAAACAGCAGATAAGATAATTAACTGGAAGCCACAATATGACCAGTACAGCTACAATACAGTAATAGATAAACCACTTCATAAGAATGCTTCTAAGATAGCTGATATAATAGCTAAGCACTATCCAGAATTAGTAAAGCAATACACCACATATTATAAAGATACTATCTATATGTCCCAAACTGTAGAAGATTTCCTACAGAAAGCAGTAATAAGATGTATGGAAGTAGGACTGGAAGATGTAACAGAAGAATCTGTATTAAAACTACTAAGAGCGCAATTCAATACTATAAGATGCTATGCTAAGAAGTCCAGCTATACAATGAATAGTAAATTAGCATCATTAGAGGTACAGAATGAAGAAGGTGAATACATAATACCAGCAGAACTATATGCCATATCTAAAGAAACCGAATAAGCAACCTTCCAGAACATTTAACAGGGAAGAAAGACAGAAGATATACCAATCTACCAAATGGAAGGAATTAAGACTAGCCAAGTTAATGCAGCAGCCATTATGTGAACTATGTTTAGCCAAAGGCATTATTAAACCAGCAAAAGATATTCACCACATAGATTCCTTTATGAATTATACTGGCACTAAAAGACTAGCCAAAGCATTTGACTTTAATAACCTTATGTCTATCTGTAAAGAGTGCCACGCTAAAGAACATCACTAGATTTTTTTTAGAATGGAACATATGTAAAGCCTTTATTTATATATTCAGATTTATCTAAATAGTTTAAATTATCATAATCATCACAGAGAATTAGTTTGTCAGAAGTTTCAGCTACAATCTTGCCAATTGTTAGATTGTTTTTATTAGATACATACATTCCAAGTGGAATGCCCTCACCATTGGGTAACATAACCTCCTTGTTCCTGTGTATAAGCTTAGCATATTCCAATGAACTTATTTTCTTCTGCAAATCGTTAATAGCATTAAGAATTAAATTTGAATCTTTTGATAAAGTTACCTTATCTGGTAAAGTGGCGGGCTTATCAATTGACAATAGCTGCAATAAAGAATTTACATCTTTATCATTTGTCTCATAAGTCTCTTTGATACATTTAGCCATTTCTGGTATAGTCTTCTTGACCTCATCTATCCTTAGGTTCTCATTATAATGTAAAGTCCTAATACCAGCTATATCAAATGGCATAGTAGTTTTAATATCCTTAATTAAGACAGTCTTTAAATTAAATGCCTGTCTAATACCAAGTTCATAAAATACATTGGGATTCCTAGAACTTAAATCACATATAGCCATATCTGATTCTAGTATCTGTTTTAATATGTCCACCACAATAAAGTTTGCTTTGGATGTATCGTCGGCTCGTATAGGTTCAAATCCTGCCTCTATCACGGCTGGCTTAACTAGATGTTCATAAACTCTAGTAAAATGTCCTTTATCATAGCCTTCTGCATCACTAATAGGCATTATCACAAAGCATTTCTTCTTATCCTCCGACATAGCCATATAGATTAAATAATATACAAATATAGATAACCTCTATCAATTATCAAACACCCTAAGCAATGAATATCAAATTAAGCATACCTATACTACAATCTCTTACTAACAATGAAGCATTTACTTACTTCTGCACCCTAATAGCCATTAGTAAGAATCCAGATAGTACTATTAAAGATATAGTAAGAATAACAGGTGTTAGTGAAACTACCATCTTTAACCATCTAAAGAAGTTTGAAGAAGTAGCCAACCTAACAATAGATAGAACTGGATGCAATAATAAGTATAGCTATACAGAACCTACCAAGTTCTTTGTAACCATAGATAGCAGCCTGTTAGATACAGATGTAGATAGGAATGTTATCGGCTTCTTAATCCGATTCAAATGCTGGTCTAGAATAGCATCCAATATTGTAGACCTATCTCTGAATAGAATAGTTCACGAAATAGGGGTACAACATAATACAGTATATTCAGCTTTAGAAGCGGGTCTAGTGGAAAGGAGTGATAAGAAACTTTACTTTAAGTTCATTCATCCATCACTTTGCGTACTGTAATACAAGAATATAGCTGTTATAGCACCCTCAATATAAATTTTAAAATTTGTTATAATTAATTTGCGTATGTCAAAATCTTTCACTATCTTTGTCTTACAATAAATGAAGGAAACTATCATACTGAAACATAGATTTTAATTCGATTATCTAAGTGGACTGGCTAGCTGATTAGCCAGTTCTTCCACTTAATTCACTTCTAAGAATCACAAAGTTAATACCACAGTACCTTTTGAGCATATTTTAGGTATTGAAGTTAATTATTCATTCATAATTTGTGAGTTTGAGTTAGTTTAACAAGGAATAGTAAGCGTAGTGATACGCTTATTATTTTATTTCAAGTGTGACAAATTTTGGTAATGAAACCTCAATCTTCTATAGAAAGAATACCCAAAAATGTCACACCCCATAATTCAAACTACAGATGCTTCTAAACTCCAGATTTTAAACCGAATAACTAAACAAATAATTTGCAATTATGACAAATGTTATTATTACTAAAGAGTACAAGTATTTAGGTGAATATCCATTATTCAAAGAGGATGGATTACCAGTAGGATATTTAATAGATAAAGGTAAAGTAGGATGCGGTGGAACATCTATAGCTTTAGAAGATGGTAAAGATACTATTATATGTGTTCCCTTTGTATCACTAATTAAGAATAAGATGCAGAAATATAATACAGATGGTAAGGTTAATGTACTAGGTGTTTATGAAGGTGTTACTACATACGAGATTAAAGAGTATCTGAATACTAAGAAAGGTGCTAAAAAGATTATGTGTACTTATGATAGTTTAGCTAAAGTTGCTGGTATTACTGGTTATAACTTCTTCTTACTAATAGATGAACTACACCTGTTATTTATTCAGTATGTATTTAGGAACAAGGCTGTAAGGACTATACTAGATGAATATACTAAATTCAAAGAATGGTCATTCTTAACAGCTACCCCTATTGAATATGATTTAATGCTGGAAGAACTAAAGGATATTCCGACCTTTAAGATAGACTGGGAAGATAAGACCGAAGTAAAGGTAAATGCGGTACAATGTAAGTATGTAGGTGCTACAGTGAAGAAAGTTATCAATGACTTCTTAGAAGGTAAAGTATTCGGTAATGCTCACTTCTTTGTAAACTCGGTGGAATTTATAGCCACTATGATTAAGAACTGTAACCTTACTAATGAGAATACCAGAATCATCTTTAGTAAGAATAATGAAACCTATAAGCATACTTGTCAAGGTGTTACCAATGGTGAAACTACTGATCCTGTGAAGAAGATAAACTTCTATACTTCCACCTGTTTTGAAGGCTGTGACTTGTTTGATACAGAAGGTAAAATTTATATTATCTCTGAAAGTAGTAAAGCGCAAACCTTAATGGATATTAGTACACAGGTAAGACAGATAGCAGGTAGAATTAGAGATACCCAGTATGCAGATTCTATCACACATCTTTATAAAGCTACCAGATACAATACAGACCTTACTTATGAAGAATATAAGCAGGTTGTTCTGGAAGAAGAACAGAAAGCTAAATCATATATTACTAAGGTTAATAGTGATAAGGAAATTAAGGAAGGAACTAAAGAAAGCATCTATCATTACATTTGGAAGGATGAAGATACTGGTGAATTTATATTTGATCCTAATAGGATGAAGCTGGATATTTATAACTTCAAGGTACTTAACCATACATATAGTTTACAAGTTAATTTAAGTACTGAATATAATAAGGCAGGTATGGCTGTAGGATGCAGTACAGATAAGACTTCTGATAAGCTATTAAAGAATGATTCAGCCAGAACTACCTTTAAGGATGCTATAGAAGAATATGATTCTATAATGCAAAGAAAGGAAGGTATGGTATTCAGTCTTACAGATGGTGACAGATTAGCCTTATTGAAGAAGAAGTATAGCTATATCAAAGATGCTTATGAGCTATTAGGTATGGAACAGATTAGGGAACTTAAATATCATACTTCACATATTCAAAGACTTCTTATTAGTATCTCTGAAAAGATGGATAATAATGCTAAGGTAGCTAAGTTACTGCTTACTATTCCTGCATTTAGAATCGGTGAATTTATTCCTTCTGCTGATATTAAAGATTGCTTGAATAGTATTTATGGCACATTAGGAATCAAAGGAAAAGCTAGCATTAAAGACTTTGAAGATTATGCTAAGATTAAGGAAGCTAGGAAAAGAATAGATGGTAAGCAGGTAAGAGGTTATATTATTCAGTACATTAAAATTAAGTAAGCTATGGTTATTGACTTTACACCCAGTATAAAGGAATCAGAAGAAGCTAGAATATTAAAGCTAAAGGAAGATGCAGAAGAAGCAGGTATTAAAGCTGAGGAAATTTTAAACAGCATAGGAATTAAATATATCATCCGACTTTATAATGAAGGTGGTTGTATTAAGTTTTACAAAGGTTCTAAATGTATTAAGATAGCCAGTTTACTAGCTGGTACTAATGAACTAACGGCTAATTTCTCTCTTTATTATAATGCCACTAAACTTAAAGATAGGAAAAGATTTAAAACTGTTGAAGAGAATGATTTCCTTACAGATATACTGCTAAACCTATATTCACAACTATAATAATCAGACCTAAGATAGTGTTTGAATAAATTGTTAAAATTATTGTAATTTGGTTTTGATGTGTAAAATATTATTGTTATATTTGTAATACGATAAAGAGTTATATGGGAATGGCTTTATCGGTCTGGTTAGTGAGTAGTTTAGTTCTACTTTACTGCTAATCAACGTAATAAGACTACAGATACATCTAATACAAAGATTCTTCTTATAGATTATCCTACTACATAGATTCTATTAATTTATTTACACACCAAATTCTGTATTTAGATTTACTGTCTTATAGATTATCCGAACATAAAGATTATTATTGAGATTCGTTATTCATAGTAAGGTGGTCTGTGAAGATAGCCTTACTTTACTTTGATTATTAACTACTTAAACTATATATACTATGACTTACTTATTAATGATTTTATTAGCAGCCTTGTTATATGGGCTGGTTAGGGTGGTGGTAAATGATATTAAAGACCACATTACTAAAGAAATAGATCGGGTTATTATCTCACTTAAAACAGGTAATTATGTGGGTAGATGAAGATGGTAACAGAATTGTATCGGAAACAGAAGAGGAAGAGATCTTAGCAATAGAATAACCCATTAGCCTGTAAATGGTATATGGTTAATGTGAATGATTTATGACTTATGATAATGGAATACAGGCTAGTGTAAACTACTAGCTTAAATGGATAAATTTGATGAATTAGAACTAAATGGAAGAAAACTATTAGAATCATTTTTAATACAAGTGGGTGCTACTAATCTGTACCCTACAGAAGATAAATATGCACCAGTGGACTACTATTTTACTTATAAGGATAAGAAGGTGGTAGCTGAAATAAAGGTAAGAGATATTAAGTATGAAGGCTATGATACTCACTTAATGGAAGTATCTAAATATAAGTCCTTAGTGAAGGATGAGAAAGATAGCCAATCAGATACAGCATACTACATTAACTTCTTTACAGATGGAACTAAAGTTAATGCTTATTGGTACTCTGTAAGCAGTATTAGGAACTTTGGTACTATAGATTATAAGTACTGTCCGACTACTACAGCAGCCGATAACGGTAACTACTATAAGAAGGTTATTATGATCCCTTCAAATAAGGCTCAAAGATTTGCTTTGGTAAATGGTAGGTGGTCTAAGATTTCTGCCTAAATTTTAATTATAAACCCCAGCTTGCCTTAATTGGTGGGCTAGGGTTTATTGTTAAAGGATTAGGCTTAATTTTGTGTTGGAGTTTCAGTCTAGCTCTTCATTACTTATCTCCTGCTGCCAAAGATGGTGTAATATATCCTCACTCGTGATCTGATTAATGCTATCTGATAAACCTAGCTCAATAACCTTTTGTTCGTATAACTGATATAATGTAGCATCTGCATAATGTTTACCTATATACCATAATATTTCTGAGATCTTATTAATACGTCCATATAGTATAGTTTTGTCAATGCCATTTAAGAATGATTGAGCTTTACTTATAGTAGATAGGTCTTTAATAACTCTGATTGCTTTAGATATATCTGGCAACTCATAAATATTGACATCCCTACTATGTAGTTGGTCAAGTCTCAATAAAGTAGTTTCCGCAAATAAATAATCTAATATATTAGTCTTGGGTTTCGGGGGCTTATTCTCATCTTTAGCTATAATTGGAGTGTCTACTTGATCCATTTTAAATAGTTTACCATCTAATTTATTGAATGCGGAATGTACCTTGTTGGCTTTGTCCTGTTCATTAAGATGTTCATATACCGCATCTATCATAGTTGTATCTTCGTGTCCAGTTGCTATAATCACAGCGTCTTTAGGTATTCCCATACGGCACATAATTGTGACAAATGTATGCCTTGCGGTGTGTGAATGTATCATCTGGTGTAATGGTTTGGTAATATTCAATATATCAGTACCTTTCTGCTCTTGGTATTCTATAGGTTCATTAAGTCCTACAGCCTCGGCAATACGTTTAATATCTTTATTCATTCTAAAGTCTTTAATAGTATTTATATCTACTATCATCTTTTTATTATTGTACTTGTTTAATATCTCTCTAGCCAATGGAAGTAATGGTATGATAGCCATTTCATTAGTTTTTTGTTGTGTTATAGTTATGGTGTTCGTCTTGCTATCATACTTGTAGTCTCCATTAAAGAATTTAGGCATATCTGATATACGTTGCCCAACTAAACATTGAAGTATAAATATGTCTCTAATCTCTTCTAACTCTGTAGCTTTTCTTCCTTTTGGGGTGTAGCTGTATAGTGACATTACTTGTTCCTCCGTTAGTGCCACTTGTTTATTCTTACGCTTAGTTTTATTAGTGTTATCCTTAATTAATTCTAATAAGTGTAAGTTGTTACCCTCAAAGCTAAATTGAATTTTGCTAGATTTGTTAGCAATTCTGCATACTGCAAGTATCCTCTTGATATAAGCATTGATCGTAGTAGCGTTAGTCTTCTTATTTATATAATATTGTTTGAACTGCTCTAGTGTTTCAAGGTTTATGTTATTCCAAGTGTTATCAATTTTGGATGCTTTTAGGAATGTTTCTAGGTATCCTATAGCACCAATATTCCCCTTCTTGGTAGATTCTTTTGTGCTTTGCCTATCTATAAGTTGCTTCATTTCTAATGTTGCGCTGATCTGCTGTTTCATTTTACTAATTCTATTTATATGCTTATAGTCTTTATAGATATACTCCCGCAGGATGTTTAAGCTGTTCGTGATCTTGTCGGGATTATCACAAAGATACTCTTTATAAGACGATACACTGTCTCTAAGTGCTTTAATTTTTTTATTAGCGATTTCATTATTCTGATTATCTAGTTCTGTTAGACGAACACTTATATAGGCTTCTTGTTTCTTTGTGTTCCAGTGCTCTGGATACACTTTAACCCCTGTCGCTAGTTTAACTTGCTTCCCTTGTATCCGACATACTAAATAGATATTGGTCGGCTTAGTTGACTTTGGTTGCCTCAATACAAAAGATGTCTGTATCTCGTTAATGAATATCTGTTGTTCCATCATATCGGTTCTTTAATTTGGTTCTTCAAATTCGTTCTTCAATTTGGTTCTTTTAGATATCATCTGTGAATGAGATCTCTACAACTGTCTCTTCTATAGTCTTGAAACTCACATAGGTGAAATTTCACTATCTGATTTAGAGAAATTAAACGGAAACTTGTGAGAATGATTGAATTTGTGTTTCTTTGTATGGTTATTAAGAATTTGAATTATGTCATTGAATAAGGTTATATTGATCGGCAACGTAGGCAAAGATCCTGACGTTCGCTATTTTGACAGTGGTGCCGCTGTCGCTAATTTCCCGCTGGCAACCTCGGAACGTGGGTATACGTTGGCAAATGGAACGGTGGTTCCGGAACGTACGGAGTGGCATAATATCGTAGTTCGTCGGGATTTGGTTCCTTTCGTGGAAAAATGGGTACGTAAAGGTTCCGGTGTATATGTGGAAGGCAAGATTCGTACTCGTAATTATGATGACCAAAGCGGCGTGAAACGATATGTTACGGAGATCCATGCGGATCGTATCGAGTTTTACAGCACGGGTTCCCGTCCGGCCGATGGTGGAAATACGACTGCACAAGGCGGTAGTATGCAGCCCAATGTGGGACAAGGACAACCGGCTCAACCGACCACGGCGCCAAATACCGCTTATCAACAGCCAGCCGCCTCGCAGCCTAGCGCATTCTCAGAATCCAGTGACGCGGATGATCTCCCGTTCTGATATTGTTTAACTAATACTGTTTCCCTTGGACTCGGACTATTATTTATGGGGCTTATTTGAAAACGTAACGGTGCAGGCGCTGACAGCGGGTCCTGTGATCGCATTAAGCCTCGCTTTTTTACTGCTGTTTGTTTCCGGCTTCGTGTCGGCCTCTGAAGTGGCATTCTTTTCTCTAACCCCGGGTGACCTAAATGAGATCGGGGAAGAGAATCGCCCGGCAGATCCTGTTATCAAACGTCTCCTTGAACGTTCGGAGTATCTATTGGCATCTATATTGATCGCTAATAATTTTGTAAATGTGGCGGTCGTTATGCTGTGTACCTATGCGATTAACGCTTGGATTAATTTCTCGGCCGCTCCTCTTCTAGGCTTTGTGCTTGAGACGATTCTCTTGACTTTCTTGCTTTTACTTTTTGGGGAGATCATGCCTAAGATTTACGCACAGAAGAATTCTTTGCGTTTTGTTCGTTTTTCAGCCTCCGTATTAAGTGGTTTGGAACGCTTCTGCCGCCCATTCTCGAAAATCTTGGTTAATTCCACATCGGTCATCAATAAAGCGTTAGCGAAAAAGAAATATGATATCTCTGTAGATGAGCTTTCTAAAGCGTTAGAGCTAACCTCTACCGAGATCCCGGAGGAGAAGGAGATGCTGGCGGAGATTATCAAGTTTTATAATAAGACCGCTGATGAGATCATGACTCCTCGTCTGGATATGGAAGATATCGAGATCAAGATCAGTTTCCGTGAGGTGGTTGATTTTATTATCAAATCCGGCTATTCGCGTATTCCGGTATATTCCGAGACTGAGGATAATATAAAAGGTATCTTATATATCAAGGACTTATTGCCCTATATTGACAAGCCCGATACATTCCGTTGGCAGAGCTTGATCCGACCGGCCTATTTCGTGCCGGAAACCAAGAAGATCGATGATTTGCTGGAAGAGTTCCGTACCAATAAAATTCATATGGCGATCGTGGTCGATGAGTTTGGCGGTACCTCCGGTATCGTGACGATGGAAGATATCCTAGAGGAAATTGTTGGAGAGATCTCCGATGAGTATGATGAGGATGAGCAACAATTCATCCGTTTAGCAGACGGTAGCTTGATCTTTGAGGCAAAGATATTATTGACGGATTTCTTCCGGGTTATCGATGCCGATCCCTCAGATTTTGGTAAATTGACGGAAGAAGTGGAAACTTTGGCCGGTCTTTTGTTGGAGATAAAAGGGGATTTTCCACGCCGTAGGGAGATTATAGATTTTAAGGAATATCGTTTCCAAGTGCTGGAAGTGGATAACAGGAGGATATTAAAGGTTAAATTTAACCGTATCCTTGAAGATACAGGGAATGATGAGAATGGGAAAGATACGAAGTAAATGTTTATGAAATGGATAGCTGCTGTCATAGGAGGTTCTCTGTTTTTAGGGATATGCTGTATTTCGTGTGTGGAATATACGCCGAAGCCACGGGGCTATGTTCGTATTGAACCTTCGAAGGCACAGTATAAACCGCTTGATCTCAGTTACCTGCCTTTTAATTTTGATGTCTCTCAGACTGCGGTCATAGAGGTTCCGGATCAAAAGAAGGGTGTTACGGGCTTGAATATCTCGTATCCGGAGTTAGAGGCTAAGCTTTATTGCAGCTATTTGCCAATTACTCCCGCGTCCTTGGTGACGGTGGAAACGGAAAGCCGCTCTTTCGTCGCCCGCCTGATAAAGTCGGAGAATCGGATATCGGAGAAAGCGTATTCCAACCCTGCCGCAAACGTTTATGGCTCGTTGTTTCTTCTGGATGGAGAATCGGCTTCTCCCATACAATTCCTGTTGACAGATAGTGTATCGAATTTCTTCCGGGGGGCCTTGTATTTTGACTGTAAACCCAATGCGGATTCATTAGCTCCCGCTATCCAATATATCCGGGAAGATATCATAGAACTTATACAAACTTTTAGTTGGAAAGAATAATATGGCCTTGCTATATAAACAACTCTCGCCGCTGCATGGAGTCTGGAAAATGGAAGAAAGCTCTGATGAGCTTTTGGGGATGCTTGAGCATAAAGCGGACTATTCTTCTTTTTTGGAGCGGGTATCGGCAGAGAAGCGGAGGCAGGAACGTTTCGCCAGCCGGGTGCTTTTAAAAGAGCTTTTAGGAGAGGAGGCAAGGGTTGACTATCATTCTACGGGTGCCCCGTTCCTTGCGTGCGTACCTTTATATATAAGTATATCTCATACGAAAGATTATGTGGCGGTAATCTTGGATAAGCGTCCGACAGGGATCGATATCGAGTATCGTTCGGACCGGATCTTGAAAATACGAAGTCGCTTTATGAATCCGGAGGAAGAGGCGGGTATCGATCTGGAGCATGAGGTCGAGCATCTATTAATCCATTGGTGCGCCAAAGAAACCTTGTTCAAGATAATCGGGCAGGAAGGAGTGGACTTTCAAAAGCATCTTCACGTGAATCCTTTTCCTTATTTATCGAGTGGGACGTTTAAGGGACGAGAAACCCGGACCGAGGCATGCCGGGAATATGAGTTGGCATATCAAGTTACACCGGACTATGTATTGACTTGGTTGAAGTAAGTTAACTTCATACGCTTGTGAAGTTAACTTCATTGACTAACGAAGCTAACTTCATTGGCTCACGAAGCTAGCTTCATCAAATCATGTGGTTGGAAAGATATCGTTCGATCTATTTCTGCCAGATCTCCCAAGCGGCGAAAGCCTGTAATAGAAGCATTTCCAGACCATTTTTCACGACGGCGCCTTTTTCTTTTCCTTTCTTCATGAAAAGGGTCTCATCCGGATTGTAAAGTAAATCATACAATAGATGATTCGGCGTAAGTAAATCGTACGGGATATCCGGACATGAGTCTATATTCGGGAACATGCCTAAGGGAGTCGTATTCACGATCACCGTATATTGCTCCATGGTCTTCGGAGTAATCTCATCGTACGTGATACAAAATTCTTTCGGTTTGCGAGAAACCAGCGTGGCACCAACACCTAGCTGTTTCAGTCCATGGAAGACTGCCTTTGACGCCCCTCCCGTACCAAGGATCAACGCTTTCCGGTGCGTTTCTTTCAATAAAGGATCAATCGATTGCTTGAATCCGATAATATCCGAGTTATATCCTTTCAGTTTAAGTTTGCCGAAAAGACCTTTTGTGAACTTGATGACATTTACCGCTCCGATCTGACGGGCATCGTCATCCAAATCGTCTAAATATGGGATTACTTGTTCCTTATAAGGAATGGTCACGTTTAAACCGTTAAGTTCAGGGTTTTCTTTGATTACGTTCTTAATCTCCTTGATAGAGGGAATCTCGAAATTCAAGTACTCAGCGTCGATCTTCTCCGCCTCAAACTTCTGGTTGAAATACGTTTTAGAAAACGAATGTCCGAGGGGATATCCCAGTAAGCCATATTTCTGCATAACCTTTTTATTGTTTATTCTTTAGATCCTGTATATAATGAACAGATCCCGAAGGTAAAGGTCCGTACACGGGCCTGCTTGAAGCCTTGGCGGGTGAGTAAATCCGTCATGACCTTTCCCTGAGGAACTACCTTGATGGAAGCCGGCAAATAATTATACGCGACTTTTTCTTTAGAGAGTAGACGTCCGATAAAGGGGATGACGGTCTTTGAATAGATCTGGTAGAGTTGTCTCATGGGAAAATGTTCCGGTGTGGAAAGTTCCAAGATCATGATATGTCCACCGGGTTTCAGCACCCGGTACATCTCTGAGATACCTTGCTCTATGTTCTCAAAATTACGAACCCCGAAAGCGGCGGTTACGGCATCGAACGAGTTTTCCTCGTAGGTCAAGGCCGTACAGTCCTGTTGCTCGAAGGATATATGCTCCGAATAACCGGCGGCAGCTACTTTTTTCCGTCCCACTTCCATCATGCCTAACGAGATGTCGGCACCGACGATATGGTCGGGTCGCAGCTTTTTGTACATGGAGATAGCCAAGTCTCCGGTACCGGTAGCGATATCCAGTATCGTTTTAGGAGAGAAAGGACGCAGGAAAGCGATCCCTTTCCTGCGCCATATCTTGTCGATACCAAATGAGAGAGTATGGTTGAGTTGATCATACGTTTCGGCTATCGAGTCGAACATACGTTTGACTTGCGTGCCCTTTTGTTCCTCTTTGTTATAAGGAAGTATTGTCTCTGAACCATACTGTGTCATGTGCGGTATCTTATTTATTCTGTAAATATTCAGTAACGTTTTTCTCGATGCGGTTCAGCAAGTTATCAGTCTCGCCTTTTACGAAAGTCTCCCCTGTGATATGCTCGAACAATTCGATATATCGGTTGCTGATTCCTTCTACGATCTCCGGTGTCATTTCAGGAACTTTCTGTCCGGATTTACCTTGGAAGCCATTTTCCATCAACCATTCGCGGACGAACTCCTTGGAAAGTTGCTTCTGCGGTTCCCCTTTGGCGAAACGATCCTCGTATCCTTCTGAGTAGAAATAACGGGAGGAATCCGGAGTATGGATCTCGTCGATCAAATAGATCTTGCCGTCACGATGACCGAACTCATATTTCGTGTCAACCAAGATCAAGCCACGTTCCTTAGCGATCTCGGTACCGCGTTTAAACAAGGCCATCGTATATTTCTCAAGAACCTCGTAGTCCTCTTTAGAGACCAAACCTTTAGCGAGAATCTCCTCTTTAGAGATATCTTGATCATGCTCTCCGATCTCAGCCTTTGTGGTCGGGGTGATGATGGGTTCGGGGAAACGTTGGTTCTCACGCATACCCTCCGGTAGTTTCACGCCGCAGATCTCACGTACACCGCTCTTATAAGCACGCCATGCGCTTCCGCACAGATAACCGCGTACGATCATCTCAACCGGGAAACCTTGGCATTAAACGCCAACCGTTACCATCGGGTCCGGAGTAGCCATTTTCCAGTTCGGACAAATATCAGTCGTAGCGTCAAGGAACTTGGCGGCGATCTGGTTTAACATTTGTCCCTTGTAAGGAATACCTTCCGGCAAGATAACATCGAAAGCGGAAATACGGTCTGTAGCGACCATTACCAATACCTCGTCATTGATGTTGTACACGTCGCGTACTTTCCCATGGTATACGCTCTTTTGTCGCGGGAAATTGAAGTCTGTTTTAACTAATGCCTTCTTCATGACTCTTACTTTTAGTTGTTGTCTATATTCGTTTTCTTCTCTTTTGCCTCTTTGATCTCTTTCTTCCGTTTATCATCGAACTTATCATAAGCCTCTACGATTCGTTGGACAAGTTTATGCCGGACAATATCTTTCTTGGTGAACTCGATCTTACCGATCCCGTTTACGCCCTTCAATATTTGCATGGCCTGTATCAATCCGGACGTGGTAGAAGGCGGAAGGTCTATCTGCGTGACATCTCCGGTGACGATCATCTTGGCGTTCATACCCAAGCGGGTCAAGAACATCTTGATTTGATGCGTCGTCGTGTTTTGCGCCTCGTCCAATATAATGACGGCGTCGTTCAAGGTACGACCGCGCATAAACGCTAGCGGGGCGATCTGTATCACGTTATTCTCCATATATTCCTTCAGCTTGGCTGCCGGTATCATATCCTGCAAGGCATCGTAAAGCGGTTGCAGATAGGGATCTAGCTTATCTTTCATCTCACCCGGCAAGAAACCCAGTTTTTCTCCGGCTTCCACGGCGGGACGGCTTAAGATGATCTTCCGTACTTCCTTATTCTTTAATGCTTTTACGGCTAAGGCGATAGCGACGAATGTTTTACCCGAACCGGCGGGTCCTGTGGCGAAAACCAGATCGTTGTTCTCGAAAGCCTTTACCAATAACTGTTGATTCTCGGTACGTGCGGTAATCGGCTTGCCATTCATGCCGTGGATGATCAGGTTCTCCTGCTTCACGACCGTGGGACCTTTCCCTTTTATAATATCCAGAATCACGTCTTCGGAGAGCGAGTTAAACTCCTCACAGTATTTTTCCACCTCACGGATTTTCTTGAGAAAAAGCTCGGACTCATCCTCATCTCCAATCACTTTCATCACATTTCCACGGGCAACGATACGCAATTTCGGAAACAATGTCTTGATCAATTGCATATTAGAGTTATTCACACCGTAGAAAATTACCGGGTCTACGCTTTCAAGAATATAAATTCTTTCAATCATCCGCTATTCCTTTTATTAAATTACGCTTCAAAAAGATGTGCTATTTTTTATTATTCGAATCAAGTTACAAAATTAGTAATATTCTTTATCCATTGATGCAAAGGGAGAAGTTTTATTTCACGGGAACACATCTTTCAGCCGTCCGTCTACCATTTAGAGAAAAACTAATTGGAGTTAAGGGGGAATTTCGGATTTTTCCGTATGTTTGTCAGGCAAAACGAAGGAAATGAAGATGAAGACTGTGTTTAATGTGATGTTGTTGCTGGTCGTGATCGTGTCGGCGACGGCTTTTTCTTCTTGTAAGGAGAAAAGAGGTGAATTGAAGAAGATTTGGTACAATGGAAGCTATAATCGTGATTTTAATGATTTGAATGACGTTCATTTGTCCGTTGCGAAGAAGATCGGCATAGAGCCTGTCTCTTCGAGGGAAGGAGCGGAGCACGCCTCCCGGGATATGGTGGAGATCAAGACGAATGACTATTACGAGGTAGAGGAGTTGACGCACTCTATTCAGTATTTGGTGCCGGA
>ENA-OQKN01000383-OQKN01000383.1-human-gut-metagenome-genome-assembly--contig:-NODE-383-length-51869-cov-26.827278_pt1 | contig 51869 bp, 40 predicted proteins | sample MGYA00242776_ERZ504794 | MGnify/ENA primary metagenome ERZ504794 (study PRJEB26092, sample SAMD00036434) | human gut metagenome | host: Homo sapiens | study: EMG produced TPA metagenomics assembly of... | reverse complement strand
TATAATCATGACAAAGATTAAAAACACAAAGAAGGGCATGGCAAAAAAGACATTAAGTATGTCACTTGTTGTTGCAATGCTTGCTACTTCTAATGTGCCGGTATGGGCTGCTGAGTTCAGCGATGGTTCTGACGTTGCAGTTGCTACAGAAGCTCCGGCTGCGGAAACAACTACAGAATTTTCTGATAATGTTGCAGAAACTCCGGTTGTAGATAACACAGAAGATACTGCTTCTGCATCTATAAAAGTTAATGAGGCAGATATCTCTTTAGATTTAACTGCTGCTAAATCCAGTATTGTATGGGGAACTAACGTTACAGATGCAATTACAGGTACTATCGCAAAATCTGACGGAAGTACTCTCTCACAGTGGATGTTCCGTTGGGTAGATGAAAATGGTATTGTAGTACAGTCTAGTAAGGATGCAGGTGTTGGCGATACAAATGGTCGTGTTCATAGCGTTGCACAAATGAGCTTAAAAGCAAAAAAAGAAGTTGCTGGAAAAACTCTGACTCTTTATGTATACGATTATGATGCTACAAGTAATCAGACATTATATGATATCAACACTCAGATTAAAGTCACTGTTGAAAAACAGGATTTAGCAGATAAATATTTAGACATTACATCTGTTCCTTCATTAACATATAATGGTTTTGCTCAGGCGGCTGACGTTGCTAGTGTAAAAGTAAAAGAGTCTTCAAGTGGTGCTGATATCGCAAGTGCTGACAATTATCAGCTTACATCTTCTAGTGCAACAAATGCTGGTGATACTGTAACAATCACAGCTTCTGCAGATCAGATGCCAAATTCTCCGTATAAAGGAAGTATTAGTGCAAAATTATCTATTGGAAGAAAAGTTGCTAATCTTAATACAGATATTATTGCAACACCAGAAAAAGGTCTGAAATATCAGTATACAGGTGATGTGATTCGAATTGCAAATGACAAGGTTACTGTAAAAGAGTCTGAATCCACCAATAATGGTGCTGATAAGAAACTTAGCGGTGCTGATCTTTCATCCACTATTATCAATGCTACTACAGAAAGTAAATATGTTGGTGATAGAAAGGTGAAAGTAACAGTTGATGGAACTAAGTTGACAAATTTCAAAGGTGCTACTTCCAATACACTGAAGGATGAAGAAACTTTAACCTCTACAGATACTGTTGAAATTGTAAAACGTGATTTATCTACAAATGGAACTAATATTTCCGTTAATACTACAAGCGGATACATTCCTGTTACAGCAAACTCAGCAACACTGGCTAATTACCTGACTTTTAAAGGTGCTGAGGGTGAAGAATTGAAACTGGTAGCCAATGTAGACTATGCAGTAATTGTAAAAGATGCATCTGGAAATGATGTAAACAGATTTACAGATGGAAGTCCATACACAGTTACTATCAGAGCAAAATCTGGTAACTGCGAAAATGAACAAACATTTACTGTTGTTGCATCAAGTGCTGCATTACAGGGAGTTGCTTCCACCAAACCATATGAAGTTTCCTATACCGGAGATGCCATAGAGCCGACCAAAACAGATTTAGGAAAATTAACAATCAAATACTATGATAGTACTGGTAACTTAGTTCCGGGTTCTGTGGACACCGCTGCATATGAGATCACAGGTTACACGAATAATGTGAATGCAACAACTAAATATGAATCAGTAAACAATAAATTACAGCCCAAAGCTGATGCCTATGTAAATATTAAAATTACAGATGGAACATATAAAGGTCAGGTTGCATCTGTTCCATTTTTAATTAAACCATTAGAGGTGAAAGCTACTTATATCACTGTACCGGAAGATGTTTCTATTAATGACACTTATACCAAGGCTTCTGAGTATAATGTACCAGTAACTGTTGTTGCTAAAGATGAAACTGGTAAAAAAGTAGAGAAAACCCTTTCTGCTGATGATTTTACAGTAAAATATGATTTTACAAATGTCACAAATGGAAATAAACTTGGTAATTATATTAAAGCAACTGTTACAGTTACAAATAAGAACTATATTTTAAATACAGATAATGCAAAAACTGTGACTGTTGCTGCTAATGGTTCCACTAAGATTGTCGCAAGAAAATTAACTGATGCCATGGTAACCATCAACCCATCTACATATACTTATACAGGTGGTAAGATTGTGCCTACTTATTCGGTAGTTGATGGTGTAACCGTTCTGTATAAAATGGGCGAAGTTGCCAGTGGAAAAGAAGAATATAAAGAAGTAAGCATTACTGATGCTGTAAATGTTGGTACTGGTAAAGTTACTGTTGAAGGTGTTTCTCCTCGCTATTCAGGGAAAGCAACCGGAACATTTACAATTACAGCTGCAAACACTTCTAGCGTTAAAGTTGAAATTGATGATCAGGACTATACCGGAAGACAGGTAAGACCTCGTGAATTTAAGGCTACATTAAATGGTAATGATGTTTCCAAACAGTTTGAAGTTGTTTCTTATGGCGAGAATGTTGAAGCAGGAAAAGGCACTGTTGTTTTAAAACCTGTAGACGGAAATAAAAACTTCACAGGTGACAATATAACTGCTGAATTTAACATTGTAAAAGAAAAAGTTAAAGCAGAATTAAAAGTATACGATTCAAAAGGCTTCGATGTAACATCTTCTTTTGCTGCTGGAACGTCTGTATTCCAGTTTGATGGAAATGAACATAAGTTTGCAAAAGAAGTATTATCAAATATTACAAAAGCAGACGGAACTAAAACCACTGCCAAAGCTGATGATTTTGAAATCAAATATGTAGATAATGTTGCTGGTAAGAAAGTAACAAAAGGTGGTAATACTTATAATGTCGGCTATGTATATGCTGTAGCAAAAGAAGGTACAGGATTTGCAGGAGATGGAACACAAGATATTGTAACTGCAGATGGAACTATCATCAAAGGTGTTGTAGCAAAAGCTGAGTTCCGTATCGCGAGTGTACAGTTTGTTTCCAAGAACGTAAGCTTAAAGAATGCTACTTATGCAGCAGGACTTCCTGTAAAACCAGAAGTATTAATCCAGATTGGAGGAAGCACTCTGGTAGAAGGTGTTGATTATACACTGAAATTAATTGATGCTAAAACTGGTGCAACTGTAGCACCTACAGATGTAACTGTTGGAAATATTTATGGTGTATCAATCGAAGGTCTTAATGGATACACTGGATCTTCTGTAAATACAAAGACTGGTGATGCATATGCTCAGACATTAAGATGGGGTGTTGATAAGAAAGCTCTTAACGATTGTAATGTAACTGTAAAAGATGGTGTTGTTTCTGTCTTAAACGGTTATATTCCGGTTGCATCTACAGAATATACCGCTAAGAACAATGGAGATGGAACTTATACAGTAACAGCTGTAAGCACATCTAAAAACTATACAGGTTCTAAGACTGTCAAAGCTGATGGTAAAGCAGAAGATGAAAAACCGGATGCTCCAATGATTAGCAGCGTTAAAGTTGTTGGCAATCAGGCAACAGCAATCCTTTCCGGTGATTCAGAAGGTGCTGCAGGTTACGACTATGTAATCTCCACAGACCGCGACTGCATCAAAAACAAAGACTATGCTTCTGTAAACAAGAACCAGGTTAGCACCTCTACTACATTTAAATATGTACAGCAGGGAACCTACTACGCATACTGCCACGCTTGGAAACGTGACGAAAACGGTATGAAAGTATTCAGCGACTGGTCTAACGCATATCCATTCGTTGTATCCGCAATCACACCGGACGCTCCAGTTATCACAAACGTAACAGTAAGCGGATCTACTATCAAAGTAACATACAAAGCAGCTGCAAACGCAACTGGTTATGATGTAGTACTTGGAACATCCTCCAAGAAAGAAAACGGTGAGACAAGACCATACAACTATGGTGCTCACAAAGTACTGAACCTGAAAGAAGGTACAGTAACAGCAACATTCAAGAACGTACCAAAAGGAACATGGACTGTAGGAATGCATGCATTCAACAGAACATCCGAAAATGGAAGGAAAGTCTTCAGCCCATGGTCAAACCTGAAAAAGGCTACTGTTAAATAATCCATTTGGGTAATTAATACAGATTCCTAAAAAGAAAGCTCCGGTCATTGCGACCGGAGTCTTTCTTTTTAGGAACTTTTTGCCACACTCCCAGACAATTACATGATATAATCAACATACAGAACCCTTACTTAAAACATCTCTAATGAAAGGAAGTCATGTATGAAGAAAAGAAAATCATGTTTTATCTGGCTCTTGTGTATTCTTCTCCTGGTCACAGCTTTACCTGCTGTATATTTTACAGATGTCCAGGCAGCATCTGTCAGCAGTACTTTCACCGGATGGAAAACCTACGGTGGAAAAAAATACTATTATAAGAATGGCAAAAAGCTGACAGACCTGCACAAAATCGGCAAGTATTATTACTGTTTTGCCGCAGACGGTTCCATGCTTACAGGGTGGCACCGTATTCATAATCGTTTCAGGTATTTTAGCAAACAGACCGGAAGAATGCGTATCAATCAGACTGTAAATGGACGAAAGATCAACAGTAAAGGTGTCTGGACTCCTGTTGTTGTACTGGATCCGGGGCATTCTGCTGTCGTTGCCGGTGGTTATGAACCTCTTGGGCCTGGTTCCAGCCAGCTGAAAGAGAAAGATACGTCCGGAACCCAGGGTGTTGCTACAGGTGTGGAGGAATATAAGCTCAATCTGAGCATTGGCCTTCAGCTAAGAACCCTTCTTCAGAAAAGAGGGTTTAAGGTAATAATGACCAGAACCAACAGTAAAGTAGCTCTCAGCTGTATTGACCGTGCAAAAGTGGCAAATAAGGCAAAAGCAGATGCGTATATCCGTATCCATGCCAATGGAAGTGATAATTCCTCTATCAGTGGAGCACTGACGATCTGTACAACCAGAAACAGTCCTTATATTTCATCTATGTACAGAAAAAACAAAGCTCTCTCTGAGGCTGTGCTCAATGCATATGTGTCAGCTACAGGATGCAGAAAAGAATACGTCTGGGAAACAGACTCTATGACCGGAAATAACTGGAGTAAAGTTCCGACAACGATTATCGAGATGGGATATATGAGTAATCCTTCCGAAGACCGCTGTATGCAGCAGAATTCTTATCAGAAAAAAATGGTACGGGGAATTGCAAATGGAATTGAGAATTACCTGATCAAATAGCCTTGCTTTTGAGTCGCAGACAGTTTATACTGGACTGAATGGGTATAAAAAATAATTTGGAGGATTTTTCAAATGAAAATTGCAGTAACATACGATAATGGAGAGATTTTTCAGCATTTTGGAAAAACAGAGTCTTTTAAAGTTTATGAAGTGGAAGACAACAAAGTAGTTTCCAGTGAAGTGATCGGTTCTAACGGTACAGGACATGGTGCACTTGCAGGTCTGCTTGCTGAGCAGGGTGTAAATGTTCTGATCTGCGGTGGTATTGGCGGTGGTGCTCAGACAGCTCTCACAGAAGCAGGAATCGAATTATGCGCCGGAGCCCAGGGAAATACTGATCAGGCAGTTGAAAGTTATTTAAAAGGCGAATTAGTGTCTTCCGGAGCTAACTGCGACCATCACCATCATGAAGAAGGTCATTCCTGTGGCAGCCATGAGGAGGGACACTCCTGTGGAGACAGCTGCGGTGGCGGATGCGGTGGATGTGGCGGATCACAGCCACAGCTTACAGGACGCAATGTAGGAAAAACCTGCCGCACACATTACAGAGGAACTTTCAATGACGGAACACAGTTTGATTCTTCTTACGACCGTGGCGAACCGCTGGAATTCATCTGCGGTGCAGGCCAGATGATCAGAGGGTTTGATGCTGCTGTAGCTGACATGGAAGTTGGTCAGATCATAGACGTTCACCTTATGCCTGAAGAAGCATACGGTATGGCAGATCCAAACGCTATCTTCACTATGGAAATCGCCCAGCTTCCAGGTTCCGAAGACCTGACAGTTGGCCAGCAGGTATACCTGTCAAACCAGTTCGGTCAGCCATTCCCTGTTAAAGTGACAGCTAAGGATGAGAAAAACATTACATTTGATGCAAACCACGAAATGGCAGGAAAAGAACTTAACTTTAAGATTGAATTAGTAGAAGTGAAATAAGACAAATACTCAGGGCAGCCTCCCGGCAAAGATTTTGCCGATGAGACTGCCCTGTTTTATACTTTATTTACCAAAGTGATAGTGCTTTTTGTAGTTTTATAATTTACGAGTAAAGATTTATCGTTTTTGTGGGCTTACTGTATATTCGCTTACCGTTTACTGTCTTAAAAGCTTTTACATAATAGTTATAAACCCAGTACATGCCTGTCTGGGAATCATAAGCTTTTGTGTCTTTCCAGGTTGAGACAGAGGACTTCACTGTTTTGGCAGCGGAACCATTGCGGTAAATCACATATCCGGAAGCACCGGCTACTTTTGTCCAGGAAACCTCTGTACCACCGTTACTCATGTTACATGAAACCTTAGATGGAGCCGGGACAGCAGCTTTTCTTGATTTCACCGCTGAAAATTTAGAATATTTGTTCTTTCCACTTGCGTTGGTTCCATAAGCACGGACTTTAAATGAATAGGTTACTCCCGGTACTACAGCTGCATCAAAACTGAGGGATCCTGTTTTCAGAGTTTTTATCCGCTTATAAGAAGACTGGGAATCTGTCTTGCAGTAAATCTGGTATCCTTTGGCACCCGGAACCTTTTTCCAGGTTAAATGTATTTGATCCGCAGATTTCTGGGAAAGTTTCAGCACAGGTTTTGTCAGTGGTGTGTTGTTCTCAGATACCTTTACCGTCACCTGACACTGGGCCTGAAAATCTCCGGCAGAAGCAGTGATTACTGCCTGACCATAACCATTCCCCTGAATGGTTCCATCCTCTGAGACAGACGCAATCCCAGGATTACTGCTTGTCCAGACCACATCTTTTACATCATCAGAGTTAGATGGTGTAAAGGAATGTGTGAGTTTTTGTGTATTTCCTTCGTCAATTGTCAGATTTGTCTGGTTCAGAGCAATTCCATTAAGTGGAGTTGTCACTACGGGGATTTCATACAGGTATGTGCGGGAACTGTCATAGTTGCCGTTATCATAATTTCCGGATACCCATACAATATTACGTCCCCATAAGATTGGCTGGGAATCCGTCTGGATCGTTACATTCTTGTATAATTTGGATAATATTACGTTTCCGGACATATCCATAAGGAGATAATGCAGAATACTCTGGTCTGAGGTTTCCTCTGAGAAAAGGACTGCGTACTGATTATTTCCTGCCGGGATGAGCTTTGGTTCTGTCAGGGTTATTTCTGCACCTGACGGCGAATACTGAGTGAGCCAGATAAATCTGGAAGCCATACTATTCTTATCTGTGATTATCATAAAGATATTTTTGTTAAGATTCTCATATCCGGTCTGTCCATTCACAGCAAAACCATGGGGAACAGACTTGCCTACTGTGATCAAATTATTTCCTGCCAGAGAAAATCCAGTTACCTCGCATCCGGTATAATTATCACCTGTAGCCCCCATAAAAGGAAAGATATTTACAGCATGATCCTGAGCGATATATCCGCCGGAATATGCGGAGAAGGAGGACAAGATCAAACCCCTGTAATAAGCATCCCCATGATCCAGAAAATATACATGAGAGCCGTCATTTACAACAAACTGGTTAAAGGAATGGCTGCAATAAGGCATATCTGAATTAATAAGTGTCATATCCTGAGTGTTAATGACAAAAGTGATATTACTCTGATGATGTATCCCTTCCATCCCATACATTTCCCGTCCTGTGTGTACGATCAGGGTAGAACCGATCTGGGTCATGCGCAAGGAGGCAGCGTCAAAAGGAATGTAGATTCCTTCAAACATATTTGTGTATCCGCCGCCAATGTCCGTGGCACCAAGCAGTTTCCAGGCACGGCTGTATTTGAGGATCCGGACAGCCGTTATGCTGTTGTCTTCGTTCAGATTCTTCTGCCCTACTGCAACATAAAAATTCCCGTCTGGTGCAGCATAGAATCCTCCCCACAATGGAAGCGGAAGCTTTACTGTTGTTACATTGATAACATTAAGATTGGAATTGCAGGTGGCATCGTATAAAGTCTGATCTTTCCAGGCAACAATGTGAAGATTTCCTGTTTCATCTGTATAGTAAGAAGTATATTCAGGATTTGCCCAGTTCCAGCTGTAAGATCCGCTGTTGATTCCCATACCCAGAAGCTGGGAAAGAGCCTTTCTCCGGCCAAAGGAAGACTTTGAGGAATATGTGGAAGTACCAGCTGTTATTCCCTGACCTGCATTTGCAACCAACGTGTCCCCCTCCTGAACAGAAGGCATTTCCTTTTCATCCGAAAAGAAATCATCGTCTGTCTGTTCCGAAGTAAACTCATCTTCAGTGTCATTGAACTCTCCATTGTTATCAAGCTCCTCAGGAACAGAAATTACATCTTCGTTTACCGCATTATCCGGGTCAGTAAAAATATCTGTACCATATGCAGGAGCAACATTCATTAGAGCCATAGAAGAAGCCAGTAATAAAGCTAACAATTTCTTTTTCATCTTTCAGATCCTCCTTGGAAATAATGGTGGTTTTGTGTTGGAGTTGAATTGTACCAAATCAGTGGTCTGGTACATCGAAAGAATTATTCTTATATAGTCAATATAGCACACAACTTCTGCAACGTCTATGACAGATTATGTTGATTTAATGCGTGAAATTGCCAGCCAGAAACTGCTCAGCGGATATAAAGAAAGATTAGTGTTTTACTTCGGAAGACCCTACTCATCCTGCTATTATCCAATCCTGTTACTGGATAATCATGCAGCCTAAGGGGGGATTTTCTCCCCTACCCAGTTACATATATCAGTTCATTATAAAATGCTTAAATTTTTGTCTTGGCAACTGAACCACTATAGCTGTCAACTATATAAAAAAATACTGGTAAACAAAAAAACATCAGCAGGAGTTTTTGATCCATCTGGTCAGGGGCTCTTTATTTATATTGGGATAAAATATAATATACTACTATATCTAATATACTTGTTTTACCACTTCCATTTTTGCCGGTAAAAATCAAGCGCTTTGTGTCGAAATCTTTATACTGACATAGATGTTAGAACAATGTTATAATAAAATCAGCTGAAAAGTAAATTTAAGGAGGGTATAAAGTGAAAAGTCATGTTAACATTATGGACTCTGATATAGCATATGAGAATGTAATTGTTTATCATGGTTCTGATCATATTTTAAAAGAACCAATTTATCAGGGTGGAAAAACAGATAATGATTATGGAAATGGATTTTATACCACTGAATATAAAGACCGTGCAAAGAGCTGGGCTGTTTTAAATGGTGATCCGGAACGCTCTTTTGTTAACCGGTATATTTTGAATACTTCTGGTCTGAAAATAATGGATCTGAACGATTATGGTATCTTAGCCTGGATCGCAGAAGTCATTGCCAACAGGGGAACAAGCCTGGAGAGTGCTGAAATCACAGGTTCGCGGATTGTAGAAATGTACCGTATTTCTACAGCAGATTTTGATATTATCAAAGGCTATCGTGCAGATGACAGTTATACACAGGTCATAGAAGCTTTTCTGCTAAATCAGATCAATATTGAAGAAATAAAGAAACTTTTCTATAAAGGTTCTCTTGGTAATCAGATATTTTTGAAATCACAAAAAGCATTTAAACAGATTGAATGGAAAGATGCATGGCAGGTATACAAAGACGAATCAGATGTAACAGCTGATTTTCACGCTCGCAGAGAAGTAAATCAATTTTTTTCTGCAAGAAACCGTGCAATTTTGCTGGAAGGATTCGAAGTTCCGGGAATTACGGTGAGAACTGCTATGGGGAAATTTTTACTCTATCATCAGGAGGGCGATTTTTATGAATAATCCGGCATATGATTCAGGTTACCTGAACAGTGCAAAACTATCTGGAAGATATTTATTTAAATTGATAGCTCGAAACTGTTCTGACTGTTTTGGTATAATTTATAAATATATGAAAAGTGATTATCGTAGATATATGGATATGGGGAATCCCCTGTATTTATGTAAAACTCCGAAACAGATTATGGGAAATATGGGAATTACTGTAGATTTAAATGCAGAAATAAGTAATACTTATGATGAATTTATTCTGGAATGGATGTCTGACTGTTATATTACTCTGCAATGGAAGTACCGGCTCTGGTCTTCTGAAATAATTGACATTGTAAAACCGGAAAAATTATATAAGCAGTATTATCCGCTGCACGAAACATCTCTTACCAATGCGGTTACAAAAATATATGAGATTTATCATTTGAAAGACTTATATATGCATCATAGTGAACTACTCGGCAACTGAGTTACCAGAGCATCTGGATTGCTGTTTTAATCCATCAAAATCCATATAATTTGTCTGGCATAAATCCCTGACTTCTTTTTCCGTAAAGCCAATATATTCTGCCAGAAGCCCCGGTTCCAGCATTGAAAATTCACGAAAGTCTGTCAATGCAGACTGTGTTCCATATTTTTTTATTGGCAGGCTTCCTGTCATATAAGAACCTGCCAGGAACTGAGATATCTGTACCCCTTTAAACAGTGCACGAAGTAACCGGATATACGATTTCTGCAATGCCTCATCTGCAGAAGCTTCGCGGAACAGAGAATGTAAATGGGAAAAACATATATAGTGATAAGAGCGCAGCCAGAAAGATAACCTTAAAATCTCCTACTGTAAAAGGTGATTATAGTTACGGCATTGTGTAGGGTCCATATCTGGATACTGCCCATCTGGCGCAGGTAAGAAGTGTTGTACAGAGCTTTAAACTGAATTATATCCGGAAAGGAATGTCAGATTATGATAAAGTCCTGACTGCTTTTAATTATCTCCGTAGCAATTGTAGATATGCATACAGGGGATGGCAGTATAATTATGCAAATACAGCCTGGGGTGCACTGGTATATGGAGAGGCACAGTGTTCCGGATATGCAAGAGGCATGAAAGCACTCTGTGATGCGATCGGGGTAGACTGCCGTTACGTCCATGCAAATGCCAAAGCCAGTAACCCAAGCCATCAGTGGAATCAGGTAAAGGTTGGTGGTAAATGGTACATCCTGGATGCTCAGTCAAACGGCTTTCTTCTCGGGACAAATACCTGGATAAAACAGGCCGGGATGTCCTGGGATACAAAAGGACTGCCAACCTGTAGTAAAACAGATTATAAGAGATAAAGACTTTCTTTTCGTCTTCGGATGTTATGTTATTTATATAAAAAAATCCAGAATATAAGCCCAGAATCGTTGAATTTTCAGCATTCTGGGCTTATTTTAAGTACCAAATTTTTCTATTGTCTTATTATGTATAGCTGCCATAGGAGACGTATTCTAAGCAGTAAGGTTTGTTCCGATAGATGCTGCAATCTCTTTTAACTTATCGGCAGAAAAACCAGTATATTTTTCAATCTTATCGAGAGATTCTTTATCTTTGATCATCATTTTTGCAAGAGATAGATTTTTCTTTTCTACACCTTGCTCAATGCCTTGTTCAACAAGTGCTTTTCCCAGATTACACATATCCTGCACCTCACTTTCAAATTCTTCTGTCATGGCGATGCCAAAATCTTTCTGAAGACGTTTTTTCTTTGTCTCAGAGGATGTAGAAAGAGAGAAGAGTGTATTCAGCAGATCAAGGATCTCCAGATCACTCTCTTTATCTGCATCACCTAAATTTACGATAACAACTTCCATAAGGTCATAACTGCCAAGAGTTTCATAAGGCTTTCCCAATACTGTATCCTGTACTGTATGGTATCTGAAGATTCCATTTCTACGTTTTTTCGCCGGATCCGGGCAGATCCAAATACTGTAGACTTTCTGAAGCTTTTCATAATGTTCACCAGTAAAAATAGTTCCATACTGCTCGGAAATCATTCTTGCACAATAATAAAATCCTCTTGTAACTAATGGATACCCCGGTGTGTCATTTAACTGGATTTCCAAATTGATGATCAGCTGTACGGGTTCTTCGGTGTTCGGAATATATGCCTTAAAACGAATATCATAATACACAGTCTGGTCTTTGATAGCATTTGCTTCGGAATTAAGGCAGTCTATTTGTTCGTTTCCATCCAGTAATTTACTGCGGTCAGGATGGTCCTGATGTACTGCCCGACTGGAAATTTCGATATTTTCTTTCAGGCAGTTATCACAGATAAAATTGACACTATATTGGGAAAATTCTTTTGTACAGGATTTGAGGATCCAGGCAATGACTGCCTTATAGGTTAATAGTTTCTTGGCACATTCATCATATCTTGCACGATCTGCGGCAAGGTCTATCATTTGTGCCAGATTCGTTTGACGTATTATGGATGTCACCTCCTGTCACATATTTTGTACTTATATTTTATCAGAGCAGATATTTATTTACCAGAAAAATTTTTCGACAATCGCAGGATAAGTTTTGACAAAGAAAGACCCCAGTCAAAATGACTGGGGTTTTCTTTTTAGGAATCTGTATTATTTACCCAAATGGATTATTTAACAGTAGCTGTTTTCAGGTTGGACCATGGGCTGAAGACTTTCTTTCCGTCTTCGGATGTTCTGTTGATGTTGAATGCATGCATTCCTACAGTCCATTTTCCTGCTGGTACGTTCTTGAATGTAGCTGTTACTGTACCTTCTTTGAGGTTCAGTACTTTATGAGCGCCATAGTTGTATGGACGAGTCTCACCGTTTTCTTTCTTGGAAGATGTTCCAAGTACTACGTCGTAACCAGTTGCATTTGCAGCTGCTTTGTATGTTACTTTGATTGTAGAGCCGCTTACTGTTACGTTTGTGATAACTGGAGCGTCTGGTGTAATTGCAGATACCATAAATGGATATGCATTTGACCAGTCGCTGAAGACTTTCTTTCCGTTCTCGTCACGTTTCCAAGCGTGGCAGTATGCGTAGTAGGTTCCCTGCTGTACATATCATATACTTTAAATGCATTAGCTACATCATTAGACCAGATAATTTTCTGACCAACAATCTTAAAGGAAACTTCTTTACTTCCAGTAAAGTTTTTATTACTTGCTTTTGGTGCTAATGTTAATGTACCAGTACCAACTTCTTTATTTGCATCCTTTGAATCTGGATAACTAATTGTAAACTGACCAAGATCAATATTTACAGTACCTAATTTAGCTGTAATCTGTGTATTGTTATTGGAATCTTTTACTGTAGGACGAATCTGATGTCCGGTATAGCTTTGATCATTTACATTTACAGTTAAAGAAGACATATCAGCTGGTGTAATCGTAAATGTAGTTGTTGTAGTAGATGTATTGTCATAATCACCTTTTCCAACAATTGTTACAGTTGCAGTACCTACATTTGTACCGTTTGCAATAGACTTAATTTCATAATCTACATCTTTTTCGAGCTCTTTTGTTCCATCCTTTACAATCAGTTCTGGAATAATGGCTTCTCCTGTGTAAGTATAAGATGCTTTTTCTGTAGAAACAGTCCAAGCACTTGCCTGTGGTTTGCTGATTTTAGAATAACGGTATACAGCTGCAGGCTGTGTAGAATATTATTTCCGCTTGCATCAACACCCCAGAAATTTTTATTTGTAATTGTAATCTTAGTGCATTATTTACGTATAATATTTATTATTTCACAATTATACAATTACGTTGGCTGTTGATCGGCGGAATTATATTTGATGATTATATAAATCGTTGTATTCTATATGAAACGAAAAAAGAAATCGTTGCATTTAGATTGGAACGATTTTATACTATATATTACAAATCAATATTGGGTTTCAAAGGATTGAAAATGTGGAGGAAAATGTATCATGAGGGAAAGCAGAACATTGGAATATAAGGAAAATCTGTCATCTAACACGTTTCTGAAAACGATCAGTGCCTATGCTAATTATGGCGAAGGAAAGATTATATTTGGAATCAATGATCAGGGGAACGTCATCGGCATAACAGATCCAGTGAACGGATGCCTGAATCTGGAGAATAAGATCAACGACAGTCTCAGTCCTGTGCCGGAGTTCCGTCTGGAGATACAGGAGAATACGATTGTGCTTACTGTTTATGAAGGCAGGTATAAGCCTTATCTCTATAAAGGTAAAGCTTATAAAAGAAATGATTCTTCTACAGTTGAAGTGGATCGTCTGGAATATAACCGGTTGATCCTGGAGGGCTGTAATCAGACTTTTGAGGAGATCACTTCATTCAATCAGCAGCTTACTTTTGCTAAATTGGAAACAGAATTTATCCGGGTGATGGGCATTGAGAAGATCAATAAAGATATTTTAAAAACTCTTGAACTGTATTCTGATCAGAGTGGGTTCAATAATGCAGCTGCACTTCTTGCTGATGATAATCAGTTTACGGGAATAGATATCATACGTTTTGGTGATACCATAGATGAGATCATGGACAGGGAATCACTGGAAAATATTTCCATACTTTCTCAGTTGGAAAAAACACTTCAGATGTTCCGAAAGTATTATCAGTATGAAAAAATAGAGGGAGCCGAAAGGAAATGTATTGACAAAATCCCGGAAAAAGCCTTCAGGGAAGCAATAGCCAATGCTCTGATCCATCGAATGTGGGATATCCCGGCATCTATAAAAGTCAGTATGTATGCGGACAGGATTGAGATCAGTTCTCCGGGAGGGCTTCCTGCCGGAATCAGCGAAGAGGAATACCTGAATGGTCAGATATCCATACTCAGAAATCCTATTATCGGAAATGTGTTCTTCCGGCTGAAATATATTGAGAAATTTGGAACCGGAATCATGAGGATCAATCATGCTTACAGGAACGCACTGATAAAACCATCGTATCAGTGTTTTTCTAATTCTATCAAAGTAATTCTTCCTGTTATAAGGGAAAACTATGACCTGAACGAAGCCGAACAGATACTGGTCAACATCCTTAAGGGAAAAGAAAAAATGTCAAGATCAGAAATTGAGAAAGCAGCAGAAATGGAAAAGAGTAAAGCAGTACGTACTCTGAACAGCCTGATTGAAAAGAAAATCCTGAAAAAAACAGGTGCAGGCAGGGGAGTCAGATACACCTTAAAATAGCAGAAAGCAATATAAGGATAAGATTCTGTTAGAATATATGGTATAGGTTTATTAAAAAGAAAGACTCCGATCGCAATGACCGGAGCCGATCCTGGATGTTGTAAAGAAGACGGCATATGGTGTGGACTTTGTTCTCTGGAGACTGGAAAATCAGGCAAAGATCCATTATGCGATGCCGCTGCGTCATATGGCCGGAGTCTGCTTTTGCCTGTTGTATCTGCCACGTTCTATATGCAAAATACCGCATATAAAGGCACGATCTGATAAGCTTCTTTTTGCCTGAAGTCTTCGGTAGAGATTAAATACATTTGCGTGGGTGCAGGAGAGAGAGAAGATTTATTCAGCTGCATAAGGTTCCTGCACTTCTGATGTGGGGTGGTGCGGTAGTCTATGGCAATAAAATGATTGTTTTTGGACAGTAAAAAGGGAACTTCCGCCTGGTTGCCGCTGGACCAGTAGGAGAGGGTATAGCCATTCCGGATAAAGTGCTGTGCCAGAAAGGTTTCGATACAGGCTGTACCGGCGGTGGTTTCTTCTCCTGACAGAAGCTGGAAGGCAGGGATTTTTAGTATGCATGAGCATAATCCGGTGTCAACAGGATACAGATGTAAGGAGGTTTCCGAAGGTTTGCTGCAGACAGCTGTCTGGCAGGGAATGGCAAGTCCGGCGCTGATCAGCCACTGCAGGGGTTCATGGTAGACTTTGGCAGTAGCACCTTTGGCAATGCGGGTGTACTGGAATTTACGGCTGGTTCTGCCGAGCTGTGCAGGGATCGAGAGCCAGGCATTGCGGCAGTGGCGGGCGGTTCCTTTTGGAGCCAGAGCAGTAATATCGCTGAGAAAAAGATTAAGGAGCTTTTGCTGGGTGTCAGGTACCAGCAGGAGCTTCTTTTCTTTTTTGTATTCCATAATGGCAGCAGGCATTCCGCCGATGATCAGATAGAGATGGAACTGTGACAGGGCTTTTTCGTGGAGTTTCTTTCCCATTGGGCTGAAATCGGAGAAATGATTGCGGATTTCTCTTGTAAGGGCAAACTCAGCATTGGCCCACAGAAATTCTTCAAAATCCAGTGGATACAGAGTCAGGATATCAAAGTCGTGGACGGAGAAAGAATCAGAGTTAACCACACCTTTATAGATAGAGGCAATGTGATATTGTGGAAAGTCCAGGGCAATAGAGGTAAGAAGTGTGGAAATCTGAGGAATGCACTGGATATTGTCAAGAATCAGAAGGGAAGAGGCAGGGCGCAGTGGTTTTCCTGCACAGGTTTCCAGAAAAAGCAGTACTTCCTGTGGATCATGTGGAACAGACAGATAGTCTGCAGCAGAGCGGTCTGTTTCCAGATTGATGTAGAGTGTATGTTCGTATTGCTTATTTCCGAAGTCCATAAGCAGCCAGGTCTTGCCTGTCTGGTGAAGTCCCTGGAGGATTAAAGGTTTGCGGCCGGGATTTTTTTTCCAGTATATCAGGGAATCGGTACATTTTCTTCTCATATGGGAAATCTCCTTTTAGTCGGTGGCACAGGTATAGAGTGAACGGTAACGGTACAGGACAGTTATAAATGATCAGCAGAGGAACGAGTTGATTGTAGAGGAATGTTTATGACATCATTATACAATGAAAATGTCGGAAAAATCTATACATAAAGATAGAAAAAAGTCGATTTACACATTTTTAAATATTTGTTATCGTAATTGTATAGACAAAATGTAATCGCTCAGGTTTTTCTTCCCGGAGGAGGAATTGTTGAATGGTTACAGTGCCGGTTACTGTTTATTCTGTGCATTGCAAGACGTGTTGCGGAATGCAGGGTGAACGGTAACAACATTGCCTGGCAAAACAACAATTATTTCATTTCACAAAGGAGGATCCCTATGAAGAGAATCAATGCAATCTACGCAAGGCAGTCAGTGGACAGAGCAGACAGTATTTCTATTGAAAGTCAGATCGAGTTCTGCAAGTACGAGTTAAAGGGTGGAAGTTTCAAAGAGTACAAGGATAAGGGTTACAGCGGCAAGAATACAGTCAGACCACAGCTTCAGCAGCTTCTGACAGATATCCGCAGAGGGGAAGTGGAGAAAGTGATCGTGTATAAGCTGGACCGGATCAGCCGTTCTATTCTGGATTTTTCCAATATGATGAATCTGTTTCAGCAGTATCAGGTGGAATTTGTCTCTTCTACAGAGAAATTTGATACTTCGACACCTATGGGACGGGCAATGTTAAATATCTGCATTGTGTTTGCGCAGTTGGAACGTGAGACTATTCAGAAGCGTGTCAGCGACGCATATTATTCCAGAAGTCAGAAAGGTTTTCGCATGGGCGGAAAGCCTCCTTATGGTTATCGGCTAGAGGAGATCCTGATGGAAGGAATCCATACAAAGAAGCTTGTGGAAGAACCCGGGGAAGCGGCAATTGTGCGGGAAATTTTTGATATGTACGAACAACCGGACACTTCTTATGGGGATATCACCAGATATTATGCGGAAAAGGGAGTGCAGTTCTACGGAAAGGAACTGATACGTTCCATGCTGGCCCAGCTTTTGAGAAATCCGGTATATGTGCGGGCTGATATGGATGTGTACCGTTTTTTCAGGAGCCATGGAACCAATATAGTAAGCAGTCCGGAGCAGTTTGACGGGATTCATGGATGTTATCTTTATCAGGGGCGGGATGCGCAGACAGATAAGCTGCAGAATCTTAAGGGTCATATGCTGGTGGTGGCACCTCATGAGGGGCTTGTGTCTTCGGAGCAGTGGCTGAACTGCAGGATCAAGCTTATGAGAAATAAAACGATTCAGGCCAATAGGAAAGCTGTGAATACATGGCTGGCAGGGAAAGTGAAATGTGGCAATTGCGGATACGCACTTATGAGTATTAAAATACAGTCCGGTAAACAGTACCTGAGATGTACGAAGCGTCTGAACAACAAAGCCTGCCCGGGGTGCGGGAAGGTTTATACTGAAGATGTGGAGAATTATGTATATAAAGAGATGGTACGTAAGCTGCGCGAAGGACAGTCTCCTGCCGCTTATACGAAGTTAAAGGAAAATCCGCAGGTAAAGCAGATTTACAGGGAGATTGAGGAAATGGAAAAGGAGATTTCTCTGCTTGTGGATTCTCTGGCAGGTGCCGGAGAAACACTGACAGATTATATTAATCAGAGAGTGGAAGAAATAGACCAGATACATCAGTTAAAGCTGGAGAAATTATCGGTGCTTGCGGAGAATCATGCGACACCGGAGCAGATGGAAAAGGTAGCATCTAATATAAGTCTGTGGGGAGAGATTGATTTTGAGGAGAAGAGGTTTACAGTTGATAAGATGATCAGGTCACTTAAGGTATTTCCCGGATCAGTCCAGATACAATGGAAATTCTGATATATAACAGTCCGGCAGAGCGTAAATTTTTGTCTTTACGCTCTGCCGGACTAGAGCGTGTCTGAAAAATCATTCCCGCAATCTGCACGCCCCACTTTGCGGGATATTTCACCCAAATTCAGTTGCCGTAGCCCACTACGGCGCCCTCATCCGGGCAAAATATCCCACAAATTGTGACGCACATCTTGCAGAAAGCCTTTTTCAGACACGCTCTAGTGATGGTCTTATTATTTTTCAGTCAGTGGTTTGTTCTTTATAAGCATTTCGCGAATTACGTTTTGCGTATATTCTCCGACATGCCTCTTATCTTCTTTGCTCAGTTCATCCGGATAGATCGGCTTACCGTATTCTACTACAACTTTTGCAGGAGATATCTTCGGGAAGTGTGCCTCGAAAATGTTGGCTGAATTGCTGATCGCAATTGGGATGATCGGGCATTTGGCCTTGGTAGCGATTTTGAAGCTTCCTTCATGGAAGGGAAGCATGTCCAGCTCATCTTTATTTCTGTTTCGGGTTCCTTCCGGGAAAATACAGATGGAAATTCCGGATTTTACTTTGTCTACTGCGGTCAGGATTGTTTTGAGTCCCTGTTTGATGTCTGTCCTGTCAAGGAAGAGACAGTGGAGATAACGCATCCATGTGGAAAGAAGAGGAATTTTCTCCATCTCTTTTTTGGCAATGTAGCCTGTACGGATCGGACAGCGGGAGTAAGTAAGAAGTATGTCGAAGTAGCTTCTGTGGTTGCCGATATAAAGTACAGGTGTGTCCTTTGGCACATTTTCTTCTCCGATCACAGTAATCTTTGCACCGGTGATCTTAAGGATAAATCGGAATACTGCCTGGATGATCCTAAGGGAGCTGATATCCTTCTTTTCAGGAGAGAATCTGCCGATGATCCATTCGACCAGCAGGATGGGGATGGACAGGATCAGGTATCCGATCACAACAATACAGACGAGGATAAATCGTATCATTCGTTAATTCCTTTCCGGGCATTATATAATGCTGATGCCCATATATAAGTATAGAAGTTATTATAAGGAATTATGAGATATCCTGCAAGAAATAAATCATGGTATAACGATTTTTTGGCGTTAAATAAATCATTCCGGACGGGATTCTTTCCTGCAGAAAAGCAGTTACTGTCGGATATATAGCATAGAGTATGGTAATAACAGGGCTGTATCCGGCATAGAATATTTAGCGAAGAATGAGCAGGGGTGCATTATGGGCAAAAGGACAGGAGGACTGCTCTGTGTGTTGCTGTTGGCTCTTTTGCCGGCGGGCTGTCAGTTTATCAGGATTGAGGAGGGCGAACGTACACCTCTGGAATATACGATCGTAAAGCAGGAGGAAATTCCGGAAGAGATTTCAGAACTGATGGAACAGAAGAAAAAGAAAGTATTTCAGATGACCTATCAGGTGGGAGATATAAGGTATCTGATGAAGGGATATGGAGAGCAGCTTACAGGAGGGTACAGTATTCAGGTGGAGGAGGTTTCCGAATCAGAGAACGCAGTATTCTGCAAGACAAGGCTGATAGGTCCGGAGAAAGCGGATGCAGGCAGTGAACCGTCTTATCCCTGTATTGTCCTGAAAATCAGAGAAACAGAGAAACCGATAGAATTTTTGGGTTTTATCATAAAGTAAACAGAGAAAGGAAGGAAGCAGGTTGGAATTAAAAAAAGAAAGTATTCAGATGCTGCGGATCAAAAACAAAGCGGCAGCGCAGGCGACTTTTGACGAGGACTATAATGTGCCCGATGTGAAACCGGATATCGGGAGACTGGTGCAGAGCAAAGCGGATGTTTCCATGGAGGAAGTGAGGCTGAGTGAAGGAAGAGCGCTTCTTAAAGGGACATTAAATGCAGATTTGCTTTATGTGGGGGAAAAAGAGGGCAGGATTTACAGCCTTTCTGCGAAGCTTCCGCTGGATGAGATGATTAATCTGGAGGGAATCGAAGGGGGAGATAAGCTGTGTCTGAAATGGGAGATTGAGGATCTCAGTGTTCATATGATCCATTCCAGAAAACTGAATATTAAAGCAATTGTAACTTTTTATGCAGTGGTAGATGAACTGGCAGTCGTTGAACTTCCGGTTTCCGCAGAGGATCAGGAAGTCTCTGTGAAAACGGAGAAAGTCCGGCTTATGAGTCTTCGTGTACATAAAAAAGATACTCTGCGCATTAAGGATGATATTACTCTTGCGTCAAACAGACCGAATGTAGAAAACCTTCTGTGGTATATGGCTGAACCGAGGAATCTGGATTTGCGGCCGGGAGAGAACAAACTCCGGGTGAAAGGAGAGCTTGCAGTTTTTCTTCTGTATACAGGGTATGAAGAGGAGAATCCACCTCAGTGGCTGGAGTATACCATGCCTTTTTCCAATGAGATGGAATGCAGTGGCTGTATGGAAGATCTGATCCCACATATTGAGGTGTCTCTTCTTCATCAGGGGATAGAGGTAAAGCCTGATCCGGATGGTGAAGAACGTATCCTGCAGGTGGATGTGGTACTGGAATTAAATATGAAAATGTACAGGGAAGAGGAGCATGAACTTCTTCTTGATGCATACAGCCCACACAAAGAATGTGTTCTTCATCGGAAAAAGGAAATGTTGGAAAGTCTTCTGGTACGAAATTTTTCCAGGTGTCGTCTGACAGACCGGATAGAAGTTAAGGAGAGTCAGGGAAAAGTTTTGCAGCTTTGCCACAGCAGCGGTAAGGTAAAAGTAGATAAGACCAGGATTACGGATAAGGGAATTGTGGCAGAAGGAATTGTGGCACTCAAGATCCTGTATATTATTGGAAATGATGAAATGCCGTTTTATTCTATGGATGCAATGCTTCCGTTTACCCATCTGATCGAGGCAGAAGAGATCGGGAAGGAATGCACATATTTACTTCAGGCTGACCTTGAACAGCTTTCCACTGCAATGGCAGACGGGGATGAGATTGAAGTCAAGGCGGCGGTGGGACTGAATGTGCTTGTGTTCAGACAGTGGGAAGAGCAGCTTATTGAATCTGTGGAAGAACAGCCGCTGGATCGTAAGAAACTGGAAAGTATGCCGGGAATTACGGTCTATATTGTAAAGGCCGGAGATACCCTGTGGGATATTGCAAAGAAATTTTATACAACTGTGGATGAGATTTCGGGCGTGAACAGTCTTACGGAAAAAGAGGTAAAGCCGGGGCAGTCGTTAATTCTTGTCAGGCAGGGATGATAATGAAAAAAATTTCCGGAAAAAATGAAAACTCCTATATTGAAAACTAAAAAAAAATGATTTAAAATATGCACAAAGAGTTTTATTGTATACAAAGTACAAATATAATTGCGAAAGTACAGTTATATACGGATGATATTGCTGGAAACGGAGGATTTTATGCGTTTACGTGCATTGGCGAAGATAAATCTGGGACTGGATATTCTCAGAAAGAGAGAGGATGGCTATCATGAAGTCCGGATGATCATGCAGACTATACAGATGTATGATGTTCTGGAGATGAAGAGGGTGAGGAAACCAGGGATTTCCCTGTCTGTCAATTATTCCTATATTCCGAATGATGAACGAAATCTGGTGTATAAGGCGGCGAAGCTTCTGATGGATGAATTTCAGGTTAAGGGTGGTGTGGATATCCATCTTGAGAAATTTATTCCTGTGGCAGCAGGTATGGCAGGCGGAAGCTCGGATGCGGCAGCTGCACTGGTGGGGATCAACCGGCTTTTTAAACTGGGACTGAGCCAGAAGGAGCTGATGGATCGTGCTGTGAATATCGGGGCAGATGTTCCGTACTGTGTGATGAGAGGAACTGCCCTGGCAGAGGGGATCGGGGAGAAACTGACCAGGATCACTCAGGTGCCGGACTGTTTTGTACTGATCGGTAAGCCCGGAATCAATGTTTCCACCAAAGCTGCCTATGAGAGCCTTCAGCTGAATAAGATTTCTTCTCATCCGGATATTGACGGGATGATAGGAGATATAGAACGTGGAGATCTTCTGGCAATGACACAGAAGATGGGAAATGTTTTTGAGCCGGGAATCATAGAGAAATATCCTGTAATTGGCGAAATCAAAGCACTGATGGAGAGTCATGGTGCGTTAAAGGCGATGATGAGTGGAAGTGGTCCTACAGTGTTCGGAATCTTTGATGATCGTGAGAAGATGGAGGCGGCAGCAGAGGTTCTCAGAGAGAGCCGGCTGGCGAAGACGGTTTTTGCCACAGAAGTAACGAAAGCAGGAGGGAATACAAATGACAAGTGATTTTTCAGTAAATATGAATGAATATCTTCCATTAAGGGATGTGGTTTTTAATACGCTGCGTCAGGCAATCCTGAAGGGCGAACTGAAACCTGGTGAGAGACTGATGGAGATTGCGCTGGCAGAGAGACTTGGCGTGAGCAGAACTCCTATCAGAGAGGCAATGCGTAAGCTGGAGCAGGAAGGTCTGGTAGTGATGATCCCGAGACGTGGTGCCCAGGTTGCCAATATCACAGAGAAGGATCTGAATGATGTTCTGGAGGTTCGTATTGCTCTTGAGAATGTAGCTATTGAGAAAGCTTGTGCCCGTATGACTGAAGAAGAAATGAGGAGACTCTGGCTTGCTGCCAAGGAGTTTGAACATACGATCGCAGAGGGAAATCTTGTTAAGCTTGCGGAGGCTGACGTTGCATTTCATGAGGTCATTTATCAGGCTTCTGATAATAAGAGACTGATCCAGGTGCTCAATAATATGCGTGAGCAGATTTATCGTTATCGTGTAGAATATCTGAAAGAAGGTGAAACACGAGATGTTCTGGTGAAGGAACATGAGGAACTGACAAAGGCGATCAGAGAGCGTGACGTGGAACGCGCGAAACAGCTTTCTTTCCAGCATATCGAGAATCAGAGAATGGCTATCATGCGTTCTATCGAGGCTGAGGATGCAGAACGTGAACGTGCAGAGAAAGAGAAATCCAGGGGACACAGATAAGAATGGTATAATATCTGAATATCGGGAAATTCTAAGAGAGGCAGGATGCCTCTCTTTTTTTGCGCATCCATGTGTGTATAAGTGAGTTTAGGAATATTGCCAACTGGCAACAGATCTGTCTGGTACATCGAAAACGATGTACCGGTATGAAACGAGGTGGGAAATTATTGAAGAAACTGGAAGAATCCCGGAAAGTATCTGCAAATCTGAGGGAGAATGAGAAATATCTGCGAAGCAGGCTGGAAAATTGCAGTGATATTCTGATCCGTCCCATGCGGCTGGGAGATAAACATAAGGTGGACTGCCTTATGGTCTATATAGAAGTTGCGGTTTCCAACATGATGCTGGATGATTCTGCTCTTGGAAAGATGATCAATCATTTCTGGGAGATTTCGCCGGAGGATATTCAGGAATTTGTCAGGCATAACAGTCTCGGGATCGCAGATGTAAAGAAACTGGAGAATCTTGACGAGTCCATAGATGCCATGCTTGCAGGGAATGCAGTGTTTTTCATAGATGGATATGACAAGGCGATGAAAATCTCCAGCAAAGGTTATCCATCCACAGGTGTGATGGAGGCAGAATCGGAAAAGGTGCTGCGGGGTTCCAGGGAAGGATTTTCGGACAGTGTGAAAAGTAACAGTGCACTGGTAAGAAAAAGGCTTCGTGATACCAGACTCAAGGTGGAAGAATATAAAATCGGTGTGCGTTCTCATACCTTAACGCAGGTGTTATACATGGATGACCTGGTACATGAGGGACTTCTGGAAGAAGTGAAGGAACGGTTGGAAGAATTTCAGATTGACGGAATCCTTGACAGTGGTATGCTTGAACAGCTGACAGAAGATGTGTGGTATTCTCCTTTTCCTCAGTATCAGACAACGGAACGTCCGGATCGTGCTGTGCAGGAAATCCTGAAAGGTAAGGTTGTGATTCTGTGTGATAATTCTCCGGAAGCATTGATCCTTCCGGGAAATTTTAGCAGTTTCATGGAGAGCAGCGAGGACTGGTATCACAGGTTCGAGATGGCTTCCTTTCTCAGAATACTGCGATATCTGGCTGTGATCATGGCGACTGTTCTGCCGGGACTTTATCTGGCAGTGATACGTTTCCATACACAGATTCTGCCATCTGCACTGATACTGTCTTTTGCGGAGGCGAGGGAAGGAGTGCCCTTTTCCAGTGTGGTGGAACTGATTTTTCTGGAACTGGCTTTTGAACTGATTCGGGAGGCTGGGGTGAGAGTTCCGGGATCTCTGGGAAATGCTATTGGCATTGTTGGCGGACTGGTGATCGGACAAGCAGCGGTAGAGGCAAATCTTGTGAGTCCGATCGTGGTGATGATCGTGGCGTTGACTGCGCTTGGCTCTATGACTGTTCCAAATGAAGAGTTTGCAGCAGCATTTCGGCTGGTGAAGTATGGGTTTCTGATCCTGGGAGGTTATCTGGGAATTTACGGAATCGTGCTGGGAGTATATCTGGTTATAGGGCACCTGGCAGGCCTGATAAGTTTTGGTATTCCTTATCTGGTTCCTTTTATAAAGAAAGAACAGAAGGGCAGCAGAGGAGAAGGGGTTCTGAGAGTTCCGCTGCGCAAGAGGGTATTACGACCGCTTTATGCAAGAGAGGAGCAGAAGATCCGTTTGAAGAGAAAGGAGTCCGGTTCATGAGATTTGCAGAGAATAACAGAATTTCCCACAGGCAGCTGTACAGGCAGATGATACTGGCATTACTGGCACCATTTATGCTCTGCGTTTTCGGAAAGGGTGGAATGAACGGAATCAGTGCAGTGGCGGGAATGATTTTTGCGCTGATATTGCTTGGGTTTTATGTAATCTGGCTGATACGGCTGACACCTTCATTTGAAAATCCGGTAAAGTCTGCAGGTGCTTTTGCGGGAAGGCTGATAGGGATTTTTTTTCTGATCTATGTGTTGATGGCGGGAGGATATCTGCTGGCACTTCTCAGGAGGCTGGTTCCTGTAAAGCTGATCACAGGAGTATCCGGCCGATGGATCGCATTCTGGGCGGTTCTGGTATGTTCTGTCGGAACCTGCAAAGGTGTACAGAGAAGAGGAAGAATGGCGGAAGTATCAGGTGGTCTGCTTCTTGGCGGGATTATGATAATGATGATACTTTGTGTGCCACAGGCAAAAACGGAATATCTCATGGGAGGAATCCGGTGGGAGGAGCTTACAGTGAGAAATGTCAGTCAGTCTTTTTATGGAACTCTGTGTGCTTTTTCGCCGGTTGCATTGCTGCCATTTCTGTTGGGAAATGTGGAGAAATACGGAAGTGCGGGAAAGACGGTGGCAGGAGGAATCCTGACACTTGGCGGGATTCTTATTGGAATGGAGCTTCTGCTTCCGGCAGTTCTGGGATATGACAGGGTAGCGGCGGAAAGTTATCCGGTCCTGCCTCTGCTGGCAGGCGCAGATCTTCCGGGAAATGTACTGGCCAGATTTGACATCCTGTGGATGGGATTTCTGCTTTACAGTCTGCTTTTTGCAATAGGGAGTCTGCTGTATTATGGAAATCAGATTATCGGGAAATCTCATCCTGGTAGGGGGAGGTTCTGGCTTCCGGCACTGGTTTTCCTGATTTCGCTTCTGGAAGAAGAGGGAAAAGGAATACTGGATTATTTTGGATGGTGTCTGGCGCATATTTTCGTTCCGGGAATTCTCATCTGTCAGTTTTATATGTTTATCAGAGGAAAGGGACACCGCAGGAAGCAGAGGAAAAGGGCAGTCGGTGTGGTGACCGGGATTTTGTCAGCCAGTCTTTTTATGAGCGGATGTGGTGCGGCTGTGGAACCGGAAAAGAGAATGTATCCTATGGCACTTGGCGTGGATGCCTCAGAAGAAGGAATCTGTCTTACCTATGGGATGCCGGATCTTTCTGAGAGTACGGGGCAGGGAAAAGAGGAAGAAGATGGCGGTTCCCGGGTTCTGCAGATCAGTGGTGCTGATTTCACCCGGATTGAAAAAATGTATGATCAGTCACAGGAAAAACTTCTTGATATGGGGCATCTGCAGGTTCTGGTCATGGGGAGAACACTGGTGGAGGACGGAAGATGGAGAATGGTGCTGGATTATCTGAAACAGGAGATTTTTGTGGGGGAAGATCTTTATGCGTTTGAGGCGGAGGACGCAGGGGAGATCCTGAACTGGCATGGGGAGGATAATTCATCAGCAGGAGAATATATTACAGGACTGATCCGAAACAGAATGTCAGGAGGAAATATTACGGCTGTGACACTCAGAGAGCTTTTCTATGAAAAATATAAAGAAGATAAAATCCTGCGACTTCCGATTGTGAAGATCAGAAATGGAAGTCTGGAAGTGGAAGTATAAATCAGGAAAATATTGGCATAATCCAAATATTAAAGTGCTGCCTGGAAATTCCATATAAAATAAGAAAATATATAGGAAAATAACAAAGGCAGATATGGTAACTGATAAGATATAACAGGAGAGAGGGACAATGATGAATAAAAAGAGTAAGAACAAAAAATTAAGAAGAAAACTGTCGTTTGTTCTGTTCGTGGCAGCTGTTGGTGTTCTTATGATGAGAGCAATGCCGGGAATGTCCGGGAAGATAGCAAAAATCGCTGAAAGACGACAGGAACAGACTGCAGTTACTGCATGGTGGGGGACATTGTACCCGAAATTCTGCTTCTCGCAGTTCCCTGAGGAAAATAAAGGACAGAAAGATGACATAAAGATATCCTTCTGGCTTGCACAGGCTCTTGATTGGTGATAGAATAGTGAGACAATCAATAGAGATGGAGAATAGAAATCAATGAAAATAGACAGAGAGGCACCGATAGGAGTATTTGATTCCGGTGTAGGAGGACTGACTGTTGCGCGTGAGATCATGCGTAATCTTCCTTCAGAAAAAATCGTATATTTTGGTGATACGGCGAGAGTGCCTTACGGAAGTAAATCGAAGGAAACTATCATCCGGTATTCCCGGCAGATCATTCGTTTTCTTCAGCAGCAGCAGGTAAAGGCGATTGTGGTTGCATGTAATACAGCCAGCGCTTTTGCCCTGGATGCAGTGAGGGATGAGTTTGACATTCCCATCATTGGCGTGATAGAACCGGGGGCTAAAGTGGCGGCTGCCCAGACCAGAAATAAGAGGGTAGGAATCATTGGTACTGTGGGAACTGTAGGAAGTGGGATACATGCAGAGTATCTGAAGCATCTGGATCCGGAGATCACTGTTTTCGGCAAAGCATGTCCGCTGTTTGTGCCACTGGTAGAAGAAGGGTGGCTTCATGATCCGGTGACTGATGAGGTTGCTGCCAGATATCTGAAGGAACTTCAGGATAAGCAGGTGGATACACTGATATTGGGATGTACTCATTATCCATTGCTTCGTTCCACCATCAGAAAGATCATGGGAGACGGAGTATGTCTGGTGAATCCGGCTTATGAAACCGCACTGGAGCTGGGAAGGCTTCTGGAGGAAAAAGGACTTGCCGGTGAAGGTACAGAGAAGAATGAATTTCCGTATCGCTTCTATGTGAGTGATCTGGCAGATGAGTTTAAGGCATTTGCCAATTCGATTCTTCCATATGATGTGGAGATGACGAAAAAAATAGATATTGAGAAGTATTAAAAACAGCAGATTGCTGAATGGTTATAATATAGATACATAAAAACAGGTTTTGAACAGTATAAAAACAGGAGTATGAGAAGAATGGATAAAGAAGTGCTGATTCATGTAAGGGGACTTCAGACAATGGATGCAGACGGTGAACAGGAACCTCTGGAGATTGTTGTACCGGGACAGTATTATTTCCGGAACGGAAGTCATTATCTGCGCTATGAGGAAGTCATGGAGGATTTTGCAGAACCTACCGTCAATTACATAAAAATTTCCCAGAAGGGAATGGAGGTCCGCAAGAAAGGTGTGGTCAATGTTCATATGGTTTTTGAACAGGGTAAGAAGAATATGACTTACTATACCACTCCCTATGGAACTATTGAAATGGGGATTGCGGCGACGAATCTGAATTTGCAGGAGAGTGATGGCGGTCTTGATATGAAAGTGGATTATGCGCTTGATATGAACCAGGAGCATGTGGCAGACTGTTATCTTGCGATTAAGGCACAGCCAAAGGACTGTAAGAATTTTACAATTTGATCAGATCTGGTAAGTTCTCTGCTTCGCTGCAGATATCTGTCTGATCAAAACAGAAAAAGGTCAGTGATCTGTGTGTATGGATGACACGATTCACTGACCTTTAGTTTATATGTCTGACTGCATTTATCTGGCAGTTTTGTCTTTCTTGAATTTTGCAAAGAAACCTTTCTTTTTGGGAGCCGGTGTCTGAAGGGAACCGCGGATTCCTTTTACGCCTACAATATAAAGACCGCTTACTTCGGCTTTGATTTCTTTCTTAAGCGGGATCAGGTCGAAAACCTTCTCATCTGCGATCATGATCGCAATCTTTGGTCCGATTTTAGCTTTAACGATTGGAAGCTTGGAACGGCGCATAAGTTTAGGTGTCTGTTCAATTACCATCTGAGGAAGTCCGGATTCTTTCAGTGGCATCCTCTTTTTATCGATAACCAGCATGGAAACGGTTTGTTTAGTTGCTTCAATCTGAGCCTGCTGTTCTTCCTGTTTCTTCTGGGCTTTTTTTCCGAAGAAATATAAACCGATCAGTGCAGCGATCAGGATAACAAGAATGACCAGAAGGACTATTGTTACTGTACTCATTTGCATCCTCCCTAATGTATGTGTTTTCACAGGGACTGTTGGTACGGACAGTCCATTGCATAAAAATTATTTTATCATTAAATAAGGTAAAACGCAATTGCAAAAAAAGAATTAATGGATGGAAAGCGGTAGAAATTTACATTATGAAAGGTTATAATTGTAGCAAAACTGTAATGCGACAATATTTGCCGGAGCGAACAGTAGTGGGAAATATGCGGAACAGTTAAAGCCATTTTTACAGGATGGAATCATGATGTGTGGTTATAATATATGTAACGGGAATTGAGGAGTTGTTTTGCGACAGAACAATTCGTGCGTAAAAAAACGGATATGATAAAAAGGAGAAAAGCATGAGCGAATTAAAGCCCGACTCTGAGAAGAAAGAGGAGCGACTTTCAGATAAGGAAAAAGTGAATACAGAAAAGATAAATGCAGAAGAGATAAATGCAGAAAAACTAAATGAAGAAAAACCAGATACAGAAAAACCAAATACAGGAGAACTAAATGCAGAAGAGCTAAACGAAGAACCTCCGGCAGCAAGCGAGGACGAAGATTTCTTTTTTGATGATAATAAAGCTTATGAAGCCCGTAGGGCAGCCAGACTGGAACGCCGCAATAAACTTCGCCGCAGAAAAAAAAGACTGCGTATCGCAGGCTGCATAGTGGTGGCGGCAGCCGCTGCAATTGGGATTGGAATAGGATTTTACGGGGAAGAACTGCAGAATTTTGTCAGTGAGCAGCAGGTTAAGATTGCGCAGATGGTGAAATCTGCAGACAGGAAAACAGAAGAAGAAAAAACAGCTCAGCAGACAAATGCAGAGGCAGAAGCTGAGAATGCGGTGACACCTGAAGTTCAGGATACGGATGGACTGAGTGAAGAGGACAAAACTCTTTACAGGCAGGCAAAGTATGCTGCAAAACAGTATGATTATGATAAAGCCATAAGTATGCTGCAAAACAGTGAGACTTATCAGACAAGTGAGAAGTTTCAGCATGCGGTTAAGGTTTATCAGAAAAAGAAGGAATCCTGCGTTTCCTGGCCGTTAGACCAGGTGACACACGTCTTTTATCATACTCTGATCAAAGATACCGGTAAGGCTTTTGACGGGGATTACAAGTCAGGAGATTACGATCAGGTTATGACAACGATTGATGAATTTAACCAGATTACTCAGAGCATGTATGATAAGGGATATGTCATGGTCAGCATTTATGACATGGCGACAGCGGATGAAAATGGGAATATGAATGCAGGGGAGATTCTCCTTCCTCCGGGTAAAGTACCGTTTGTGCTTTCGCAGGATGATGTGTGTTATTATCATTATATGGACGGGGACGGATTTGCAACCAAACTTATCGTAGATGAGGAAGGAAAAATCCGCAATGAATATGTGGAAGATGATGGAAGTATTTCTGTAGGCGATTATGATATGGTTCCTCTGATCGATCGTTTTGTAGAGGAACATCCTGATTTTTCTTACAGAGGTGCTAAAGGAATTGTTGCCCTTACCGGTTACAATGGAATTCTTGGTTATCGCACAGACAGCAGTTATGAAACCCGTCCGGATGATCTGGATGCAGATAAAGTAAAATGGCTGGATGAGCATCCGGATTTTAATCTGAATACAGAGAGAGAAAATGCAGCCAGAGTAGCGCAGGCTATGAAAGATGAAGGCTGGCTGTTTGCAAGCCACACATGGGGACATCAGAATGTAAGTCAGATCAGTCTGGAGAGATTACAGGCAGATACACAGAAGTTTAAAGAGAATGTTGATCCTCTGATAGGCGGAACAGATATTATTATTTTTGCATTTGGAGCAGATCTTACCAGTGTTGAAGATTATTCGGGGGAGAAGTTCGAATATCTTAAGAGCCAGGGCTATAATTATTACTGTAATGTGGATTCGAGCCAGTATTTTGTGCAGATCCGCAGTAATTATTTCCGGCAGGGAAGAAGAAATCTGGACGGATACAGAATGTACTATAATCCGGAACTTCTCTCAGATCTGTTTGATGCACAGTCTGTGTTTGATTCTTCCAGACCGGTGCCGGTTCCAACTATGGGGTGAATATGATCTCTGTGCATAACTGAAAGGGGACAATATATGAGAAAAAGGATAGCATGTGTAACAGCAGCTATTTTGAGTATTTCGTTAGGAGTAAGCGGATGTGGGCTCATTCCGTTTGAACAGGATATTCCATTTCTGAGTTCCAGAGCTGAAAATGCGGAAACTGAGAAAAAAACAGAACAGCAGACAATTGATGAACAGGATGCTGATACAGAGAAAAGTACAGAAGATACACAGCAGGATGATGGTCTGAATGAGGGAGAGCAGACTGACAACGAAGATACAGAAGAGGCAGATGAGAAACAGGAAAATCCTATGGAGCAGGCAGCGCTTATGGCTGTACAGTATGATTATGATGGCGCCATAGAACTGCTTAAGAGTCAGCCGGATTACGAAAGTAATACGGATATGCAGAGTGCAGTTTCGGATTACGAAAATACGAAAGCCACCTGTACAGAATATCCGCTGGAGCAGATCACGCACGTGTTCTTCCATACACTGATCAAAAACACTGCCAGAGCATTTGACGGGGATTCAGACAGTAATGGATATAACCAGTATATGACAACAATTGATGAGTTTAACAAAATCATACAGAGTATGTATGATAAGGGATATGTCATGGTCAGTCCGCACGACATGGCGGTTATCAATGAGGATGGAACTATGTCCAGAGGCAGTATTATGCTGCCACCGGGAAAAATTCCATTTGTGCTTTCTCAGGATGATGTAAGTTATTATCACTATATGGACGGAGATGGTTTCGCATCGAAACTTGTAGTGGATTCCAATGGTGAGGTTAAGAACGAATATATTGAGGATGACGGAAGTGTTTCCACAGGGGATTATGATATGGTTCCGCTGATCGATACTTTTGTAAAAGAACATCCGGATTTTTCCTATCATGGAAGAAAGGGAATCCTTGCAATGACAGGTTATGACGGTGTTCTGGGATATCGTACGGATATTGCATATAAGACCGGAAAAAAACTGCAGGATGATCAGAAAAAATTCCTGGAAGATCATCCGGATTTTAACTATAAGCAGGAAGTGAAAAATGCAAAAAAGGTAGCTAAGGCTATGAAGGCAGAAGGCTGGGAATTTGCAAGCCATACATGGGGACATAAGGATGTGGCTGCCACTTCTCTGGATGATCTGAAAAGAGATGATAAAAAATGGAAGAAATATGTGGCTCCCATACTTGGAGAAACAGATATGATCATTTTTGCATTTGGTGCGGATATCGGAAGCTGGGAAGGATATTCGGCAGACAATGAGAAATATGAGTTTTATAAGAGTCAGGGATACCGCTATTTCTGTAATGTAGATTCCAGTCAGTATTTTGTACAGATTACAGATGATTATTTTCGACAGGGAAGAAGAAATCTGGATGGATACAGAATGTATTATAATCCGGAAATGCTCAGTGATCTTTTTGATGTATCGGAAGTATGGGATTCTTCAAGACCAACTCCGGTACCTGGAATGTAGAAGGGAGTATTGATTATTATGAAGAAAAAAATATATCTTGCCATGCTTGCAGTTTGTTTTGCATTGACAGCATCTGCGTGTGGTGATGGCGGTGCTGTTATCACAGACGGTACAAAGACAGAAGGAGCTGCTGACGGGAAGAAAGCAGAGACAGGAACTACGCGTCTTGTTTCTGTTGAGAATGTAGAGAAATATATTACGATCGGAGAATATAAAGGACTGACTCTGGACAATACGGTAGATGCGATCACTGACGATGATGTACAGGCTCAGATCGATGAGGATCTGAAAGATAAGGCAGAACCTGTATCTGATGCGGCAAAAGAAGGGGATCTGGTGACTGTAAATTATACAGGCACTAAAGACGGACAGACTTTTGACGGTGGTACTGCCAATAACTATGACTTTGTGATCGGCGACGGACAGATGTTTGAGGAGTTTGAAAATGGTGTGATCGGGATGAAAAAGGGTGACACAAAGGAGATTAAAATTGATTTCCCGTCAGACTATGCAGACGAAACTCTGGCAGGTAAGGAAGTTATATATAAGGTTACGGTGCAGAACGTGCGGCGTGAAGGAGAACTTACAGATGAATGGGTTGCAAAGAACACTGATTATACAACAGTAGATGATTATCGTGAGAGTATTCGCAGTGAACTTGAGAAAAACGCAAAGGAATCTGCGCAGGAGGTTCTTAAGAATACTGCATGGAGTACAGTGCTTGAGAACTCTGAAGTAAAAGAATACCCACAGGAAGATGTGGATAAGGCTGTTTCTGAATTTAAGAAGAGTATGGAAGTTTATGCAAAACAGGCCGACATGACTCTGGAAGAGTTTACAGACAGTCAGGGTATTTCGCAGGATGATTTTGATGAACAATGTCAGCAGTATGCAGAGGGTAAGGTTAAGCAGAACCTGATCGTGCAGGGGATTATGGATGCAGAGGGACTGTCACTTGACGACAAAGAGAGCCTTCAGCTGCAGGATAAACTGGTAGAACAGATGGGTGTTTCCAGTATTGCAGAGCTGGTTGGAACTTACGGACAGGATTATGTAGATGAATCAGTCGGACTTCTCAGAGTGGAGGAGTTCATTATAAAAAATGCGAGTGTGAGTGAGAAAGTCGCAAACGGTGATGTGCTGGCAGATGATGCAGATGCTGCGGCAGAAAATGCAGAACAGGACAGTGATCAGAATGTATCAGATGAAGATACTGATGATTCCGGACAGGACAATTCAGATGTAGATGAGAATCTGGAAGAGGAATTAGGTACGGAAGATGTTGATCAGAGTGAATAATTGGCATTGTATTTACCTGATAAATGAGTTATGATTATTGATAAAAGTGGATTACTCCGTACTGTGATGTACGCTGTCAGGGACTAATTAACAAAAAGAAGCGGGGAAAGGAAACCATGGATAAGAGGGTGTTGCGCGAAAGAATGCGCAGAAAAAAACGCCAGATGATGATCAGGCATTATACAAAGATCGGACTTTGTGTTATTGGCATGATTCTGGCGGTGGTGTTTGTGGTGAGAGGAATTATTATTCCGATCGCACATCATGTAGCCGGAGGCGGAAGCAGTGATCAGACTGTGCAGGCTCAGGCAGATACAGAGGAAGTTCAGGCAAATTCCGATGCTGCGGTGAGACAGCCATTGAAGGGTAAATCAGATACAGATAAGATTGCCGCGATGACAGCCGGATGGCATGAGGATGCTAACGGAAAGTGGTATCAGAATACAGATGGTACATATTTTTCAAATGGATTTCAGGATATAGATGGTGTTACCTATTCTTTTGACGAAAACGGATATATACAGACAGGATGGGTAGAAAAGGGAGTGAAGGATTATTACTTTAATGAAGACGGATCTTATGATCCGAGTAAGGTACGTCCGATGCTGGCACTGACTTTTGATGATGGTCCGGGAGAGTATACAGATGAACTGCTGGATTGTCTGGAACAGAATAATGCTCATGCAACATTCTTTATGCTTGGTCAGAATGTCAGTTCATATCCGGATGCGCCAAAACGTATGCTGGAACTTGGCTGTGAGATTGGAAGTCATTCATGGGATCATACACAGTTGACGACAATTGATCTTGACGCAGTTGCAAAGCAGTTCTCTGATACAGATGATGCATTGATTCAGGCATGTGGCCAGGCTGCGAGTGTGGCGCGTGCGCCTTACGGGGACGGAAATTCAGATATTTATAATACTGTAAATAAGCCGTTCTTTATGTGGTCACTGGACACAGAAGACTGGAAACTTTTGGATGCAGATGCGGATTACAGTGCAGTAATGAATGGAGATCTGACAGATGGAACTATCATCCTGATGCATGATATTCATGAGCCATCTGTAAAGGCTGCTTTGAGATTGATACCGGATCTTATTGCACAGGGATATAAACTTGTAACGGTAAGTGAGATGGCAGAAGCCAAGAATGTGACCTTACAGAATGCATGTTATGTGGATTTCTGGCCGAGTACACTCAGTAATGGAGATGTGCCGGGATATCAGGGCGGTTCCGATGCAGCAGCTTCTGCAGACGGAACAGATGGTACATCTGATGCAAGCACAGATTCTTCTGACGGAAGCACAGATTCCTCAGACGGAAGTGAGGATTATTCGGATGGAAGTTCAGACGATGGAAGCTATGATGATGGAAGTTCGGATGACGGAAGTTATGATGATGGAAGTTCAGATGATTCGGAAGATTACAGTGATGATTCTGTAGATTACGGAGATGGAACGGAATAAAAAACATATGCAATCCTGCAATGTGGATCATACAGAGTAATTACGAACATACGAAAGAGCAAAGAAGAGAGCAATGGTACTTCTTTGCTCTTTATGTTTTTTACAAAAAACACATAAAATATATAAAAAAATTGTTAAATATACACATATTTTTAATTGACGTATGGAATGTCCGTTGGTATAATAAGGCTTATAGAATGACTAAAAGTCAGTTCGTATTCCTGATTGAACTTGCTGTAAGATAGTTACTGTTCATACGCCAAAATTCCATTGCCGCAGGCAATCTGGAATGAACTTTGGCTACGTTACTGAGAATGGAGTGAGCAGTAACGTAAGATATCCTGTTACAGTATTATTTTATGGAATCAGTATCTGCAAAAAAGATAGAAACCGAAGTTAAGGGAGGACTCCAGATGGGTGTGAGTATGAAATTTACAGATTTGGATCAATATTTATTTGGACAGGGAACCAATTATGAAGTATATAAGAAACTGGGTGCCCATCCGACTACATACAGACGAAAAAAAGGTGTATATTTTGCGGTCTGGGCACCGAATGCACAGTCTGTTTCTGTAATCGGTGAATTTAATGACTGGGAGGAAGAAGCAAACCCGATGGAGAAGGTTGGGCCGATCGGTGTTTATGAAGTGTTTGTTCCGGGGGCAAAGATCGGACAGCTGTATAAATTCTTTATCGTGGGTGCGCATGGAGAGAAGCTATATAAAGCAGATCCTTATGCAAATGAAGCTGAACTCCGTCCGGGTACAGCCTCCAGGATCACAGATATCACAGACTATAAATGGAAGGATGCCACATGGATCAAGAACAGAGATAAGTTTGATGAGCAGGTAGAGCCTATGGCAATCTATGAGGTTCATCCGGGTTCATGGAAGAAGCATCCGCAGTCAGAGGAAAATGAAAAAGGATTTTATAACTATAGAGAATTCGCACATGCTCTGGCAGCTTATGTGAAGGAAATGGGATATACCCATGTAGAGCTTATGGGAATCGCAGAGCATCCTTTTGACGGTTCCTGGGGATATCAGGTGACCGGATATTATGCACCGACTTCCAGATATGGAACGCCGCAGGATTTCAAGTATATGGTGGATTATTTACATCAGAATAAGATTGGAGTTATCCTTGACTGGGTACCTGCACATTTTCCGAAAGATGCCCATGGTCTTGCGAACTTTGACGGAACCGCAGTATATGAGCACGCAGATCCGAGACAGGGAGAACATCCGGACTGGGGTACCAAGATTTATAATTACGGACGCCCGGAGGTTAAGAACTTCCTGATCGCAAATGCCCTTTACTGGGTGGAGGAGTGCCACGTAGACGGACTTCGTGTGGATGCTGTTGCTTCCATGCTTTATCTTGATTATGGTAAGAAGGATGGAGAATGGATCGCAAATAAATATGGCGGAAATCAGAATCTGGAGGCTATTGAATTTTTTAAGCATCTGAATACAGTAGTTCTTGGAAGGAATCATGGAACTGTGATGATCGCTGAGGAATCTACTGCATGGCCGATGGTTACAGGGGATGCAGAGAAGGACGGACTTGGTTTTAGTCTGAAGTGGAATATGGGATGGATGAATGACTTCCTGGAATATATGAAGCTGGATCCGTATTTCCGTAAATTTAATCATAATAAGATGACTTTCTCCATGTCATATGCATACAGTGAGAGATATGTATTAGTTCTTTCTCATGATGAGGTGGTTCATCTGAAATGCTCCATGCTTGAGAAGATGCCGGGAGAATTACCGGACAAATTCAGGAATTTAAAGGCTGCATATTCATTTATGAACTGCCATCCGGGTAAGAAGCTTCTGTTCATGGGACAGGAATTCGGACAGCTTCGTGAATGGAGTGAGGAGAGAGAACTTGACTGGTTCCTTCTGAATGAAGAGCCACACAAGGAACTTCAGAATTATGTGCATGATCTCCTGACTATTTATAAGAAATATCCGGCACTTTATGCCGGTGATAATAATCCGGAAGGATTTGAGTGGATCAATGCGGATGACGGGGACAGAAGTATTTTCAGCTTTGTGAGAAAGTCTCCTACAAAGAGAAACAATATTCTTTACATAGTTAACTTTACACCTGTTGACCGTCCGGATTACAGAGTTGGTGTTCCGAAGAAAAAACAGTACAAGCTGATCATGGACGAGAATGGACTTCTGGAGCAGCCAAAGACATTTAAGGCAGTGAAACAGGAATGTGATAACAGAGAGTTTTCCTTCGCATATCCATTGCCGGCTTATGGGATTGCGATTTTTACATATTAATTTTTCGGGATGATTTCAGGATATATGTAAATATCTGAGAGAATTATTGTCAGGGGTATGTTATTTATTTGACAATATTGCAGAGTAAGCATGATAATATATGAAAAATTCGTGAAATATAAATAATTGCTTTTGAAATTTATCTGCGTTATAATTATCGCGAACACAAGGAATAGAGAGAATAATGGTTTCCATGTTGAAAGGAGAATGAACATGAAAGTATCTAACATTAAAGACATCGATAAATTTTTTGCTGTAGTTGACAGTTGCGAAGGCAGAGTAGAATTAGTAACAGGCGAAGGTGACAGACTGAACCTTAAATCTAAATTATCCCAGTATGTATCTCTGGCAAACATTTTCTCAGGCGGAGAGATTCCGGAACTTGAGATCGTTGCTTATGAGAAAGACGATATTGATAAATTAATGAGCTTTATGATCAACGGTTGATCATTAGTGTATACAGGCGGGGGCATGATGGTGGATCATGCCCCTTTCTTTGATGTGAACAGGCAGGTTGTTTTGAAGGTATTGAACAGCTGCAGGATATTTGTAAACCAGGGGGCACAGGCGTTTCCTGGTCAAAGTGCGTTGATGGCAGACTTGAATACATTGGATATCTTATGTATAATGAGTACGTTATAGGTAAATATATAAACAGACAGATAATGATGGCAGTTCCAAAAGTTATTCTGTTTGTTCATAAAAATGGCAGAATATAAAAAATGACGGCTATATGGCAGTTATTCAGAAATATAAATTTTAACGAAGAGGAGAAATAAGACAATGGCAACTAAGATTGATATTATTTCCGGTTTCCTTGGAGCCGGTAAAACTACATTGATTAAGAAACTTCTGAAAGAGGCTTATGCAGATGAGCAGGTTGTACTGATCGAGAACGAATTTGGTGAGATTGGTATTGACGGTGGTTTCCTGAAGGAAGCGGGAATCCAGATCCGGGAAATGAATTCCGGATGTATCTGCTGTTCATTAGTGGGAGATTTCGGCACTTCTCTGAAAGAGGTTGTGGACAAATATCATCCGGACAGAATCCTGATCGAGCCATCAGGTGTTGGTAAACTCTCAGATGTTATTAAGGCAGTACAGGGTGTTCAGGGAGATGTGGATATCGTTCTGAACAGCTATACAACTGTAGTTGATGCAAAGAAGTGCAAAATGTATATGAGAAACTTTGGTGAATTCTTTGATAATCAGGTTGAATATGCAGGTGCGATCATCATGAGCCGTACAGATATCATTGATGAGAAGAAAGCACAGCAGGCGATGGAACTTCTTCGTGGAATTAATGCGAAAGCTGCTATCATCACCACTCCGATTGAGAAACTGGACGGAAAGAAAATCCTTGAGGTTATGGAGAAACCGGTATCTCTTGAGGAAGAACTGATGTCTGAGGAAGAGGTATGCCCGGAGTGCGGACATGTACATGAACATGGAGAGCATCATCATCACGATCACGACCATGATCATGAATGTGGCTGTGGACATGATCACGAAGAACATGAACATGATCACGAAGAACATGAACATCATCACCATGACCACGACCATGAATGTGGCTGTGGACATGATCATGAGGAACATGAGCATCATCACCACGATCACGACCATGAATGCGGCTGCGGACATGATCATCATGATCATCACCATCATCACGCAGATGAGGTATTTACAAGCTGGGGACGTGAGACGATCAGGAAATACACAAGAGAAGGTCTTGAGAAGATGCTTAAGGCTCTTTCTGCTTCTGAAGATTACGGTATTATTCTTCGTGCAAAGGGAATGCTTCCTGCAGAAGACGGAACATGGATTTATTTTGACATGGTTCCGGAGGAAACAGAGATCCGTGAAGGTGCACCGGAATACACAGGTCGTCTCTGCGTAATCGGCTCTAAACTGAAAGAAGATAAACTTGCAGAATTATTTGGGCTTGCATAATGATCATGAGGAAGCAGCGATTTATGGCAATTGTCTAAAATACTGCATCTGGATTCAGCTCATCGGAGCATGAAATCCTGTGTCATAGATGCGAGACTGAATGATTTCGGCAGATAATAACAGAATCAGAATAAAGATAAAGGAATAAATTATATGATGGATGATATCAGAGTTCCCATTTATTTGGTTACGGGATTCCTGGAAAGCGGAAAGACTACTTTCCTGGATTTTACACTGCAGCAGGAGTACTTTGCCATTGACGGCAAAACTCTGTTGATCCTTTGCGAAGAAGGCGAAGAAGAATATGATATGGATAAACTGAAACTTACAAACACAGTTGTGGAAGTGATCGAGGATGAAGAAGATCTGACACCACAGCGTCTGGCTGCCATGGATATCATCCATCAGCCGGAGCGTGTTGTGATCGAGTATAACGGAATGTGGCTTGTAAGTAAGTTTGAGCAGATGGAGCTTCCGGAAGGCTGGGGCATTGAGCAGGAGATTACCTGTGTGGATGCAACTACTTATCAGGTTTATATGGCAAACATGAAATCTCTGTTCATGGATATGATCAGAAATACAGATATGGTTGTATTTAACCGCTGTAAAGAGGGAGATCCGCTTCCTGCATACAGACGAGGGATCAAGGTCGCAAATCAGAGTGCAGAGGTTATCTTTGAAAATGAAGAGGGCGAGATGGATGACATTTTCCAGGATGAGATGCCGTTTGATATCAATGCACCGATCATTGAGATTCCACCGGAAGATTATGGTATCTGGTTTGTGGATGCCATGGATAATCCGGATAAATATGTAGACAAAATTGTCCGCTTTAAAGGACGTGTCATGAAACCACGTGGAATGGGAAGTAAATTCTTTGTTCCGGGACGTGTGGCAATGACCTGCTGCGCAGATGATACCACTTTCCTTGGATACGTGTGCAGAAGCGATTATGCACCGCATATCAAAGAGGGCAGCTGGGTAGAAGTAACAGCGAAGGTCGCATTTGAGAACCGTACAGAATATCAGGGTGAGGGCATTGTTCTTTATGCAAGTGATGTGAAAGAATGCGAGCCGCTTAAGGAAGAGATGGTATATTTTAATTAATTATCTTAGCGTGTGTTTGAAAAATGCTTTCCGCAAGACGTGCGTTACAATTTGCAGGATTGGTTTTTTGAACACACTTTAGAGGATGTAAAAAATAAATTTGACATCAGGACAGGTATGGTAATTCCGGGAAATGGTGTTAAATTAAGCAGGAGACACATATATGTATTTAGTAGTTGGCCTGGGAAATCCCGGGAAACAGTATGAAGCAACACGCCATAATATGGGATTTGATACCGTTGACCGTCTGGTAGAGGATTACAATGTCCCTCAGGGTGGTGTGAAATTTAATGCCATGTACGGTAAAACCATGATCGGCGGAGAGAAAGTGATTCTTATGAAGCCGCTTTCTTTTATGAACCTGAGTGGCGGTCCTGTTCGTGAGATGGCGAATTATTTTAAAATTGATCCGGAATCAGAGCTTATTGTTATTTATGATGATATTGATCTGGAACCCGGGCAGCTTCGCATCCGCAAGCAGGGAAGTGCGGGTGGACATAACGGGATCAAAGATATTATCCGCCAGCTTGGCACAGAGAAATTTCTCCGTATCAAAGTAGGAGTTGGTGCAAAGCCGAAGGGATGGGATCTGGCAGATCATGTACTTGGCAGATTTTCCACAGAAGACAGGAAACTTGTGGATGAAGCAATAGCAAAGGCGGCAAAGGCTGTGGATATCATAATCTCACAGGGTACAGATGCAGCCATGAACGAATATAACAGAAAAGTACCTGTACAGAAATAAGCAGACAGGAAACAGATGATTGTTCAGCAAAAGGTATAGAAAGCGGTAACTGGAAACAGAAGCCGCTTTTATTACGTCGAAGAATCATGAGGGGTGAAGATGAAAGCATTTTTAACACCTCTGCAGGGGCTTGCAGAGTTTGAACAGATTAAAGAAAAAAGCAAAACGAATAAGGGAATCCTGCAGGTTTCGGGGTGTATGGAATCGCAGAAATCTCATCTGATGTACGGACTTTCCGGGATTGCACCTTATCGTCTGATCCTGGCGGAGGACGAACGCCGCGCCAGAGAAATTTATGAAGATTACAGATTTTATGACAGAAAAGTGTATTCTTATCCTGCGAAAGATCTTCTGTTCTTTCAGGCAGATATCCATGGAAATCTGCTGATACGTCAGAGGATGAAGGTCATTAAGGCGTTACTGGAAGAGAAAGAACTGACAGTTGTTACAAGTATTGACGGATGTATGGATTTTCTGGAATCTCTGGAAAAGATAAAAGAACAGCTGATTCATTACGAAAGTGACAGCACCGTAGACATAGAACAGCTGAAGAACCAGCTGGTGGCTTTAGGTTACGAGCGGGTAGGACAGGTGGAAATGCCGGGGCAGTTCTCTGTGCGTGGCGGTATTGTGGATATTTACTGTCTCACTGAGGAAAATCCATGGAGAATCGAGCTTTGGGGAGATGAGATTGATTCTATCCGGAGTTTTGATCCGGAGAGTCAGCGTTCTCTGGAAAATCTGGAAGAACTTACGATCTATCCGGCGGTGGAGCATATAGGGGACAAGGATATGGTTTCCTTCCTGGATTATTTTCCGGAGGAAAGAACCATAATCTTTCTGGATGAACCAAACCGGCTCACTGAGAAAGGCGGGGCTGTAGAAGAAGAGTACAGACAGAGCCGTATGCACAGAGAGGAAAAAGGCAGCCGGAATCTGCCGGAAAACTGGCTTTGTTCTTTTGAACAGCTTCAAAAAGAACTGAATAAACGCAACTGTATTTCTGTATGTGCGCTGGAACCGAAACAGGCAGGCTGGAAAGTGCGGGAGAAATTTTACCTGGAGGTAAAATCAATCAGCGCTTATAACAACAGTTTTGAACTTCTGGTAAAAGATCTTCATCAGTATAAGAAACAGGGATACAGGATCGCGTTGCTTTCCGGTTCCCGCACAAGGGCCGAGAGGCTGGCAAAGGATCTTCAGGAAGAGGGACTGGCAGCCTTTTATGGACAGGATTATGACAGGGAGATCTGTCCGGGCGAGATCATGGTGGTTTATGGCCATGCAAAGAAGGGCTTTGAATACCCGTTGATCAAGTTTGCGGTAATGACAGAATCTGACATTTTTGGACAGGAACAGAAAAAAAAGAAGAAAAAAAATTACAGTGGAAGCCGTATTCAGGATTTTGCGGAGCTTTCTATTGGCGATTTTGTTGTCCATGAAAAGCATGGTCTTGGTATTTACCGAGGAATTGAAAAAGTTGAAGTAGACAGGATCGTTAAAGATTATATTAAAATTGAATACAGAGGCGGAAGCAATCTCTATATTCCTGCTACTCAGCTTGACTGTCTGCAGAAATATTCAGGGGCAGATGCTGCAAAGGCTCCGAAGCTGAACAAACTTGGTACTCAGGAGTGGAATAAAACAAAGAGCAAGGTTCGTGGGGCAGTTAAAAATATTGCAAAAGAACTGGTAGAGCTTTATGCAGTGCGTCAGGAAAAGGAAGGATATGTCTGTGGCCCTGATACTGTATGGCAGAGAGAATTTGAAGAAATGTTTCCATATGAAGAGACAGAGGATCAGCTCAGTGCTATTGAGGATGCCAAACGTGATATGGAGAGTACCAGGATTATGGACCGGCTTATCTGCGGGGATGTGGGATACGGCAAAACAGAAGTGGCGCTGCGTGCCGCATTTAAGGAAGTACAGGAGAGCAGACAGGTAGCTTATCTTGCACCTACAACGATCCTTGCGCAGCAGATTTATAATACCTTTGTGCAGAGGATGAAGGAATTTCCGGTACGTGTGGAACTATTGTGCAGATTCCGGACCCCGGCACAACAGAAGAAGGCAATCGAAGATCTGAAAAAAGGTCAGGTGGATGTGATCATTGGAACGCACAGAATCCTTTCCAAAGACGTACAGTTCAAAAATCTTGGCCTGTTGATCGTTGATGAGGAACAGCGGTTTGGAGTTACGCATAAGGAAAAAATCAAGCAGTTAAAGAAGGATGTGGATGTCCTTACACTGACTGCAACGCCCATTCCCCGTACTCTTCATATGAGCCTGATCGGAATCCGGGATATGAGTGTCCTGGAGGAGCCTCCTATGGACAGAATGCCGATCCAGACATATGTTATGGAATATGATGAAGAGACAGTCCGAGAGGCTATCAACAGGGAATTGCGCAGAGGCGGCCAGGTTTATTATGTTTATAATCGAGTGACGGATATTGCAGATGTTGCCCTGCGTATTGCGAAGCTGGTGCCGGACGCAAGGGTGGATTTTGCTCATGGCCAGATGAGTGAGAGGGAACTGGAGAATGTGATGTATTCCTTTGTAAACGGGGATATTGATGTGCTGGTTTCCACCACGATCATTGAGACAGGGCTGGATATTTCCAATGTAAATACTATGATTATCCATGATTCAGACAGATACGGGCTTTCTCAGCTTTATCAGCTTCGGGGAAGGATCGGGCGTTCCAACAGAACTGCCTATGCGTTTCTGATGTACAGAAAGAATGTGATGCTGAAGGAGACGGCTGAGAAGCGTCTGGCTGCGATCCGCGAGTATACGGATCTGGGAAGCGGATTTAAGATTGCAATGAGAGATCTGGAACTTCGAGGTGCCGGAAATCTGCTGGGTGCGCAGCAACATGGACATATGAATGCGGTTGGATATGATCTTTATTGTAAGATGCTCAATGAAGCAGTGAAAGAGGCGAAGGGTATTCATACAATGGAGGATTTCGAGACATCGGTTGATCTGAATGTTGATGCGTATATTCCTGATTCCTACATCAGTAATGAATTTCAGAAGCTGGATATTTATAAAAGAATTGCGGGGATTGAGACACAACAGGATTATGATGATATGCTGGAAGAACTTCTGGACCGTTTCGGAGAACCCGGAAAGGCAGTGCTGAATCTTCTGGCGATTGCGAAGTTAAAGGCGATTGCTCATCAGGGGTACGTAACGGAAATAAAGCAGACTGGAAAAACAGTCCGGTTTACCCTTTATGAGAAAGCAAGACTGAATACAGAAGGCTTTCCGGCTCTTATGCAGAAATACAGAAGAGGTCTGCAGTTTAAGAATGAGCAGGAACCGAAATTTATCCTGGAACCACAGGGGAATCTGATCCTGGCATTGACGGAATTTGCAGAGGAGCTTAAGAGCATGGCGGAAAATATGTGAAATATACTACATATTTTTCGATTTGCCTTGCCCTTCGCAGGAAAAAAGTTTATACTCTAATAACAGTACATTCTGGGAAAGTGGTATGGAAGAAAGACCAGATTGATAATATGGAGGAAGAAATGAAAAAAATGGTAAAGAGAACAGCCGTTGTGACACTGGCAGGTGTGATGTCAGTTGGTATGCTTTCCGGCTGTGGAAGTAAAACATTAGATGGAACAAAGACAGTGGCTACTGTTGACGGAACAGATATTCCGTTTGGAGTTGTAAGTCTTTATGCCCGCGAACAACAACAGCAGACAATAACCATGTATTTAAATTATATGGGAAGTGCAGATAATATCTGGGATCAGACAGCAGGTGATGATTCAGATGAGACTTATGGTGATCAGGCAGTGACAAGCAGTCTGGAGTCTGTTGAGAAGATGTATATTCTCAAAGAGAAGGCTGCGGATTATAACGTAGAGCTTACAGATGATGATGAAGCAGCGATCGCAGATGCAGCATCACAGTTTATGGCTGCAAACAGTGAAGAGACAATTAAGGAACTTGCGGTAACGGAAGATCAGGTAAAAACACTTCTGGAGCTTCAGACAATTCAGAAGAAGATGTATGATCCGGTTGTAGCAGAAGGAAAGATCACAGTTTCTGATGATGAAGCGAATCAGACAACCTTCACTTATGTAAGTATCTCTACAAGCGGTGATGATATAACTGATGAGGAGAAAAAGACTAAGAAAGAACAGGCCCAGGAGATTCTGGATAAGATGAAAGAGGATCCTACAGCAGACATGAGTGAGATTGCCAAAGGTGTAGATGACAGTTATTCTGCAGTACAGGGTAATTTTACAACAAAAGAGAGCGAAGACGAGGATGAAGATTCCGGCAGCGAGGCATATCCAGATGAGGTTCTGAAGGTTCTGAGAGGACTGAAAGACGGAGAAGTTGCAGACAATATTATTGAGACTGACACAGGATACTATGTAGTAAGACTTGACAAGATCAATGATGAAGATGCCACAGCTTCCAAGCGAGAATCTCTTCAGAATTCCAAAGAAAGTACCTATTTTACAGATACAACTGCTAAATGGCTGGATGAGGCAGATGTAAAGGTAGTTAAGAAAGTCATTAAGACACTTAAGATCACTGACAAACATACCTTCATGGCACCGACTCCTACCCCGGTTCCGGAAACACCGACACCTGAAGTGACAGAAGAGGCAACTCCAACACCGGAAACAGAGGAAGTTACAGAAACACCTGCAGCAGAGGATACAGAGACAACAGAGACTCCGGCGGCAGAGGAAGAAGCAGCAGAAACTACTGAAACACCGGAAGCAACACCGACAGAAGCAGCTAAATAAGAAAATCCGAACTGTCAGTAGCTTGCTGATAGGAATTGAGTATTGTAAATTAAAACAGCTATGATGAAAACCTGAGTGTTTTCACATAGCTGTTTTTGAGTTGTTGGAATTGCTGTAACGTAAAAAAATCAGGAAATAACAGTGTCACGTCCATGTGTTTTTCCGTAATAGAGTTTGTCATCTGCCCGTTTTACAATATCAGAGATACTGGACTGAAAATCGTTCTCCTCTACGCCGAAAGTCATGGTTACATGGATGGTAATATCTTTATAGCTTATAATACATTTGCTTACTGCGATGTTGATTTCATTCATAAGGACAGCGGCATTATCAAGATTCATTTCGGGAAAAAAGAAAAGAAATTCTTCCCCTCCCCATCTGCACACGTGTCCTGCTCCGAGAGTTTTTTCTCTGAATAAATCCGAGAGGGATTTTAATACCTGATCACCACAGTTATGTCCATAAGTATCGTTAATTTTTTTGAAAAAATCAATATCACCGATTGCGATACTGAAATTCTCGTTTGGATTTGCTCTGATATGGTTTTTGAGAACTTCTTCCATGCGGCGCCTGTTATAAAGTGTAGTCAGCGGATCAGTTCCGGCCTGCTGCTGAAGCTCAATATTATACAACATCAGATGCTGTTCGGCTTTCTGAAGATTGGAACTGAAAGATATACAGATCACGCTCGCGACAACGAAGAATACAACTGTATTTAAAATCTGTATGATCAGTATATGAATTCCGGTAAGAACATATACAGGAGGATGAGTCTGGCAGTGGAAAAACAGAGCCATTCGCATAACAAATAAAAAGACTGTAAAAGCAATTTTATTAAATAATGTATCGTACAGCGAAAACATGGAAACCAGCATTAATGGTAAAATAAAGCTTGTCGCACCGGTTTCCCATCCATAATAGTAGATAAAATAGCAAATCCATCCTGCGGAGATCGTAACATAAAACAAAAGGTTCCATCGTATGAATGTATGGTTTATATAGTACCTTGCGAGAAGACATACAATAAGCCAGCCTACAGCAGGAAGTGCATGAAGCGGATATCCGAAACCTGTGATGCAGATGATGAGTAATAAAAAATATACAGCATAGATTTCGTAGGAGCGTTTCAATGCGAAATAAAAATACAAAGGTGTGGTTTCTGCGTCAAATTTATGGTTGATCATACCCATAATTATTCTCCTGAGCATACAAAAATAACGCAGGCGTAAATAAGATTAGGATACGTTATTTTTATATTGGGTTAAATGAGACGGAAATGCTTCAAAGCATTGGCAATTCCGTTATCTTCGATATTGGTTGTCTGGTAAGTGCAGTGAGGCAGGATCAGGGGATCCGAGTCGCCCATTGCGATGCTGTTTCCGGCGAACTGCAGCATAAGAAGATCGTTCGTGCTGTCGCCGAATGCATAGGTGTCTTTGATCGGAACCCCAAGGCGGTCTGCCAGAAACCGGATTCCGGTTGCTTTGCTGAGATTTTTCTGAGTCAGTTCCCATGCCTTGTCTTCATGTATGAAACACAGAAAATGTTCATCTGCAAATTTGCGGAAAGTTTCCATATCAGAATCAGCAGACGGAAAAGCCAGAAACTTGTCAAATGTAAAATGGTTGTATGTTTCGGGCGGGTAGAGAGCCAGATCTTCTACTATAACTTCTGCTTTCAGCTTCTGAACAGTTTCAGGAACAGCACATGAACTGCTGTCATATAAAATCTTATCCGGGCGTTCAAAAAACGCAGGAATTCTGCATTCCCGCAGTAATTCTGTTGTTTTACGGCAAAGCGGATTTGGAATAGAACTGGAAAACAAAAGCTCTTCATTCATATAAATCTGGCTGCCGCATCCGCATACATAGCCGTCGAATCCCATTTCTTTAATGATTTCCGGAATCATTGTATAGGTACGTCCGGAATTGATGAAAAGGAGATGACCATTATAGCGGGCTTCTTTTAAAGCCTGTTTCGCACTGTCCGGAACTGTCCATGGGTAAGGGGTTAACAGGGTTTTGTCAATGTCAAAAAATAAGAGTTTACGATTATTCTCCATCAGATGTCTCCTCTGTCTCAGTATCTGTATTGTCATAAAATTCGTCATCAGAAGGATTTTCATTTCCTGTATGTACGCGGATTCCGTTCAGTTCAACTTCGCCTTCCATTGGAATCACAAGGCACTTGCGTCCGTCAATTACGCGTGTTTCCACAAGATCGGCACGTTCAGGATCTACGTGGACTACAACATCCGGGGTTTTGATCTCGAATCTTTTTGTATTGGTGATGTTGGAAGCAACCAGAGAGGATTTTTCCCCGGCTGTGATCTCGTATTGTTCATCAAATGACTGTAGTTTTTCATCTTCTACGCCGCATTCTTCAAAGAGGCGTTTTACCTCAGATTTGGTCAGAACTACAGGTTCCGGCTCATCCTTCTGTGATTCGATCAGGTCGTTTAATTTCTCGTGAATGCTTAATACAGTGTCATATCTGCAGTCGTCGCCCAGAGTATCTTCAACCAGTGCGTTAAAGGAATCACGCTGTCCTCCTGCAGAAAGAGGTGCTGTACATCCAAGCAGTTCATCGATAAAAATATCCCGAAGCTCGTTTGCATTTTTACTATAATAAAGGACACCATGGATGTCAGTGCTGCGGTCGTTAAACTGCGGGAAAAGGAAAGCAACATCCGGAAGTTCCACGATCCAGTCGCGGATACGGTCCTGAATGCTGTTGGTTTCGGCATTGTAGCAAAGACCTGCCTTAGAGAGTTTTACAGGACAGATACAGCACATGATGTGCTCATAAATCTCATCAGATGCATCAAACATTTCTGCACCGTCGGAAGATTTTCCGGGGATATCATATACTCCATGGATCAGGATGATGTAGTAGTTTTCGGGATAATCATAGTTTTCAATGATCTTATCGTAGAAACTTTCTACCAGTGCATCATCGGTCAGTTTGCTTTCTCTCAGTTTCATAAGAAAATGTTGAGTTCCACCCTCAGTTTCCTGCTCGAGAGGAAATTCCATGTTCATCAGATTTTTTCCTATTGTTCCGGAAAGGGATTTGCGGAAAATTTCAAAGTATTTGAACATTTCTTCTTCTGATAAAGAGAGAAATGCTTCTTTCAGTTCGGTTTTTTTATTCTTTTCTCCGTCAACGTAACATCCGCAGATGCGGGTGAGAGAACAGTTCTCGGGAGTGAACTGTTTCTTGATTTCAGAAATTTCTTTTTTGTTCATATAGTTTATACCTCATGTTAGTCTGTTCTTTATTATAGACCAGTTGTGATGCAGGGGCAAGGAAAATTGCCTGAAAATTATGGGAAATACAGGTGAGTTTTGGTAGATGTAGTGCTATAATATAGGAAGATATTGTTGCCTGGCTGTGTTGCTGAGAACGTGGTGGACAGTAATGTTGCTTTGACAGTGATGAAAATAAATACAGGAGGATATGAGACATGAATGAGACAATAAAAAATCTTTTGGAGCGAAGAAGTGTACGTGGTTATAAAGAAGATCTGGTGCCGGAAGAAGTGTTGAATGAAATTCTTGAAGCAGGGGAATACGCACCAAGCGGAATGGGACAACAGGGTACACTTATGGTAGTAACACAGAATCCGGAACTTGTTGCGAAGCTTTCTAAAATGAATGCGGATGTGATGGGGACTGAGAGTGATCCGTTCTATGGGGCACCGACAGTTGTTGTGGTCTTTGCAGACAGTAATATGCCTACATGTGTGGAAAATGGAAGTCTGGTTATGGGAAATCTGATGAATGCTGCTCATGCCCTTGGGGTTGATTCCTGCTGGATTCATCGTGCAAGAGAGGTGTTTGCTTCTGAAGAAGGAAAGGCATTGAAGGCAGAGTGGGGTGTGCCGGAGTCTTATGTTGGAATTGGTCATTGTGTGCTTGGTTATCGCTCCGGGGAATATCCGAAAGCGAAAGCGAGAAAAGACGGATTTGTGATCAGGGTGTGATTGTAGTGTGGCGGCAGAGTGATTCCTGAAACAGGCTGGAAGGAAAGATGTGAGAATGTTCGGGAAATCAAGTTGCCGGCACAGTAGCTGTGAGAGAGGGTTGCTGTTGAGTATATTTGATTTTAAGAGAAAGAAGTACAGAACGTTTCTGCAGGATTCTGAGACAGGTGAGGAGATTGCTGAGGAGTATGAGAAAGGCCGGGGAGTCTGGAAAAAGCATGATGTTCAGGATGGGAAGGGTTCGGAGATGAGAGAGAATCTGATAAGGAAGCATTATTGGTTTTCGGGGAGAGTGCAGGGAGTTGGATTTCGCTATCGGGCCTGTTATATTGCCAGTTCTCTGGGGGTTACCGGTTGGGTGAGAAATAACTGGGATGACCGCGTGGAGATGGAGGCGCAGGGGAGCAGGGAGCTGCTTGCGCAGATGGTGGAGATGTTAGGGCGGCAGAGGTTTATTGAGATTGAGGGGATTGAGGAGAGGGTGATTCCGGTGGAGGTTGAGAGTGGGTTTTATTCCAGATGAAAGGGACGCAAGCTCAAATCATTCTCTTCGGCTCGGTTTCGGGCCTTAAGAAAAGCTAAGCCCCCGGAAGATCAGCTAAGAGGGACGCAAGCTCAAATCATTCTTTTCGGCTCGGTTTCGGGCCTTAAGAAAAGCTAAGCCCCGGAAAATCTGCTAAAAGCATTCACAGATAACTCAAACTCGCCGCGAAGCGGCTCAGACAGTGAGTGATCTGCGAATAACGCAGATTTCCCGGGGCTAAGTTTTTCTAAAGGCCCTGCAAATGTCGCCGAAGAGAATGATTTGAGCTTGCTGGCTGTTGGCTGTGACAGAGATGGCTGAAAGAGAAGCGGGATGGTGGTTTGTTAGTTTGGCGGAATAGAAAAGTTTCCTATATATAGTATGAAGGGGAAGGAAAAGCTGGGGTGTTGTGTATATATGGTATATGGATGCTGCATGATATAGGAAGGATAGATGGGGAGGATGGTTGGAATTCCGGTGTCAGATAGACTGGATGTCTGTTGGGAATTTAGTGGAGATTAGGGTGAAAATATAAAAAGTTTGTCAAATTATGAAATTAACTGTTGACAGGGGCTGCTTTCGGTGTTATATTAGTTGAGCTGTCGGAAATAATTGTTTCTTGAAAAGAGACAATTCAAGATGATTTCTGAAAGAAAAAAAGAAATTAAAAAAAGTGCTTGACAACTTAAAATGAATATGTTAAAGTAATCAAGTCGCTTGAATAGAGCCGACAATCACAGATCAGAAGAACAGTTCGGAAATCCGGAAGAGTTCGAAAAACTTTGAAAAAAACTTGAAAAAAGTGCTTGACAAAGAAAAAGAGATGTGATAAAGTGAACAAGCTGTCGCAAGACAGACAACCTTGATAACTAAACAGTGAAACACATACGATTCTCGAAAATTCTTTACATTTTTAAGAACGGTTTGAAAAACCAAAAACAGTAAAACGAGAGATAGCTAGTT
>ENA-OQKN01000355-OQKN01000355.1-human-gut-metagenome-genome-assembly--contig:-NODE-355-length-53814-cov-4.049826_pt1 | contig 53814 bp, 50 predicted proteins | sample MGYA00242776_ERZ504794 | MGnify/ENA primary metagenome ERZ504794 (study PRJEB26092, sample SAMD00036434) | human gut metagenome | host: Homo sapiens | study: EMG produced TPA metagenomics assembly of... | reverse complement strand
AGGATGCGGATTTGAGTGTGCAGGTCTAAAAACGCAGGCGTAGCGGGCTACGCTGAGGCTTTTAGGCCTGTGCAATCAGATTCGCAGACAAGTGAGTGGTATAGTTATTTTGAAAACGATGTACTAGAAAAGATTAAGAAGATTTATAAGAAAGAGGCGTATATTATGGCAAAGAAAGGCAGTTTATCTATAACAAGTGAAAATATTTTCCCTGTAATCAAAAAGTGGCTGTATTCCGACCATGACATTTTTTACAGAGAGCTGATCAGCAATGGCTGCGATGCTATTACTAAATTAAAGAAATTAGAGCTGATGGGAGAGTACGAGAAGCCAGAAGAGGTTGAGTACAAGATCCAGGTCAGCGTAAATCCTACAGATAAGACCATCACCATTGAAGATAATGGTCTTGGTATGACTGAGGAAGAGATCGACAAGTATATTAACCAGATCGCATTCTCCGGTGTTCAGGATTTTATGGAAAAGTACAAAGATAAGGCAAATGAAGACCAGATCATCGGCCACTTTGGTCTTGGTTTCTACTCTGCATTTATGGTAGCTGACAAGGTTGAGATCAATTCCCTGTCTTACCAGAAGGATGCAAAGCCGGTACACTGGGAGTCTGAAGGCGGCATCAACTTTGAGATGGCCGAAGGCGACAAAAAGGAGGTTGGTACTTCCATTAAGCTGTATCTGAACGAAGAAAGCACTGAATTTGCAAATGAATACAGAGCAAGAGAAGTGATCGAAAAATACTGTGCATTTATGCCGGTAAACATTTTCTTAAAGAATGAGACTGCAGAGCCGGAATATGAGACCATCGAAAAAGATGAGCTTACTCACAAGGATACAGTTGTTGAGACAGTTATTGAACCTGCAAAGACAGAAGAGAAGGAAAAAGAGGATGGAACCAAGGAAACAGTAGAAGTAGAGCCATCCAGGGAGAAATATAAGATTTTAAAGCGTCCGGTTGCATTAAATGATACTGATCCGCTGTGGAATAAGCATCCAAATGAGTGTACGGATGAACAGTACAAGGATTTCTACCGCAAGGTATTCAGGGATTACAAGGAGCCTCTGTTCTGGATCCACCTGAACATGGATTATCCGTTTAACTTAAAGGGTATCTTGTACTTCCCGAAGATCAACATGGAATATGACAGCCTGGAAGGAACCATCAAGCTTTACAATAACCAGGTATTTATCGCTGATAATATCAAGGAAGTGATCCCTGAATTCCTGATGCTGTTAAAGGGTGTCATTGATTGTCCTGATCTGCCTCTTAACGTATCACGTAGTGCCCTGCAGAATGATGGTTTTGTAAAGAAGATCTCCGATTACATTACCAAGAAGGTAGCAGACAAGCTGTCTGGTATGTGCAAGACAGATCGTGAGAATTATGAGAAATACTGGGATGATATTGCTCCATTTATCAAGTTTGGTTATATCAAGGATGAGAAGTTTGCAGAGAAGATGGGCGACTATATCTTGTATAAGAACTTAGAGGGCAAGTATCTTACCTTAAATGACTGCCTGGAAGAAAACAAGGAAAAACATGAAAATACTATTTTCTATGTAACCAATGAAAAAGAACAGAGCCAGTACATCAATCTGTTTAAGGAAGAAGGAATTGATGCAGTGATCATGCCTGCTGCTATTGATAATCCGTTTATCAGCCATGTAGAGCAGAAGCATGAAGGACTTAAGTTCCTGCGTATTGATACAGACTTAAATGCTTCTTTCAAGGAAGAGGTAAAGGAAGATGACGAAGCTTTCAAGAAGACAAGTGAAGAGCTGACAGAGGTATTTAAGAAGGCTTTAAATAATGACAAGCTGGATATCAAGGTTGAGAAGATGAAGAATGCATCTGTTGCATCTATGATCACTGTATCTGAGGAAACCAGACGTATGCAGGATATGATGAAGATGTACAACATGGGCGGCATGGATATGAGTGCGTTTGGCGCAACAGGAGAGACTCTTGTATTAAATGCAAATCATCCTCTGGTTAAATATGTCCTGGAGAACAAAGAAGGCGAAAATACAGTTAAGATCTGCGAACAGCTGTATGATCTGGCAAGCCTGGCACATGGTCAGCTGTCACCAGAGCGTATGACTAACTTTGTAAACCGCAGTAATGATATTATGATGATCATGGCTGGACAGAAAGCAGAATAAATAGTACAATAAAAAGCACGACACAGATTTGCGGGGGCTGTTTCACAGGCATTTTGCCTGAGTCGGCCCCTGTTTTTTTGGAATATACTGAATTTGGGATATAGGGAGAAATGCACATGAAAAAACGTACTTTATCAAGAAGTCTGCTCACATTGGCTCTTGGCATGTCCTTAGCGGCAGCAGGCGCTTTTGCAGCTTTTGCAGATCCGCTTGGCTTAAGCTATATTAATGGACAGAATGTTACCAGCCGCTTTGGAAGTTTTGAATTGTCTGTACCATCAGAATATAAAGTGGACAGAAGCGGTGCCTCTTCTGCACTTTCAGGAGAACTGGTAGCAGGTCTTGTGGAAAATGGTGGTAAAGTGGATTTTGCTGCATCAATGGTAGATGAGGCGAACAAAAGCTATATTATCAACACAGCACTGGTAATGCCGGCAGATGATGGTTCCGGACAGCCTTTCAGTGTTGCTGCCTTAAAAGCAGAATTAGCAGAATCCGGTCTTGACCCGGAAAATACAGAAAGCGGTACTGTAAGACTGGGGGCTGCAGATTATGAATATCTGAAAGTAAATTACGGAAAAATGATGGCGGACTCCATGCGTAGGCAGCTGGAGTCAGGACGGCTCTCTGAAAAGCAGAAAGCGCAGGCACAGACTTTTATCAACCAGATGGAAAAGATGCTGGTCAATGATTTTTATATCCGGAATACAGGAGACCAGATCTATGTACTCTGCCAGACCTATTCCTCAGACCAGGTGCAGAGGGCTGCTGCATTTCTAAGCCTTTTAAAGCCGTATACAGGTGTAGAAGGCTGGTACAAAAACGGAGAGAACTGGCAGTATAAAAAAGCGGATGGCCAGATGGCAGCAGGCTGCTGGGAGCAGGATGAAAATGGGCTTACCTATCATCTGGATGGAAATGGAAATATTGAGCGCAGCGTCTGGGTACATGAAAACGGTGGTTGGAAATACGTGGATGAAAGCGGTCATATGGTAACTTCTGTGACCAGAACCATTAACGGGACCCAGTATACTTTTGATGATAAGGGAAATATGATCGCCGGAAGTGAGAAAGCGGCTCTGGATTATTCCCTTGGAAAACTGGAAGGAAATACCTATACGAATTACTGGGCAGATATGACACTTTCCTTCCCGGAGGCAGCTACTGTTATGATCGGAAATGGCAGTGCCCAGACCTATGCCCTGGTTGGTGGTGAACATGTGGATGTAAATGATCCTGAATTAAGTTACCGTATTACAGTGGATTTTACAGATGCAGACATGGAGTTGGACCGTTTTATAGATGCAGTAGTCGGTCACGGGGGAACAGATGGATATAAGGTAGATGCTTCAGGTAAAGTGAACCTGGGGGGCTATGAATTCCGCTATTGCAGGACTTCCTACGATTTTGGCGATGGAACCGCCCATCACTCTGACTGGTATGTACGCCAGATCGATTCCAAACTGGTCCTGATTCATTTTGATTACTACGATGAGCTGAAAAACCAGGTACAACAGGTTTATGACAGTATAAGACAGCCACAGGCGTAGTCAGATAGTTGGTAAAAAACGTCAAAGAGTAAGGAAGGCTCTTTGACGTTTTTTCGACATTACTAACGTATTATGAATATTAAAAGTTTTTTGATATATGTGCCGTTACATGGGGCCTAAGTGAATCATTTGAGCGATAAATACCAGGGCACTTCCTACTGCCAACCAGAGAAGCATGATTTTCCACATAAAGCGCATCCAACGATCGTAAGGAATATTTGCAACACTTAAGTTCCCCATTAATGCGGTAGACATAGGAAGAATGTAATTGCAGAATCCATCGCCAAAGTTAAATGCCAGAATAGCAGTTTGACGAGTAATTCCGACCATATCTGCAACGGGAGTAAAAATTGGCATAACTACAGCAGCTTGTCCGGAACCGGAAGTTACCAATATATTGATGATAAAATTAACCCAGTACATACACATGCCACGCAGTGCGGGAGGAAATGCGTTAAGTACAATGGTACATCCGTAAACCAGAGTATCCAGAATATTAGCTGAAGATAAAACACCAGATGTAGCTCTTGCAAGACCAAGGATTAAAGCAGATACAGTGAGTTTTTGACATCCTGCTGCAAAATGTTTAGCAATAGTACTTGGACCAAACCCAGCAAAAGCACCTGAAATTACACCAAGCCAGATAAAGACAACAGATATTTCAGGAAGATCCCATCCTCGTGTTACACAACCCCATACCAGAACAACAAGGGAACCAATTAAAGTTAAAAGAACCAGAAGCTTACGTGGAGTCAGAGAAGAGTCGTGAGAGGCATCAACATCTTCATCATTTCTCAGTGTAACCTATTCGTACATAGTGCTTGAAGCAGGATTTGATTGGACTTTACGTGCGTAACGGATCAGAGCAATACTCGTAAAGATCCAGAAAACGAAGAAGCAGAAGAAACGGTAATGAATACCGGAGTAGAGTGGAAGTTCTGCAATTTTCTGGGCAACTATGGTAGTTGAGGTATTTAAAGTGCCTGTGGAAAAACCAATGGCACCACCTAAAAGTGGCAGTGCAGCACCAGTAATGGAGTCAAATCCCATAGCTCTTGTCATCATAATGATAACAGGAGTAAATCCAATAAATACAGTTACAGACTGTGTAGTAGCAATGGCAGCGAAAACCAGGAGCAGAAGTGAGATGAAAATAGCTTCATTATTGCTGAATTTTGCAAAGACTTTTGCGATTAGTACCTGAAGTGCACCGGTTTCAACCAGAACGTTAAAAGCACCACCAGACATTATGACCATAAAAATCAGCTTTGCACTGCTGGAAAAACCGTCTATAATATAATTAGGAATTAAAAGTGGATTTACAGGGGTTTTAGCAATAAATGAAAATTGATCAGGAACAGCCTGCCAAAACACCGGTTGATACTCCGTATCTGCTTCCGGTGGAGAAAGCGACCCAGAATGTATTTGGTCCGTACATGGTATATCCTAATCGGCCATCAACGGCACCGGATTATTTGTGGACCAATATTCTGGGGCTTCCTACGATCCAGGTGCGTTGGTGTGATGCTACTTCTGATAATCACGCACCAAATGAACATTTAACTTTATCCAATTGTATCAAAGGGACTGAGCTTACAGCTACAGTTTTAAAAGAAATCAGTGAAATGTAAAAGAGGATGGACATGAAAAACAAAAAACTTTTATCAGATATCAAGGAATATCTAAAATATTATGAGAATCAGGTTTTGGAAGACTGGTATGAACTGATCCGTCATATAAGTGTTAGTGAAACAGGGGAAGGAATTGAAACTTGCTGTGACTGGATCCAGAAAAAAATGGAAGAAATTGGAATTCAAGTGACAAAGTATTCTGTAAAACCCGCTCCGGTCCTGGTAGGGAGGTTTGGCAATGATCCGGAAAAAAAGACAGTTCTGATCTATGCCCATTACGATGTGAAACCGGCTGGAGAACGAAAATTGTGGCATTCAGATCCGTTTGTTCCTACAGTACGTGATGGAAAAGTTTATGCAAGAGGAAGTGCTGATAATAAATCACCTTTAATGGCGCATTTAAAAGCTTTGGAATACTTTGTCAGAAAAAAAATGGAAGTTCCCGTAAATGTTATTTTTGTATTTGAAGGGGATGAGGAATGCGGCAGTAGAGGATTGGAAGAATTTCTGGCAGAGCACAGGACGGAATTGGCAGCAGATCTGGTGTTTTTCAGCGATGGTCCAAAGGATCCTAGTGGATTGCCTATCATTGCGCTGGGAGCAAAGGGAGATTTGTCTGTTCATATTACAGTTGAAACGATGAATAGGAATGTTCATGCCCGTTATGCACCGGTACTGCCTTCCGCTGCGTGGCAGCTGGTGGAGATATTGGGAAAGTGCAAGTCAAAAGATAAGATTCTGATACCTGGTTTTGAGGAAGGAATATTACCTTTTACAGAAAAAGAAATTGAGATCATGGATAAACTGCCGAAGTCAGAGGACAGTTTGAATACAATTTATGAGGCAAAGTCGTCTAATTATGGCAAGGACTTTTATCCAAGGCTTTTAGGACAGCCTACATTTAATATTTGCTGGATCAAAACAGGAGCTAATGGAGTAGTTCCTGCAAAAGCGGAAGCATTGATCGATTGCCGTTTAGTACCAGATCAGGATCCTGAGAAGGTATTTCAATGTATCAAGAGGCACGTTGAGATGATGGGATATGATAATGTAAAAATTGAAAATGATGGTTATATCCCTTCTTCAAAAACAGACGTGAACACGCCGTATCTGCCGGCTGTTGAAGAGATTTGTCGTGATATTTATGGTGAATATGTAATCTACCCATGCAGACCATCATCAGCCCCTGATTATTTGTGGACTAATGTTTTAAAGCTACCGGCTATTCAGGTGCGATGGAGTGATGCTGATTCAGATAATCATGCGCCAAATGAACATTTATCCATTAAAGAGTATATGGATGGAATTGCGCTGACAGTGTGTGCATTGCAGGCAGTTTCTGAAATTAATGAAAAGGACTAAATAAAATCTGAAAAACACCTCTTGACATCACCACGTCACAGTGCTATACTCCAGACAACTTCATTAGAAAACCGTTGAAACAGAGATAACGGCAGTTATGGCCTCACAGAGAGTCGGCGTTGGTGGAAGTCCGATAGAACCCAGATTGTCAAATGGACCGTTGAGGGCGCAGTCAAAGAAGGTGACTTCGAGTATTCTGCGACGTGGGGCTGACGTTAACAGCCGGTAGTATGATTGTACTACGCAAAGCGCACAGCTTATGTGAAACAGAGGTGGCACCGCGGTTTATTCCGTCCCTGATGATATATTTGTATCATCAGGGACTTTTTTTGTGACAGGAAAGTTAAAGTTTCATGTTTACAGAAAATTTTGGAAACTGTCACAACAGATGAAGGAAAAGAAGGAAAAAACACTAAGGTTGGCAAGAGGAGGAAAAGATATGTCAAATAAAAAAGGACGTTTCGGGATCCATGGAGGTCAGTATATTCCGGAAACATTGATGAACGCAGTGATGGAGCTGGAAGAGGCGTATAATCATTATAAAAATGATCCTCAGTTCCAGGCGGAGCTGACTGAGCTGTTAAATGAGTATGCAGGCCGTCCAAGCCGCCTGTATTATGCGGAGAAGATGACAAAAGACCTGGGCGGAGCCAAAATCTACTTAAAGAGAGAGGACTTAAACCATACTGGCGCTCATAAGATCAATAATGTATTAGGTCAGGCACTATTAGCAAAGAAAATGGGGAAAACCCGGCTTATTGCCGAGACCGGTGCAGGACAGCATGGTGTGGCAACTGCTACAGCAGCGGCGCTGATGGGAATGGAATGCGTAGTTTATATGGGCGAGGAAGATACCAGGCGCCAGGCATTAAACGTATACAGGATGAAATTGTTAGGGGCAACCGTGATTCCTGTAACTACAGGTACCGGAACATTAAAGGATGCCTGCTCTGCCTGCTTTAGAGAGTGGACCAACCGCATCAGCGATACCCATTACTGCCTTGGTTCTGTTATGGGACCACACCCGTTCCCAACGATCGTAAGAGATTTTCAGGCAGTGATCTCAAAGGAGATCAAGGAACAGCTGATGGAAAAAGAAGGAAAACTTCCGGATGCAGTGATCGCCTGTGTAGGTGGCGGCTCCAATGCTATTGGTGCTTTTTATAACTTTATCAATGATCCATCTGTTAAGCTGATCGGCTGCGAGGCAGCAGGCCGCGGTGCAGATACACCGGAAACAGCAGCTACCATTGCTACAGGCCGTTTAGGGATCTTCCACGGTATGAAATCTTATTTCTGCCAGGATGAATACGGTCAGATCGCTCCAGTATATTCTATTTCTGCAGGACTTGACTATCCGGGGATCGGACCGGAACATGCCATGTTACATGATACCGGCCGTGCAACCTATGTACCTGTAACGGATGATGAGGCAGTAGACGCTTTTGAATACCTGTCCAGGACCGAAGGTATTATTCCTGCTATTGAATCAGCCCATGCAGTTGCCTATGCAAGAAAACTGGCACCGGCTATGGGACAGGACCAGATCATCGTTATCAACATTTCCGGAAGAGGAGATAAAGACTGCGCAGCGATCGCACGCTACAGAGGGGAGAATATTTATGACTAAGATAAGAGATGCATTTAAAGATGGTAAGGCATTTATTCCGTTTTTGACCTGTGGAGATCCGGATCTGGAGACGACTGAAAAGCTGGTATGCGTTATGGCAGAGGCAGGTGCGGACCTGATCGAACTGGGAATCCCGTTTTCTGACCCAACAGCAGAAGGACCTGTGATCCAGGAAGCAAATGTAAGGGCACTGTCTGTAGGAACTACCACTGATAAGATTTTTGACATGGTTGTCCGCATCAGAAAGACGGTAAAGATCCCGCTAGTATTTATGACCTATGCAAATGTAGTTTTTTCTTATGGTTCGGAACGTTTTATCTCAAAGGCAGCCCAGATCGGCATCAATGGCCTGATCCTTCCGGATGTGCCATATGAGGAAAAAGAAGAATTTGAACCTATCTGCAGGAAATATGGTCTGGATCTGATCTCTATGATCGCACCTACTTCTGATCACAGAATTGCAATGGTAGCAAAAGAGGCTTCAGGATTTATCTATGTAGTATCTTCTTTAGGCGTTACTGGTGTAAGAAGCGAGATCAAGACAGATATCGGGGCTTTAGTAGAGCAGATCCGTGCAGTGACTGATGTTCCCTGCGCTGTAGGCTTTGGTATTTCTGAACCAGAGCAGGCAAAAAAGATGGCTGGCCTGTCAGACGGAGCGATTGTAGGAAGTGCCGTTGTAAAGCGGATCGCCAAATATGGAAAAGACAGTGTTCCGTATGTAGCGGAATATGTAAGGGAAATGAAACAGGCTGTAATGGAAGCTTAATATTGTGATTTAGTTCAATAGGGTCCGAAAGGGTTCCTCCATGTATAAACGCATTCACGGCAATTTTGTCCATTTTGCTCCGCCGCCGATTAGGCAGGTCTCCGGCAAACTCGCTCACTGCGTTCGCTCAAACAGTGCCTCCAACCTGCCAGCTATGCTCACAAAATGGACAAAATTGCCTACCGAATGCTTATTATACATGGAGGAGCCCTTTCTACTGTATTGGATATGTCACATGAAAAATACCATACTTAAGTACAAACCCCCTCCCACATAAAAACTGCTTATTGGTTTGCTCCTACATTTTTTATTGCCAATAACGTAGAAAGCCGCCGGTGCACATGACAGAATAAGCATTTGTTTGAAAATCCGTGAGTGGGCGCGCATAGCGTCAGAACGGAGAATCACTGTTTGAGCACGCAGCGCGTGCGAGTTTGGTTCGCAGTTCTGACAATAGGCGGCGCAAGCCCACGAGCAAAGGATTTTCATTCAAATGCGCATCTGTCATGTGCGCCGGTGGCTTTCGGACCTTAGTCAACAATATCCCAATATAAGAAATCCATTTGAATCATAGACAAATGATTATAACAATTATAGCTATAATAGATAAAAAACAATTGCCTTTTTCATAGTATATCAGATCATATCCAGGAATGTACTAACGATCCGCGGCATATACCTGTTTCGCTTATAATAAAAATTCACTTCCCTAAGAGCGTCCTGATGGTTCAGTTTATAGTAAACCAATCCTTCATCATCCGGCACATGACGCACAAGGGTATCAGAACAAAAAGAGATTCCCATGCCGTATCGGGACAGATTATAAGCAGTGATCTGCTGGTCCAGTTCCAGTTTTATTTTCGGAATAACATGGGCATTGTGGCAGATGCGGTCTGCTCGGGTTCGGGTATCATTTCCGGATTTTAAAAGGAGAAAAGATTCTTCCTGAAAATTTTCCAGAGGTACAGGTGGGATCCTTGAGTTTAAGTGGCGGTTTTCGCGTATATCGGAAGCTGTAAGTGCATAATTTTTCATTTTTTCATTTACAGACAGGCGGATAGGCACAGCCAGCAGCAAATGTTCCTCACAGAAAAAGCTTTTCTGGTAAATGGCAGGATCCATGCTTTTATTGTCAATGAGCAGATCTAAAGAACCGGAAAAAAGCCGGTCTGTAAGCTGGGATGTGGTTGCTTCTACCAGGTTGACCTGAACCTGGGGATATTGTTCTGTAAAGCGGGATAAAAGAGGAGGAAGCACATAGGAGGCAAAAAGGTTAGTGCCGCCTATGGCAATGGTGCCGCTTTTTAATTCTTTCATATCATTGATATAATTCTGAAATCCATTTTCCACATCCATAATGATCTCAATGGAACGTATATATTCTTTGCCCAGCTCTGTCAGCTGGATATGGTTGGAACTGCGGTCAAAAATGGGAAAACCGATCTGGGCTTCTGCTTTCTTTACAGCAGCGCTTAAAGATGGCTGGCTGATAAACAGGTTTCTGGCTGCTTTGGAAAAGCTCATTTCTTTGTAGACCTCGTAAACGTAGTGCATTCCCTGGAACATGGGAGCCTCCTTGGTAAATATGTATTTGACAAATACGCTATAGATGCTTGTCTATAGAAAGTATGAAATTATAAGTATTTGAAAATATTGTAGCCCAGTTCTATATTAGAGTCAAGAGGATGATCATGTGCTAAGGAAAAAGTGACCATGCAACGCATAGAAATGTCCTCTCGGAGTCTTTCCTGCACCTGCCTTTGTGGCCGATTTTCCGCCAGTCGCACCCGAATTTCATCACCGTACGCACCGCGTACGCCTCAGAAATTTGGGCACAACTGACAAAAAATCTTCTCACAAAATCAGGTACAGAAAGATTCCGAGAGAACATATAGATGGAGGAAAGATTATGAAGGAAATCATGAATAATGAAAGCAATGGAAATGAAATTGGAATTAATGGAATAGGAAATAATGGAACTGAGGTGAAAAAATACCGTCTGGAGCATGACTCCATTGGAGAAAAAGAAGTACCCATTGATGCATATTATGGAGTACAGACTCTGCGTGCTCATGAAAACTTCTATATTACAGGCTTAAAAATGCATCCGGAGCTGATCAAAAGTGTGGCGCAGATCAAAAAAGCTGCAGCCATCACTAACTTTGAAGTAGGTGAGCTGGATAAAAAGCGTGCTTCTGCGATCACACAGGCCTGTGATGAGATCATAGGTGGTAAACTTCATGACCAGTTTATTGTAGATCCTATCCAGGGCGGTGCAGGAACATCCCTGAATATGAATGCCAATGAGGTGATCGCAAACAGAGCCATTGAGATCTTAGGCGGGAAAAAAGGCGATTACAGCCTGGTAAACCCAAATGACCATGTAAACTTTGGGCAGTCTACCAATGATGTATTTCCATCCTGCGGAAAAATGGCAGCTTTAAAACTGATCTCCAATGCACAGGAGCAGTTAAAACGGCTGGAAGCAGCGTTAATGGATAAATCCAAAGAATTTGATTCTGTTATTAAAATGGGAAGGACGCAGCTGCAGGATGCAGTACCGATCCGCTTAGGACAGGAATTTCACGCTTATGCATCTGCCATCCGTCGGGATATCAAGCGTTTTGACAATGCAAAAGAAGAGATCCGCTGCTTGAATTTAGGCGGAACTGCTATTGGAACCGGTTTAAACGCAGATGTACAGTATTTCCACAGGGTAGTTAAAAACATGTCTACTCTCACAGGAGAAGAACTGGTTCAGTCCTATGATATGATCGATGCTACCCAGAACCTGGACAGTTATGCTTCTGTATCAGGAATTGTGAAAAACTGTGCAGTGAACCTTTCCAAGATGTGTAATGACCTGCGCCTTATGTCTTCCGGTCCAAGAACCGGCTTCGGAGAGATCAATCTGCCTGCAAGACAGAATGGATCTTCCATTATGCCAGGAAAGATCAATCCGGTCATTCCGGAGGTAGTAAACCAGGTTGCATTTAATATTATAGGAAATGATATGACCATTACCATGGCGGCAGAAGCAGGCCAGCTGGAATTAAATGCTTTTGAACCCATCATTTTTTATAACCTGTTTGAATCCATTGAAACACTGGCTTCTGCAGTGAAGACACTGGTTGATAACTGTATCGTAGGTATTACTGCAAATAAGGAACACTGCCTCAAAGAGGTGGAGAACAGTATCGGCGTTATTACTGCTATCTGCCCATATGTAGGATATGAGACAGCAGCCAATATAGCAAAGGAAGCACTGCGCACCGGCAGACAGGTCCGTGACCTGATCCTAGAAAAGGGCCTGATGGATGAAGAACAGTTAAATACAGTCCTTGATCCATATACCATGACAGAGCCGGGTATCCTTGGTAAGGATCCAATGGAGCAGCTGCGTTAAAAGCGGTCTGATCTGGGCATATTTGCCCGGATATAAAAATATATAAAAAAAGTGCTTGACTTCAACTGGTATTATATGTATAATAATCTTCGCAGTCGCGATTAAGGCTGCGAAGATAAATAATGGGCTATCGCCAAATGGTAAGGCAACGGACTCTGACTCCGTCATTTTCAAGGTTCGAATCCTTGTAGCCCAGCTAAGCGGAAACGCTTTTAAACTTCATAAAATAATGGGCTATCGCCAAATGGTAAGGCAACGGACTCTGACTCCGTCATTTTCAAGGTTCGAATCCTTGTAGCCCAGCTAGAGAGTCTTTGATTTCTGAGTTGTTGGAAATGAAAGACTTTTTTGTTGCACAGCAAATTTTACCGTGTTATACTTGTGGAGAAAAGTGGTTATCTATGATGATGTATTTATAAGAGATAGTAATAAGAAGAAACAGAGGAAATGAATGTATACATTTGACAGTAGGATCCGTTACAGTGAGACTGATGAAACAGGTGCGTTAAGTTTGTTGGGAGTGATCAATTACCTCCAGGACTGCAGTACGTTCCAGTCTGAAGATATTGGGCTTGGAGTAGAGTATCTGGAAGAAAAGAAGAGGGCCTGGCTTTTGTCTTCCTGGAGGATCGTTATTGACCGGTATCCGGTACTGGGTGAAAGGATAAAGATAGGAACCTGGGCTACTTCATCTAAAGGAATTTACGGATATCGTGATTTTGTGATCATGGACCAGGATGGAAACTATCTGGTACGGGCAGAATCCATATGGTTTTTCTGCGATACAGAGAAAATGGTGCCGGTGCGTGTGATGCCGGAAGACATAGCTGCTTATGGAAACGAGGAGGCACTTGATCTGGGAAAAGCGCCCAGGAAGATCCTCATTCCGGAAGAATACGAAGAAGGAATACCTGTTACCATTGCGACTCATCATCTGGATACCAATCATCATGTAAATAACGCCCAGTATGTGGATATTGCAAGAGAAGCAGTGCCGTGTACGAAAATGGTAAAGGGCATCAGGGCTGATTATAAAAAAGCAGCAGTTTTAGGAGAAATCCTTGTGCCGAGAGTGACAAAAACAGGTGAAGATGAGTGGACTGTTGTACTGGCAGATGAAGTTTGCGAGGTCAGGGCAGTTGTATGGCTTCAGTATGGAGCACATAAGAGTAATAAGGAGTATGGATCATGATGGAATTAGGAAAGACACAGGAATTAGAAATTGTCCGCACAAAAGAATTCGGCGTATATTTAAGTGAAAAAGCAGGAGATGAAGCAGCAGTCCTTCTGCCAAAGAAACAGGTTCCGGCCGGAGCAAAGATCGGAGATAAGGTAAAGGTATTTATTTATAAAGATTCCTCTGACCGTCTGATCGCAACAACCGGCACACCGAAGCTGGAGGTAGGTCAGTGTGAGATCCTGGAAGTAAAGGATGTGGCAAAGATCGGAGCTTTCCTGGATATGGGACTGGAAAAAGATCTGTTCCTTCCATTTAAAGAACAGACCCATCCTGTGAGAAAAGGAGAGAAATGTCTGGTATGTCTCTATGTGGATAAGAGTCACAGACTGGCAGCTACCATGAAAGTTTACTCCCACATGAGCAGCGAGTCCCCATATAAAGCAGAAGACTGGGTAAATGGAACCATCTATGAGATCAATGAGACTATCGGTGCTTTTGTTGCAGTAGATAATAAATATTATGGCCTGATCCCGAAAAAAGAGATGTATGGAAAATTCCGTGAGGGAGATACTGTTAAGGCGAGAGTAATGAGAGTCCGTGAGGATGGAAAGCTTGACCTTTGCGTGAGAGAGCGTTCCTATGTGCAGATGGGATCAGATGCAGAGCTGGTATTAAAGGTTATTGATGAGTTTGACGGAGTTCTTCCTTTTAATGATAAGGCAAGACCGGAGACTATTTTAAGAGAGTTTAACATGAGCAAGAATGCATTTAAAAGAGCTGTTGGACGTCTTTTAAAAGAAGGAAAAGTAAGAATTACAGAAAAGACCATAGAAAGGGTATAAAAACCTTTGCAGGAGCAGATCCTGCGGTATCATATGGGTAGCAGAAAGACAGTTGTGTTTATTACAGCTGTCTTTTTATTTGGATAAGGAGGAAGCATAAAATGCAGAAAGTATGGAAAGATTATGGCGCTATCACTTTGGGAACCATTCTTATTGGTCTGGCCACCAAAAATATTTTTGATCCCGCCAATATGGTAACAGGAGGTGTTTCCGGTGTAGCTATTATTGGGAAGGAACTTTGGGGTCTGCCGCTGTGGGTGACTAATACTGTTTTAAATATCCCGTTGTTTTTAGCAGGTTTTAAGATCATGGGATGGAAATTTATTAAGCGTACACTGTATGCCACGGTATTGTTGTCAGTTGTCTTTTATATTCTGCCGGAAGGCATGTATATAGAAGATGACCTGCTGCTGTCCGCTCTTTTTGGCGGTATCATCACGGGTGTAGGAACCGGCTTTGTACTGGCAGGAGGCTGCACCACAGGGGGAACTGATATGCTGGCAGCTCTGATCCGGGCAAAATTTCCTCATTATTCCGTTGCGCAGATCATGCAGCTGTTAGATGGTATTATTGTGGTAGCCGGTGCTACTGTATTTGGCATCCGGACAGCTCTTTATGCATTGATCGCTATTTTCTGTTTGGGAAAAGTAGCAGACAGCCTGATCGAAGGAATGAAGTTTTCCAAGCAGGTCTATATTATTTCGGATAAAGATAAAGAAATTTCAGATACCATTATGACACGTATGAACAGAGGGGTAACAGGAATTGCAGCAAAAGGAATGTATTCAGATGAGACCAAAAATATGCTATTTTGTGTTGTTTCCAGAAAAGAGATCGTAGAAATAAAAGAAATTGTATCAGAATACGATCCAAGAGCATTTTTTATCGTCAGTGATGCCCGTGAAGTTTTTGGTGAGGGGTTTATTGAAGATAAAAATCAGCTAACATAATAACCAAAGTTTTTGGTGATAATCAAGCGAAAATTTGACAGATACAGCATTTTGTAAATTGAATATACATTTTAACTAAATAACAAATTTGGATTTTGTGGATTTACAGTATGGAATAAAAATACGCTTTCCTGTATGATAAAGACAGTTACAAAAGAGTTACGGATCTTTCTGAAAGAGGGGAACCGGGGCAGAAAGACATCTATCTAATAGGAGGAAAAAGTAAATGGCTAGTTTATCACTGAAGAATGTAACCAAGAAATATCCTAATGGATTTGTGGCAGTTAAGGATTTCAATCTGGAGATCGCTGATAAGGAATTTATCATCTTCGTAGGACCTTCAGGATGTGGAAAATCAACCACTCTTCGTATGATCGCAGGTCTGGAGGATATCTCTTCCGGTGAACTGTATATTGACGGAAAACTGGTAAATGATGTAGAGCCAAAGGACAGAGATATTGCAATGGTATTCCAGAACTACGCTCTGTATCCACATATGTCTGTATACGATAACATGGCATTTGGACTGAAATTAAGAAAGACTCCAAAGGATGAGATTGACAAGAAAGTACATGATGCAGCCAAGATCCTGGATCTGGAGCATCTGTTAGACCGTAAGCCAAAGGCATTATCCGGTGGTCAGAGACAGCGAGTTGCTATGGGACGTGCTATTGTCCGCAGTCCTAAGGTATTCCTTATGGACGAGCCTCTGTCAAACCTGGATGCAAAATTAAGAGGCCAGATGCGAGTTGAGATCTCTAAATTACATCAGAGACTGGAAACAACTATTATCTACGTTACACATGACCAGACTGAGGCTATGACATTGGGTACTAGGATCGTTGTTATGAAGGACGGTGTAGTACAGCAGGTAGACAGCCCACAGAATCTGTATGACAAGCCATGCAATAAGTTCGTTGCAGGATTTATCGGAGCACCACAGATGAATATGATCGATGCCCAGGTGGCAAAAAATGGTGCAGATGTAACATTAGCATTTGGCGGACATACATTAACACTTCCACAGGCAAAGGGCAAAGCTCTGGAAGAAGCTGGCTATGTAGGCAAGGTGGTTACTCTTGGTATCCGTCCAGAAGATCTTCATGATGAAGAAGCATTCCTGGCAGAAAATCCAAAGAGCACATTCCAGGTAGAGATCCGTGTATACGAAATGTTAGGTTCTGAAGTACTTCTGTACTTTGATATTGATGATGCTAACTTTACAGCAAAGGTTAATCCACGTACGACTGCAAGACCTGGCGATACTGTAAAGCTGGCTATGGATCTGGATAAGGTTCATATTTTTGACAAAGAAACAGAAAGCGTTATTATTAACTAATTATAACGAATATCAGAGAAGATAATGAAAAACCTCTGTTAAAAACGACAGTAAAAAGAAGCAGGAGAGTTTACAACTCTCTTGCTTTTTTTGTTATTTTGCATTAAAATATGAAAATAGGGAAAACAGTAACTCCGCCATGGATTTTTATGGCAATGTTCATAAAAGGATTCCGAGAGGATACCAAATCAATAAGATGAAAAGGAGAGAGTGGAATGATCTCAAATCAGATACTTCAGACCACATTAGATGGATTAAAGGGAATTACCAGAGTTGATTTAGGAATATGTGATACCGAAGGAAAGGTACTTGCTTCTACTTTTACAGATGCAGAAGAGTCTGAAAACTCTATTCTGGTATTTGTGGATTCACCGGCAGACAGTCAGGTGATCCAGGGATATCAGTTCTTTAAGGTGTTTGATGAGCATCAGTTAGAGTACATTTTACTGGCAAAAGGTGCCAGTGATGATGTATATATGGTAGGAAAGTTGGCAGCATTCCAGATCCAGAACCTGCTTGTTGCATACAAGGAGCGTTTTGATAAAGATAATTTTATCAAGAACCTGCTTCTTGACAACCTGCTGTTAGTTGATATTTATAACCGTGCAAAGAAACTGCATATTGATACCGATGTAAAGCGTGTTGTATACATTATTGAGACACATAATGAAAAAGATGTAAATGCATTAGAAACTGTACGCAGCCTGTTTGCTTCCAAGACAAAGGATTTCATCACAGCTGTAGATGAGAAGAATATCATCCTTGTAAAGGAAGTACGTCAGGGCGAGTCTTATGTGGAACTGGATAAGACTGCAAACATGATCTTAGATATGTTAAATACAGAAGCTATGACCAAGGTACGGGTAGCTTACGGCACTGTAATTAATGATATCAAGGAAGTTTCACGTTCTTACAAAGAGGCAAAGATGGCTCTGGATGTAGGCAAGATTTTCTATGCAAGCAAGAACGTGATCGCATACAGCAACTTAGGTATTGGCCGTCTGATCTATCAGCTCCCGATCCCACTGTGCAAGATGTTCATCCGTGAAGTATTTGACGGCAAATCCCCAGATGAATTTGATGAGGAAACCTTAACTACGATCAACAAGTTCTTTGAGAACAGCCTGAACGTATCAGAGACTTCCAGACAGCTGTATATCCACAGAAATACTCTGGTTTACCGTCTGGACAAGCTGCAGAAGAGTACTGGACTTGATCTGCGCGTTTTTGAGGATGCAATTACCTTTAAGATCGCCCTTATGGTTGCAAAGTACATGAAGTACATGGAAAGCCTGGATTATTAATGATAAATGGCATTACCCCATAAGAGGAAAGTTAGAGAAAATGATAGAATTAAGTCATGTAAGTAAATCTTATGGAACCGGCGGCAAGGCCATCCGCGACCTTTCTTTAACCATTGAGGATGGGGAGTTTGTGTTTATCACAGGCCGGAGCGGTTCTGGAAAGAGTACATTGATCAAGCTCCTGATGAAGGAGCTTGATCCTACTAAGGGACGTATTGTGGTCAATGATATAGATCTGGGGAAGATGCCCCGAAGATATGTCCCAAAATACAGGAGAAAGCTAGGTGTTGTTTTTCAGGATTTCCGTCTTTTAAAAGACCGTACTGTATTTGAAAATGTGGCTTTTGCCCAGAGAGTCATTGGTGTCCCACCAAAGACGATCCGTGAGACAGTGCCCCAGATGCTGCACCTTGTAGGTCTTTCTTCAAAATATAAGGCATACCCGGGTCAGTTGTCAGGCGGGGAACAGCAGAGAGTTGCCATTGCAAGAGCGCTTATAAATAAACCGGAGGTGCTTTTGGCAGATGAGCCTACAGGAAACCTGGACAGCTTTAATACCCATGAGATCATGAATCTTTTGGACCAGATCAATCAGAGGGGAACGACTGTTATTGTAGTGACCCACAGTCAGGAAATGGTAGCGGAGATGAATAAAAGAGTCATTACCATGGATCGTGGGGAAGTCGTCAGAGATGAGGGCGGGTCCGGGATTTAGAAACCGTCTGGAACCGCTGGAAAGGCATAAGAGTAAATGAGTACATTTTTATATTGCCTGAAACAGGGCGTTATTAATATATGCAGGAATATATGGTTTTCCCTGGCGTCTGTGGCAACCATTTCTGCATGTATTTTTTTATTTTGTCTGTTTTTTTCCATGGTAGCCAATGTGCAGCATGGAGCCAGGACTGCTGAAGAGACTGTAGGTATTTCTGTATTTTTTGATGAGGGAATGGAAGAAGGAAAGATACAGGCTATAGGAGAGCAGATCCGTGGTTGGAGTGAAGTGCGGGAGGCAAAATATATATCTGCCAGTGAAGCCTGGGAATCTTTTAAAAAGGAATATTTTGAAGGAATGGAAGAACTGGCAGATGGTTTTGAGGCGGACAATCCCCTGGCTAATTCTGCCTCTTATGAGATATATTTAAAGGATATTTCAAACCAGGATATGATTGTAAAACGTCTGGAAGCCATAGAAGGTGTACGTAAGGTCCGTTATTCCAGTGCTCTGGTAGCCGGCTTTACCAGTGCAGGAAAGATGATAGGTGCTTTATCGGCAGTTATCATCGGAGTGCTTCTGGCAGTTGCAGTTTTCCTGATCAGTAATACCATTTCTGTAGCAGCTGCTTTCAGAAGACGGGAAAATGAGATCATGCGTTATATTGGTGCTACCAATTTTATGATCCGTGCTCCTTTTATTGTAGAAGGCCTGATTTTAGGCTTTTTTGGCGCATTGATCCCACTGGCGGCTATGGCGGTTCTCTATAAAAAAGGACTGATGTATCTGAATACCAATTATGAGATGATAACAGGATTATTTGAACTTCTGCCTCTTGGACAGATTTTTCCGTTTATGGCAGCTTCTGCCATGGGCTTAGGTGTAGGAATCGGTGTGATCGTCAGTTTCCTGACCATTCAGAGTCATCTGCGCGTATAGGAGGAAGAAACAGAATGAAGACCCGAAAAAACAGAGTTCTGGCTTTTGGAATGGGCTGCGTCCTTGGCTTTAGCTGTGTTTTTTCTTCGTATGCGACCAATGCTGATCTGAAGGATGCAAAAAATAAAATGTCCTCTCTTCAGGAAGAAAAGAAAAAGGTACAGGATACCTTAAAACAGTTAGAAGGCCTGAAATCCGATGCAGCGGCTTATGTAAAAGAGCTGGATAAGAAATTGACTTCCCTGGATGCAGAATTGAGCCAGTTGGAGAAGGATATTTCGGCAAAGGAAAGCCAGATTAAGGATACAAAAGCGGAACTGGAAGAAGCAAAAGCAGTGGAAAAAGAACAGTATGCTTCTATGAAGCTGCGTATCCAGTATATGTATGAAAATGGAAATGTCAGCTTTGCAGACAGCATCATGACTTCTAAAGATGCATCCCAGCTGTTAAACCGGGCGGAGTATGCAAGCCAGATCGCTTCCTACGACCGGAAAATGTTAAAAGAGTATCAGGCTGCAAAGGAAAAGGTAAACCAGAAGGAACAGGATCTGGAGGCAGAGCATGCCAACCTGTTAGAGCTTCAGGATACTACCGAGGCCAAACAGGCGTCGGTGCAGGAACTGATGAGTTCAAAGCAGAAAGAGCTTTCTTCTTATAACAGCCAGATCAGTTCTGCCCAGAGCAGTATTGACCAGTATGATGCAGATATTAAAGCCCAGGAAAACCAGATGAAGGCTATTGAGGCGGAGATGAAGCGCAGGGAAGAAGAAGCCAGAAAGAAAGCAGAAGCCCAGAAAAAGACGTATAAGGTGACAAATCTGGGGAATATTAGCTTTAAATGGCCATGCCCATCCAGTGGACGTATCACCTCTGGCTTTGGAGAAAGAACCTCACCTACAGAGGGGGCCTCTACCAATCACAAGGGGATAGATATTTCAGCCAGTACCGGTGCCCCCATTGTGGCGGCTGCCGATGGTGAGGTAGTGATCGCTACATACAGTTATTCAGCGGGAAATTATATCATGATCGACCATGGCGGCGGTGTCAGCACAGTATACATGCATTGTTCCCAGCTTCTTGCAAGCAAGGGGCAGAAGGTGAAAAAGGGACAGACGATTGCAAGAGTGGGATCTACTGGGTATTCTACCGGTCCCCATCTGCATTTTGGTATCCGTTCCGGTGGAAGCTATGTAAATCCAAGCAATTATGTAAGTCCATAGATGACAGTATTTTTGGCCATGGTAGTATTTATAGTTCAGCCATGATATGGTATTTTATTGAAAAGGGCAGCATAGGCTGTGAATAAGAAAAAGGCACCTGGTGTACAGGCAGATAGGAGACAAAAAAGCAGTGGGAGAGCAGGATAAAGAAGAAATCCAGGATAGTTTAGATAAAAAGAAAGAGGGAAAGGGCGGTCATTTCTGGGCCGGTGTTTTAACTGGCGCCCTGATCATGGCATTAGCTGTTCTTTTAGTAGTAGGTGTATCTGCCGGGATATATATTACAGGCAGAAAGGTGATCCACACAGAGCAGTCTTCAGGTGGTGGAAATGGTGCTCCGGGTATTACAGAGGGAGAAAAGGCCACGAAGCCAGATCTGAAAAAAGTATCTTCAAAAATGCAGATGATACAGAGTATCATTGATCAGGTGTTTTTATATGATGAAGATGCAACAGAAGTGGAAGATTATATTTACCGGGGCATGATGGCAGGTTTAAATGATCCTTATTCTGTATATTATAATGCAAATGACTATAAAGCACTTCAGGACAGCACAAATGGAAGCTATTCCGGTATTGGTGCCATGATCAGTCAGAATAAGACTACAGGACTTTGCACGATCGTGAAAGTGTTTGAAGGTTCACCAGCCCTGGAAGCTGGTATGAAACCTGGAGACATTGTATACAAAGTAGGTGATACGTTAGTAGCAGGAGAAAGTCTGGATGTGCTGGTAAGCAATTATATTAAGGGTAAGGAAGGTACACAGCTGCAGATCACAGTATACCGTGCAGATTCTGATACCTATGTAGATATGACTCTTACCAGACGAAAGATAGAGGTCCCTACTGTAGAGTCCAGGATGCTGGCTGACAATGTAGGATATGTGGCGGTAAGCGAGTTTGATGCCATTACAGTAGAACAGTTTGAAAAATCCATTGATGAGCTGGAAAAACAGGGAATGAAGCAGCTGGTTATTGACCTTAGGAGCAATCCAGGTGGTATCTTAGACAGTGCTGTTGCCATGGTAGATTATATTCTGCCGGATGATATGAAAAATTTTGAAAAAGGCAATGGAAAGACACTGATCGTGTATACAGCAGATAAGAACGGGGATGGAGATACTTATACTGCATCAGACAGCCATGAGGTTGATATGCCGATCGCTATTTTGGTCAATGAAAACTCTGCCAGTGCTTCAGAAGTATTTACCGGTGCTTTAAAGGATTATAAAAAAGCTGTTGTTGTGGGAACTACCAGCTATGGCAAAGGCATTGTACAGAACCTGATCCCGTTGGGAGATGGATCTGCCATTAAGATCACCACTGCCCATTATTATACTCCAAGTGGTTTTGACCTTCATGGAAAGGGTATTGCCCCAGATGTGGAAGTAGAGTTAGATGAGAATTTAAAGAGCCAGGCAGTAGTCACACCGGAGGAAGATAACCAGGTGCAGGCAGCTGTTAAGGCATTGGAAAAGAAATAAGAGTAGTATATGGGAATAAACTCCTTAGTGTAAAAATAAATCAATTAGTATATTGTTTCATAAATAACCGGCTCAATCTGCATACAAGGGGATGGGCTGGTTATTTTTTAAACAGGGTACTGGTATTGCCCCTCCGTGTAGATATAATGAGCGCAGGGAAAAACAAGCGGCTGCGCAGCAGACATTTGTTTTTCACAAGCCATTAACGAACGAATCGCCTGCGTAAGCAGGCAGTGGAGCGCGTCAGCGCGGGATTCGTGAGTATAAGATATAATGAGCGCAGGGAAAAACAAGCGGCTGCGCAGCAGACATTAATTATATGTATTGAAGGGACATGAATATTACATGTGATAATAATGATACCGGGGGGGGGGTGTGTAAAAAGAATGAAAAGAAAAGCTGCTCATTTAAAAAGTTATACAATAGTGATGGGATTGTTTGTATCATCAGTTATTTTAGGAATCATGCTATTTTTTTGCTGTATGCAGTCTTCTATAGGAAGAAATTCCAGACAGGCTATGATGAATAATGTCTCACGTCAAAGTGAATATTTACGGACGATCTTAAGTATTCACTATCAGTATCTGAATGAGATAGCAGAAGAAATGGCAAAAGAAGAAGATCTTCTTTCAGAGGCAAATCTGGATTCCCTGGTGACGATCCATAACAAGACAGATTTAGAGCGGATGGCGCTGATCGAAGCAGATGGCACAGCTCATTATGATACAGGAGATGTAAAAAATGTATTCCACAGAAGTTATTTTCAAGAGGCATTTGGTGGAAGCCAGACATTAAGTGATCCTATAGAAAGCAGTGTGGATCATGAGGTCAGACTTATACTTGGAGTACCAGTCTGTAAGGAAAATGAAGTGATCGGCGTTCTGGGTGGTTCTTATAATGTGACTGCTTTAAGCCGTATGATGTTTGATGATCTGTTTAACGGAGAAGGTTACTGCCTTATTACGGACAAAGATGGAAAGGTGATCGCCTATGACCGTGTCTATACAGATCAGGAATTGGAAGGATTTTTCGCCAATATATTCGAGTATTTTGACAATTATAAGATCAAGGCAGCTTCCATCCAGAAGGTAAAAGCTGATTTTGCAGATGGGAAAGACGGTATCTGCCAGTTTCGGCTGACTGAAGGAAAAAAAACATCTTATTATATTGCTTACGCACCCCTGGGGATGAATGACTGGATGATCGGTTATATTGTTCCTGTTAAAGCAGCAGAAGCATCTTATGATTTTATCAGGGAATAGGAGATCACTTTTCTTATTATCTTTAGCATGCTGGTGACAGTGGTCATCTTTTATATTATTTATAAGAACCGACAGGAAAAGTCAAGGCTTTTAAAACGGGCCCAGAGAGATGCACTTACCGGTCTTTTTAATAAAAAGACAACCCAGGATATGATCGACCGCTTCCTGGAAGAAAATGGAAAAGACAGATGCAATGCTCTTATGATCATGGATGTGGACTATTTTAAGCAGGTTAATGATACATACGGACATATGGTAGGGGATAAGGTCTTAAAGATTTTTGGACGTCTTCTTGCAAAACAGTTCAGGGAGAAGGATATTGTAGGCCGTATCGGTGGTGATGAATTTATGGTTCTGATCTGTAATATCAAAGATGTGGAAATAGCAAAGGACCGTGCGAAAAAGCTGATCAATGAGGTAAGAGCCCTTCAGATACCTGAGCTGGCCGGAAGCGGTATTACCATCAGTGTAGGAATTGCCTATTCGCCGGATCATGGTACTACCTTTATGGAGCTTTACCGTCATGCAGATACAGCGCTGTATCAGGTGAAACGGGGCGGAAGAGATGGATTTAGTGTATATGAAAAGGCGAACTGATGGGAAAAATCTTTCAGACATATATGGTGAGAGAAAACTTATATCCTGTTCTTGGAAAAATGAGAAAAATAGAGTATAATGAGAAAAGATAAGCAGTAAAATGTTTCAAATTGCTTCAGGATTATATTCAACAGGAGGATATGACAATGATTCGTAAAGACAACGTTCTGGAAGTGGAACATTTAGGCGGAGGTAAGGGAACAGCGTATGTTCATCATATTGTATCTAAGGAGGAGCTGTTAGGACACGGCAGACTGTATGCTAAGGTTGTTCTTCCTCCAGGTGCAAGTGTAGGCTGGCATCAGCATGTACATGATACTGAGCCATATTATATTTTAAAGGGTGAAGCAGATTTTATTGATAATGACAAGTCTGTGACCAAGGTTGGCCCTGGTGACTGCTGTATTATTGAAGTAGGACAGTATCACAGCATTGAGAATAATTCCGATTCTGATGTGGAGTTTATGGCTCTTATTTATAATGAACCAGGTTATCTGAATGACAGGGATTAATTAAGAAAGAGTAAAATCGTAAAGATTTAGAAGCTCTGGCAGTGAATATTGCCAGGGCTTTTATAATATGATACCAGAGTCAAAAGGCCGAAAATCCGATGCAAGCTTGCTTGCAGTAGGATTTTTGAACTTGGGACCCGACAAAAACATGAGTAAGAAGCCATTTTTTGAAGAAAAATGAGCGGATTACGAATGTTTTTAGAATTGCGGGAGTGCAAAGCACGTAGCAATTCGGTATCAGAGGGGTCAAAATACCTTTTGATCCCCACATCATAATATAAGGTTTTGTGCCTGAAAAGAAGTATGCTGAAAAGAAGGCTGAGAAAAAGGGATATGCTATAGGAAATGGAAGTAGTATAATGATGGTGTATAATCTTTGTGAACAAGAAGGAGATCATAAAATGAGAGGGATCCGCTGGGCAGTACTGGGAACAGGTGTGATCGCCAATGAGATGGCAGCAGCACTGGAAAAAAATGGGAAAAAGCTTTATGCAGTGGGAAACAGGACTTATGAACAGGCCGTAAAGTTTGGGGAAAAGTATGGAATTGGAAAGGTGTATACAGATTATAATGAAATGTTTACGGATCCGGAAGTGGACGTGATCTATATTACAACCCCTCATAATACTCATATCAGGTTTATGAAGAAGGCCATTGAGAACGGGAAACACATTCTAGTGGAGAAATCCATTACTTTAAATAGTGGGGAACTGGATGAGGCATTGGAAATGGCAAAGGAGAAGGGCGTTATTGTTGCAGAGGCTATGACCATTTTCCATATGCCGGTTTATAAGAAACTGCGGGAGATTTTGGATTCTGGTAAGTTGGGAAAGGTGAACCTGATCACCATGAATTTTGGTAGTTTTAAGGAATACAACATGGAGAACCGCTTCTTTAACCGGAATCTGGCGGGTGGTGCCATGCTGGATATTGGTGTGTATGCCCTTTCTTTTATCCGGTGGTTTATGGATTCGAAGCCGGATCAGTTATTATCCCAGATGAAGGCAGCACCTACTGGAGTAGATGAGCAGGCAGGTCTGCTTTTAAGTAATAAAGAGGGGCAGATGGCCACAGTGATGCTGTCTATGCACTCTAAACAGCCAAAACGTGGTATGGTGTCCTGTGAAAAGGGCTATATTGAGGTCATGGAGTATCCAAGAGCCTGGGAGGCGAAGATCGTGGATGCGGAAACAGGAGAGATACAGGTGATAAAAGCGGGGGCACATGAGGATGCACTGGCTTATGAGCTTTCTGATATGGAGAAGGCCATTGCCGGAGATGTTTCCTGTATGCATCTGGATTATACGAAGGATGTAATGAATCTGATGACAGAGTTTAGAAGGTCATGGAATTTTACGTATCCTGAGGAGGAAAAGTAGACGATCATTTGGTAGGAGGTAATAGTCATGAATAAAACATTAGTAGTGTATTTCAGTGCAAGCGGAACAACCAGAAAAATAGCAGAAATGATAGCAGAAGTCGGAGATTTTTCTCTGTATGAGATCACACCAAAGGAATTATATACAAGTGACGATTTAAACTGGATGAACAAGAAGTCCAGAAGCAGTGTGGAGATGAGCAACAAGAAGATCCGCCCGGAGATTACAGATACAGATGCTCATATTAAAGAATATGATACTATTATCCTGGGATTTCCAATCTGGTGGTATGTAGCGCCTACCATTGTAAATACATTTCTGGAAAAATATGATTTTTCCGGTAAAAAGATCGTGCTGTTTGCAACATCTGGTGGAAGCGGCTTTGGCAATACAGTGAAAGAATTAAAACCATCTGCACCGGGAGCTGAGATCGTAGAAGGAAAGCTTCTTAACAGAGCAAATAAGCAGGAAATCGAAAAGTGGGTAAAGTCTTTATAAGTAGCTTTCTGTATAATTCAAAGTTCACGATTAATCCAGAAAAAGAGACAAAAAGCTAAGATAGAGAGAAAAAAGCGGAAAAGTAACTCAAAAAATAGGACATCAGTGGCAGGTTAAGATCCGAGTTATGGTTTATTTACAATTTGACTACGGAGAAAAAGTATGTTATATTAAATATGAAAAGGGAAAGTCAGAAACACACGGCCTACCCTACAATATTTACGTTAAGTCTCATGCGAGACTCGCCGTCACTATTGGTGGTAGTGGCGGCTATTTTTTATCCTTAAAAATCTCATAAATGAGACCAATAAGTGCAACAATGAAGATACCTATCTGGATCAGATCCGAATATGTAATGTACATTGGCATCGCCCTCCTTCCGTAGAGTTGGAGGGTAAGCCCCTCCATGGTGGAGGGTAGGCCGCCTTAGATGTGTTCTGACTTTCCGTTTCATCAGTATATCATAAGATCATCTGTTCAGCAATCACATAAATCCGTAAATATACAGACCAGAAAGTCAGTCATGACCAGATAAAAGCTATTGTAAAAGCAGCGTCACTGGCTCCGTTAGCCAAAAACCGCCAGCCATGGAAATATCTGGTATATGAAGGAAAAGCAAAAGAAAAGCTGCTTTCAGCTATGGAACGGGGGCTGGAAAGGGAAAAGAAGGAACACTGCCTGCTGCCAGGTTCAGCATTTGCTTTGCCGGGTGCATTTCAGACACTTTCTATTATGAGGAAAGCACCGGTTACGATCATTGTTATGGATCCGGATGGAAGATCGCCTTATGAGCCTGTAAACGCTGATGAAAGACTGGCAGAGATCTGCGATTCCTTATCTATTGGGGCTTCAATCCAGAATATGCTTTTGAAAGCTACCCAACTGGGGCTTGGGACTCTGTGGATCGCCAATACCTGTTTTGCCTATAATGATATGGTGGAAGTGATCCCTTCTAAGGGGCAGTTAATAGGAGCTGTAGCAGTGGGATATGCAGCAGAAAAACCGTATCCAAGGCCAAGGAAAAAGCTGGAAGAAATATTAGAATATATGTAAGAAAATGGTAAGTTCCTCTTTCTTGTCAGGCAGTTATATTTATATCTATAATGATGATAGATATAAATGGGAGAAAACAGTCCTGTTTTGTGGGAAGGGGATGAGCCTATGGAGCAAAAGAAACGGATCTGGTGGACATTTCAGTTATGGGAAGCAGATGCTTTTAGACAATATCTGGAAGAAATGGCGCTTAAGGGCTGGTTTTTGGAAAGTGTTGGCGGTGCTGTGATGAAATTTCATAAGGGTCAGCCGGAAAAACGCAGATATGTCGCTCTCCTAGTGCCGGAAAGCTCTTCTCTTACAGGCACAGATAACTGGAAAGCGGGGCAGCTTCGACAGCAATGTGAAGAAGCAGGCTGGAAAGTTCAGTGCAGCAGCACTTATTGGCAGATATTTTATACGACTGATGATGCAGTAAAACGGGTCGGCGATATGAAAGAAGAGAAACAGTTTCAGATCCAGAGATCTCTTTCATGGAACTGGTGGGTGAAAATTTTTTATCCTATATTAGTTGTATTAGAAATTTGGTCCGTGTATCGGTATCTGCAAAATCCAGGAAAATTGTTTGCAGATTCCATGAAGATTTTATTGATCCTGTTGTTAATTGGCATGAGCATTTCCTGGACTGTATCTTATGTGCAGATGTTTCGCTGGAGCCATGGAAATACGGTAGCTTTAAAGAAAGGAGAGCAGCTTCCGAAATTGGATTTTAAACGGATCATAAAATGTAAAAAGCATATTTTGCTGAGTGACGTGATTCTGATACTGGGGGTTGTGGCATTGGCGTTTCTATCTTCTGTGAAAGCGCAGATCACCTTTATGCTTTCTTTAGTTCTCATGTTATTCATCGCCCTTTTTGTAAGAAAATGGGTAAGGAAAAATGGCAGTGGAGATAACAGGGATGACTGGGTGACCTCCTACCTGGTTGGAGTCGGGGTTGCATACATGATCCTGATCCCTTTGTGCAACGGAGTAGCGACTCATTTCCTTGGAGAAGAAGAGCTGGAAACAGGGAGAAAACAGACCATATTTGCAAGTTATGAAGAAGGTGATTTCAGAGGAAAGAGCATTGACAAACCCATCGGTGTCACCGTGTATACAAGCCCTATTCCCTGGATCATCAACAAAACCAGTGAATGTTATCCAAAGGATATGACAAGACTGTGGGAGCAGATAGAAATGGAAGTTCCGGCAGAGGTTGGAGCGCTTCCAGAGGATGTGGAAGTGTTCTGGTACCGGTATATGGTCTGCAAAAACGGGATAAAATCTGATCCAGAGGAAAACGATATTCAAAGGGATGCCGCTAAATATGATCCGGCACCAGCTATGGATGAAGTGATATTAAAAGACAAAAGACGTCTGGTGGTGTTGAACTACGGTGGTGGAACAGATCTTGCTAGGTTAAAAGAAGCAGTAGATGCTTTTATGGGAGGTAATGGACAATGAGTAAAGTTGTGATATCTATGGTTGCCATGTTTATTTTGATGATTTTTCCAGGTGCAGGACTTTGGGGATTACTTTCTAATGTGCTTGGAGGCGGTGTGGCGGAGTCTTTTTTATATCCCATTTACGGAGGCCTTATCCTTTTAGCAGGGCTTATCGTTGGATGCACCGTGCTTATTTTGGAGGAGATGCGGTCACTGAAAGATAAAATTGATCGTTTATCAGATAAGTCAGAATAAATAGATCATATATATAAAAGTTGCTATCTGCCCACTCTTATGGTCATAATTGGAATCGGTGCCCATCGTCAGTCTGGGGACGAATATTATTCTATGTACAGTCCGAAGTCTGTGGTGGAAGCTATGTTGCGACATAGATTTGGTACCTCACACCCAGAAGGAGGCTGATGTATTTGTTCAAAAAATATGTAGAAGTCTACACCACCATGAATCTAACAAAGTTTTTCACTGCAAAAAACTTGCTTGATGAGCACCACATCCCATTCAAAGACACCAGCACCAACAACCAGCTACGGCTTTCTTTTAACAACTTCCGCGGCAGTAATGTACAGTTATCCCGTGATGGATCCGTGAAAAATATTTACAGTCTGTCTGTGGGGAAAAAGAGTGAGCGGGCCGCCAGGGGACTGCTCACACGCCCTTCTTACTGACATAAACTATTCCCGGTCATGCCTGCAACGATAATGGCAATACCAATAAGACCGACCACAGAAGGCAGCGGATCTTTAAAAATTAAAACACCTCCAGATCCCGTCCATTTACTGTCATTCCATCATAACCGGCTGCCCGGATCTCGTCTAAAATAGCCTCATCCCTGCGGCGCATTTCTGCTTCCAGATTAATATGATTATCCTGGATGTTCATGTGATAGATGCGGTGGTAGGTGACAAGAAGCTTTGGTTTGGCTTTTTCAGCCACTTTCGCCAGGTCAGTGCTTAAAGTGTGGACTTCCTGGTGGTATTTCTGCCATTTTGGTTCTCTGCAGGCGATACCGGCGCTGTATTCTACTTCATGAAGAAGGATATCACAGCCGGCAGCTTTTTCTGCAACAATGTCTAACGGGGCGGTATCTCCGGAGATCACAATGGTGCGGTCAGCAGTAACAAATTTATAACCGTAGCTGATGAGTGTTCCGTGACTCACTGGAAATGCTTCCACAGTGACACGTTCATCTTTATAAACAATACCTGGTTCTTCAATTTCTGTTACATCTACCTGATATCCCTGTTCATTTGCTTTTTCAAAGCCATGGATGCGGAAATCAATATCTGTTTCATAAGCCATTAAAATGTGTTTGGTCATATGCTTTAAGCCTTTTGGGCCAACGACCTTTAACGGTACAGGCCGTTCTAAGACCCAGGGGGTAAAAATAAGATCCGGGTATCCAGCAGTATGGTCTGTATGCAGATGAGTGGAAAAAGCCACTGTAAGGCGGTCCGGACGGAGGGCATCAATGCCGTTAAAATAAGCTTTAGAAGCCTGACGTACTACGCCGGGGCCAAAATCTACCAGATAAGCTCTGTCACCAACAACTACAGCAGAAGCAGGTCCGCTGGCATTGGGGCAGGCGTTTGGGGTTCCGGTTCCTAAAAGGACAAGTTTTGTTTCCATAGTGTAAATTCTCCTGTATATCTTGAAATTTTATCATAGATCTATTGGCAGATCCCCGCTCATGTACTTTACCGCCTGTTTATGCAGGCTGTTTGCCCATGAATGGCTTGCCAAAAGCAAAGGTCTGCGTTGCAGCCAAGTCTCCTTGCTGTACTCATTCCATATCAAGCAGCATTTTCTTTACTCCGATCATGCGGTCACGCAGGCTTGCGGCTTCCTCGAAATTCAGCTCTGCTGCAGCCTGGCGCATCTTCTTTTCTAATTCTTTTGCCAGTTTCTTTAATTCCTTTTCATCCATGGACTCAGGATCTTTGGTATCAGCAGCATGGGGATTTTCCACAGCCTTGGAAATGGCGATCAGATCACGGACTGCTTTTTTGATAGTAGTAGGAGTGATGCCATGTTCTTCATTGTACTTCTGCTGGATCTTGCGGCGGCGCTCTGTTTCCTCAATAGCTTTTCTCATGGAATCAGTAATAGTATCAGCATACATGATCACATGGCCTTCAGAGTTCCGGGCGGCGCGGCCAATGGTCTGGATCAGGGAAGTTTCCGAACGGAGAAAGCCTTCCTTATCTGCATCTAAAATGGCAACCAGCGTGATCTCCGGGATATCCAAACCTTCACGCAGCAGGTTAATACCAACCAGGACATCAAAAACGTCCAGACGCATATCGCGGATGATCTGGGCACGCTCTAAGGTATCAATATCAGAGTGGAGATATTTGACCCGGATGCCCGCTTCACGCATATAATCTGTAAGGTCTTCTGCCATTCGTTTGGTAAGAGTAGTAATAAGAACCTTATGATGGGCGGCCGTTTCTTTGTTTACTTCGGAGATCAGGTCATCGATCTGACCTTCTACAGGCCGGACAGAAATCTCAGGATCCAAAAGCCCGGTAGGACGGATGATCTGCTCTGCACGCAGCAGTTCGTGGTCTTTTTCATAGTCAGAAGGAGTAGCAGATACGAACATCATCTGGTTGATCTTTCCTTCAAATTCTTCAAAATTCAAGGGACGGTTGTCCAACGCAGATGGCAGGCGGAAACCGTAGTTTACCAGTGTAGACTTGCGGGAGCGGTCACCGGCATACATTCCCCGTACCTGTGGCAGTGTAATGTGGGACTCATCCACAATGATAAGGAAATCTTCCGGGAAATAGTCGATCAGTGTACAAGGCGGTTCTCCAGGCGCCAGGCCGGTTAAATGTCTGGAATAGTTTTCAATACCGGAGCAGAATCCCGTTTCCCGCATCATTTCCACATCAAAATTGGTGCGCTCAGAAATGCGCTGGGCTTCTAAAAGCTTGTCTTCGCTTTTAAAATATGCCACCCGTTCCTTTAATTCCTCTAAAATGTGTTCTGTTGCCTCTAACATTTTCTCCTTGGGAACAACGTAGTGGGAAGCAGGGAAAATAGCCACGTGGCCTAACTGGGCTTTGATCTCTCCGGTCACTGTATCAATTTCCATGATCCGGTCTACCTCATCACCGAAAAATTCAATTCTGTAGGCTTCACTGTCAGAATAAGCTGGGAAAATGTCAACTACATCCCCTTTTACACGGAAGGTACCACGCTTAAAATCCATATCATTGCGGTCATACTGGATCTCGATCAGCTTTTTTATCACATCATCCCGGTCTTTTTCCATACCCGGCCGCAGGGAAATGACCATGTTCTGATAATCAATGGGACTTCCAAGACCATAGATACAGGAAACCGAAGCCACGATCACCACATCCCGGCGCTCAGAAAGAGCAGCAGTGGCAGAATGACGCAGCTTGTCGATCTCGTCGTTAATAGAAGAGTCCTTTTCAATGTAGGTATCAGTGGAAGGAACATAGGCTTCCGGCTGATAATAATCGTAGTAGGAAACAAAGTATTCTACAGCGTTTTCCGGGAAAAATTCCTTCATTTCAGAATAAAGCTGGGCTGCCAGTGTTTTATTATGGGCAATGATGAGGGTAGGACGGTTTAACTGCTGGATCACATTTGCCATGGTAAATGTCTTGCCAGAACCGGTAACGCCTAAAAGTGTCTCAAACTGATTTCCTTCTTTAAAGCCTTTTACCAGCTGTTCAATGGCCTGGGGCTGGTCACCAGTAGGTTTATATTCAGATACTAATTTAAAATGATCCATGAAATCTCAAATTCCTTCCTTTCTCTTTGCAGAAATCCATAGAAATTTGTAAAAAGTATACCATGAATTTCTTAAAAAGTATAGATAAAATAAAGAACATTTGTTCTTGCGCTCGTTCATGCTCTTTTTTGTATTTTTTCATTTCTTCCCATTAGAAAGATTTCATGTTAGAATAAAAACAGAATGTATTTTTAAAGGAGAAAACCGGGGAGGGGAATGAAAAATGCCAAGAAAGAAAAATGATCTGAATACTATTTACATATCAGAACGCTTACAAGAGAAACTGCGGCCGATCTCCAGATGCACCCTGACAACAGTAGTGGCTCCTATGGGTTACGGCAAGACTACAGCTGTAAACTGGTATTTAAATGAGCGGGTGAAAAAGGGTGGTGCAGTAGTGATCCGCATCAGCATTTACACTAATAACCTTCCTATTTTCTGGAAAAGTGTGCAGAATGCCTTCCGGTTTGCAGGTTTTAACTTCTTCGAGGAATATGAGTGTCCTTCAGATCTGGCAAGTGGCGGTCTGTTTGCAGATGATCTCAGCCATCTTCTGGCAGGCGAAACAGATTATTATATTTTTATTGACGATTTTCATCTTCTTACAGATGCAAGGATAGGGGATTTTTTTTGTACATTGGCAAAACGGATCCCGGATAATATTCATATTATAGTGGCCAGCCGAGACCGTTTTTTATCTGGCGGGGCAGTGGTAGGCTTAGGCGGCAAGCTGCATCAGATCACAGTGGATCATCTGCGGTTGAATCATACGGAACTTTCTATTTATTCTAATCTTTGCGGCACGGAGTTAAACGACCGGCAGATTGAATCCCTTCTTCATTCCAGTGAAGGCTGGTTTTCCGCTGTTTACTTAAACCTTTGTTCCTTCGCAGAACGGGGCGAGCTGCCGGATGATCATTCCGATATTTATGAAATGTTTTCAGCTGCAATGATCGATCCACTTCCTGAAAAACAGCGGGAATTTCTCATTGTATTGGGCCTTGCTGATGAATTTTCCGCAGAAATGGCAAAATTTATTACGGAGAATGAAGATACAAAACAGCTGCTGTCTGCCATGACCAGGCAGAATGCTTTTATCAGCCGCCTTGCAGACGGGGGGACATATCGTTTTCATCATATGATGAAAGAATGTGCAGAGCAGGCTTTTGCAGCAATGGACAAAGAAAAGCAGACTGTTTATCTGGAACGTTATGGAAAATGGTATGAGGAACACAGACAATATCTTCATGCATTGGCTTCTTACCGGAAGAGCGGAAATTTTAATGGGGCCCTGAGGGTGATCCAGAAAGATGCTGGGATCCTTCTGGCATCTTTAAAAGCAGAGGATGTATTAAACTTTTTAAGTAAATGCCCAAAAGAGGATTTAGAAGCCTATCCCTTATCGGTGCTGGTGCTGATGCGTTGTATGTTTAACTGGCGCAAGATCCCGGAAATGTTAAAATTGAAAGAGTTTCTGATCCAGGCTATTGACAGACATAAGGAAATTCCTGAAGAGGAAAGAGGAAATCTGTTAGGAGAATGTGACCTGATCACCAGCTTTTTGATGTACAATGACATTTCCAAAATGAGTCATTTCCACCGCAGTGCCAGCAGGCAGATGTCAAGGCCTGCTATCAGTATCCGCAATGATGGCGGCTGGACCTTTGGTTCGCCCTCAGTGCTTATGATGTTTCATAGAGAATCGGGGGGACTTTTAAAAGAACAGGAAGAAATGAGGGAGTGCATGCCTCATTATTACAAGATCACCAATGGTCATGGTCAGGGGGCAGAACGGGTCATGGATGCAGAGGCATTGTTTGTACAGGGCCATTTTGCAGATGCCCAGATCGCTTTGGAAGGAGCCTATGCCCAGATTGAGAAAAATGGACAGGAATCCATGGCACTTTGCTGCGATTTTCTGTTAAGACGATTGTCTTTGTGTATGGATATAAAACAGAAATATTCCTTTGAACAGCGCCGCATGGTTTTGATGAAGCATCATAATTCCATGTGGATCAATATTTTTAACAGCACCTGTGCCTATTACTATGCACTGATCGGCCGGGTGGAACAGATTCCGGAGATATTTGGGGAACACAGACTTTCGGCTGTGAATTATCTGGCTCCCGGAAGACCTATGATGGAAATGATCGAAAACCAGGTTTATCTGGCTCAGGGCGCTTATGTTAAGGTGATCGGAAAAAGTGAGGGGATACTTGCTGTGTGCCAGGGACTTCATTATGCATTAGTTGCCCTTCATGTACAGATACAGACTGCGGCAGCCTATGAAAAGATGGGAAAGCACGGGGAAGCCAGAGCTATTTTAAAGCAGGCGCTTTCAGATGCTGCTAAAGATAACATGGTCATGCCTTTTGTGGAAAATTTTATTTATCTGGAACCGCTTTTTGAAGGAACTATGCCGGAGATTGAAGAAGGATTCCTGAAAAAGATCATCTTACTTGGCAGAGAGTATGCGCAAAACTGTAAAAATCTGGGAAATGAAAAGACTTATCCGGAACAGTTTAAATGTCTTACACAACAGGAATTAAAGCTGACAGAGTTAATGGCCGCCCACATGAGTAACAAGGAGATCGCAGCAAGGCTTTATCTTTCTGAGGGAACGGTAAAGCAGTATATTAACCAGATCTATTCTAAATTAGAGATAACAGGAGATACGAGAACCAAGCGTAAACAGCTTTTAGAGAGGTTCTATACCAATAACTAACCTTTAGTTAATATGTTTTTAAGAAGATCCATCGTACAGTAAATGTACGGTGGATTTTTTAATATCCTTTCGGAGTCTCTTCTGCAAAATCAAGTACAAAAAGATTCCGAGAGTACATTGTATCTGGAAGGAGGACTCATGTGGAGAGAAAGTATATTTTGGCTGTTAAGCCCTTAGAACCTTATATCCTGCAGATCGACTTTATATCAGGAAGCCGGCTGCTTTTAGATATGAAGCCTTATGTGGATAAAATACGGTTTCGTACCCTTACAGACCCAAAGGTGTGGAACAGCGCAGTGACAAATGGGATCTTTGTACGTTTTGGAAATGTGGAGCTGAGCCATGATGAGATCCTTTCTATGGCAGAGCGGGAACATTTAAACGGCCGGTGACAGCTTTCGGGGATTACACATGGTCAGAAGAAAAGAGAGGAGAAGGAGTATGGCAGATCGGAACGAAGCAGATGCTTTATTTGCTACCAGGAGGAAAAAGCAGCAGGAAGAGCAGGCAGAACAGGAACGAAGAGAAGAAATGAGCCGGAAAAAAGCAGAAATGGAAGCGGAGATCCGGCGCTTAGAGGAAGAGGCCAGACGTCAGAAAGCCAGACAGGAAGAAGACAGACGCCAGGCAGAAGAAGAGGCCAGACGGGTAAAACAGGAGGCAGAAGAAGCGGAGGCCAGAGCAAGAAGAGCTCAGGAAATGGCAGAAGAAGCCAAAAGAAAGCAGGAAGAGGTAAGGCGTGAAGAAGAACGCCGGATCCAGGAAAAACGTGAAGAAGAAAAGCGGGCCAGAGAACGGGCTGTCCAGGAAAAGGCCCAGGCAAAACAGGAAGAGGCAGAGAGAGCGGAAGAAAGAAAAAGGGAAGCAAAAGAACGGGCAGCAGAGAAAAAAGCAGCTAAAGAAGCGGCTAAAGCAGAGGCTAAAAAGGCAGTAAAAGAAACAACTATGGGCGCAGGAAGAAAAGCAGATATACAGCCGGGAAAGAAGCTTCCGGTACTGCCGTTGGCAATAGGTGGTGTGGCTGTGACAGTTGTGCTTGTTATCTGTCTGGTACTGTTTTTTGGAGGCAAAAAGGGTGGTGTATTTGGTACGGACTGTGATCTTATGGCCGCAAAACAGGTATTAGGCTACGATGTATTTTATCCGGAAAGCTTTGAAGAGGCATATGCAGATGGCGGTGTCTACTTAAAATATGGCAGTGTGGAAAAGGGAGATTTTTCCTTTGTTTATGTTTTAGGAAGCACACAGGACGATATGAATTACATGACAGAAAGCACAGATCCTACAGATCTTATACATGTTATGTAGGAATACGTGTTTGGCATGAATGACAAGCAGGTATATAAGATGACCACAGAATCTGGACGGGATGTTTACTGCAGCGAATATATCTCCTTTGATATAAGCAGTATTACAGATCAGGAGGAAGGCGTCATGGCGTCTACATCTATTATGATGCTTCCGTTAGAAGGGGAATATCTGGTCGCTGTTTACGCAACTATGAAACCTTCATATGAAGAGCCGCTGGAAGAAGTAACAGCAAGTATCCTTGATAACACATATTAAAGGAGGAAGATCTATGGCATTACTTATGACCGTTTTCTTTGAAAATGGTTTCTCGGAAAATTATTTTCCCAATGTAGACAACCGCAATTTTCCTGTTGCCATACGCCCTTATGTCAGCGGATTAAAAGACGAACTGATCTTAAACGTGCAAGTGTGGGACGGACACTGGCGGCTGCGGGATTCTTCCCAGTATTCACTGATCTTAAAAGGGGATCCGGTAGAAAGCGCTGATCTGGAAGATGGAACTGTGATCGAAGGAATGGTACGAAAAACAGAGCTGTATTTTTCTGTTAAGATCGACCAGGTCCAGAAGGAAAATGTAAATTTTGAAAAATATATGCTGAAAGAAGGCAGTATTTTCAAACTGGAGATAGGCAGTGATGACCTTTGCAATATTGTATACAAAAACCGTTTTGTAACAGGAACCCATGCAGAGATCACCTTTGAATCAGGAGCTGCTTACATAACTGATAAAAACAGTGTAAATGGTACGTTTTTAAACGGCAGGCTGGTAACAGAAAAAACAAGGCTGCATTACGGTGACATTATTTATGTAGTGGGCCTTAAGATCGTGTATCTGAATAATCTCCTGGCGATCAATGATCCAGATGGGCAGTGTAAGATACGGGAATTAAAGGCAGTGGAGATCCCACATTTTGAAGATGAGCCTGCAGAAGATGCAGACACAGAGGATGTGTATTTCCTGCGCACTCCGCGAAAACTTTTAAATCTGGATAAAGAGACGATTTCTATTGAAAAATGCCCTAAAAAACAGCAGCAGAAACGCCAGCCTTTAATCTTCACCATAGGTCCTTCTTTTACCATGGTGATCCCCATTGCACTGGCAGCAGCTATGACCAGTGACGGCTTTGGCGCAGGAAGTATCTGCATGTCTTTAGGAGCAGCCGGGATCGGGGCTATATGGGCGGTAGTTAATTCTGCCTACAATAAAAAAGAAGAAAAAGAGTCAGAATCTAACCGGGTCAGCAAATATTTAGAGTACATGGTCCGGGTGGAAGAAAAGCTGAAAAATAAGACAGAATACAACCGTCTGGTACTGGCAGAACAGTATCCTTCATCAAAAGAACTTCTGGAATTTACTACATCTAATACCAGACGGCTCTGGGAAAAAAGCAGCACCCATGAGGACTTCCTTTCCCTTCGCCTGGGAACCGGTGATATGCTTTCGCCAAATGGGATTGAAGGGGCAAAAGAAGATCTGGGAAGTGAACATGATCCTTTAAATGATCACATGGAGGAAATTCAGGAGAAGTTTAAAACACTCCATCAGGTTCCGGCAGCTGTTTCACTTTATGAGCACCGGCTGTTAGGTGTGGTAAGCGGGGATGAGGAAAAACGGGATCAGCTGATGCGGCTTTTAGCCCTGCAGATCACGGCTCTGCATCCATATACAGATGTACGCATGTGCTATGTATTTCCAGGAAGAGACCTTGAGAAAATGGAATACACCCGCTGGCTGCCACATACCTATACCCCTGATGGAAAACTTCGTATGATCGTCTGCGATCCAAGAGCTATGGGCGATGTAATGTATTATTTATCGGATGTGATCAGAGAGCGGTTGGAAGCAGGGGAAAACCAGAAAAACAGGGAAGAAGAGGAAAAAGTCCTTCCTCATTATGTAGTATTTATCAGTGATATTTCCATGATCGAAGGCGAGCCTGTTTCCAAGTATCTTTTAGATCCACCAAAGAATGCAGGACTTAGTGTGATCTTTAGCGCAGATGCCATTGATAAGCTGCCTTCTCACTGTAATACCATTGTACAGTGGGAAAAGGATTACTGTGGCTGTTACAGTACGTTATCTAAATTTGAAGAAATGGCCGGCATTGCCTTTGACAGCGTGAATTTATCTGAAATGGATGTATTTTCCAGACAGCTTTCCAATTTTAAGGTACGGGAAAATGCTTCTAATGCAGCGATCCCGGATATGCTTACCTTTTTGGATATGTATAAGACTTCCAGGGTGGAAGATCTGGATATGTACCATAAATGGCTGGAAAACCGTACGTATGAAAGTATGCGTTCTCTTATTGGCCAGAAGGCGGGAGAACAGCCGGTGTACCTGGATATCCATGAAAAATACCATGGTCCCCATGGTCTGGTGGCAGGTACTACAGGAAGTGGAAAGTCAGAGACACTGCAGACCTATATTTTAAGTCTTGTGTTAAATTATCATCCTCATGAGGTGGCATTTATCCTTATTGATTACAAAGGCGGCGGCATGGCCCAAAGCTTTATCGGGCTTCCTCATCTGGCTGGTGTGATCACTAACCTGGGAGGAAACCAGACTACCAGGGCGCTCCTTTCTATTAACGCAGAGATCAAGCGGAGACAGCGCATTTTCAATGAATATAAGATCAAGCACATTGACGCCTATATTGAGCTTTACAGGAATGGGGAAGCGGAAGAGCCTATGCCTCATCTGCTGATTATTGCTGATGAGTTTGCAGAGCTTAAAAAAGAGCAGCCTGATTTCGTCCGGGCACTGGTTTCAGCAGCCCGTGTAGGACGTTCTTTAGGCATCAATCTGATCCTTGCTACCCAGAAACCAAGCGGCGTAGTAGATGATGAGATCTGGAGCAATACACGTTTCCGCATTTGTCTGCGGGTGGCAGACAAACAGGATTCCAATGAAATGTTAAAGCGCACAGATGCAGCCTATATTACTGGAACAGGACGGGGATTTTTACAGGTAGGCAATGATGAGATATTTGATGAATTCCAGTCCGGCTGGTCAGGAGCACCTTATACACCGGAAGTACCATTTAATGATGACAGCAAGGCAAAGGCAGTTATCATCGGACTGACAGGCAAGCCAGAGGCAGTTAAGAAGAAAAAGAAGAAAAAAGGGGACAATGTGAAGAAATTCACCCAGTTAGATGCTATGGTACAGTATGCGGCAAATCTGGCAGAGGAAAATCACATCAAACCTCTCCGTCAGATCTGGCTGCCGCCTCTTCCGGGACTTTTTTATCTGGATGATTTGGAGCTTACCTGGGATGAAAAGCAGATAAAATTACCGGTTGGTCTTGCAGACGATCCACAAAACCAGAGACAGTTCCCGGTTTATCTGGACTTTATAAGAGATGGGCATTTGCTGATCTGCGGTTCGGCAGGTTCCGGAAAGACCTCTCTGGTGCAGACGATCCTTTATGGTGCAGCTCTTCATTATACGGCAAAACAGGTGAACTTCTATATTGCGGATTTTTCCAGCCGTACTATGACAGCTTTTGCAGGTCTTCCTCATACAGGCTGTATCTGTATGGAAGGGGATGATGAGAAGATCCAGATGATGATGAGCTTCGCAGAGGAAGAATTAGACAGACGGAAGAAGTCATTTTCCCAGAAAGGAATGGGATCTTACAGGGATTATCGTGAAAGCTACAGTGATGTCCCGGCCATTTTCCTGGTCATTGATAATTATCCGGCTTTCTCTGACAGTTATGAGCAATATGAGAGTACATTGATCCAGCTTTCCAGAGAAGGGGCAAGTTATGGTATTTATCTTATTATTACCTGCAATAATTCCGGAGATATCCGAAGCCGCATTTTACAGAATATGACAAAGGGCATCGGACTTCAGCTGGCAGACAGGTTTGAGTATGACAGTGTTATCGGCATGCGTTCAGAAATCCTTCCAGATGACCGGACCACAGGCAGAGGCCTGATCAAAGAAAGGGTTCCGCTGGAATTCCAGGCAGCTCTTCCTGTAAAGGCATTCCAGGGAGAAAGCATGATGCTGGCGATCCGGGAAAAATTAAAGCCATTGACAGAAAATGGCATATCCGGGGCGAGAAAACTGGGAACAGACCTTACAATGACCGACAGTGGGGAATTTCTGGAAAAGATCAATTTCCGGGATTTGCCAGATAACACCTTTGTAATGGGTGAACAGGAAGGAATGTTTCAGACCTGTGACCTGGATCAGACCTTATGCTTTACAGTCTGTGGATCCGGAAAAACAGGAAAGACCAATTTCTTAAAATATACTGCCTTACAGATGAAGAAAAAAGGGGCAGAGGTTTATGTGTTTGATGGATGCTTAAAGGAACTGGAAGAATTTTCCAGAAAAAATGAGCTGGACGGTTACATGACAGGCAAAGAAGAACTTTACCATTTTATGGAAAATGTACTGCTTTTACAGCTGGGAGAACGCAACGAACTTGTATATGAGGCCAGACAGACAGGTGCTTTGGTCCAGACTGTTTTAAAGGACTACAGACGCATCGTTCTCCTCATTAACAGTGCATCAGAGTTTATGGAAGCAGTGTACAGTGAAGATTTTGATGTAAGCGAGGTTCTTGAAACTGTATTTGAAAAGGGAATGGAACATAAACTGCATTTCTTTATGGCTCTGTCCCCAAGAGAATATGAAGAACTGGCTGGTTACAGGGCGCTTCGTCAGTTTGGCAGCTGGAAACAGGGAATCCACCTTGGAGGAGCTTTTGATGAACAGGGAATTTTTGATTATGAAGTAACACCTTCTGAGCGGAGCAGGACCTATCCGGCGGGAGCTGCATTTACAGAACAGGAAGGAAAAGCAGTACTCTTTATGACACCTTTTGTAAAGGAGGGGAAATATGAGTAAGATCCATTTGGAAGTAGAGATACCTGGAAATGCCAAAACTTATGAATTTATGTTAGATGACCGTATGAAGATCGGCACAGCAAAGAAGCAGATCATGAAGCAGATAGCAGAATTAGAAGGCCATGATCTGTTTGCAGGACTGGACAATATTGTTTTTGGTTCCCTTGAGCTGGAAGGTCTGATCCAGGATAATGAGACATTCCGTGAAGTAGGGATCAAAAACGGCAGCCGGGTGGTCATGGTATAAAAACGCACCATCTTCAGGCAGAAACAGGAGGAGAGCATGGCAGGAAGGAAAATGGAAATGGATCCGGATGTGCTGCGTTCAACAGCAAAAAAAATAGAAACTTCTGCTGCTGATATGGGAAAAGAACTGAAACGGTTCCAGGCTGTGATCGAAGGTTTAAGCAGCACCTGGAGCAGTGATGCAAAAGACCGCTTTCTGCAGAATTATCAGAAAGACCGGGCTGCTCTTGCAGAAATGGCAGCCCAGTATGCAGAAGTGTCAGAGGGACTGCTCTGGATCGCAGACGAGTTAGAGCAGGCAGAAGAAGAGATCAGCAGCCAGATCCAGGCGGCTGCAAAGGGATAAGAATTGCAAAAGCACAGAGTACGCAGAAATCCGGTATCAAAGAGGTCAGGTTTAACAGGAGGTAGCATATGGCAGGAGACGGGACCAGCCGGGTCAATACAGAGGAACTGCTGCGGGCAGTAGGGGAGATCACTTCTATAAAAAAGTCTGTTGCAGCAAATACAGATGCAGCTTATGCACATTTTCGCAAACTGCAGGATTCTTATGCAGGAGAAAGCGCTGATGATATCTATGCAGTGGCAGGGCAGTTAAAGAAAAGTTCCGGGGCTATTATTACCATGCTGGGAAATTACGAAAAGGTCTTAAAGGAATTAGCCGGTGTATATGAGGATACAGAGAAAACAGTAAGCAGAAATGCAGGAAAGCTTAAGTTTGGAGGAATGCGGTAATGGCAGCTATTAATTTTGATTCCCAGGCGGTAAAAAAGCAGGCAAAGCTGTTAGAAGAAGCGGCAGACCAGATCCAGAACCAGACTATAAAGGTGATCAATGCTGCCAATGAAGCAGTAGCTGCATCCTGGTCTGGTAAAGCCGGCGGGATATTTGTGAAATTTATGCAGGAACAAAGTGCAGATCTAGCATCAGGGACAGCTTCCTTAAGAGAGATCGCTGCCCTTTTGCGGGATGCCTGCACTTCCATGGATAAAGCAGAAGCACAGGCTAAAGCAGTGGTAAGCAGGAGATAGGAGGGAGAGAAAATGGCATCACAGCAGGTAAATGCGGCAAAATTAAAATCAACAGGGGTAAATCTCACCAATCTGGCAGCCAAAATGAAAAGTGAGATGAATAAGTTAGATGAAAATATCCAGAAGGTATCTTCTGGATGGAGCGGGGAAGCAAGTGCTTCTTACCTGAAGCGGTATCAGGCAGACAAGGCAAATCTGGCCCAGCTGACCCAGATCTTACAGCAGATGGGAGCAACACTTGGAGAATTTTCCAACAGCTATACGCAGGCAGATAATAAAGCTATGGATCTTGTACACAAATATCTGGGCAAATAGGGAGGTGAGTATAAATGGCAGATGCAAACATCAAAGTGGATCCCAAACAATTGAAAAACTATTCCAATAACATTAAAACAGGCTATAAAAACATGTACAGCTATCTTTCTGAAAGCAAAACAGCGGTAAAGAACCTGAAATCCACCTGGACGGGTAGCGGCTCTGCAGAGTTTTACAGTCGTTTTGATGCCATTATCGGAAAGTGCGAAGAGGTATTAAATGTGGTAAATACCTATGCCCTGACTCTGTCAGAAGCAGCAGATGTATACAGTGCCAATGAGAAGAAGATCTCCAGTTCTGCAGGCAAACTGAAGATCAATCTGAAATAGGAGGTTGCCTATGGCTTCTGTAAAGGTGTCAGCCCATAGTTTAGAACAGCAGAAAAAAGAGTATGAAAAGGCAGTTAAAAATTTAGATAATGCTTTAGAACAGATTAAAAAGGTCAATGCATCTCTGGGTAAAGATGCCATGTTGGACGGTGTGCGGCAAGCACTTACGAAGCTGGCAGCATCTTTGGAAACGAGGGCGGGAGTAATTCTCCTTATGACAAAGGCGTTAGAACAGTCAAATGCAAAGTATACCGCAGCCCAGAAAAAGGCGGTGACAAAAAGCAATCAGTTCCGGGCGCATAACCGGGATTTTTATGGAAATCCAGTGGTTGTGACTGTAGTTGCGGGAGGAGCCGGTGCGACAGCAGGTGCATTATCCGGTGCAGCCGCAGTAGCAGAAACGACCGGGACAACACCTGCAGCATCTAATGTGGCATCTGGTACAGTAACAGATGCATCAAATACAGTATCTGGTACAGGTGGAAGCGTCCATATAAAGTCACAGGGTACAGTAAATGTGTCTTCACAAACAGACTCTGATATCCGGCAGGCTGTATACACACAGAGGGGACCATCTGCCACCATTGCCCAGGTAAGTGAACATGCCAGAAATGTGGCTGCGCCGAAGGCAACTGACAGTCTGACAGATATACCGGAGAAGGAAACGGTGGCTATGGCATCTGAAATTCCTGAACCGGGATCTGCCCCGGCTGTTACCGGAGCAGTTGCAGCCGGAGCTGCTATTGGCAGCATCGCAGGAGGATCAATAAAACGTATCAAACAACCGGAACTGTTTACAAAAGAGAAAAAGCAGGACCCGTCTACAGACATAGAGGCACAGTTAGAAGTAGCCAGAGAACGTTTAAGGCGGTTCAATGAAATGGAAATGGAGGAGAAAGAATGAGAAAGATGATGAGTAGTATGAAAAAAGGAACAGCAGTGGCAATGGCAGCCGTAATGTGTATTTCCCTTGCAGGATGCGGCGGGTCTACTAAAAAGGTGGTGGCTGATAAGAAAGAAACGATAGCAACCACCACTGCAGCAGAAACGCAAACAGAGACAGCACAGGAAACAGAGGCTGTTAATGATTCTGATATGGCAGAGATCCTGGCAGGTACTACCTGGGCGGGGATTTCCAGTGAACAGGAGATCATGGTAGCTGCTTTTGATGAAAAAGATGTGTATATGGCAATTTTAGATACAAATGGAGAGGTAACAGATCTGGATGGCTACTGGAAAGCGGATTATGATACATTTTATCTATACGCCAATGAGGATTACTCCGATGATCCCACAACTTTTGAATTTGACTGGTATACAACTGAAAATGGGGAGTATATCCAGTTAGATGATATTATCTTATCCAGTGAGGGGGATGGAAGCAACCTGGAAAACACATTAGACCAGATGATGACCACTGCAAGTGTGATCGAGTACGTAGCACAGGGGACTTACTGGATCGGCTCCGGCGACGAAACAGCTATGATCTTCTATTTTGAAGGAGACCAGGCATATTTTGACCTTCTCTACAATGAAAATGGCCAGATCCAGACACAGTCCATTTCCGGTCTGTGGAGTCTTGATTATGATCATCTGACCCTGATCGATGATGAAACAGATATGTCCTATGAATTAGGATGGGATCTGTCTGAAGAAGGTGACAGCTATTGCTTTGAGCTGACAGAGGATGATACTACCTATTATCTTTATGAATCAGCGGCAGAAGATGTAGACAGCACCTTAAATATCCTTACAAGCTATCTTACAGCAGAGGACAGTGTAGATGTAGAGTCTGACGATATCGATCTTAGTGATTTTCTGGCTGGTTATGTAGGCCATTCTGTGATCGATGCATTTATGCTCAGCGGTATTTCTCCTGACTTCGAGACCAGAAAGTATTGTGCAGAGCTGTTAGGATTTACAAACTACAGTGGTACCAGTGATGAAAACCTGGCATTGATCCAGTTAATGGGTGGCACAGTACAGTAAAAATAATAAGCCGGAAAAGACAGTATTTTGTAAACTCTTTTTAAGGATTCTGAAATTGCATCTTATCGTCCTCTCTATTATAATGAAACTAGATAAAAATCAGACATTTTTATAAAAAGTGATAGTAAGGAGGATGGAATATGAAGATGAAAAAAGCCTGGTGTATGGTATTAGCTGCAGCAATGACCTTTATGTCCGTAATGCCTGCATTTGCAGCAGACAAAAAAATTGACACAGTAAAGCTGACTTTTTCTTACGACAGGGCGCCGGCCAGTGGAGATTCCATTGGTTCTATCCATGTAAGTGGTGATACAGACAGTTATTATGTAGAGTCTGCTGAGTATACTAATGCAGAGAATCAGGATACCTGGACTGTAGGAGATGTGCCGGAAGTAAAAGTAGAGCTTTATGCAAAAGATGGCTACCGATTCTCTTATACAAGCAAAAGCCATTTCAAAATTTCCGGCTGCAATGCAGAGTTCCAGAAAGCAAAGATCTATGACAGCGGTGATTACATTGAAGTAACAGCCCAGTTAAAGCGTGTAGGCGGCAAGTTGGAGGGAACATCCAATCTGGAGTGGAATGATGGTATTGCAGAGTGGGATTCCATTGATGGTGCAAAAAGCTATGATGTAAAGCTGTTAAGAAATGAAAAAACAGTGACAACTGTAAATACTACGGCAACTTCTTTTAACTTCTCCGGTTACTTTAATAAAGAGGGAGACTACACATTCCGCGTAAGAGCCATTGCAAGCTACAACAATAAAGCAGGTGAGTGGTCTGATGATTCCTCTTCGTATTACGTAGATGAAGACGAGGCAGGAACTTACAATGGAACCGGCAAATGGATACAGGATAACAATGGCTGGTGGTACTCATATTCCACAGGCGGATACCCGACTAACTGCTGGAAACAGATCAATGGAGCATGGTACTATTTCAATACCTCCGGTTATTGTCAGACTGGCTGGGTAAGAGTAGACAGACAGTGGTATTATTTAACCGGTGGCGGTGTGATGACTACCGGCTGGCAGTTTGTGGGAGGCCAGTGGTATTATCTGAACGGAAGCGGTGAGATGCAGACCGGCTGGCAGTGCGTAGGCAATAAATGGTATTATCTGGATTCCAGCGGCGCTATGAAGGTTGGTTGGCAGCAGATCGGAGGCCAGTGGTATTATCTGAACGGAAACGGTGAGATGACGATAGGCTGGCAGTTTGTAGGCGGCAGATGGTATTATATGGGCGGAAATGGTGTAATGTATGCAAATACATGGACACCTGACGGAAGATATGTGGATGGTTCCGGTGCCTGGGTACAGTAAACGGACATGTACAGGACAGGAACATCACCATAAATGAAAGTCAGTTCAGCATACAGAAGAGGGACTTAGGGAAACAATTGAAAAATCATCTTCAGAGCGGGAATAACGGTAGACCTGATTAGAAAGACGGTCCTGGGCCGGGACTTCTGTCTGGTTGATAAAAGTTACCAGATGGGCAAGATCATTGTAAGAGACCAACTCATCATCAGGTAAAAGAAGAACTTCATGAATGCTGGAGGGAAGGATCAGAATGTTACGGTCCATCCCTTCAGCAAAATTTTTTATTGTGTCTTTGTAAAGAATACAGGCAGCGCCATTTATGCCGTTTTTATTGGTAAGAACGTAAAAAGGAGTATCTGGCAGCGATGGGTCATAGTGTAAATGTCCGGGATCGAGAGATTCCAGAATACATGACATGCTGGAGATAGAAGGAGGAAAAAGACTGGGAGTGTTAATGAGGGATTGCCTGTAAAGATCATCTACAGTAATGCCCCAGGTCTTTATATGATGGTCATAAATGGCAGCTGTCATAATACCGTCTTCATTTTCCTGTATATACAGATAAAAGACAATAGCAAGATCCAGCCAGGGAATATGGGGCATGGTCTTTAAAAGAGACTGGTTGGAAGCAGCATTGATCAGGCGGAAAGCAATACGGGAAGAAATGGAAGCATAGTCAGAAAGTGCGAACTGGTTTAAAAAAGGCGGATAACTGTTTTCATGATAGGCAGTTAAGAGCTTTTTGGTGATCGTTTCCAGAGAAACGCCGTCCAGATAATGCTCATAAAAGGGATTCAGGTAAATAGAAGGTGCTACGGGACTGCCGTTTTTTTCAATACACAGTCCGTCCAGGATAAGACTATTATTCTTCTGTACTTTCCTTAAAGTAAGAGAGTAACCATCCCCCAGTGCCAGTTCCATTTGTTTTTTCATTGTTTCAAGAAATTCATTGTATACCAAAAGATATACCTCCTAATATAATATTTATGAAAACTGCATACGCAGATCCATAGTAAACGGATATGCCATTTGGCGGTGACATCATCATAAATGAAAGTCAGTTGTAAAAATGGATTCATACGGATTCATTATAATCAAGATGTTGAGGCCAAAAGGTATTTTGACCCCTCTGATACCGAATTGCTACGTGCTTTGCACTCCCGCAATTCTAAAAACATTCGTAATCCGCTCATTTTTCTTCAAAAAATGGCTTCTTACTCATGTTTTTGGCAGGTCCAAAGCTCAAAAATCCTCCTGCAAGCAAGCTTGCATCGGATTTATGACCTTTTGACCCTGGTATCTAATCAATTACAGATCATAGAAATGATAAAGATTAAATATAAGATATGTAACCAGAATAAGGGATGGGGGATGATTTGTCAAGGGAAAGAGGAAAAAAAGATAAAAAAAGAATGCGTCTGAGAGGAATCGAACCACTGACATACACCAGAGAAAATAAAGGAAAATGCGGTATCCCCAGCTACTGTATGTTGATCTGACCACAAATCTGACCATGAATCGTTTAACGGCAGCCTGCGGTCTGATTTCCGGGTATCAAAATTGTGTATCATTACATTTGGGAAAGTTGATTGTCAAGAAATTGATAGTCGGCTTTTTTTGTACTCATTTTTGGGTTAATCCCTTTCTGAAAAAACGGAAAAGGTTAACATAAATAACAAATAAGGAGGATACGCAACATGAGAAAAGGAACATTAGTTCGTGATGCAGAGTCGGACAGAATGATGATCCGTTACGGAATCGAGGAGTACAGCGATGGATTGCATTGCGGAACACCGTTGGAGGTTAAGGTGGGGAGCCACTGGAGACAGACCAGACTTGAGTATGATGGTGCGGATTGGTATCTGGTAGGCATCCGGACAGAGCAGTTAGAGGGATTAAGCGTCAGAACCGGAAAGTGGGGTAGCCATGAAAATTAAACATATGATATCTGGGAAAAGCAATAGCGAAAAGTTGTTGCAGTGCAGTCAGATGGCATTAAATCTGGCGGTTATCCTGGCACTGAGTCCGTTGGTGTATACAGCTTTGGAGGATGTATACCGTAAAGCATCTGGATGGCCGGAACGTCTCCGCAATGCAGTCTGGGATTATTTATCTGGAGGCAGCGTATAGGCGTGAGTGAGGGGTATCTCCGACCAGTCTGCCCCATTAGCAGTCTGCTGCTCTACGCAGCATCCAGCAGATGGAGCATCCAGCCCGGAGAGCCACCTTGAAATATCAGTTGCTTTTATGGGGCATCTGACATTTGCGGTGGCAGGCCAGATACGTCAACGGTTAAACCGTTGACCATCTGGCCAAGGGCGGGAAGCCCGCCCTATGGAACCCACCCTCACTCACGCCTCACGGAAGGAGGTTGAAATAGAAGTGAAAAGAGAATCAAAAAATGATTTTATCGGGATCAAGGTATCACCGACCCAGCGAAATCAGATTAGACAAAAATGCCAGAAAAGCGGTATTTCCGTGTCAGAGTATATGCGTGTCTGTGCTATGCAGGGCAATGTATATATTTACGAGGGACTGCCGGAGTTAGTTTTGGAGGTGCGGAGAATTGGGGTAAATTTAAACCAGTTAACCCACCAGTCACACATGTATCGTGTCCCACCATCAGAATCAGCATTAAGAGAGGTCGCGGAAAGTCTGGAAAAAATCCGTATGGAATTAAAGGGGATGCAGGAAAAGGCGGTGGTATGACATGCCTATTATTAAGATATACCCAAGCAAAAGGGATGTGTCAGCAATTATCAACTATGTCAGCCGGGAAGGAACGGTTGCAGAAACTCTTATTGAAACATCTGGATGCAGCAAGGACACGGCTGAACAGGATTTTAAGGCGATCGCAGAATATTTTGACAAACCTACGGATGCAGGAAACCGCAGTTATTACCATATGATCATCAGCTATAATACCACGCTGGAAAAGATCAGTCCGGAAGAAGTGCGGGACATGGCAGCCCAGTTGTGCAGGGATACCAAGATTGACAATTATCAGTGGTATTTGGCTGTCCATACGGATCGTCCAGATCATTTACATGCTCATGTCGTGATTAATAATGTCAGTTATAGAGCAAATAAGGAACAGCATGTCAAGGTGGGACACAGCTTCCAGTCTACGGCGGGGCTGCGAAAAGAGCTGATGGATCGTGGTAATCAGATCTGTAAAGCGTATGGATATGAACACAGCCTGGTCAATACCAGAAATAAAGCCCAGGAACGTCTGACCAGATGCGAAATGGCATTGATTGCCAAAGGCGAGATCAGTTGGAAAGACCGTCTGCGAGGACAGATTGAGTCGGCAAAGGAATACGCAGAAAATCCAGCTCAGTTTCAGGAAATCATGTGGAATCGTTATCAAGTAAAGGTAGAAGAACATAAAGGTGCATACCGTTATATTCCGCAGGAATTTGACCGTAGCAATTCTGGCAATCAGAAAGAGGAGCATGAGTGCAGGGATTCCAGGAAGGCAAAGCCATGCCATGAACGCAGACTGGGAGACCTGTATACAAAAGACACGATCGAGCATTATTTGCAGCAGAAAGAGAAAAATCAAGAGAAGCTGCACGCATTATCGTTGATGCGGCGGGCAAAAGAAAGGAGCATGGAATATGAGCGATAAAGAGCCGTTTATTCCGAATCCAGAGAATTTTGAGCCATTGACCAAAGAGCAGGAGAGCCTCCGTGACAGGCGGAAAAGACTGACGATGCAGGCCAGATTGGACGAGGAAAAAGAAAGAGACCATAAAAATTTGTTAAACGAATGGGAAGAAAACCGGGATCACGAGTTTGAACAGGAGCCACAGAAAGAGGAAGATGCACCAAAGGTGGAGCCCTTACGACCAAGTACTAAAAAGAAAGACAAATGGCTGGATTACGCAAAGACAATTACGGAGTTTACCGGACTCTGGATTGCTGCGGCTCTGATGGTCATCTATAGGATTCTGTTAATCCCAACAAAAATCAAAGCAAATGATTTTTTGGATGCATTATGCATCATCCCATCGGGGATTGTTACGGTGCAAAATATCAAAAATTACATAGCGGGGGAAAGATCGTTTGATATAAAGACACTTTTGGACTCCCAAAAGCGAGAAGAACGCAGACTGCCATTAGTAGAACGCAGAGAATTGCGTCCGGCACCGAATTCCAGGTTATATCTGGAAGACAATCCGGGGTTTGTATTTGGAAAATATGGATTAAAATATATCGGCAAGCAGCAGACACTGGATGGACATATTATCTGTATTGGTACACCAGGAAGCGGAAAATCGAGTGCAGTGGCAATCCCAACTCTGCATATGTGGACTGGTGCGGTGTTTGCGATTGATATCAAAGGAGAGCTGCTAAAAAACGCACCGCACCGATATGGACGGTGTGTAGTTGATCCTTCTGACAATAACAGCTATGGGTATGATCCATTTGAGATGCTCCGTCTGGTGCCGCATGACGAATTTACCCATGTTTTAAACGATATTTTGTATTCCATTATTCCGGAAAACCCGAATATTGAGGAACCATTTTGGGATAATGCTGCCAGACGTTATCTGGCTGGGGCATATACATGGGCTTATTATAACTGCATGTCTTTTGTTGCAATCAATAAAGAGATTTATGAGAGAGACATGGATGTATTTATGGACAGAATTATGTCATCTAGTTGCACGGAGGCCATAAAGCATATACGGCATATCCGGGAGGCATCAGACAAAACGAAAACCTCGATCATCCAAAACGTGCTGAACGCCATAGAGTTATTTGCTACTGACCCGGCAATCCAGAGAATGTTGACGAGAAAAAAGACCATAAAGCCGGAATTGTTGTTGCAGGGGCAGCAGATTTTTTTGGAGATTCCAGAAGCCAGATTAAAAAACTGGAAAGCCTTTACATCCATGATGATCAATCAGTTTTTACATGCTATGACTTCGTTCCCAGAGGATGGCAAGGTACAGACACTGGTTTTGTTGGATGAGTTTCCGCAGTTGGGAAAAGCCAGAGCAGTCATTGACGGTATGGCAACCCTGCGAAGCAAAGGATGTACGGTATGCCTGCTGATGCAGTCTTACAGTCAGTTAGATAAGGTTTATGGTCAGACGGAAAGAAAAATCATTACCGATAACGCAGCGTATAAATTGATCCTGTCTGTCATGGACCCGGCAACGGCAAGAGAAATCTCCGATATGGTTGGTCAGCATTACCAGACAGATGTAACGGTGCATACTGGTGGATTATTTGGCGGGCAGCAGCCTAGCAGTGGCCGGAGCAAGCGATTGACACATATTATCAGGCCGGAGGCATTGCAGAACCTAGGAGATGAAGCACTGCTGTTATCGCCGTATGGATTTTGCAGGGTGAAAAAAGCATATTATTTTAAGGAGGACTTTAAAAATGCGTAAAAGAGAGCAGCCATATTTTATCAAAGATGGGAAGTTTATGCCGGAGAAGGGAGATTATTTCCGATTCTGCTTTCATAGAAATGAGTGTTGTCAAAAGCATAGTGGGGTGTGTCCAATCGAAGGATTGTCATTGATGGATATTTATTTTATGGACAGTTTGAAGAAAGACAACAGACCGGAGGAGTTTGAAGCGGCATATTGTGTGAATCTTGCCAAAATGCTGATTGCGGGGAAATTTGAGCGTCCGGTTGATATTTTTTACTGCCGGGATGGACATATTGGCTGTTCCGATGGCCGTCACCGCCTTTGTGTGGCCCAGAAACTGAACCAGTCTGGAAAAGATGTGAAGGTCAGCGTAAAAGTGAATCTGCTTATGGGATAGAAGATTTGAGAGGAATATTGACAAACGGAACAAAATAGAATATGATATAGACAGCTAAGGAATGTGATGGACTTCCATAAGGCAAAAACGAAAACCCCAGAGGCGGCCACCTCTGGGGTTTTCTATTCGTTACGGTGAACTACTCCGTTTAGGCTGTTGCTGCCTATTTATCTCTGTCCAGCCATTTGCATATGTAGTAGCTAACTACGCCTGCTAAAACAGAGACAAGAAAAGTGATGGACAATTCTGCCATAAGGCATTCACCTCCTTTCTGCTGGAGGCTCGGCAGCAGGTATAGAATAACATATTTTGTGGAACTATGCCACATATATTTGAATGGAGAGAAAATGAAGGTAGGAAGACTGGCTTATAAAAATATTGGCATATTGATACGTTTATGAAAAGAGCAGTGAGTGTAATCAAGTACACCTACTGTTCTTTTGTGGTTAAGCCTTAACTATTCAAATACAGTTTAAAAGTACCTTTAATCCTGGTGTTATTGTCCTTGAAGCATTTCCGAGAACCGGAAACAGAAAGGCGGAAAAGGTATTCTATGATATGCCAGAATGTATAAGACTGAAAATCGGAGAGAATACAGAAAATGGCAAAAAGGAGAAAGTGATCCAGGCTACCTTTGATGGAGTACGATTTGCTGAAAGATTGGGATACGAGATTATTGTACAAGAATAAGAATATGCCAAATATTAAAGAGAAAAGAGCAGTGAACATAGTTCATTGCTCTTTTCTCTTTTTTAATTATGGACTTTAGTCTGTTGAGCCCATTGGAGTTTTTCGTTGTTCCGAAAAATGGAGATGGGCGAAACAATAAACCACCCGCTATGCGGGTGCGCGTCGATTGTTATACAAAAAATCACCTTTCCG
>ENA-OQKN01000341-OQKN01000341.1-human-gut-metagenome-genome-assembly--contig:-NODE-341-length-55386-cov-8.613131_pt1 | contig 55386 bp, 36 predicted proteins | sample MGYA00242776_ERZ504794 | MGnify/ENA primary metagenome ERZ504794 (study PRJEB26092, sample SAMD00036434) | human gut metagenome | host: Homo sapiens | study: EMG produced TPA metagenomics assembly of... | reverse complement strand
CTTTGCAGTTTCACCAGTTTCTTTTCGTATTTTCTGATGATTTTTGGATTTTCGTATTTCTTTCCAGCAGAAGTAATACATAACTCCTTAATACCTAAATCTATTCCTGTATTTTGATTTATATGTGGCAGTTCCACGTGTTCTGTTTCCACTAAAATTGATACATAATATTTTCCACTCGGAACTTGTGATATCGTTGCCGATTTTATCTGTCCGATAAAATTTCTATGCAGTTTTGCTTTTATTCCTTTTAATTTAGGCAGTTTTACTCTATTGCACCCGAAATCTACTGTTATATTGCCATTCGTAAAATTTGTTGTATATGACTTATGATTATCGTGTTTACTCTTAAACTTCGGATAACCTGCGTGTTCCTTGAAAAACTTCTGGTATGCAGCATCCATGTTGTAAATCGCATTTGTCAGAGCAAATTTATCCACTTCTTTCAGCCATTCATACTCTTTCTTTAATTGTCTATTGCAATAATTGTTACAGTCGGTTTTACTAACTGATTTTTTCTCTTTCTCATATACTTCTTTCCGGTATGCCAGTGTCTGATTATATACAAAACGGCAACAGCCAAATGTTTTTGCAATTTGTATTTTCTGCTCATTATTTGGATATATTCTGTATTTATATGCCTTTAACATCCACTGTCACCCTCTTTCTCAACCTTGATTTTCTATATATCTTTTCAGCATTTCTTCCGATACATTTCCTACACTACATGCAAAATATCTATCTGTCCAAAAGGTATGTTCTTTCCAAAATTGTTTTCGTAAATATTGGGGATAACTTTTTCATATATGGTATGTTGTATAGCTCTTCATCAGGTTTACAATCTTACTAATAGACATTGTTGGTTCTGTCTCTATCATATAGTGAATATGGCCTTTATCTGTTTCCATATATCTTATTATCATATTGTGTCTCTGACATATCTCATACGAAAACTGTTTTATATCATCTGATATCTGTCTCGAAACCAGTAATTTCTTCCTATATTTGCAGACGAAAATAATGTGATATTGTAATAAGTATTTATGTCTGTTTTTAGATCTCCAGGTTCCCATGCCATGAGTATACTATAATTTCTGATTTTTGGCTACCTTAACCCACCGTCTAAAGCCAGTGGGATTGCGGTAGCCTTATTTCAAATACTTTTTTCAGCCAGATTTCTTTCTTTGTCCTGCAGTTTTTCGGTGATCTTCTGATTTTCTCTCTGTTTTTCTTCCAGAATTTTTCTCCCGCTCTCCAGCTCACCTCTTTTTCTTGCGGAAGCTTCTTTTTCCTGCGGAATCACGCTCAAACGTTCCATGCAGTAATCCAGCCTGCTCTTGATCTTCTCATAGTCGGTAAGTTTTAACTGTTCCTGTACTGCCAGAAGTTCTGCTTCTTTTTGTTTTTGCTGTGTGAGATTCCTGCGTTTTCATCATCTGCTCCGCTTTCACACTGTTCAGCTCACGCATATAATCCTGATAATTCTGATTGAGACGGATGAAATCGCTGCCCAGATCATTCCACCAGCTGTAGATTTTTTCCGGTTCTTCGTTCTGCATTTGCGGGATTTTTTCCAGATTCATGCGTATCCGCTCCAGAAGTGTCGGCTCCAGGGAAGAACTTTCGATAAACAGATTTTCTACCCGGATCACCATCCGCTCGATTTCTACTGTCGCTTTTGACAACTGATAGCAAAATTTTTTATTTTTCTTTCCTGTTCCACAGAATTGCAATCACGGAACTGACAAGCAGCAGCATCGGATAGAAGAGTCTCGGCATGATCTGAAATGCCGAAAGTTCTCCGCCAAGTTCATTTACGGCAGAAATCGCCACCAGCATCTGGGCACCGTATGGGATGATGCCCTGGAAAATACAGGAAAACGTATCCAGGATCGACGCTGCTTTTCTCGGCGTGATGCCGTACTCCTGTGCCATTTCTTTTGCGATCGGATTTGCCATGACGATCGCCACTGTATTGTTTGCCGTGGCAATGTCCATCGCACCGACCAGCAGTCCCATGCCGAGCTGACCGCCGCGTTTACCACGGAAAATCCGGTGGATCCAGCCAAGCAGAGCATCAAATCCGCCATATTCACGGATCAGGGCACACATTGCCGCCACCAGGATTGCAACCATGCAGGTTTCAAACATTCCAGAAACGCCATTCCCCATGTTTGCAAGAAGATCGACCGGTGCGATATGCCCTCCGGCCAGCATGATAAACGCCCCGGAAACAATCCCGATCAGAAGCACCACAAAGACATTAATGCCGATAATGCCTCCGATCAGCACCAGCACATATGGGATCACCTGCACCAGATGATAAGACTGGCTGACCTGCCCCTGCACTTCTGTCTGAAAGGACAGAATCAGGATTAAAATCAGCGTTGCGACTGCTGCCGGAAATGCAATCCAGAAATTCTCCCGGAATTTGTCTTTCATCTCACAGCCCTGCCCGTTGCAGGCTGCGATCGTCGTATCCGAAATAAAAGAAAGATTATCACCGAACATTGCTCCGCCCATAACGGATGCCACACAGAATGCCAAGTCAAATCCGGAAGCACCGGAAACAGCCGATGCGATCGGCACCAGAAGTGTGATCGTTCCGACCGATGTTCCCATCGCCACGGAGACAAAACAAGCCACCACAAACAATACCGCCACTGCATATCTCGCCGGAATCAGGGAGAGCATACAATACGCCACACTCTCTGCACTTCCCCTTCCCACAACTCCGACAAACGAACCCGCCGCCAGAAAGATCAGCAGCATCGTGATGATGTTTTTATCACCCACGCCGCCAGACATGATCTCCAGTTTCTGTTCAAAATTTACCGCCCGGTTCTGCAGACAGGCAACCAGGATCGCTGCCAGAAAAGCAACCACGATCGGTACATTATAAAATCCCATCGGGATTTTCATCACATACTCAAATAAAATACCAAGCCCCAGATACAGCACAAGAAATACGCCGATCGGCATTAAAGCGATTGCATTTCCTTTTGTTTTTCCATTTCTGTTTTCCTTTTCTTTTCCCATTTTGCTTCCTTTCTGTTACTGTTCTTCCTTCTTTCTCATGTAAAGCGGACATTCACAATCCGCTTCGCAACCTGTGCGTTCAAGCACTCCGAGAAGTTTTGTAATCTCCTTTTGCGGATCATCCCACCAGTCCATCGTCCAGATGCGATACAGTTTCCATCCAAGTCCTTTCAGCACTTCAAACTGTGCCACCTCACGGTCTTTCGTATTTGCCGACTGACAGTAAGAATCTCCGTCCGTCATAATTCCGAGCAGATATTCTTCCGGATGATCCGGATTGATCACTGCGATATCCACTTTGAATTTTGAATGGCCGACATTTAACTGATACTCGTATCCAGCATCTGCAAGTTCACGGCAGATCTTTGCTTTGATCCCCTGATTTTTAACTGCTTCATTCTCTCTGTAGTCTCCCCTCAACTTTCCATTCTGAGCAAATTCCATGAAATATTTCAGAGATTCTACGCCTTTTGCTTTTGTTCGTCTCAAATTGATTTGATCGGCTGTCATAACAGAAAACACCACCATTTCACACCGGGCACGGGACACCGCAACATTCAGACGTTTCCATCCGCCATCCCGGTTCAGCGGTCCGAAATTCATGGACAGCTTTCCTTCCGCATCCGGTCCGAATGCCACGGAAAAGAGGATCACATCACGCTCATCTCCCTGGACATTCTCCAGATTTTTGACAAACAGCGGCTCTTCTTCCATATTTGCCCATTTATCAAAATTTAAATCTTTCTGATATTCTTCCTGGAGCAGATCCTCGATCAGAGTCTGCTGATTAACGTTAAACGTAACCACACCGATCGTCTGCTTTTTCCGCTCTGGATCGGCATATCTTTTCTTGATCTCCGCAACGATCGCCTGTGCTTCTCCTTCGTTTACACGGCTCTTGCCGCGATCAAAAAAGCCTTCCACTTTTACCATGCTGACGCGTCTTTGCTGGTCATTTACCGATGGGAACGTAAGCATAGAATTTTCATAAAATTCCCGGTTACAAAAAGCGATCAGGCTCTCATGGCGGCTTCGGTAATGCCAGTGCAGATGTGCGGACGGCATGCCAAGTGCCAGACAGTCATCGAGAATACTGTCCAGATCTTCGATATCCAGATTGTCCTCATCCACCGAATTTCCCGCAAAAAAGCTGGTCGGAGGCATCTGATTCGGATCCCCTACAATCACTGCATTTTTGCCTCTTGCAAGGGTACCGACTGCTTTACAGGTCGGAAGCTGCGATGCTTCGTCAAATACCACAATATCAAACAGATCATTTTCTGCCTTTAAATACTGAGCCGCCGAAATCGGACTCATCAGCATACACGGACAGAGTCTCTGCAAAATATGCGGGATCTGTTCAAACAGTAGACGAATGGAAATACCTCTGCCGTTGCTGCTGATCGCCCTTCTTAAATAATTCAGTTCTCTGCTGACTTCCACCGAATCACTGACAGACGGAAGCTGCGATGACAGCCGGTAAAACATTTCTTCTTTCGTCAGCTGCATACATTCCTGATCCAGCTTTTTAAACTGCCCGATCTGAACCTGAAAACCGGTTCCGGTAAATCCGTTCAGCACCGGTTCGGATTCGATCACGCCAAGAATGATCGCCCGGTAAATGGAACGCAGATATACATTCAATACCACTTCATGCGGAAGGCCTTTTTCATAGGCATCACAGATCGGAGCAAGCCCGTTTTTCCGGCACAAATCTACATTCTGCTGATAAACAATCCAGTCTTTTAATGCGGCTGCATTTTCCAGAATACAGCCACAAAGTGCCTTTCTGTTCTCAATCCAGTCTGCTTTCTCATCGCAAAATTTCAGTTCCAGCAGCTCTGCAACCTTTCGCTCTGCAGCATCCATGCTATTCCAGATAGAAAAGAGTGCTTTTCCCTTCCGGACAAGTGTACTTAAAATGCCCCTCGCTTCGATTTCCTGAAGTACTCCGGCAAAACGTACCATATTCTTTCTCTGATTTTGGATCTGTACTTTATAAAACTGCAATTCTTCATTTGTCAGATGTTCTTTCAAGATCTGTTTCCAGTCATAAGACAGTTCTGCTTCTGCCGCTTCCATTTTCTGCTCTTCCTGCTGATAAGCAGTGATCTCCGTCAGATACAGCGGAATCTGCTCGACCTCCACCGGAAATGCGGCAAACAGCTGCATTTCTGCCACAAGTGCCGCCTGTGCTTTTCCTTTTAAGAAAAATACCTTTTTGTTTGCTTCTTCGTACTTCGCATGATAAGAACTCATGTCCTGACTTAAGAAATTTTCGTTCCATTTTGAAAGCATTTCTGCCTTTTTCTGTTCAAATTTCTCCTGTTTTTCTAGATATTCTTCCGGAACGGAAAATTCACGTTCAACAGAATCTGTTGTCCTCAAAAAGGCAGGCATTTTTTCCGTACTTTCCATACACCGGATCAGTTCGGATACCTGATTCCATTCTGCCTTTGTGACCGGGTTTTTGATTCCGGCAGAGGCGGCAAAATCCGCCATCTGAGCCTGGATGTTATCAAGTACAGACAGATAGTTTTGCATCGCCGGCTCCAGTTCCGTTTTCAGATGCTGACTGTACTGTGCCCTTTTCACTGCCGCAAGCGGATGCTGATATGGATGACCGATGGATCTTCCGGCTGAGATCAGACGTTCCAGATGGTTTTTCTGACTGCTCAGATCACCTTCTGTTATATTTTTGATATCCGATACCGGAAATTGTACCTGTTCTCTTGTTTCCGGAATACTTTCGTAAAGATCGATCAGCTGACGCAGACTCTTTCCGAAATTTCTTTTTTTATGTAGTGCTTTTGCGTAAGCATCCAGTTCGGTACGCATCGCATGGATGTCCGCAATTCTCTGCTCATAATCTGTTTTTGTGCCTTCCATGTCAATCTCAAGACCACGCCGCAGCTGATTTAAAACTGCCTTTTTCGTAGCTTTGTTCGAATGTAATTTCAGGCAGAAATCATCGATTCCAAGTGCCGCCAGACGTTTCTGTACCACTTCCAGTGCAGCTCTTTTTTCTGCCACAAAAAGAACTGTCTTTCCTTTTGTCAGTGCATTTGCAATCAATGCTGTAATGGTCTGCGATTTACCGGTTCCCGGCGGTCCGTGCAGTACAAAACTCACCCCTGCGGCAGCCATATTGATGGCATGCAGCTGAGAAGCATCCGCCGTTACCGGTAAATAAGCCTCCTCCTGATCCACTTCTTCCGGGATCGTGCAGTCCCAGTCCACAGCTCCTTCGATCAGACTGTGGACGATCTTGTTTCCCTCCAGGAAATCACGGTTGTTATGAATATCATTCCACATCACAAACTGCGAAAAAGAAAAGTTTCCGATCACGGCAACTTCCAGCACATCCCACATTTCCATGCTCATCACCGCTTTTCGGATCATTGCAAAAATCTTCGGCATATCCATTCCATGCTCATCCTGCGGCGGCGGATTCATGCCAGGAATCGTGATCTCATAATTCTGCTTCAGAAACTCCAGAAGCGTAATGTTGATCTGTGAATCCTCATCCCGCATCTGCATCGCATAGCCTCTGCCCGCAGACTTTCGCATAATGTCGATCGGTACCAGAACGATCGGTGCGTATCTTGCCTGTGCGTTCTTTTTCTGTTCAAACCAACGAAGCATACCAAGTGCCAGATATAACGTGCTCGCTCCATTTTCTTCCAGAGATGCTTTTGCAGAACGGTACATTTTCGTCAGAGAAGTGCTTAAATCTTTCTCGCTGTAAATGGAATGCAGTCTTTTGTGTTTGCTTTCAAAAGAAATAAATTCTGATAATTCTCCCAGTTTGTTGAGAAGTTCGATCTGACTTTCTGCTGCCGGATTCACACCTACATCAGCCGGCCGCGGCATCACCTGAAACGCTTCCCCGTCAAACAGTGCATCCTCAAGACTTCCGATATCCGCGGACAAAACCGGCACAACACTCTTTGTGACACGCATATTGATCAGCATATTCCGAAGGCTCAGATCCAGAAGTTTTCGCTCCCACTGCGTCAGTTTTGTGACCTGTGCCTTTTCCGTACAGTCCGAAAAATCAAAGATCTCGATTTTGCTGTCTGATCCACCTGTGACCTCTTTTTCTTTTCGGTCCTCGTGCAGAACCTCAAACCCGTTTGCCGTCTGAACCCGGATTGGAAGTGGACGGATTCCCCTGCTTCTGGCACGCTTCACATCGATTGCAAAATAAAACTTCCCATAATTGGAAACACGCCGTTTTGCCATGGCTGCTGCTTCGTCAAAACTTACATTCTGCCCGGAACACATCGCCGTACATTCCACGACCGTAAGCTCCTGAATGCCTTTTGCCATACGTTTCTCAAGCTGTGACGGATCATCCACCAGAATATCTGCAAACGCTCCGTCCACCAGCCAGACACCGGCAAAAATATGACCTTCCACAACCACCATGAACGGATTTAAATCCATCGCTTCCAGACATGCCGTATAGAGCAGCGTCAGATCCATGCAGTTTCCAAAATGCTGCTCCAGCACCGCATCCGCCAGGCGGACTCTCTGCCCGCATGCCTCAAAGCTCGCTGTCGATGCATATGTAATATTTTTCTGCTGGATCGCCGCATAAGCTGCTGCCGCCATGTTTTTGACACGCTCCTGATCACCGGACTGATAACCGTCCAAAGAAGGATCGCCCGTCCATTTCTCCAGATATTTCGATGCCAGCTGGATCAGACTGACCACCGCCGGATGATTCGGCATTGCAAAAGATGTCAGAAGCTCCGGCGTATACTGAAATCCCGGGAACTCATCAAACGCCATTACCGTGATATTGATCTTTTCCGATGCCAGCACAGTTTCCCCATCCAGAACCATAACCGTCAGCTGACCGGAAAACTTCTCCGTGATCGATGCCAGATATCCGACATGGAATGTCAGATCCAGATTTCGAAAATGCAGCTCCTCACCTGTCTGCAGTGCCTCGATCCCGCACACAAAATCCTCCATCAGCTCACCGTCCGAAGCGATTTTTAAAAGCAGAGCATTCCGTTCCGTTTCGGATGTGTTTTTGATGCAGATATCACGCACGACAGAAGCACCATTGTGAACCAGTGCATAGTTGATCACCTCATCGATCTCACATGCTAAGACAATGCTGTTTTCTGGTTTATTCGCTGCCTCTGCTATTTCAGGCTGCTTCGTTTGCAGATGTTCTGTGGCTGCTGTATTTACTGCATTTTCTATATTTTTGTTTGCTGCGTTTACAGCTTCTGCTATATTTTCATTTGCTGTTTTTTCTGTCTTTGCTATATCTGCCGTTTTTGTTTCCCTCTGCAATCCAGCCAGCATCCGCTGTGTGGCTGCCTCACGCTCCGGTATGATCAGCTTCTCCCTGGATATCCGAACCATCTGCCGATCCGGCCGGATAAACTTCTGACGATCCATCTTTATCAACTTGTAGTCCCCCAGTCTTGTTTGTTTCATTTATCACAATTATTCAGTCATTTTGCAGCTGCTGTTTATCTTTTTCTTACCCTGCACCGTTTCCGGAAGAATGAAATCCCATAGCACAGAATCTCATCATAGTCATCCGCAAACTCTTCTGCATACATTCTTTCATTGATCTGCAAAAGTGCCATATCGCATGCCTTGTCCATATCGCAGAGTTTTTTTGCATATTTTGCCTCAAAAACAGCTACTTTTGCTTCTCTCGGATTGTAAACAATCACATCGCTTCTGCCTTCTCCATGTTCTTTATTCGATTCTACCGGATACCCCGCCCCGGCAAAAATCCCGGCCAGAAATGCATGATAAAAATCTTCTCCATAATCATGATAACTGATCGTGGTGCGAAGAAGCCTTGTCATCTCATTCGTTAAAAGTTCATCATTGCCATTCCACACAGCATCAAACAATTTTTGTCTGTTCTCAAGTTTTGCAGTATCATCAAACCATTTTTTGATCGTAGATTCAAAAATTTCCATAACTTCTGCATTTGGAATCTGCAGAGCATACTCACCATCTTTCAGGTTTTCTTTACATCCCTCTTTTTGTGCTGTTGTAAGATAACCCGTCAGATACAAAATGCTCCACAGATTTTCTTCCGAGGAATGCAGATAATCGTATGTCAGATTTTCTTCAATCTGCTGTACAATATATCCCCCGGAAAGCAAGGTTTCCATTTTTCTGGTAATGTTGCTTCCGGCATAATCAATAAAAGATCGGATGATCGCATTATCGCTTGTATTTTTCCAGTAACTTGCCGGCTTTGCCTGTGGATTATCCTGCAGATCGTGCAGATAATTCAGCACATCCCATGGGCAGTAAATATCATAATTCCCAAAATGATAACCATCATACCATTTTCTGACCGCCGGTGCATACTCTGCCGCATCCGCATCCAGCAGAAGTTTCTCGGTTTCTTTTTGGGTAAACCCAAAATATTCACTGAACCCAAAAGAGAGAATACTATCCGACACAAAATTATTGGTTCCGGTAAAAATACTCTCTTTTGCCACTTTCAGACATCCAGTGATCACTGCAAACTTTACAGATGGATTATCTTTCAGAGATGAACCGAGCATTGCTTTCATCACTTCCAACATCTCTTTGTAATAGCCATTGCTGCTCGCCTTCGCAATCGGCACATCATACTCATCCAGCAGTAAAATAACCTGTTTTCCATAATGGATCTGCATCATTCTTGCCAGAAATTCCAAGCTGTTTTTCAGCTCCGTCCCGGATGCTCTACACTCTTTTAATCTCTGAAAAACTTCTTTCTGCTCTTTTGCAATTTTTTCACTCTCCATCAAAAAAGAATGCCTCTGACAGAATTCTGCTATCGTAGCTTCCAGCATTTCATATGCACTTTTAAAATTTAATCCATCTACTTTTTTGAATGTAAGAAAAATAACCGGATACTGATTCATCCACTGCACACAAAGTTCCTTCTGCTTTGAAATCTCCAGCCCTTCAAAAAGTGCTCTGTTGTCTTTTTCAATGTCAAAAAAGTGAGCCAGCATACTCATCCCCAGCGTCTTTCCAAAGCGGCGTGGTCTGGTGATCAGCGTCACTTTAGCCGCCTTCCTCACCAACAGATCCGAAATCAAACCACTTTTATCAATATAATAATAACTGTTCTGCCTGATTTCCTCAAAATCAGACATTCCAAGCGGAAGTTTCAAATATCGCATGTAAGCCCTCCTTCCCATAAAAAATGCCCCAAACACCAGGAAAATACTTTGTAGATATACTACCATTTATCTCCCTTTGGTTCAAGGCATTCACACACTTATCCGAAAATAAGAATCAATAACAAAACCAATAATACAATCACCAGAAAAATCAACACCACGATCAGCTTGTTTTCCAGATTTCCCGGCTTTTTCTCCACACTCACACTATTTATCAACAATCCCTGTATCCAGCCGACTGCCAGCTGATACATTCCCTGAACGTTAGGATGGCAGCCATCCATCGTCTCATACATCACATTCATTTTCCGCAGATCAATCAGCCTGCATCCATACGCCGCCGTACATTTTCGAATCGCAGCATTATAACTTTCCAGTGAATTTCCCTTCACTCTTTTCGGAAATGCTCGCCGTCCATTGATCGCTGCCGGACAGATGGTTGCACAGTAAATCTCTGCATCCGGATAACGGCATCGTAAGAGCCACAGCATTTTTTCATATGCCGTCTGGAAATAACCTTTTCCGACCGGAATGCCGTTTCCAAAATCGTTCATTCCAAGAGAAACTAAAATTGCATCCGGTATTTCTCCGTTTTGATGAAGACACTTGGTACGCCACTCACTGCTGCCGGAAGAATCGATGTTTCCATAAACTTTACTTCCGCTCCAGGAATGATTCGTCAGAAGTCTGGCTCCAAGCTGGTTTAGCACGATCATCCACCACGTTGAATCCACGGAAAAAATCCCGTTTCTTTCTGCATATTTCGGTGTGTAATACACTTTGCACTCCGGCGGATTATATCCGTAATATGTACTGAGCGAATCACCGTAGATAGAAACTTTCTTTCCCCACAGTGGATTCGGTATTTCTCCGTTGAATTTCCTGGTAAAAATCTCAAAATTTTCTTTATCTCCCAGATTATCAACCTTGATCGCAAAAATAACCTCACGAAAAGCTGACTGGAACTCTCCTTCTACCAGAAGTTTCTCAAAAATATCAGCTACCAGTTCCGGTGAATTTCGAAAACCTCCGCAGCCAAAAGCTCCTAAAACCAGTGCCTGCACACCGTGGATCTGAGCGGAAAGCAGAATGTTTCGAATTCGCTCGGTCAAAATTTTTTCCAGTTTCTTTCGCTTTATCCGTCTGTCCCGGACTCTCAGATTCGGTGCCGAACAGGTAATGACATCAATCGGAAACCAGTCATACTGTCTTTTTACATAGCCATTCTCTTCTTTAAAAACAGTAATGTTTTCAGAATAAATAATGCGGTTGCTGTAATACGGCGATCTCTCATTGTTGTACTGATAAAAGTGGACAATATTATCCGCTTTTGACAGACATGGAAACAGGTTGCTGCATCTGCACAGACTGGATTCCTGAGACATTTCTCCATAAGAGCTTCCTCCTCCCGGAGTCACCGCATTGGCAAAATTCAGAACCGCCACTTTTGGATAAATTCTGGAAAGTCTCTCCGCTTCATTTAAGACGGTATTATTTGTGACCTGAATATTTGTATAATAATTTCCAAAAACTCTGGTATCGGTAATGTTCTCTGCATACAGAAGTGTACACATAACTGCTCTCGAAGTTAAATCATACAGTCTCCGATCTTCCAGTAACATTTTTTGTGTATCTTCAAAAACATATGCCAAAGATTCCATATGCTCTCCCTTCTGCCTTCTTAGTCATCCAACAGCACTTCTTCATAATCATAAAAGCACGTACAATTCGGATGCCGTCTCTTATATTCTTTTACCTGCTCCAGATCAATGCCATCGGAACATGGATTCATCAGTTCAAGATCCAGATCGTAAATAGGACTGATATCACTGACTCCTGATTCGTGGAATTGCAGATATTTCAGATTTTTCAGTCCTGCTACCGGACTTAGATCGGAAAATGGATTATCATCCAGACACAATTCTTCCAGACTTTCGCATCCACGCAACGGTGTAATATCATCAATATCACAGTTGATCAAAATCAGGCTTCTAAGTTGTTTACACTGTTCAAGCGGTGACAGATCATCTATCGTTACATTTGCCAGATAAATTTCTTTTTCATCATAGCTGAAAGTCTCTCCACCAAGAACAAAGGTATTTTCATCCTCCGTCTCCGTTTCACCCTCCGTCTCCTCTTCCAGTTCCACATAAGAAACATCCTGTGGTGCCAGTATGATGGTCGGTGAACTTCCGCTCATATTTCCTTCACTGTCCGTTTCAATTTTCACATCACAGGAATTTACAGAAAATTTAATCCAGTATTTTCCTTCGCCATCTTTTATCGGTTCTGCATCCATGCCAAAAATACTTTTCAGTCTCTCATAACTGATAAAATCGCTATAACCTACAAACAGCATACCAGGAGTGGAAAGCTCGATCCGATACGGTTTCGCACAGCGATTGATCTGTCTTGTGACTGTATCGATCGCCTCTGGCTGTTCCCCTGCATTTTTATAATAAGCAATACCGCTAAAACCGGCAAAATGTGCCGCATAATCACCGTCCTTGCCGGATGAGACATCACAGCTTCCATAAGCATCCACATAATTCTGATAGCCGAAACTTGCGATATTATCCAGCAGAAGAAAACGAACTGCCACATTTTCTTCTTCCGACTCTGCCACATCCAGAACCTGCTGTCTGATTAAACTGTCATCTTTGCCTTCTTCCTGCTTCTGCTTTTTAATCCTCTCAAGCACGGTTTCCAGAAAAGTATCTTTTGTTTTCTCGTATCCCTGACTTGCTATATCATAGGCACTGTCATAGTCCTCCTCTTTGATGTACATGCTGACCAGTTCCTGATATGCTTCTGCTTTCTCCGGACAGATCTTGATCATCTGCAGATATTCTTTCTCTGCCTCCGCATAATCCTCTTTTACCAGATACTGATTGGCTGATTCCAGATGGACACCGTATTTTTGAGATTTGCTCTGCCCAAGCCCTGTGATGATTGCAACACTGATCACAATGACTGCACCTGCCGCTGAGGCACCCGTAATGATTTTAAATTTTATATTCTTTTTCTTATGCATTATTCCGCTCTCCATCCCAATTCTTCCAGCTGTGAGATAATTTTTTTCAGCTGTACCATATCTGCATCTTTTTCTTCGTCGATCCCGGACTGCTCCATGATCTCTTTTGCTTTTTCATACCACAAAAAGACCTGCTTATAGGTACGGTCAGCCGGTCGTCTGTCATTGTTCCACTGATAATTTACATAAGCAAGTCGAATACATGCCCTGTATTCTGTCTTATATTCTTCTGTGATTTTTTCCAGTATTTTGATACTCTTATCCCAGTTCTGCTGTTCTTCATAGACTGCATCTAAATTGTAACGATCTTCCAGTAATACCAGACCCGTTTCTGCAATTTTCTCCAGACATTCGCCTGCAACCTCTGTCTCATTCATCTGCAAAGCCATCCTCGCCGCACTTCTCAGCCAGAAAACCTGACTGCTGACCGGCATGCTTTCTGCTTTTTGCTGCAAAAAAGAAATCCCTTCTTCCATATGACCAGATTCCTGTGCCGCCTGTAAAAATACATGAACAGCATGAAACATCAGATCATCCGAGGTATTCTCCAGAACTTTTTCTGCCATAAAATAAGCGGTCTGGACATCTCCCTGCAGCAGATCGATCTCCGCCTGGATCAGGCTGACATCTTCTTCTTTCAGATTTCGCTTTTTTGCTTCGCGTAAATAATTCTCTGCCTGTTCATAATCACCAAGCGATGCCTCGGTGATTGCCAGATCACGATATAACTCTGCATTTTCTTCATCACAGTTTACTGCTGCCTGAAGCAAATCCTCTGCCTGATCAAAATATTCCAGAAAGAGTGCCGTTTTTGCCGCAGCATACAGAACTTCTTCCTTTCGCTGCGAATCACGTTTCAAATATTTCTGATATTTTTTTGTATTCAGGATCGCAATCCCATCATCGTATAAGATCTCAATTTCTGATGTTTCGCTGTTTTTGTAATCACAGTCCGCTTCTTTTTCCACATAAATATCTGCCACATCCGCAAAATCACGGTACTTTCTCTCATCCACGCTGCGATAACAAAGTGCTCCGCCAAACACGCTGACGGTAACTGCTGCGATCGCAGTAGCTTTGAGTACTTTCTTTTTGAACAGTCTGGAAGAAGACCAGTGTTCCAGATGCTCCAGTGCTTTCTGCATCTCTTTTGCATTTTTAAATCGTTTATGGATATCCGGCTGCATCGCCTTTCTCACAATGTTCTCCAGCTCGTTGCTGTAGCCGTGATCCAGGTATTTCAGCTCGATCAGATCCTTTCTTTTTGCATCCGGGTAGATTCCGGTCATCAGAAAATAAAATACTGCTCCCAGACTGTACAGATCGCTCCGCCCGTCCAGATGGATCCGATTCCCATCTTTTCCTGCCAGGATCATCTCCGCTTTTTTTGCCTGTTCCGGCGAAGCAAACTGGCTGCTGAGCCCGATCAGTTCTTTATTGCTCTCACCGTCAATCGAAATATTAAAGTCGATCAGACAGATATCTCCATCTTCCTGTATCATAATGTTTGCCGGTTTGATGTCACAGTGCAGGATTGGCGGTTTTCTCGTATGAAGATAATCCAGAACTTCCAGAAGCTGCTGCATCCAGAACAGAAGCTGTTCTTCCGAAAAATGCATCTGCCGGTTACAGTAGTACTCCAGATCATGCCCCGGAATATAATCCATGACCGTATAAATCCCGCCATTTATCTGGATAAAATCATAAACCTGCGGCAGATACCGATGATGCAGATTTTTCAGGATATCAACTTCAATACGGCTGTCCATGATATCCACACAGTGATCCTTTACCTTTTTGACGATCACCTGCTTTTGCAGATTTTCATGGTACGCCAGATAAATCTCTCCAATGCCTCCCTTACCAAGATGCCGTATAATCGTATAGGGAGGGGGAAGTCTGAAATTTGCCATTGTTACTGCTCCGTTACCGATTCATTTTCCTGTTTTTGCTGCTGATCATACAAAGTCCCGATTGCTTTTATAAAAACTTCTCTTTCCGGATTCTGATAACCGGTAAAAATCACATCATTAATATCCTCATGGTCAAATAAAAAATTATTCTTTTCTCCAATAAATCCTTCCGGATAAAGCACTCCCAAATAATCATGCATTTTGTTGTTATCACTTGGATTAATCTGCAAAATTCCAATAATCATTAATTTTTTCGTTGCATCTTTTAACAATACAACACTTCCGATTGGTAATAAATCTTTCATCACGGTTCACCTTCTTTTCAATATTTTTATCGGAAACCTCCGCCTCCGGATCGTTTTCTGCGAATCCAGTTTGCAATACTGTTTGCCATAATTTTGTAACCTTCCGCTGCCTTCTCTACATAACTCAGATCACTGTTTCCATCACCGCCGCTTAATCGATCAACCAGTCCAAAAACAATATCATCCAGGCCTCCCGTCAGCGAATCACAGAATCCGTACAAGCCTGCCATAGATATATCTATTCCGGTTGCCCCGGTATCTCCAACATCCCATACACCATCTGCTGAATATTTCTCATTGCTGCGGAATCCCTGTTCAACTGATGCTATCACAGACTTTGCAATTGCTTCATAGACAGCCGCCGGAGTCCATGGTCCTGCTTTCAGATCGGCAAGGCTTTTCAATTGTTCAAATTTTTTCACTTCATATCCTGCACCTATAACAGAAACCAGTTCTTTGCCGCAGCCAAGATAATCTGCTACAATACTCTGCCATTCTTTCTGATCCAGACCATCACTTGCAGAAAATGATGCCCCTATGAGAGCTACAAACGCCGATGCCAGTCCCACACATTTAACTCGTTTTTGCACAATATCGCTGAAAAATCCTTCCGGTGCATCTTTATAAATCTTACAGTACCAGTCATATAATCCTTTCCAGACATTAAAGCTTGCATCTGCCAGGCTGCACCAGTCACCCGCACCGGTAAATCCCAGTTTATCTCCATTTAAAAATGCAAATAATTTTTCTAAATATTCAATAATATCCTTCGCAATACCCGCCTCATCATTACCGCCAAAATAATCGTCTCCGGAAAACAGATCTTTTATAATCTTAAGGATATCATCGTCCTGGGTCTTAATTTCTTTCACTTCTGCATCTTCCAGTTTCTTTTCCGTTTTCTGATACTGTTTTGCTGCGTTGTGTAAAACTCTTGAAAGCTTTTTGTTTTTCTGTTCCAGTGTGCTCGTATAAGAAGCATAATTTTTCAGCATGCCTTTTATCTGACTTCTGGATGCAATCTTCCAGCTGAGATTTCGATTTACAGAAGAAATATCAGAAGAAACGGAATGAATCATCTTTGAAATCTGTTCCATCTGTTGCTTTTGCTGTTCTAATGCATCGGTATTTACTCTTATTTTCCCCACGTTTCTCCCTCCATATCTTCTCCATCCTGAATTTTATGGTTGAATTCTTTTTACAAAATCCGAATTATACTTTGATTTTAACGTTTTATTTGTTGTAATGCTTGTATATTTCACATACGACTTTGTCGCTTTTTCTCCCGGTTTAAAGTTTGCATTGATATACATATAAGCAACAAACAGAACAGCTATTTCCGCTGCCTGCTGATCCACTGCATAGATATCAAAATGGTGCAGATCATTATAAATCTCACCGGCCTTTTCTACCTGTGCGATCTGTGTCTCACCGCAGTAGACCGGATGTTTTCCGCCCTCTTTTCCGAGACCGATTGGATATAAATTGCACTTCATACCAAAATAAACCATTTCGAAAAAGTCAATGATTGTAAACCATCCTTCTTTTTTTTCTATCTGATATACATTTCCTACTGTTCCCTGCACATCGGAATCAATCCGATATGGTCTGAATGATTTTCCTTCTTTATTCGGCAGCGGTGCAGATTTCATCAAACCACCGCTGTATGTCAGTCTGTAACTTTTTTCAAAGATACTGACCCATATCTTTGCCTCCATAGAAGGCAGTTTCCCTTCAACTCTCATCTGCCCTACTTCCATACCATTTCGTAAGATATGGAACTGGGCAGAAAATAACTCCTTATTAAGCTGCTCCACCCTTAAGATCATACTCACACCTCTTATTCTTTTGAAACGATCTGACCATCTACTACTTCCAGTTCGCCAAGCTTTCCAAATACCTCTTCACGTAAAGTAATTTCTTCCATATCCTGAAAACCGATAAAGAAAATCGTCTCAATGGCATCTCTGTTAAAGAAAAACATATTGTTTGGTTCAATTCCTTCCGGATAATAGCATCCGCAATAGTCATAAATCGTGTCTTCTCCCTGGCGTGTCTGGATACGTCCACAGATCATCAGTCTCTTATTTCCACCTTTTAACAAAACAACAGAACCGATTGGTAATAAATCTTTATACATAAAAACCTCCTGATTTTTTCTTTTATTTTATCATAAAACACAGCCGATTACTTCTTTTTTCGAAAGAAAGCAAAGTCTGTCCAGTCAACATCCAGCTTAATTCCTGCCCCCAGTCCAAGACCTGCTCCTATTTCTCCTGAAATACCTCCGGTCGTGACTCTTCCTCCGGCGGAAACACCGGCTCCTCCTGCTTTTCCCGAAACAGATACACCAATTTTGATACCGGCAATCGTAAATCCTCCGGATACCTTTCCCTGTGCCACATAGGCTTCTGCACCCACACTTCCTTCTACTCCATATCCAGTTTTTGTATTTCCTTCCTTGTCTTTATAAGTAATTTTGCCGACTCCAGCTTTTGCTTCCGCTTTTGCTCCCAGCAACTCTCCTTCTGCCTTGCCGTGTACATTATAATCATCGGTTCCTGTCTTTGTTTCAATCTTTCCTTTTACTGCCGATACTTCTCCTGATATTTTGGCAGAAATCTCCGGTGAGAGTTTGCCATCTTTGAATAACTGTGCTTTTCCTTCTCCCGATACAGCTGCATTTCCAACTTTGATTTCTCCGCTTGCAGAACTTAAACCATTCTGCGCTTTCATACTTCCTGTAAACAGTGATCCGGATGCACTGCCCTTAATCGTTGCCCCTGCATTTCCCTTCTCAGGTGACCATTCTGCCGACATGGATCCCTTTATAGAAAAACCCGGTCCGCTTTTTGAAAAAGATGTTTCGCTGCTTACTCCCATTGCCTTACCAAAAAGTAATCCCGTCACATATGATGGCGAAAGTGTAGCAAAGGTCAGCCCGCTGAGCAATATCCCAAAAGGTGCTTTCCAGTCGTTTTTTCCCATCAGCTTTGAAAATGCTTCCTCCAGAACTTTCCATTCAAGCACCGGTTTCGGACAAGGGGATGGAAGTGGTATCAGATCTGGCATTGTTATCGGTTGTATAATATCCAAGATACTCCAGATACTCTTCCCATTTTCACTGACCTGCTCCGCTTTTTTCTCCGTTCTCTGATATTCATCTGCAACTTTTCTGAGGCCGGTGGCCATCTTTCCTGTTGTATTGGCAAGGCGGTCAGTATACGTAGCGTATTTAACCATTCTGGCATGTATCAGCAAACTTGATGAAATTTTCCAGTTCAGGCTGCGAGCTGCCTGATTGATATCCGATTCGATTGAATTTAACATACGGCGGATCTGTTCCATCTGCTGTGCCTGCTGATCCAACGCATTTGTATTCACTCGTATTTTACTCACATTTCTCTCCTCTCTTCCTTTTTTCTTTCGGTAACAAAGATAGCCAGAATGAGTCTTCCTGAACTCTTTCTGGCTATCTGCTCACTTATTTTTTAATCCAATGTACTTGCCGGGAGTTCACTTGCTGCACTCTTTGCTGCATTCTCTGCTGTCTCGTACTGCTCTGCCATGGTGGTGAGGTCATTTACATGCTCCATGATCATACGGTTTACCTTGTCCATGCTTGCCTGAAGAGAAGTAAATTTGGATTTATATGCTTCTGAAGCTTCTCCTGTCCAGCTTCCTGATAAAGCATTGACTTTTGAAATCATCTCATCATGCAATGTTTTTACTTCTGCTGCTTTTCCCTGAAATGTGCTGGCTGTATTTTTAAGTTCCGCAGGTGTTACTAATAATGTTCCGTCCATAATCTTGATCTCCTTTTACTGTTTTTATCGTTTATTCTGTCTTTGATTTACTGTTTGCTGCTCTTAATCTTTAGTAGCTTCTTGTTACTGCTGTTGAAGTATTGGTAGCTTCTGCTTTTTCATAAGTTGTCACAATTGTCTGCAGTGCCAGAATATACTGCTCGATCAAAAGTGAAAAAGTGGTCCATTTGTCTTTGTCCTTCTCAAATGCATTGTTGAAAGCTGTATTTGCATCGCCCTGCCACTGTGCTCTTAATGCCTGCTGTGCCTGCTCCAGTTCACTTACCTTGTTTTTAAATGCTTTGTTTTTCTCCTGCAGATCAGCGATTGCTGCCTTTAATTCTGATGCTGTTACCTGAAACTTTGCCATGATATTCATTTCCTTTCTTTATGTAGATTTTTTTGTGTTCCTGTTCTTGATGATGCTATCTTATCTTACATCCATCTTTTTATGTCTGATTTCCGATGATTGGTCATCGAAATGCGATATCCTGCATTTGGTATCGGATCATCGTCTTATCATCCTTTTCCCTTTGTTGCAATTGCCTGAAGTGCCTTGATCTCCGCATCGCGATAGGATTTTGCAGATTTGCGGATAACGGCTGCGATCTGTACCAGATCACCTGCTGTCTTCTCCAGTTTTTGTTTTAATGCATCACATTTCTGTAAGTACAGGGATGCACTCTCACCCTCCCATTCGCTTCGCAGGGATTCTTTTACTGTGTCCAGCTGCCTGCTTGCATTTCGCATCTGCTCTGCACTGTTCTCCAGTTTCTGTGCCTGTGCAAGTGCATTTCCAAAGGCAATTGAAATAGACTTATAGGTTGCCATACTTTCTCTCCTTTAATCCAATGTACTTGCCGGAAGGGAATCTGCCGCATTGGCTGCTGCCGCCTCGGCTGCCTCATAAACTCCTGCCATCTCTTCCAGATCTTTTACCTGTTCCTGATACTTTTTAAACATTTCCTCAATTCTGGTGATTCTTGAGGTATATTGTTTTCGGTGAGCATTCCCTGCTTCCCCGATCCAGTAATTTGCAGAGCCGTTAATCAATCCTTTAAGTTTGTCAAACTGGGACTGCATCGTTCTAAGTTCTGTCCTTACCGTTGATGCCTGCGTACGAAGCTGCTCTGTCGTTACGATAATCTGCCCTGTTAAAGCCATAATCTGTCCCCCTTAAACTTTAAATCTGAATGGCAGCAATCTCTGATTTTACATTCTGTTCGCACGTATCATACTCTACACGTGCCTTTGAAATATTTTCAGCCACTCTCTGCAGTTCTCTGATCAGCTGCTGCATTTCCTGATTATCTGACTGATACTGTGCTGTAAATGCATCGTGTGCACTGCCCTGCCACATTCCATTTAAAGATTCCAGAGCCTGGTACATTTTCTCCCGGTTCTGAGAAATCTGATTTAATGTCTCCTGATAGGACTGCACCATAGTATTTACCTGCCCTGTCTCTACATCAAATTTCATTCTCTGCCTCCTCTCTTTCCTGTAACTATTCACTGAAATGGATCATACGATCGATCTGCCTTTCCAGTTCCCCGGTATCGATCTGCCCGAAAACATTCGCTCCAAGCCATCCGCTGATCCACCGATTTCTCATCCGGTTCTGCTTATCCGGCTGTCTCAGACGAAACGCCTCTTTTAAACCTGTATTTGTCCCAATGCCGTCATCCTGCGTTGACAGTTTCTGCTCTGTCTTTGCATAAAGACTGCTGACATCTTTCAGTACTTTTGCCATTCTCCGAACAGAATCTTCTTCTTTTTCCAGGTTCTGCTCCTGCCTGCGAAGTACGGAAATCTCTTTTTCAAATACATTGTTCTGAGATGCAAGCAAATGCTCTGCAGTCCTGATTTCTTCCAAAGTATCTGACAGCAGATGACTTATCTGGCGTAATGTGGACGCATGATCATCCAGAACTGTTGTATTGACTTTGAGCAAATTGCTTCCCTCCTTATCTCCTGTCTGTATTGTTCCATTCGATAAATCAACTTTAACACAAAAAATTTTTTTCATTTAAAAATCCGATAAGCGGTAAGCTAATTGCGATAAACGGTATTTCTCTATACAAGAAACAGGGTATCTCCATAAGAAACCTGATTATCAGCCAGCGTACTTTCCGGCAGAAAAACGCTCTGTCTGTTCTGCTGACACAAAAGGAACATTCCCGGATCTTTGCTGAGATTCAGATGTTCTTTTTCTGCGATCATCTCTGCCATTTCTGTTACTACCTGTTTTACTTTCTGTGTTTCATCTACTTTAAAATCATAGGCATGATTCATTTCTGCAAATATAACTTTCACAATCATCATATGCACTCTTCCTCCAATACCCGTAAAACGTTTTCCCGGCTAAATGCTTCTGCCTTTGCCTGATCCCATAACATTTTTCTGCCGTCCGCTGCATTCCAGATGAATAAAAACTTCCAGTCATTTTCTTTTTTAAATGCCAGGATTTCTTCTGCCTGTTCAAACTTGTCAGACCGTGCTTTTTTTTCAAATTCATCCACCAGCTGTCCGCCCGGAACCTTACATATATAATCCAGAAATGCATGCTCTGATAAGTAAGAAATCCGGACACTTTCCTGCTGAACGGACATCTGCTCCACTGCTGTAAATATCCTGTCTTTTTTATAGAACACAATCGGCATACTTTCTTTTTTCAGCACTCTCAGTTTCAGATCTGAATTTATAATTCCTGAAAAACTCTCTTTTAACTGCTCTGTTGGCTGATATCCATTTTCTTCCAGATACAGAAACCCCATCTGGTTCAGTTTCACGACTGACGATGCGATTCTTTCGCTTAAGGAGCTTTCCCTTTGCATGACCGGGAAATCCATTTCGCCTTTATACCCCAGAGCCTGCATACAGATCTTCAGATCTAGATTTGACAAAATCCATATATTATCTGCCATCTTTTGCATCATAAACCTCCCGAAGTTTACTCTGACAGTTTCTGGAGATCGGAAGCACGATTTCTGATCCAAGCTGCACCAGATGATTTGCCCAGTCAATCGCCAGAATCTTGCTCTTATTTACCAGATAGCCTTTATGACACCGTACAAAGGAATCTTCCAGCTGTTTCTGCAGCTGCATCAAAGTTCCTCCAAAACCAATCTCCTGGTATTCCGTTCTTGCATACAGTTTTTTATCTCTTGCCTCTATATAATAAATCTTATCGTATGGTATATACTGAGCTTTCTGCCTTGTACGGATACACAATACTTTTTCCTCTTCTGTAAGTTCCGACATGGAGAGCAAAATCTGAAGCATGGCTTTTTTATTCTGCTCTGTTTCCATCGGTCTCCACAAAAGGGTACATGGAAAAATATCCGGTCTGACATACACCGATGGCAGAATACTGTCATCTGCAATCGGAATGATCTTGGCTTCTCTGTAGCTTTTTCTTGCTTTTACAAGCGTTTCAACTGCCATTTTGTCAGACACATCGCACACCAGAAGATCCAGAAGTTCTGCCTTTTCGATCGCCGCCGCCCATTCTTCCAGTACAACAAAAGTATCCAGCTGATAATCTGCCAGATTTTGCTGAATGGAAATCTCCGTCAGCAGCTTTCTTAAAATTTTCATTTCTTCTGGTTTTCCATATCCCAGAATACGGATCATGACTGCGTCAACCCCTTGTTCTGCGGGATAACAATCATATCCATCAGCTGATTATCTTCCGCATTTGTAGCATAGGCAATTCCAGGTTTCAGACGCTTGATCTGCTCACTGTAGCTGATATTTGTGTAAGACAGTACATTTTGTTTGCTGAGTTCTCCTCCGAGAACAATGCCGTTCTTTTCATTATTGAAATTCAGGTAGGCAATCTTATCCATCATAGTTACACTCTGTGATACGTTATATGCTCCGAAAATAAATACATTTAGCAGTCGGCCTTTGGCAAAAATATTTTCAATCCACGGACTTAATTTACCGATGCCTTCCATTTCGGTATATACGTTTTGCAGGAAGCACTGCAGATCTGCAATACATACAAAGACTGCCGGGAATTCCTGCTGCATCTGGCGGAATACTTCTTCATCTTCCAGACCTTTTTTCTGAAGTTCTTTTCTTCTAGGTGCACGTTCATTCGTAACGTTGATCATTTCTTTGATATTGTCGAAATACTGCTGCGGTGTGGAAGCATACTCTGCCCCGGTCAGTTCTGCTGTTGCCTTGTCCGATTCTTTCTCATTATCAAAGAATAAGATCCTTCCGCCCATATCTCTTGCCGCACAGGCAATGTTACGAAGCAATACCGACTTTCCGCTACGCTCTCTTCCAAGCAGTGTATAGCAGAAGGTCTTTGCCAGATCCACGCCGAAAACAGAAGCATCTTCCTGCAAGTATGCGATCGGCAGGATTTCTTTTTTCTGGATCTCTTTTCGGTAACTTTCCAGCCCGGTAAAAATCTTCCATGTCGGTTTTTCCGGGATTTCCGGGATCTGCATTGCCCGGTGTCCACGCCAGGTTTCGGACATCTTCCGGCAGGTTTCTCTGATCATTTCCGAACGTGCGTAATCATTTTCTGCCACGCAGGAAATGGCTGTCTGATATTCCAGAACATTTCCGTCATAAATTACAAGTCCGCGGCCTTTTACATTGCTTTCCGGCAGTACATCAAAATGCGATGTGCGGAGAGCTTCGGTATAGCGATACTTATCGCCAAGTTCCAGACAGATGCTCTGACGCATATTGTCCGCAATCTTATTCTGCAGTTCGGATGCACCGTATCCTGCGGAAGAAATGACAAGGAAAATTCCGTAGCCTTCGGCAGATCTTGACAGTTCCAGCAGAATATCTTCAAAACGATTGTCTGTCTTTTCACGGAAGTTCGCATAGCCATCGATCACCAGAACGATTGCCGGCATTTCATGACCGTGCAGACGGATATACTGTCCAAAACTTCCACCTTTGATCATGCTCTTACGCTCTGCAAGAATACCTGCGATCATGCCGAACAGTTTATTCAGTCGGTCATCCTCACCTTCCAGAACGATTCCGCCGACATGGATATCGTCCTCAAATGCACAGAGCATCTGACTGCTGAAGTCCACTGCATAAACGTTGACTTCTTCCGGTGAATAGCTTGTCAGAAGACTGTACACAAGGGTCTGTAAGAACGTACTCTTTCCGCTTGTCACGCCGCCGACAACGGAGAGATGTCCTTTTGTCGCAAGATCGATCATCAGCGGATACTGCATCTGATTTTCCGGATCGTCCACAAGTCCGATATAACTGGAGAGAACAAATTCTTTTTCGTGTTCCATCCATCTTCCGTTCTGATAAGCATTTTCTTCATAGCCACGCAGTTCTGTGATCGCAAGCTGTTTTGGAAGCTCCGGCATCCACAGTTTCTGTTTGTTGATGTAATGATTTTTCTCTGCCAGCTCGCCAAGATAACGTACCACGGCATCCAGCTGCGTGATCTCTTTCTGCTCCGGAAGTTTTTTATTATTTTCCTGGAATACTTCGATCAGATAATCTGCTGCTTCTTCCGGTCCGTCTACTTCCTGCGGCAGATAGTGTATGATTTCTTCCATAATATGCAGATTGGATGCATTTTCCGGAAAACGCTCTTCTTTGCAGTTCAGTTCACCAATCACCTGTTTTGCAAGAGCCCTTCGCTCTTCTCTTGTACAGTCAGAAAGATCACGGATCTGCATTTTTTCACAGAAATCTGCAATCACGGTGACAATCTCTGTCATCCATTTCTGCATTGCTTTTTTCTTTTTCTCGCCTTTGGAACGTCTGCCGGATACCATCTCACGCCCCTGCAGATCCAGAAGCACTGCTCCGTTTTTGCTGCTTCCGCCTTCTGCATCGTAGACGGCTCCGCTCCATCCGGACTGGAACTGTTCATAAACTTCATCGTTTCCAACCTGAAGATAGCCGCGTCCGGTCTGTGTCAGATAAGCTGCATCTGGTTTGTGAAGCATATCATTACTGTCATGTTTATCTGCAACTCGCAGACAGAGCTTGAATTTCGTGTTACTCCAGATATTATCATCTACGGTACCGCTCGGTTTCTGAGTTGCCAGGATCAGATGTACACCAAGGCTTCGTCCTACCTGTGCTACAGAGATCAGCTCACGCATGAATTCCGGTTCTTCTCTTTTCAGCTCGGCAAACTCATCGATGATGATCAGCAGATGCGGAATCGGTTCGGATGCCTCACGGTTTTTGACAAGTTTCGTATATTCATCAATGTTTTTTACACCATATTCTCCGAAAATACGCTCACGCCTGCGGTTCTCACTCTTGATGGATACCATGGCTCTGCGAACCCGGTTTCCGGAAAGGTTGGAGATCTGTCCGATCGTATGTGGCAGATTGGAAAACAGATTCGCCATACCGCCACCCTTAAAGTCAATGATCAAAAAGCCGACATCCAATGGGCTGAAATTTACGGCAAGTGAAAGAATATACGTCTGCAGTGTCTCACTCTTACCGGAACCAGTCGTTCCTGCCACCAGACCATGCGGTCCGTGGTATTTTTCATTGATATCGAGGTAACATTCTTTATTTCCGGCTTTCTGACCGATCAGTGCACGCATAGATTCATAGGTACGGTTTTTACGCCAGTGTTCCAGAACATTCATTTCTTCCAGACGATGTACACCCATCATCTCAAAGAACGTGATGGAATTCGGAATATCACTGCTTGCTTCCATCTGATTTGCACGCAGACAGCTCATACGTTTTGCCATCTGATCAATGCTGTTCGCATCCAGATAGTCAAAGAGAACACTTCGTCTCTCATCACCACCTTCACGAACACCGTAAATACCCTGAAATTCCTGATTATCCTGAATAATAAAGCTACACTCACTTGGAAGCTGTTCATACATGCCGGAAAAAATCACAGTTGTAACGCCAAGGGTGGTTCCGCTTTCATACAAATATTTCGATACCATCTGAGAATCCAGAAGTTCCGGGGATTCCACAAACACCACATAATGCGGGTAAAATTTCGGTGTATTTCCGTAGCTGGACTGTATATTTTCGGAACGATTTCGCAAAACCTGTGCAAGAGCATACAAAACATCGTTGATCTCATTTTCATTTGATGCCACATAACGCATACTGTGTTCTTCATTCCATACATGTGGAAGCCAGCGCACATAAGACCATTCTTCGGCATGTTCTGAATTTTCATCATATAAAACAACCAGTTTTACATCCGCCGGACTGTGTGTAGATGCAATCTGCGAGATCAGCACACGCGACAGGTTCATGGCTGCAATTTTGTCACTGTCCGTCAGGATTCCGACTACCGAATGTTCTTCTAAAGATACGCCAAGCGGCACATCTCGCATCGTCTCAAAATTCTTTGCCAGTTTCTCCGGACGCTCCGACAGTTCATCATCAATCATAGTGAATCCCTGTTTTGGAACCGTGATTTTCACCTGAAACGGCATTTCTCCAAGTCCGAGTCTCACAAACAGAAAATCCGAATACTGCTTGGATCTGGCCCAGATCTCTACCGAATCTGCCGTGTAATGGCTGCATGTATTTGCATCCGGATACATATTCAGCATAGCCTGTCTGTTAAATTCGAACTTGCTGCGAATACGGTCTGCACACTGAACCAGATATTCTTCGTAACGGTTCAGACGCATCTGCTCTCTTTCGCGATTGTCTTTCTTTGTATATCTCAGATTAATGATTGCCCATGTGGTACCGACAATCGCCGAACCTGCCGTGATAAAAATGCCCATTCCCATGTTTCCGGAATTCATAAGCGTATAGCCCAGAAGCATCGGAAGCATCATCGTAAACGAAGGAAGAATACTCATCCATGCCGGTTTGCGGTCTTCTTCCCGTTTCTGCGGCACATTGTCGATTTGCTCTTCCCCGTCAAATAATTTCGGAATCACTCGCGGTGAAATATGAACAGCCGTTTCGCCTTTTTCTTCGATTTCCGCTCCGGTGTCACCTGCTCCCTTCGGGAATGTCAGTACTTCCAGTTTATCCGGATTGATATAGACCTGACCTTCCAGACAGCTTACCGAGATAATGTCCCCCAGATAAATGATCGAAAGTCCATACAGGTTGATCAGATCACCGAATTTCAGTGTGCAGGAACCATTTAACCTCTGATGTCCTACATACGTTCCATTGGTACTGGTATCCCGGATCGTACAACTTCCATTCTGAAACTGAAGTTCTGCATGATGCTGCGAAATGATCGACTGCGACGGAAAACAAATATCACAGTCATCCGCTTTTCCGATCGTGATACTTCTTCCGAGAACCTTAAATTTATTGTATGCTGCAAGTTCCGTCGGTGATGCGAGCACCAGCATGGCAAGGTTATCACCCTGCTTCGTCTCAATCTGCAAAATCTGTCCTGCTTCCAGAATCCCTGTAAAACGCCCTCTCGCCCAGGTTACGATATAATCTGCCGAGTCTTTAAAACGCCACTGCTGATCCTGTACATCCATAAAAAGATGTAAATCTTTGCGGATACTGTATTCTTTCGCCCTCAGCCATACATCGTAATCTGCATTATCCGTGGAAGGCAAATGCACTTCCTGATAAGCATTATTCGTATAGATTGCCAGTATCAATCCCATTTTCCCACACTCCTTATCCTTCTGTTGTAAATTTAAATTCCTGTGTTCCTATTTTTATAAAACTTCCTTCCTGTATCAGAAACTCCTGATTTGGCAAAAGCACCTTTCCGTTAACATACGTACCGTTTGCAGTTCCCAGATCTTTGATATAAACCGTATCTCCACCGCCGCTCAACACAAAATGTTTTCGACTTACAAGCCGGTCATTCACCGTCAGCTCACAGACTCCCGGCTGTCTTCCCACAAGAAACGGAAAACCTGGTATCGCAACAGCTCTTCCGGAAGAAAGATGCCGCAGAAAATACTGCTTTCGACTTAAACGTTTTGTGCCTGCACAGGAAGTAAAACTCTTCTCCCATTCCAGCAAATCCATTTTTTCCCGTCTGTTGATCAGATTTACCAGCACCGCAAATGCATCTCTCTCCCCCTTCTGGTAAGAGTACGCATTTGTCAGCATTACAAACATTTCTTTTATATTCGGATATTCTTTTACAGAATTGATCGGCCAGTACAGCATCACAACTTTTTTATTCTCGTAATTAAAATAAATATACTCCGGGCGCAGTTCCAGATTGCTGATACTGATGCCATGCGACTCGCATTTTCGAATAATGTGTATGATATCTACCATACAATTGCAGAATTTTTCAAGATTTATGCCACTTGCAATATACTCACAGACCGGCATACAGTTATAAAGTTCAAACTGGATTTTCGTACCCAAAATCCCTGTATTTATCACAGGCGGAAACAATTCCGGAATCTCCCCTGATTCGATCAGAGAATTTTCCAGATATGCGATCTGCTCTTTTGATGTCAGCTTGTGTTTTACGCTGATCTTCTGTGCTTTCTTCTTTACTTTCACTGGTATCATAACTCACTCCTGAATATCTGCTCTCCCTATCGCAGAATCTCTGCTGTCAGGAAAAAGCAGTCGTTTTCTGTCAGATTCTCCACCGATGGATTCTCTACTTCCGGAACGTATTCTGTGATGTCCATATCCTCAAGATTATTTTTATCCTCCTCACGAAAGCGATTGCAGATATATAAATATTTCTCCGGATCTGTGATTTCTGATTTTTTTGCCAGACGAAGTTTAAATGCTGCCTCCTCGTTCTGATTTCCAAAAACCAGCACCTTATCTGCAAGATCTGCCAGTATTTTTGCATTCTGATCCAGCCTGTATGGAATCTCCGCCATAATGATTTCGTATTCTTCCTGTTCCAGAAGTTTCTGAATGTATTCGGTAAATGTCTTTAAAAAATCCTGATTTTGAATCTTGTGATGCTCAAGCGGTCTGATATAGAAAAATCCCTCTTCTCCCACAGCAGACTGCAGATCATCCAGATCTGCTTTCTGACTGCACACGGCATCCGCAAAATCTGCAGATGCAGCCTCTCTGTTCTTCAAAAAAAATGCAAAATCCTGATTCGGCTCCAGATTCAGATAAAGAACCCGTTTTCCCTGCACTGCAAAATGTCTGCAAAGAGCCAGCGTACCAAGCGTCTTACCGCAGCCTCCGACCGGACTGTACGAAAGATACAGTCTGGACCCGATATTTTCTTCCGGTATATCATCCATCTCAAAATCAAACGACCAGGATTCATCTTGTATATCGTCCTCTGACATACCACGTACGGTCAGTTTTGTAACCATTTCCTGATAAAGTTCCTCTGCAGTCAGACCTTTTCTCAGATACATGATATCCGGATTCTTTTCTGTTCTGTCCCCGATCACAAACGTCTCGCCTGTGACCGGCCAAATACTTTCTGCACAGCTTTCATCTGCGATCAGCCAGTCTATGTCCTGCTTATTTTCAAGGAATGCCGGATCTGATATCAGTTCCAGTTCTTCCGGCTCTGCCCCGTGTTTTAAAAATACACAGGCAAGACCAAGCAGCATTTCTTCCTCTTTTATCCCTAAAACAATTCGTCTGTTTTTCCTCATTTTTCACCTGCATCATCTATATAAAATAGCAAATCTCTCTTTTGCCAGCCGGATGTTGTCTTTTGGCGTAATCCTTACACGCTCATACGGTGTCAACTCCCGGTCATTTACAAAAGTATGATTAGAACTTCCAAGATCCTCCAGATAAACCTCGCTTCCCTCCAGCTGGATTGCACAGTGTGCTCTGCTGATCGTCGGTGTGTAACTGATCACTCCGTCCACCTGCGATGCCATCTTTCCGATCACAAAGTAAGATTTATTTATCAGAAAATCAACTCTTCCTGTACCGTCAAAGGAAACAAAATGAAGCTCGTTTCCTGTTTTTTCTCTCTGAAGTCCCTGACTGTTTCCCGTACTGCCATTCTGTCCGCCAAGTTTTACCGGCGCCACGCTTGCGAATCCGCCGCTTCCCGGTGCCCCACTGATCGAATTCCAGATGTTCTGACGCAGTACCTGTGTATCCTGTTTTCGACTTCTGGCATTCTGCAGAATCTGTACCTGATCCTGCTGCATCGTATTTGGACTTGAATTTGTACTCGTATTTGAATTTATATTCGTATTTGGATTTTCCGTCACCGATTTCTGCGGCTGCACTTCCTGAATCTTCGGCGGCTCACTGACAGGCTTTTCCTCTTTCTCCTTTTTCTTCCGGAAGAAAATACCACTCTGCTTCTTTTCCTTTTTCTTTTCGACTGTTGCAGCTGTCTGATCAGAGAGCAGCTTCTGATGAAAACGTTCTGTGTGCTGAGAGATTTCCTGTTCCTGGATTTGCTCTGGTTTTATCTCAGATTTTATTTCTTCTCTTACTTCTGGTCTTAACTCCGGCTTTCTGTCTGATTCCGAATCTGCTTTTCTATTCGTTTCCTGTTGTAAGATATTTTTCTGTGACTTCTGACTTTCCGTTTTCTCCGTTATACTCCACAGTTCTTCAAATGCTTCACGAATCTGCGGATTTTCATATGGCTGAATCCTTCTCTGTCTTGCTCTTTTCTGGTATGTAAAACCATAAATTCGTTTCTGTGCTATGATCTGAAGGTTTCGCCCCAAATTCTCCGGTGCTGCGATCTTTCCCCTCAGCAGAATCTGCATCGACTGTGCAAAATCCGTCCCGGAAATGGTATTTTTCCCAAGCAGATCTTGAAATAAAGTTTTCAGTCTGCTCTCCCAGCCAATATGACTCTGCATCGGTTCCGGTATCGGAAGCTGTATCAGATAAATTTGATCGGTATATGGATCCATATAGATGTATTTCGGATCAAGTACGATCTTTTCCAGATTTCGGACATCCTGTGCCCTGACTTCCTGCAGGACTTCCAGGACAGAAAGCAGTACCTGGACAAATCTTTTCTGGTTCAGATCTCCGATGCATTCTGATAATTCCACCAGTCCCTGATGCTCCCATAAGAACAGTTCTATTCCATCTTTTTCCACAGAATGTACCGACAGTATCCCTGCTGTTTTCTGCATATTATGAATCTCGATATGTTCGGATACCACAAGCGTATCCTGATCCGGTTCATATAAAAGATATCCTTCCTGTTCTTTCCACATATGTCTCTTTCCTCTCTTTTTTCTGTACTCTCAACATACAACTGCACATTCCATGCAGTTATGCGTTGACAAAACAGAACGGGCTGCTGCTCTGTAGCAGCAGCCCTCTTTTGTTGTCTTCTGTCTGTTGAATCTTATCGCAAGATTTATTTTCTCTGTTCTTTTCTGTTTGTTGTCATCTTCAGGCTTCCGTTGCGGTTGACACGCATTACAATGATAACGCCTCCAACCACGATCAGAAGAATCAGTATGATCGTTCCAAAGAACAGTGGTTTGTTGTTGTAGAACTGTACCCATCCACTTGCAGATACCAGGACGTTCATCGTTACGATCGTCGGCTCATTGTCAGCCTTGTCGTAAGCTTTTACACTTACTTCCTGGAATTTCGCAGCAGATCCGACTTTCAGTTTCAAAGCTCCATTCTGTTCAATAACAGCTTTCTCGTCAAAGCTTTCTTTCAGCTCACCGTCTACATAATATTCCACTTTATCCAGTGCCATATTATCGTCTACGTTTGCTGTGAATTCCTGTTCATCGGTCTTGTAGTGTCCGCCCTCCTGCAGGTTTGCTACGGAGATTACCGGCGAAGTTTTATCCACGATAAATTCTACCTGTTTTGCTTTTGATGTATTGGTTGTCTTGTTCTTTGCTTTATCCTCAGAATAAATGGAAATAGTGTAATCACCCTCATCTTCAAAGTTTGCCGCATGAATGGTGTATACATATTCTTTCCAGCTTACATCGCCGCCGGATTTCTGTACATCGTAGTCCTGTCCTTCTTTCAGAGTGAGCACGGTTCCATTCTTAGACAGAGTCAGCTCACTGAGTGTCAGGGAGTCTACGTTGATCTCAGATACCACGATATCCTTCGGATTGTTTGTATAGCCTTTCTTCAGAAGTTCCTCTGTATAATCGTTGTACTGGTAAGTAGAACCGTCACGGTTTACAGAGAATACGATTTCTGTACTGTAAGCATTGCCGGCCTTATCGGTTGTCTCTGCTTTCAGTGTGTAAATGTCATCCATATTTTTGCCGAAGTTTGCAAATGTGATAACCTGACCTTTTCCGGTATCTGCCGTCGTGTACATATTTGCTGTATTTACAACACCTTTGTGTACACCTGTCAGCTGAATGTTTACATTGCTTCGGTCAAAGTTCGTATCGTTCAGTGTTACAACCGGTGCTACCGTTCCCTTGTTTGCAGAATGATCTTCGATGTTGCTGATCTCGATCGTCGGCTTTGTCAGGTCAACGGTAAAGCTGTCTGTTGCATATGGATCAGATACATTGCTTGCCATATCGGTGATGCTGATCGTAAAGGTGTAATCGCCGTCAGTCGGATAACTGATCGTAGCGGTATGTGTATCACCGGAACTTGACCAGCCGCTTGCCTGAGGAACTGCAACCGAACCGCCGTCCAGATTTGCTGTTGTTGTAACTGTCACACCAGAAGCATTAAAGTTATGCTCTGTGATCGTAATCGTTGCGGTACGGCCTTCCTGATAGTAGTTGCCATTCTTTGCATTGTTGTTATCATAAGAAACTGCAACGGTCGGTTTTGTCTTATCGATCGTGATCTCATCCAGCTTCTCAGTGTTGGATTTATTTCCTGCCTTGTCGTAGCAGAAATAGCTTACCGTGTAGTCTGCATCACCGGTGAATGTGATCGTACCGGTATGTTTCTCACCATTGCCGGACCATCCGCTGAAGCTCCATCCCTGATTTGTGCTGGAAGTAACTTCCGGTTTGTAAGAATCATCAAAGTTTCTCTCATCTACGGTGATCGTCAGTGTCTTGTCCTTGTTGTAGTACTTGCCGCCAACTGCATCTGACTTGTCAAAGCTGAAGGAAACCTTCGGTGCCTGATTGTCGATCTTGATCTCCTCAGTCTGTTTACTTGCCCCGTTTGTAGAGTAGTCAACTGCCTCTACCGTTACCTGTACATTGTTGCTGTAGAAACGAGACGGATCAATATTTACATGTCCGGTATAAGACTGTCTGTGATCCTTTGCAGTGAACGTTACGGTGTTGCTCTCCTTGTATCCGTTTGCTCCACCGGAAATGGTGTAGGTCACGGATTTCAGACCTGCATAAGAATCATTCTCAATCGGATCTGTAACCAGAATGTCAAATCCAGGATTATCGGATGCACTGTAAACGCCCTTGCCCCATCCCGGTGCAGATGGTGTGATCGTTACTTCCGGTTTCGGACTGTTGCCGTCAACAACAACACGGTCTGTACCGAAGTAGTCTGTATTGCCTGCCTTATCTATAACCTTTTCGTAAACAATATAATTTCTGTTTTTGTTAAGCTTCAGTACATTTCCTTTTTTGTAATCTTTCCATTTGGTTTCTGCTTCCAGCTCACTTCTCTTTTTCAGCGTATCTGTCACAATATACTGTGTGGACTTAAGACCTGCTGTAGCATCCGCACTGGTCATGCTGACCTTGACAGAATTCTTACCGAAAAGTCCAAAGCTCAATTTTGATACCAGCTTATTCCAGGAAATCTCACCTTTGGTACCACCACTCACCAGGTTAGCAACAGTCAGTGTACCAGTCGGTCTGACTTTATCCAGAGTGATCTTTGCACCGTTTACGGTAGTTGTATTGCCTGCAAGGTCGGTGACTGTAAATTCAGGGAAAGTATAGTTTGCATCTGCGGTACAGGTAAATGTGTAGCTATGCTGACTCAATGGTCCTGCCCAACTTGATGCTATTTTCAGTACATCACTGATTTTTTTGATATCAGTTCCCTTATTTTTGCTGTTTGGCGTTATTACCTGAACTGAGATCGGATCCTTTACGTTTGTTGTTTCAATAGCATCATAAGTACAAGCTACTACTTTTTTACCATTTTCAGTATGTTTTACAAAATGAGCTTCATCTACATTGATATTAACTACAAAGTTACTGTAATCTTCTCCGACATATACCCTCTGCTTTGGATTTGAGAATGTTGTACCAGGATTATTGTTTTTCTTCTCTGTCAACGTATAGGTGATATCAGCATCCGGAGCTTTTTTATCCAACCAGAATTCTGTTTTGGTGGACGGAAAATCATTATTTCCAGCATAGTCTGTTGCTGACACGCTCCAGATATAATGATGTTCCTCATTATCTTTTGCTGCAATTGTCAGAGTAATTGTTCTGGTAGCATCTGTTGTATTATCATCCTTGATTGGTGCTGACTTATCCAACGTTACACCCTCTGTGTTCTTCCAATCTTTCAGAGTGGCTTTTGTCTCCTTTCCATCTACTATCAGACTAAGATCAATCTTTTCGTCATCAATTAACTGCTCTCTGATTGTTGTTGTAAGTTCAACGTCCTTATTACTGTAATAAACACCCTCGTCTTCATTTACAGCCTTAGTGCTTCCAACATATGCAATTTCACTGTTGATTTCCGGTTTTTTCTGATCCAGCCAGAAGTTCAGATTTCCACCTGTTGCAGTATTCGCAGCATAATCTTTCACGGTTACACTATATTTATAATGTATTTCTTTATTATCAACAGCTGGAATAACTACTGTAATGCTGCTTTCATGATCAGCATTTGCTGGACCCCTTAGTATCCTTACATTACTAAAATTGCCTTTTGGGGTATCAGGATCATTCCACTTAGCCAAAGATAAAGTTTTTTCCTCATCATCTCTGGTCAATGTAAGATCAATATGCTCATCATCTGTATGACGTTCTTTGATAGTGGTTGTGATCGTTACATCAGTATTGCTGTAATAAATGTCATTTTCTGCATTTACAGCCCCATCACTTCCAACATATGCAATTTTGCTATCAAAGACTTCAGGATCTGTCTGATCAACTGTGAACTGATCATCAATTGTGTATTCTGTGTTCTTATTCTTTGGCTCTGATGAATTACCTGCTTTATCCACAACAGAAACTTTTAAGGTATAATCTGCATCTGCTGAATAGGTATAGGTAATTTTGTGTTCATCACCTGAATCTTCCCATTCCCCCTCGCTTGGCTGAATAGAAGATGGACCACCATCTAAACTTCCTTCCGTTTTTATTGTCACATTTTCTTTTGCAAAATTATGTTCTGTTACAGTAATGGTTGCCATGCAAACAGCCGGATAATATAATCTTGATTCTTCTTTGCCTAAAGCATCCACATCAGAGTGAGAAGTTTTTCCATCACCGCACATATACTCAACCTTGATTGTTGGAGCTGTCTTATCAATTGTGAATTCTGGAAGTGTTAAAGGTTTTTCCTGATTAATTTCTTCCCCTGTCTCTGTAACACTGACGTTTCCAGCCAAATCATAACAAAAATAACTTACTGTATAATCACCATCGCTTATAAATTTAACTTCGGCAACATGCTTTTCTGAATCATTTGGATCAGGTGTTGTCCACCCACTAAATGTATAATCCGCATCTTCACCTTCCTTTGCCTCGTTTCCATCCTTTGTTACTGTTGGAACATATTTTGAATCAAAGTTTCTCTCGTCTACGGTGATTGTCAGAATTTTTTCATGATTATAATATTTCTTTTTATCATTTTCATCATGCTTTAATGCTTCATCTGCCTCGTCTAAAGCACCAAAATCAAACGAAACTACAGGTGCCTGATTGTCTACAGCAATTTTTTGTTCAGTCGCCGATTCATTTCCTGAATAATCACTAGCCGTTACTTTTATCCATACATCATTACTATAAAATTTTTTAGGATCAATATCTACATGTCCATTTTCATAGGTCCGTACATGCTCATCTGCCGTATAACTTGCCAGCACCCCTTTTTCTATAGGTTCACTCTTCTCGCCAATCCGAATACTATAACTTACTTCTTTCAGACCTGCATAAGCTCCTTTTTCGTCGTTTGAATCAGTAACCTCAACTTTAAATCCTGGCTGATCGTCCGCACTATAGACGGCATTACCCTCTTTTGGTGTCTTTGATGTGATCGTAATCTCAGGTCCTGGATTTTGATTATCCACAATCACATGATCGCTGCAATAATATTCTGTATTACCTGCTTTATCTACTACTTTTTCATAGACAATGGAATCACTGTTAGCCTCCAGTGAAAAGTCTGGCTCATAATCTTTCCAACCGTCTTCTGGTTTTTTCAGGTCATCCAATGTCATATCATCAGGGGTTAACAAATATTTTGTTGCACTTTCATCTATACCTGATGTGACATCACTGTTCTTTAAAGTAACTTTTACTTCATCTCTGCCAAAAAATCCAAATGTAATTGTTTTTATTACATTATCAATCCAACTATATTGTTTATTTTTATCACCGCCAGATACCAAATTATCAACCGTAATTGTAGCTTTCGGTTTTTCTGTATCTAATGTAACTCTGGCAGCATTTACTGACTTCTTATTGCCTGCAAGGTCTGTTACAGTAAATTCAGAAAATGTATAATTTGCATCTGCACTATACGTAAAGTTGTATTCTCCTTCAGTTGTCCCCCAAATATCGCCATTAATATTAGTAACTGGTGTTTCTTCATTCTTACTGGATATTTGTGCACTTGCAGTCACATTATTACCGGCAAAATCTTTTGCTTCAACTCCATAATTACAACTTTTAATATAACTTTCTGATACTTTAATACCAACTACAAAGTACTCATAGTTTTCTCCCAAATAGTAAATACCATCTTGCGGTGAAAATTCACTTAACTCTGTATTTTTATCTTTTTTTGCACGATAACTAATCTCTACCTTTGGCTCCTCTTTATCCAGGCAGAACTTAATTTCATTAGAGTCATTAGATTCGTTACCTGAATAATCTTTAGCAGATACACTGTAAGAATACTGATGCTCCTCTCCATCTGTCGGATAAACAGTAAAGCTGATTGTAGTGGTTGCACCATTTTTTTCTGTCAGATCTTTTTCATCAACATCAATCTTAAATTCATTTGGATTGTTAGCTGCATAGTCTTTCCAGTCCTTCAATGTCTTCGGACCATATGATTCATCATCTTTGGTCAGACTTAAGTTAATCAACGCTTCATCTGTAAAACGCTCTGTTACTGTAGTGGTAATTTTTACACCTTTATTGCTGTAATAAATATGATCCTTCTGATGCTCTTCCGCTATTGTACTTCCATCACTGTAAGCGATTTTATTTTGAACCGAAGGAGCCAACGTATCAAGCACAAATACTGCTGACTGCTGCTCGCCAATAAAATTTTCTGCCAGATCCTGTGCTTCAACTGTAATACTGTATTTAGCACATTCGCTATCTGGATCTAACGATTTTGAAATCTCTTTCTCTATCTCACGGTTATCTTCTAATGTAGCCAGAGTATATCCTTTTTCGCCTTCATTAAGCGGAGCGATTTCAAACACTGTTTCTGTTTCTGTTTCTCTTTTCGACAAATCTTCGTTTACAATTGTTGCTTTAACTGTTTTCACAGCAGAATCTACATCTTTTGCATTAATCTTAAAATTTGCCTTTGCTCCATAATAATAGGTTTCATCATTATCTCTCTTTGTATATTCTCCAGTACACTGCAACTTCAGTTCATCCTGATTCGGATTATCTATAATCAAGCCATTGGAACCGTAAAGTTTACTGTTGCCAACATTATCTTCTACAAGGACAAAAACGATAAAACTGCCGCTTTCTTCGTCGTTTTTTTCGTCTCTTCCAAGTAAAATTTTCTCGTTATTTTTTCCTTTTACTTCTTTAAAGCCATTATAATCCGTAAAATCTTCTTCGGTGTAGCTATCTCTGTCTTGGCTTACCTTTTCTTTCTTATAAGACCACCTTTTAATGCCAGAGCCATTGCTATCCTGAACTTCCATCACCGCTTCATACGTTTCTTTTGCAAAATGTCCAAACGTAATTTTCTTTCCAAATTCATACATTGTATTTGTTGGATTAATATTGACAGCTACGGTCGGTACTACTGTATCTTCTACAAGTTCCAATTCAAATTCTTCAGATGATCCACCCTTGTCAGTTAACAGTTTTACCTTAATTTTTCCTTCTGTTTGTGGCGTATAATCCGTATGGGAATTTCCCGTCCAGGTATTATTGCCTTCTGTTATACTAATTTGAGAATATTTGTTTCCATATTGATCTGCAATTTTCCATCGGATTGCAGGCTCTTTATCCGGATTATAATAAATCTTTGCTCCTGCATTTTCCTGGTAGGCATATTTACTTTCACTGTTATCTACTGATACGGCATTATTGCTTATATTTTCTCTGGAAGCTGTAATGTACCATCCAAGTCCAGTTGCTGTTTCTCTATCAAACTCATAATTTTCTGTAGGATTTGCATTTAAAGTATTTACTGTAAAATAATTCGCTATTGTTGTTCCTGGTGTTTCATCGTCCACATCCGAAGCTTCCTGCACTTCTGGTGCATTGTAGCCTTTAAGCGATTCAGGACTTTCACCATTCACAAATCCTTCAACCTGAACAGACAGACCTTCTTTCTTATTTTCAGCATCAAATGCCCGAAGAATAAAACCATCTTCAGTACTTTCAACGCTCTTGTCCTTCACTACTTTCATTGTTAATTTTTTCTTTTTTATAGTAACTGTTGTAGTGATTGTGTCCAGACCTGTCAGTTTATAATTCTCTGCAATGTTTTCTGGCAAATCGCCTGCCAATTTTATGTTGCTTACTTTTTTATTCTCTCCTGCATTGGCGTTGTCCGCCGTGCCATTAAACTGGAGTTCTAAATTTGCATATTCTTTCTTGTCATATGATGCCAGACTGTCTGCCGTAATTTTTGTTGTTATTCCTTCAATTATATCGCTTCCATTATAGTCTCGCTCTGGTGCTGTTACATTCGTAATAGCAATCTCTTTTTGCTTTACTACAACTTTAATTGTTCTTCTGACTATGTTGTAATCATCATTCTGTCTTCCGACTTTAATAGCATAAGTACCAGCTTGTTTCGGAGTAAAATGAATCTTATTATTTTCATCAATAGTAACTACATTATTATCTGCTGTTTCAAACGTATAATCTCCGATGTCCCATAATCCAGGTGTCGTTCCCCCTGTAACTTCACCAAGTACAACCTCCTGATCACCGTAAGTCAACTCCTGAGTATACGTATAGACTGTGTCCTCATTTTTATCTTTTTCTTCTGTTAAATTATCTCCTGTAACTTCAAACAAATCCTGTTTGGCTTTTTGTGTATCGTAAGTTACTTCGTCTGATGTTTGAGAAACGTATTCTTTATCTCCGCCAAATTTAGCTGTAAAAGAATATGTTCCTGCATGATCAAATTTCCACTCCTTGATTTCTGCCTGACCATTATCAATTGTAACCTTTTGAGTTGAAAAACCATATTTCTCATTTTTTCGTACAATTTCAACAGATTTACCATTTAACTTAGAATCTGCTTTTATTTTTACTGAAACAGATTTTTCCCATCCTTCTTTTCCCTGCACATCATTTGCTGTCACTTCAAGTGATAAACTGGTTTCCGGAGTCTTTTTCTTCAAACTTATTGTTTTTGTATATGTTGCACCATTTTCTACTTTTGCCGTCAGAGTTACTTCCTTAGGTGTATCACCATCAAACCCTTTGGCTGTTATATTAACTTCTCTTCCTTTAGTAGCCTGATTCCAATCTACCGCACCTGATGGAGAAATCTCCCATGTCACCGCATTTGCCCACTTATTATCAGACAGTACTGCCTCATATTTCTTAGTGTTTCCTACTTCAATACTTTCTTCACCTGTAACTTCCGTAACTGAAGCTTTCGGTATTGCTTTTGTTATTTCTATTATTTTACCGTTGATATTAATGCCATCAAACTTATAATTAGCATCTTCAGCCTGAATATCATTTGCATTTAATGCTATCGGCAGCTCAACTTTATAAGCACCAGATACTTTTTTTACTTCATGGTTTGTACCAGTCACTGTTAATGTTATAGTATTTTCAAATGTCACACCAGCGACTGTGGGAGCTGACAATTCAATTGTATATTCCTGCGTAGTCGGCTGTGCCGGAGTCTCTCTTGTGCTTCCTCCGTTATCACTGTTTCCACCATTACTGTTGTTTCCATTGCTACTGCTGTTTCCGCTGCCAGTTGTGTCGCCATCATCTTTTTCTGTATCATCTGATATCTTGTTATCATTCTGGACGACTTTGGTTTCTGTCTCGGCTCTTGTTTCAAGTGCTTCATGCAGGTCTGCGGCAGATCTGCTTCTTCCGGTTTCGCTCTCGGTACTTGCTTCGGTAGCGTATACAGTCATACTGTCACCAAAGGCTGCTGCGATCGGCGAGAATGCCAGAACAACGGCGAGAAACAATGCCAGTGCTTTGTTAATTCCCTGTTTCATCTGTTTTTTCTCCTTTCTTTTCCTTTTGATTCCGGCGGGATGTTGTGCTTTTTGATGTTTTCCTGCCGGAGGTTCTTTCCTTTCCCATATGTAAAAATTTATAAACTCTGCCATTGAGAACAAAGTGACCATATAAGGTAACTAATGCGATCCACATACTGACCAGCATGACCGGTGACGGGATCAGCATGACAAAGGTTCCCAAAATGGAAATCACAAAGGTCGGTACGAACAGAATATCTGCGATCATTCCTTCCCTTGTGCTTCCCGGTGCAAGTGCACCGATTCGATTTCTTTTTGCAAGTGTCTGATACTCCTGCACATCTTTGATATTTTTATAACTAAGGTAATAGCATACAATTCCAAGAATCAATCCTGCCCAGAAGATCACTCCGGATGCGATAGACAATGCCGAATTTGTTTCACTGTCGGCAAACGGAAGCATCAGAATGATCAGCGAGGACAGCAGGAAGAAAAGAATCGATGCCTTGTTTAATTTTGCTGCAACTTCTTTTTTTCTCATTCGATCACCTTATCCGTATGGATCAGTACAATGCTTCGTTCTATCTCGAATACGCCTTTGTTCTGTTTCAGCATGGAAGCATCCAGAACCATCGTCCCCTGTTCTTTTATTTTGATTTTTTCGGTTGGTTTTTCTTCGGTCAGGACTTCGGTTGCATTGCCGTCTGCCTCTTCTGAAGCTTCCGGCTGCAAAAGCTCCGCTGCATTCTGATCCAATATTTCGGTCTCTGTGCCTCCCAGTACTTCAGTCGGTTTTTCATCGAGTACTTCTGTTGCACTTCCGCCCAGAAGTTCTGTTGGTTTCTCGCCCAGCACTTCCGTTGCCTGTTCATCCAGCACTTCCGTTGCCCCGGAATCCAGAAGCTCGGTTCCTTCTTCCGTCTGGCTCTGAAAGGCCGCCTCCTGCGGTTTTGCCTCTGCAAATGGCTGCTGTCCGGATGCCAGCTGCACCGGCGTAGATTCAAATTCCTGATGCAACTCTTCCGTATAATACCGCTTGCTTGGATCGTTCTTTTTTGCTTTGAAGTTCCTGCTGCTGTGTGTAACCAGGCCGCCGGACTCGGATGAGTTTGCAGCCATCTGTTCCATCTCTTTTTTTGCACTTTTGCCACGGTATTCGTTAAATACTTCCGGTATCTTCAGATATATGAACAGAACTACCGCCAGTATCAGGAAAAAAATGCCCGCTGCCATGAATCCGATGTGGAGTGTCGACAACAGCTGTATCTGTTTTTCAATATTTTGTGCCTGTCCCATCACTGCTCACCTCCACTCTTCAATACCTTAGAGTTTTCAGCATACAGGGAATCGACCTGTTGTTCTGCTTTCTCGATGGTTGTCAGTGTGTTTTCCTGAATTCGTTTTGCGGTCTGATTGGAACCTGTATTTGCATCCGCCACTCGTTGTTTGATCGCTGCCAGTTCCTTCTGGAAAGTTGCTTTGTCCACGCCTCCGTCTGAAGCAAACTGTGCTGCATAGCTGTACATCTGATAAGCAATATCATCCAAAAGTCTGAGCTGCGTCAGTCTTGTGTTACTCTCGTTACTGATCTCGGACGGCTGCTGGTCAACCAGACCCGCCAGCTCATTCCAGAAATCTTTGTAAGAATATTTAATCTCTCCGGTTACGCTGTCTTCCTGTCCGACTTTCCCATAATAATTGCAGATACTGAGAAAGGTTTCCACAAGATTTGCATTGATGTCGTACTCCTGGATCTTGGCCTGGGAAAGTTTTGTTCCCGCTTCAAGACCTAATTTGCCAAGTTCTGTATCATCCAGTACAGACTGTGCGACAATGGAAAGCCAGGTGCTTGCAAGTGCTTTGTCACCGGACGGTTTTCCGCCCCCGCCTGCGAAATAGTAGGCAGTTCCGAGCTGATATGCAAGATTGACATAACCATCGTTATTCTGCTCCAGAATTTCTTCATACGTTTTTCTTCCGGACATTTTCTGCAATTCTGCCTTAAAATCCTGGCTGTCCTGACCGGAAAATTTGCCATCGTCATCCCGGAGAGCTTCCAGATACAACAGATACCCCTGTTCGTTGGAAGGATCGATATCGATTGCTTTCTTTGCATAATCCGTCTTGGTTGTGCCGTCACTCTTTTTCGCCTGATCGATATAGTAACTGTATCCGCTCTTTTCTGTTTTCTGTTCTGCAAAAAAACATCCAAGTGATACTGCACCGCAGAGAACAGCCGCCACTGCACTGACGGTAAACCCGACCAGTTTTCGTTTTAACTTTTTACGGTAAGGAACACTGAGTTCTTCGATGTGTTCCAGATCATATAACATTTCCAGGCAGGATTCGTAACGGTCTTCCGGCTCGTACTGCGTACATTTGTCAATGATCATTTCCAGACCCAGAAGTTTGTTGAGGTCTTCTCTTGGATTTTCATCGAGAAGACTCGGTCTGCACTGCGTGATCTTCGGGAAACTGAATGGTGTAGCGGAAGGATTTCGTCCGGTGATCAGATGATGGAGTGTCGCTCCCAGACAGTAAATATCGCTTCGCGGTGTAGACTGTCCGTTTCCTCCATACTGCTCCGGAGACGCATAGCCCGGTGTACCAAGGCAGGTCGTGTCCTCCTGATTTCCCTGTTTAAAGGTTCGTGCTGTTCCGAAGTCGATCAGTGAAATCTCGCCGTCCGGTTTCAACATGACATTGCCAGGTTTCATATCACGGTAAATAATAGGATTCGGTCTTGTGTGCAGATAATAAAAAACTTCACACAGCTGCTTGCCCCATGAGATCACATCATCCAGTGCGATCGGCAGTCCATCTTTTTCCATGCTTGTCTTTAAAATCTTATCCAACGATTTACCCTGAATATAATCCATGACAATCAGAAAAGAATCGCCGTCATCAATAACGTCAATGATACTCGGAAGGTATTTGTGATTCAGACTTTTTAAAATATTTGTCTCTGCGATCAGACCTTGTTTGACGGTGGTAAAATCCTGCACTCCGTCTTTGCGAACCTCTTTGATTGCCCAGGTCTTATTCGCTTTTTCATTCAATGCCAGATAAACGACACTCATGCCGCCCTGGCCTATTTTGTTCAGTACTTTATATTTCCCATCTACATAGGAACCAATCTGCAGCATTTTTATCCCTCCCGACATGTCCGGATAACAGCCACTGATATGTTATCCACTTCTTTTCTGGTTTTATTCAGTTCAATAAGTGAAATTGCATTTTGAAGCATCGTATCTTCATTATCTAAAATTTCCGGTTTTAATTTTTCATATATTTCATCCGGGGAAATCAGATGTCGGAATCCATCTGAACATAACAGAAATGTTGTGTCCGGATTTGCCTGTCCTATAAAATAATCCGGATTGATCTGCTCGGAAGCACTAATACATTGAAGAAGTACATTTCTCTGTGGATGTACCTGTGCCTCTTCCCAGGTCATGCGTCCGGCATCCATCTCAAACTGTACATAAGTCTGATCTTTTGTCAGCTGATAGATCGCATCTGTGATCATGTAGGCTCTGGAATCACCAATGTTCATAATATAATAATTCTCACCTACGATTAAAAATGCGACAACAGTCGTACCCATACGTGTACCTGTGCTGGATGCATAATCTGCCAGTTTTTTATTCTGATCCAAAACAAGATTATCCCACTGCAGCCGAAGCTCCTCAACCGGGAACACCGGCATTTCCAGCATAGCCGGAAGGTCTTTCCGGAACCATTTGTCAAATTCCCGGATCACGGTAGCACTTGCCAGTTCTCCGTTTGCCAGACCTCCCATGCCATCACATACAACGCACAGACAAACCCTGCCATGGTTTGTCTGTGCTACCTTCATGAGTACCGAGTCCTGATTTGTCTTTTTTACGATACCTATATCGCTATAGGCTGCAATTTTATAAATCATACAAGTACCTCACTCATCCCTCACACTACATTAACATCTGAAAATGAATTCCTCATCTGCCAGACGGATTGTCTCGTTTCCTGCCAATGCTTTTTCTGTATTTGCTGCAAGGCTGCTGCCATTTACACTGGTTCCGTTTGTCGCATTGTTATCTACGATATAGAAAGAACCATTTCTGTAGATAATGGTCGCATGCAGACGGCTGATGCTTGTGTTATCAGAAATACAGTAATCCACTTTACGTCTCTCTTTACCAATCTTGAATTCTGCTTTATTAACCATAATTCTTTCGTTTGTTTTCTTTCTGATCAGTGTAGCATTCGGCATGTTTGCATTGCTCAGTACCGTTGTTGCACTGCTTCCTTCATTCAGGACGCCTGTCGGAGTAGAACCGTCATCTCCGCCGTAAGAAGAAGTATCTCTCGGTGTAAATCCTGCGTTCTGCTGGAAACCGCCTGCTCCGCCGGCGATCTTACGTGCCTGGCTTTCTTTTCTTGCCGCTTCTTCTTTTTTCTTGTTGTTATTCATCACTACAACAATGATAATAATAAGTGCAACTACAACCACTGCCACTACAAGGATAATAACTCCCATCGGAAGACTGGATCCTGTCTGCTCCTCCAGCCCCATTTTTGCATCTGCAAGAACATCAATCGCTTTTTGCAGTTCTTCTTCCGTTGCCATATTGCCAAGTTTCTGTGTATCCTCTGCTGCTGTGATCGCATCGGTCAGAGCCTGTGCAGAATCTTTTGTATAGGAAGCGGTGTCTAATGCTTTTGCTTCGCTGATACTTGTTTCCAGTTTGCTCAACAGTTCATCGACTGCGGAAGCAGATTCTGTAACAGCTGTTGTTTCTGTTTCACTGTCACTTGCTGCATCTGTATTGTCACCATCTGCTGCTGCGACAGAATCTCCTGATTTCATGTAATCAATGCCCATCGCATCCAGAAGATCGGTTACTTCTTTGATCTGGATAGAATAGTAATAAGATGTGTCACCGGTTGTACTTCCCCATTCATTGACACCGATAACCTCGCCTTCTTCGTTCAGCAGAGGACCGCCGGAATTGCCTTCTGAAATAGCTGCGGAATGATTGATGTAAGTAATCGGGCTTCCGGTAGGAACAGAACTTGCTGCTACTTTAGAAACACTTCCGTCTGTTACGGTAACATCATCACTTGTATAGATTTTGTCATCCTGATATGCCTGTACCAGTCCCGGGAATCCCAGAGCGTATACTTTTTCTGTACTCTGCGGTTCTGTTGTTGCATTTAATACGATCGGTGCACGGTTGTAGATCGGCTGTTCCAGTTTCAGGATTGCCAAGTCTGCATCCGAGCTGCTCTGTACGATGGATGCATCAATATAAGAATCTCGTTTCAGGACTACTCGCACTTTTGTCTTAATCTTGGTATACTCTGTCTGCTGGCTGATGGTCTGCATACCCTTTGCAATATCATCGTTCAGCCACTCGGTGCTTGTAGCATGTGCAACGTGGTCATTCGTAATAACATACTGTGCGTTTGCTTCTGTTCCAACTAAAAATCCGGTACCTGCAACCAGATTTGTCCAGTTGCCGTATGGATCTTTTACACAAACCATAACCTGCACAACTGCATTTTTGGCATTCTGAATCTGCTCATTGACATTTGCTGCGTTTGTCTTTTCTGCCGGGATGACTGCCATGCCAAGCACAAGCATCACTACCATGCAAAACGAAAAGACTTTGTTCATTGCCTGCTTTACTCTTTTCATCTTTTTTCCTCCTGTACTATCATTTAGATGATTGATTTTCGCAGAGTACCTTACTCCACGAAAGCAGAAGCGAATGGGCAGGACAGTCGCTGCATATTCTGACGTTTCAGTTCCATTGTCGGGTGAACATAGCGGTTCATGGTGATATTGACATTGGAATGACCAAGTATTTCACTTAAACTTTTAATATCAAACCCGGCTTCTACGCATCTTGTTGCAAAAGTATGGCGTAAAGTATGAAAGTTTGTTGTTTCTACGTGTGCTTCCGTCAGTATATATTTAAAATGATTTTGCATTGTCCGAGGTTCGACGTAAGAATCTGAGCCAGTCAGCAGATAACCTTCTTTTTTCGGAAAAGAAGTATTCAAAATGGTGACAATATCATCCGGAAGAGGAATGGTTCGGATAGAACAGCTGCTTTTGGGAGTTGATAAGATGAGAGACGTTCTTTTGCCGCTGTTGTTTTCATTCTGCAGGCGCTGCAAAGTCTGGTGAACATACAGCGTATTTTCCTGTAATGAAATGTCATTCCAGCGAAGGGCACATATTTCTCCGATACGAAGTCCTGTGTAGAGGCATATAAGAATTCCCATGTTTTTATAGGACATATGTTTGCATAAATATGTACATAATTGTTTTTGCTCATTTACGCTGAACACACGGAATTCACGGGAAGATTTCTTGATTATGATTTCTTTCCCGGTGCATGGAAGTACGATTCCTTTGGTATTCGCATAGCGGAAGATACTGCGTAGAAGTGACAGTACATCCGACACGGTTTTGGTAGAAAGTCCCTGCTTTTTTACCCCGCCGCTGCATAATAATTCTCTGCAGAAGGTGTTCAGACAGTCAACAGTCAGTTCCTCTGTTGTATAATCTTCAAGATATGGGAGAATGTACGAACAGATCATGTTTCGATACTTAATATATGTAGATGCTTTCAATAAGGGTTTGCTGTTTTCCATCCATTCTTCAATGATATTTTTGAAAAGAACAGGTGTGCGGACCGCAGAAAAAGATTCGAGTATTTTTTTGTACAAAACCTTTTGTTGTTCTTCAGTTTGTGGCATATAAATATTTTCTTCTATTGGAAACATAAGCAGAATTCTCCTCTCATGATTTACATAATGTATCTGGTTTTTCTATATTATTGGTAAATGTTTGTTATATGCAATTTTGCTATTTAATATTTACAAGAAATCTTCTCTCATATGTTGACAAGTTATGTGATATTTTGTAAAATTAAGTAAATATTTGGTATATATTTCCATATACTGAATCGTGGAGTAAGGTACTCTACGAAATCGGATATTATCTTTGTGTAAAGTAGATATACTATATAAGGTTGTTCTTTTTATAGTATATAATATATTTTACCAAATACCAAATGCAATTTTGTTCTGTATGAAAAGAAAAAGCTGATATAGTACTTCAAAACAAGAAAGAAACCGGGAAACGTAACGCTTCCCGGTTTCTTATCACATATTTCTTTTTTAATTTCTCATATTAATGATTACGATTTTATTTACAAAATGATATATTATTTTACCATGAGTATTTTTGATTTCATTGCAATATTAAGCTTTGGCTTAACTTGCTTTAGTATCGGATACACATTCGGTAAGAATATTAATAAACCACAAAAATAGCCGCCCCAGTCCAACAAACTAAGCGACTATTTTAGCTAAAGCGGACTAACCGTCTATCGGCAGCCCTTTTATATAGTATATATTAACACGCATCCTCACACATGTCAAATTTTTCGAACATATTTTTTATAACCATTTTTATCCTCTTCCAGCAAGAAAACTCCGACCTCTAAGGTGGTAGATAAATTGCTGCCATTATCATTGCACGAAAACCGTTATATAACCGAACTATAGTTAGTCTTTCTAATTTTTAGCATAATTATATTCTACATTTTTCGTTTTCCTGTCTTAAGCAACATATATAATTCTTCATTATCAAGGATATTCATATGTGCCAGTTTATTACGGGCATCCCGGTATCTTTCAAGCTCTGCGGATTCTCTGGATGAGATCGTAATATCTCCTCTGCCAGCCATATAAAATAGCGTTCCCAATTCAACCTCCTCAGGTAAAGTTACTTTTCCTCCATAGCCATTGTTAATTGGAAGAACTGCTTTGATTTCCGCGTTATAGTGATTCACAAAATATCTTCTGTAATTTTCAGTCAACGGAAAAACATATTTCAACTGTGTCTCCCAGATGGAAACTATTACTTCTTCTTTAGTTCTTTCAAATTCGTATGCCTCTCCGTCACTTCTGTATAACTCTTTAACAATCTCCTGAATCGTTTCATAAGGAGCATTTAAAAAATCAGTACCTCTGGAAACACATTCTGCACAAAGTTCAACATCATCTCTGCAAATCGAAGAAACAATTTCCGCCAGATAAGGACGCAGAAATTCTTTACAGTTTGTTTCTGAAGATGCCAGTGCACAAAATGCATATTTATCATATGCACCAATATTCTGATTAAAAAGAATTGTTTTAATTCCTTTTTTACTTTTTCTTGCCATGGAATCATCATGTACTTCCAAAATAAAAATTCCCGGTGCTTTTTCCTGTACATTTTTATTGTATTCCGATACAAAATCAATCCATTGTGTTATTTTTTCTTTTGTTATATTTGATACCCAGATGTACCTGTCATTCAGAACCGTTTCCTGACATTTTCCAAGAAACTGAGCATAGCTCATTCCATAACGATATTTCGCACATATTTCTTTTTTGCAATATTTTTTCATTAAAAATGCACCCGGCTCTTCGTCCGGACATTCTATTTCTTCAAATTTATTTTTAGAATTCTCCATTTCCAGCTGTTCACCGACAAGATCAATCAATGTATTTCTCCAGGGTACGGAAACCGGAAGGGACAGCAGCATGCTGTTCCCTCCAACGGTCTCTTTTACAATATCTTCCAGAAAGGTACGTGCTTTTATTATATGATTCCACCAAAGCTGATCCATTTCTAATCCTCCATGTATTCCATAAGTTCATCATCAATCTGTTGAACTGTTCCCATCATCTGACAGAAACTGTATCTGGCAAATCGGTAGCGACCATCTCCGGTGTGCTGTAATACATTTAACTCATGCATCTCTTCCATTAAAGCATTTACCTTTTCACTGCCAAGAGTTGAAATCTTTCTGATTGAATATCCTTTTGCCACTTTGAGAATATCTTCCGCATTACATCCATTTTTTGACTTATCATCATGGTAGTCATACGCAACCAGTAAAGCAATAATATAATAATAGTCATCATCTCCATCTTTTAAAGTGATAAAGAACTTCTTTCGGATATCGTGCTGCAAAGACTGTTCTGCCAACACTTTTTTGATATGATCCTTTTTTACAATATATGGCGGTGTTTCACTTTCCGAATACCCCGCATAGTTTCGCTGTACAGCTTCAATCAATTTTGTACAATACAACTGCAGTAATCCTGGAAAATAGTTTGTTGTACCAAAAATAGTAGAAATCAGCACTTCTGTATCATTATCTTTCGGAAACCGAAATCCAAGATAAGACAATGGCTCCTCCAGTAATTCTCTTGCTTCCATTGACTTAAATGGTTTTACGGTCAAGGAACCCATATGTGCAAGCACACTGTTATTTCCCAATGCAACTTCTCGCTTAAAACGTACAATGTTACGCAATCCGGCTACCACAAACTTAAATCTTTCCGATCCAATACTCTGAATATCTTTCAGTGCATCAAACGGCTGATATTCTACTTTTTCACTGCTCTCAATAAATTTATCAGCTTCATCTATCAATAACAGAAAATATGGAACAACATCCTCTGGATCTTTCAGACGTTTTTTAATATCACGTGCCAGTTCACTCCAGTCACCTGTAATATGCTCCTCTTTCAAAAATCCCTCATCAAACAATGCAGCTGAAATCTTTTTAGCAGACGCTTTATAATCAAGGTTTCTAACTTCTACCAAAATTGCACGGTCTCCATTTTCATTATGATCAATATCTTTTTTCGCCATGCGAAGCAATGCAGATTTTCCAAGCTGACGGCCACCATATACAATATTTACTCCTGTAGCTGATTCAATTTTTTCAAGCTCATATTTACGTCCCATAAAGATTTCCGGCGGCATTACATCTGCTGATTTATCAATATATGGCTGATATGATGCAAATGGCATGATAATTGCCATCAACATTCTGTTAATCGCTGTTTCTGAATAATGCTTTGCCAGATATGTAAGTACGACACGGTCTACAACTGCAAAAATTTTTCCGCTGATATCTGTTTTTGTCTTTCTTGCCAGAATTCTTCTGTCTGCCAGCGTCAATGCATAATCAAGCAGTACCAGTGTATTTTTTGCATTTCCCACTTCTTTAAACACATCAATCAGACGAGAGGCATCTGTTTTTCCAAAAATGCAGATCACACGGAATCCTTTTTCTTCCGCTTCTGAACCAAAAGCAGCAATCGGGTGTTTATAATTACTTTTTCTTCCATTTTCCGGACGTTTTAACATAACCAGATAATTTTCAATTTTTTTTGCTATCGGTGCTTCGACCCTTACACTTTTCGTTTGAAATCCCATTGCACTCAGCAAATTGGTCAATGTTGTTTCTCCCACTCCTGCACCTTTCGGCCAGTTTCCAAGTAAACGATTTCCGCCTTTGACATCTTTATTTGCTTTCGGAAGATTGATCAGCGATCTTAATGTAAGTCTTGGATTTGCTGTCTTTTTATAATTGACATCATATTCTTCCAGAAAGTCTGCAAGATAATCTTCTCTCTGTGTGCCAATTTCTGGATCAAGATCATTTGTCAGAACACGGTTCAGTAAATCTTCTGCTGCCGCATAATTTTGCTGCTTAATACGCTCACGAATCTGTTCTGTTGCTTCTCTGACAAGCTCATCTTCTTCCCATTCTGTATTTTCTTTCATATATACTTCCAGACTCTTCTGCAGATCAAGTGCTCTGTCCTGTGCACCTTTTTTGATTTTTTCTCTGAACGCCTGAAGAATCTTTGCAAAAAATCCATAATTTCTTGTCTCAACAGCCCACAAATACCATGCCTCCATAATCTGAAGCATGGTTTCTTTACTGTTTTCAACGGTACTGTCTATCTGACCATAGCTTTGTGCCAGTTCAATATCCTCAATAAATTCTTTTCTCTTATTTTCCAGATCTTTTTCAGGATAAATAATTGCTTTTTCAATATCATATCTTTCACTTTCTTCCGATGATAATGTATATCCCTGAAAATCCAGATATTTAAGGATCAACTCTGCACTTCCGTAATCATCTTCTCCTTCAAAAATATTCTGCAATCTGTCGGTAAGTTCCCAGTCCTCTTCTTCACAGTGCAGTCTGATTCTTGACATTACTGAAAAATCCGGAAGCTCAGGAACTTCCTCCAGTATCGGAAGATAGTTTTCATCTAACAGCACTTTATCATTTTTCAGGAAATCAATATAATAGAACTTGTATGTCCCTTCTTTGTATTCACCAGACAAACGACTTTCCAGTTCCTTCAGTGTTTCTACTAATACCGTTTCTCCCGCCCGTTCACTCAGTTTCACAGAAGTTTTTTTCGAAAAATCATCTATGCTTTTTCTTATGTTATTCAATAACGGAATACCGATTTTTTTATATGCCTGCAGTGAAATATCATCTGTTTTTGTAAAGGAAGACTGCATGACAAATACGTAATCACAAAGCACCGAAACTATTTTATACACTTTTTTATAAAGACTCATACGCAGACTGCTCATCAAATCTGATGTCTTTTTTACCGAAAACATATTTTCTGTTGCACGGTTCCAGTATTCATCCAGAATGTTATGGATTTTTGTCGGATCAATGTTTTCCACACAGATAACTGCCTGATCTTTTACATAAGTGTCCGCAAGAAAATCTTCAAGCATATCCAGCATATCTCTGTCATCTTCTACAACCATTTTCAAATACTGACACAGATCGCTGTCCGCTCCCAAAAGCAGTTTTGTAGTTTCAATAAAACGCTTGTGGGATGTACTCTCTTTTAATTTTCCTTTTCCGTAATTTTCATAATATCCTTTTGCTTCACGGCGAATTTTTGCAAGACGTTCTTCCCAGGCACTTCTTTCTTTTTCTCGATAATCTGCATATCGGTCAATTCCCTTATGCTGTTCGTTTTTGAATTTCACCAGATCGTACATTACTTCTTCCAGGGTTTGATTGGATCTGAGTAAATTATTTACTTTGAGCATAGAATATAATTGCTGGATTGAATAATCATAGCTATACTGATCATAAAAATAATTACGCAATGCCGCTGCAATAATATAATAATCTGATACTGCCTCTGTATCGCCATAAAACACATCAAAAATGGCAGTCGAACTATATGTACAATTTTCCATTGGATCGTTCATGGCATAAGCCAGCTGACGATAATGTGATTCAAAACTGTCATTTTTTTCGGACAATGCCTTTAAATATGCTGAAGCTGCAAATACCTCCCCTGAAATGATCATTTTCTGACAGTCCTCAATATATTTTCTCTTTTCTTCATCCGTCATTTCCGGAGTCGTTGGAAGTGATTTAGTTATCGCTATTTCCTGGATTTGCTTTTTCGCTTCTTCTTGTTCTGCTTGTTGATTTTTCGTCTCACCTGCTATCATATCAGTTTCCACTTTTTCTTGTTCATTTGTTTCAATAACAACTTTTGCTTCTTCCGGCTCATCCACTTCGATAGCAGCTTTTACTTCTTCCGGCTCATTCACTTCAACAGCAACTTCTACTTCTTCCGGCTCATCTACTTCTGTATCATCCACGTTCTCATCTGACTTCTGAACTTCTTTTTTTACTTCCAGTGGCAATCCTGTTTTCTGATTAAAAATATTTTTTTCAAAATATGAAGTATAGTAAACCTCTGTCGTTTCTAAATCAAAGGATTCTTCTGCCCAGTCCGCAACCATTTTTGCCTGTTCCAGAGAATTTCCCGATATGACCAGTAAGTCTTCGACACTTACATTTTCACTTACCAGTTTCTTAAATTTCAGCATCTCTTCTGTATGCTCTGTTATAACTCCTGCAAACCATGTAGTATTTTCGTTTGTATTATCCTGATATCCGACCATAAAGTAATCTGTTCCTATTTCCGATTCTCGAAACAGAAATTTATATTCCGGCTCCAACTTTCGTTGCTTGAGCACACTGTCAAAAAGCAGTATTCTTACAATCGCAGAATTTGCTGTGTCTTCAATCTCTTCTCCTCTCTCCTGAAACGACACTTTTTCCATGAGATGATGATTAATAAACGAAAGAGCATCTTTTGCCTGAAAAGCACGTTCACCACGCAAAGACAAGGTAAAGAACTCACCCATTCCATCAACCACATATCTCTTCAGATATCCTTGCTGGTATAACTTTTCTGTTGCTACTTTATAATCACCCGCTGTGTCATCCTTTTTCTCTGTAATACTTTTTATTGAATATCCGCAGCCATTTAATGCTTCCAGCATACAATCAACTTTTTGTTTTGGAAGCTGTTTTATAATATCCTTTTTGAATTCTTTAACACCAAATTTGGAAGATGCTTTAGGACTCATTTGGACATGCAGAATAGAAGTGTTCTCTTTTACAAAAAGCTTCTTTAAATCTTCCTCAAATTCATCGGATGCAATATCTTCCAAATCTTCATTCTCTATCACCTCATCTGCAATATCCTCACACTCTTCTTCCTTCTTTACGTCTTCTTCGCTAACATGGAATATCTCATCTGCCTGTTCACACTCCTCTCTGAAGGAGTCATCCTGTTCTTCAACATTGTTATCTGCTTCATTCAAAATCAGCGTACCAAATTGGATTTCTGACACAATGTTCTCTTCGAAGCAGGACACTAATTTATATATAAGCGAAAATTTTTTCCTTGCATCTGTTTCCAGAAATGCCTGCTGCAGCCATACATATGGTTCTGCATAATTTTTCAAAGCATCTCCTTCCATTAAATCAACCTGATCTTTTCTTATCGCTTCCTTTTTAATCTGAAGCATTTCTTCTGTCTGCTGATTTTCTGAATGAAGTGCTAAAAAGAATTGAAGCGCCCCAATATATCTGCCATTTTCTTCAATTACTTTTTGCAGTTCAGACAGTTCATCTTCGAGAACGGCATAACTTATGGCGTTTCCATCTGCATTAAGCATTCGATACTTTAAAGAAATTTCTTCCTGTTTTTTATTAACTTCTTCCAACTGTCCTCTTATTTCATTCCCCAACTCTTCCGGTATAAATCTTTCGTTATCCAGGAAGTCTCTTAAATTTGAAATATTGTCATCAAGGTTTAATGTAATATTTTTTAAATCCTTCAGTATTGTCTGAAGTTCGATTACCATCTCTGATTTAGACAATTTTCCTTCCTCCTTCTCCAGTATATATTTTTTCAAATATCCCAAATCTTTTGTGTCTGTAATATTTTAATTTTATTCTTTTTATTTTAGCATTAAATACTATAGATAACAATATATCTGCCAAAAAATCCCTATCCAGTTTTCTGACTGAATAAGGATTTTTATAATTTCATTTACCTTTTTTGATCCTGATTACGCTGCTCCATATAAAACTACCCCTTCTTTATGAATATTGGAATAAAACGGATAATTTACAATCCACTTCTTAAAATGTGCTTCGCTTTTTGCAATGGGCTTGATATCCAGATCATTGTCCATATTGAAATCATATGTCATATAAGAAAGCTGTTGTGCATATGCCTTTAACTCCAGATCAGACATATCCAGCAAAATCATAATATCTACATCTGAATCCGGTCTGAAATCTCCTCTTGCATAGGAACCATATAAAATGATCTGTCGTATATGTGAACCATAAATCTTTTTAACAGCTTCAACATATTGTTCTATTAAATTCTCCATAGTCTTTGGCATATATCATCACGTATAATCCAGTTATCCTCTTATGAGGTTAATGGATTATTCTCCTTTCTCCCATTTCTTGGGTTTTATTGAATACTCCATTATAATACTTAAAGCACTGTGGATCTGTACCTATATCATTACAGC
>ENA-OQKN01000340-OQKN01000340.1-human-gut-metagenome-genome-assembly--contig:-NODE-340-length-55624-cov-7.778781_pt1 | contig 55624 bp, 59 predicted proteins | sample MGYA00242776_ERZ504794 | MGnify/ENA primary metagenome ERZ504794 (study PRJEB26092, sample SAMD00036434) | human gut metagenome | host: Homo sapiens | study: EMG produced TPA metagenomics assembly of... | reverse complement strand
ATGGGGGTCTCTCGCATCCCAAGGCCCTTCCCCAAAAGTAGTAATCCGGTAGTAAAACGGACCCCTCGACCTGCCGCGATGCCCGCAAACTGGGCGTTCCCGGCGATTATGCGTTGATTTTGTATACTTCCTTTACAACTATTTACTGTAATGAATGTTCTTATGGACGGTTGGTTTGATAAATCAAAAGTAGAATTAAGTTTCGGGCCTTATTCAAATGCAATAATCCCTTTAATAAATCAATATAAACTTTCGTAGTTCACAATATAAATGATGATTTATCCCTAAAAAATTTGACACTTTCTATGTTTAAGTTGTAATGAAACTATAATCCGACTAATAGCCACTTTGCGCCATCGTGTCGCAAAGTGGCCATTCTTATCTACACAATCAGAAGCATCCGCCCATAATCCCCAGCTCTTTCAGTTTCCTGTTCAGTTCCAGCAAAATCCTCTTTCGCCGATTTGCTATGGTTTTTCGGCTGCACCCACAAAGCTGCGCCGCTTCTTTCACGGTTACTTCCTCAAAAAACAGAAGATATAGAAGATAGGCGTCCGCCTCCGGTAATTCCTGCACTACCGTCCGTAGCTTTTCCACGCATATTTTTTTCAGAACGGTTTCTTCTAAGCTGTCCGTAAAGCCAACTGGAAATACCCCGTTTTCTTCCAAACTTTCCAGACTGGCCACGCCATATTTCTGATTCTTTTCATGTTGATAACGTTCTCTGCGTCTGGACTGATACCATTCCAGATAAACCTCCCTGGTCACTTCCACTATGGTTCCGTCTCCCATCCGCAGCACATAGGATTTTCTCTCTTTCGGGCGCTTACCACGCATAAGGCATCCCCCTTCCCCCGGACAGTGCCATCGGACATTCTTTTACTGTTCCGTGAAAAAGAGGCTCTGTCTCTTTCCGCATTCGTTTCAGCGCCGTAAAAATCGTCTGCGAAACCGTAGGCTGTGCAATCCCAAGTTCCCGTGCAATTTCCCCCTGGGTTTTCTCGTGACAAAAATATTGAATAACCACCACACGCTGCCGCTCTGTCAAAAGCCGCATCCACTCCTGTAAATTCTCTCTTTGCACGATCTGCTCCAGCGGGGAAAGCTCCGGATCTGCCAAAAACAGCCATTCTTCCGACACTGCATGATAGGAAACCATTTTTCCCCTGCACACGGTCTCCCGGTTCTTCATAAGACGATCTTCGCCCTCCAGAAGCAGACGCACATACCATTCCTGCTGTTCAAAAAATGCCCCGGTAACACAAACAGTCTGTCCGTTGCTCTCATAGAAGTAATCTCCGCATCCATGAACAGGAAATACCGTAGTGTACTTACCTACCCGGTAAAGAGCATATCCGCTCCCAAAAACCAAAAGCTGCGCTTCTTCCCGGATTTCCATCTTCAAAACAGCTTTTTCCTGTTCCATCAGATACCGGGCCGTAGGAGATTTCCCATTCCTTTCCGGTTCCTTTATCCTCTTTTTTAATTCCTGTAATGTCAGCATAGCGACCACCTTTCCGCCCGTAGGCTGCGGGCGGACGGATGGCGGCACACAGGAACCATCCAAAAAGGCAGCAAAAAAGATTTCCGACACGCCCGTTTTTTTTAACGGGAGCCAGAAACTCCTTTTGCCGCCTGATAAAATCTTTCTGCGAACCGGTTACCGGTACTGCGTGATTGGCTGTATCGGCACCGCTGCTTCGGATAGCTTTGCAGTTCTTTCCGTCTGCTTCCGATCTTCCTCGTCAATTAGCACCGAGAAATCGCCCATCGCATCATAAGGACAGTTTCTCCGGTAATCCATGTTTTCCTCTCTTGTCAAGTAACTCACACTCCTTTCCCGATTCCTGCGTTTTCTTTAACCAGTGTACCAATACGGCGGTATTTTTCCCTTAGCAGATATGGGGAACTTCTCTCCCTTTCCCCACATATCTGTGGATTTTTACCGTTCCCCTTCTATCCCATCCATCAAGGCAGTCATTGTCTGGATCACAATCTTCTGCTCCTTTGGTTTCAGTTTCCGGATACGGAGAACCATTGTTTCCTCTGGATTTTTCCCATAGGGTACATTCCTTTTTCTCCCCAACAATTCATTGGCATCCGCATCCAGCACCTCCACCATCTTTGTGAAAATCTCAATGGAAGTAGCCGTCTGCCCACCCTCGATACGGCTCACTGTGTTGACACTGACGCCGGCTTTCTCTGCAAATGTTTCCTGGGATATGTTTTTTTCCTGTCTCCGCTGTCTGATACGCTCTCCCAATTCGATCAACCCTTGCGATCCCGCACGGCTTCCCAACACAGCTCCCTCCTTTCACGAAAGATTCCCACTTTGCGCCATCGTGTCGCAAAGTCTGCCCTAGACAGAAAAAAGCAGCCAAGTAAACACTTTAAGCTGCTTTCGTAATTTTTTATTCATTTTTCTTTTGTAAATGAACCGGCATTATCTTCCGGTGCTTCTTCGGCCGGTCAGCCTTAAAACACCGGACACAAGGATTTTTCCCAGGTAAAGGACGGCTAGAACAAGTCGTACTGTGAGGATGATGCCGCCAATGACACCGCCGATTAACAGATTCAGCATCAGCACTCCTACCGTTCCCCCGATGTCAAAACCTTTCGGGATGACCCATAGAAACATCCGGTGGATACCGTAGGGGATTCCTACGAACATCCAGAGCTTTAAATAATCGCACTGGCCATTTTCCATGCACAGGGGCTAAAATACCGCCGCCAGAAACACCGCACCGCCCACGGGAACCGCCACTTTTTTCACAAACTCTTTCAACATTTTATCCACCTCCATACAAGTCATGGTTTACTTCCGCCTGGTAATAATGGCTCATCGTCATGGACGAATTATAAAGCGTGGTCAGCAGGTAAGAGCGGATATTCGCCACCTTTGACGTGTTCCTCTGCAGACTGAACAGCACATACTCGATATGGGAATAATTCAGCTTCATAAACCGGTTCTTTACTACTGCTACCGGCTTGTCCATGCCGCTGATACGCACCGTGCTGTTATCCGGGAGCATCATTGTCTCCACCATCAACTCCACCAGCTCATCCACGTCCTCCCTCTCCCGGCTGTCTCTTTGTGAGAAACATTCGTAGTCAATGTTTTTTCGGATAATCTCCCGGTATACTTCCATCTCATCCATCCCACCCGTTTCCGAGCGCACGTTCCCCGCATCTGCTGATTGATAAGATTGGATAGGATTCTCTATATCCGTCTCACTATACTCTGTATCGTTAAAATCAGTCTTGTTTATATCAGTCTTATTAGATTGTGATTTTGGAACTTCTTGAATTGTGATTTTCATACTTCCAGAAGTTTGATTTTCATACTTCAAGAATTGTGATTCTGGAAATTCTTGATTTGTGGTTTTCACAACTCCTGAATTGTGATTTTCACTATTCAAGAATTGTGATTCCGGAAATTCTTGATTTGTGGTTTTCACCATTCCTGAATTATGATTTTCACTATTCTGTCTGTTTTCAAGGCTTTCCGGCTCTTTTTCGTTCCGGTTTACGGATTCAACTTCCCTTACCATAAAGTTTTTTACATAAATAACATTCGGTTTTCCTAAACCCAGCCGCTTCTTTTCAATCAGTCCGATTCCATGGCTACTGTCCAACTCCTTCATCAGCTTCACAGCTTTTTGCGTTCCACAGCACAGTAGCTCCGCAATTTCCTCTACTGTAAAGATGATATATACCCTATCCTCCTCGTCAAACCACCGGTTCTTGATGCTAAGGCTCATACGGTCCAGCATCAGACCGTATAGCACCTTCGCTTCACATGAGAGACTTTTGAAGTACTTCGCAGTAAACAGGACTTTTGGAACACGGTAAAAGCTATACTGTTCCGCTTCCATACCCCGGAAATAATCAAACCGGATTTCCTGCATCTGTCTCTCCCTCCTTCTCTTTCCATTGTTCCAAAAGCGTATAAATCACTTCCTCAATCTGCGTTTTCGTATATGCCGGTGGGAAGTAAGAACGAATTTTCTTTGCGGAAATAGTTACATTGACGTTTTCACTCTCTTTCTTGATCAAAGCCGCATAAACGCTTCCTTCGGTCATTTCTCCGCCCTCACTCATCTCTTTTAACTGCCCTGCCTGGTTCGGGGATGGGTACATGCCGGTATTCTGGACGGCATCCCATACCCATGTCTGTTCTTCTTCCTTGAGATAGGAAAGCCGTTCCCCGGCTACCAAGGCAATCTTCCCATCGTCCACAGCATCCAGCAATCCATCGTTCAGGCTGGCAAGACGGATATAGCGCTGCACTGTGCGCCCACTGTCTCCTGCCGTTTCGCCCACGGCATCCGCCGTATGCTTGTCTCCTTTACTGCCCTGATGTTTCATGGCTTCATATTTCATCCGGTAAGCTCTCGCCTTTTCACTGGGAAGAATATCCTCCCTCTGGATGTTGGTATCTACCATCAGCACCGTGGCCGTATCATCATCCATTTCCCGAATGATAACGGGCATCTCCGTCAATCCTGCCAGTTCACAGGCTCTCCACCGCCGGTGTCCTGCCACCACTTCATAGCCGTCTGCACAGGGCCGCACAATCCCCGGCATCAGCACTCCATACTGCTTTACGCTCTCCACAGTTTCCTGCATTTTTTCATCATCCAGAACCCGGAACGGATGGTCTTTAAATGAATGAAACAGATGGATGGGAACCATGGTAATCCGTTCCCCACTTTCCTGTTCTTCCGTGCCAAACAAATCGTCATAGGAAGTCAGCTTGATCTTTTCTGCGCTTTTATTCCTCATCCTCAAGCACCTCCTTTGTCAGAAAGCGATACCCCTCGGCAACAATCCCCTTCGGGTCATGGAGGTAGATGCTTTTGCCTTCCGCCGTTGTCTCCGCCGCCCTCACGGACATGGGGATGCAGTTTGCAAAAATATGTATCTTGTTCCCGTACACTTCCCGTATCTGCTCCGCAATATCCTTTGCGAAATTCGTTCTGCGGTCAACCTTTGTCAGAAGGATTCCCATAATGGAAAGCCTGGTGTTCAGCCTGCGGTGTACTTTCCCGATGGTCTTGATAAGCTGTTGAAGTCCTTTTACCGGCAGATAGGCCGCTTCCACGGGGATTAAAACGCTGTCGGCGGCCACCAGTGCGTTAATGGTAATCATCCCCAGGGAGGGCATACAATCTATAATGATGTAATCGTATCTGTCACGGATGCCGTCCAGATACAGACGCATGACCTGTTCCCGGCTCATCACGTTGACAAGGGAGGTTTCCAGTCCTGCAAGCTCAATATTGGCCGGGATAAAGTCAACCCCTTCCGTGTGATGGATGATTCCCTCTCCCGGTTCCACATCCTCGTCATTGATGATTTTCTCCAGAATGTTTACAAGCGTCACTTCCAGTTCGTCCGGTTCCCGTATCCCAAGGCTTACCGCCATGCTCCCCTGGGCATCCGCTTCCACCAGAAGCACCCGTTTTCCCTCTCTTGCCAGTCCGATCCCTAAATTCACGCAGGTCGTTGTTTTACCCACTCCGCCTTTCTGGTTTGCCACTGCGATAATTCTGCACATATATCTTACCTACCTTTCTATCTTTCTTCCTTTTCTTTCTTTTCCGCTTCTATGTATGAGCGGAAATATCGGTTCGTCCCTTTATTTGAAAAAATCTCCGACATCTGGAGAACCCGGATTTCCGGGTGTTTCTCCAGAAGCCTTTTAAACCAGCGAATATCTTTCACTGTGCCCTGCAGTCTAATTTTCAGCATAGAATAAAGCCTCCCAATCCACGGGATAGCAATACTCCGGATACCGGATTTTGATTGCCTCCCAAAAATACTTTGCGTCTCCTGTGCAGAATATATCAAGCACGGAATAAAGCCGGGTTTCCCTGATCTGTTCCTCCGCATCCTCGTACAGATAGGTAGTCGGTGTTCCATTCGTATAAAGATTAAATGCAATCCGCACAATCCTTCCGCTGCCGCTCGTCTGCCATCCTTCGTGCAGGCACTCCGGTTTTATGCTTCCGGTCTTAAAGTCATAAATCCGGTTCACATTCTTTCGGGTATCATCTGACAATCCAAGACAGTACACCAATGCTTTGTGGTAAACATCCTGCCACCGGCATTTTGAAAGATAGGTATAATAAAAGTTTTCGTGTTCCGTGTCTTTAAAGACAATTTTGTGTTCCTCTTTTGCTCCTAACGCTGTGTTTTTTGCCATTTTCTTTTCCTCCATTTTTTCGATTTTTTACACTTTGCTTCTAAAACTGTATTTTTGACCATAACAAAAAGGACACCTCTCTAAAATTTCTTTTAGAAAAGTGTCCTCGTAGTACAACCTATTTACTTGAACTGATATAGGCTCTATTTAAAATTCTTTATTAAAGCCTATTAAGAGAGTTTAATTTGTCGTACTCTTGTCGTACTATACAACAAAAAGCCTACATTTTTAAGTCTTATGCAACCGCTTTAGTACAGCTTCGCTCCAGCCGGAATCCGATCATCTACCATCAGGAGATTTAATCCTTCATGTCCATCTTCCTCATGTACTGCTGAGATCAGCATACCCTCGGAATCAATGCCCATCATCTTTCTCGGCGGCAGATTTACGATAGCGATACAGGTCTTTCCAACCAGTTCTTCCGGCTCATAATACTCGTGAATTCCGCTTAAAATCGTGCGTTTCCGGTCTGTTCCGTCGTTCAGAGTGAACTTCAGGAGCTTCTTGCTCTTCGGGACAGCCTCACATGCCTCAACTTTCACGGCACGAAAATCTGACTTGCTGAAAGTGTCGAAATCAACCATCTCCTCAAAGAGCGGTTCCACCTTTACCTTGGAAAAATCAATCTTTTCCGCCGGTTTTTCTTCGGCTTTCTCAGCCTTAACTTCGCCCTTCTTCGGATCAAGTGACTTCATTGTCGGGAACAGGAGAACGTCTCTGATCGCTGCGGAATCTGTGAGAAGCATACACATTCTGTCGATTCCGAATCCGATACCACCTGTTGGCGGCATACCAATCTCCAGTGCATTTAGGAAGTCTTCGTCTGTTGTGTTCGCTTCCTCATCACCCTGTGCAAGCAACTCTTCCTGTGCTTTGAAACGTGCTCTCTGATCGATCGGATCGTTTAACTCTGAGTATGCGTTTGCCATTTCCCATCCATTCATGAAGAATTCGAAACGCTCTGTATATTCTGGATTCTCCGGTTTCTTCTTTGTCAGCGGAGAAATCTCGATCGGATGATCCATCACAAATGTAGGCTGGATTAAATGTTCTTCTACAAATGCCTCGAAGAACAGAGAAAGGATATCTCCCTTCTTATGGCGCTCTTCAAACTCTACTTTATGTTCTTTGGCGAGTTCTCTTGCTTCTTTGAGTGTAGTCACTTCGTTCCAGTCGATACCAGTGTATTTCTTCACCGCATCTACCATTGTAATTCTCTCAAACGGTTTTCCAAGATCCATCTCTACTCCACCGTAAGTGATCTTCGTTGTTCCAAGAACTTCCTGTGCCACAAAACGGTAAAGATTTTCTGTCAGATCCATCATTCCGTTGTAATCTGTATATGCCTGGTATAATTCCATCAATGTAAACTCTGGGTTGTGTCTGGTATCAAGTCCTTCGTTGCGGAATACTCGTCCAATCTCATAGACGCGTTCCATACCACCAACGATCAGTCTCTTCAAATATAATTCCAGGGAGATACGCAGTTTGAAATCTTCATTGAGTGCATTAAAATGTGTCTCAAATGGTCTTGCTGCTGCTCCTCCTGCATTAGAAACGAGGATTGGAGTTTCTACTTCCATGAATCCTTGTCCATCTAAGTATTTTCTGATCGCGCTGAGAATCTTAGAACGTTTGATAAATGTATCTTTGACGTCCGGATTCATGATCAGGTCTACATATCTCTGACGGTAACGTAAATCTGTATTGGTCAGACCGTGGAATTTCTCAGGAAGGATCTGAAGACTCTTCGATAACAATGTCACTTCCTGCGCATGGATAGAAATCTCTCCCATCTTTGTGCGGAACACATCTCCCTTGATTCCGACAATATCACCGATATCCATCTTTTTGAATGCTTTATAAGCTTCCTCTCCGATATTATCTCTTGCGACATAAGACTGGATATTGCCCTGTAAATCCTGAACATTGCAGAAAGACGCTTTTCCCATCACACGTTTGGACATAATACGTCCTGCGATCGCTACGTCTTTTCCTTCCATCTCTTCAAAATGATCCTTGATATCCATGCTATGATGTGTCACATCATACTTTGTAATGACGAACGGGTCATTTCCACTTGCCTGCAGATCTGCCAGTTTCTCTCGGCGCACCTGTCTGAGCTGGTTTACGTCCTGCTCCTGTACCTTCTTCTGTTCAGCCACTTCTCTCACTCCTTAGTTTGCTCTTTCAATTTTTAACACTTTGTATTCCATAACGCCTGCCTGCGTCTCTACCTGGATCTCGTCTCCGACTTTCTTGCCAAGCAGTGCCTGTCCTACCGGAGATTCGTTGGAGATCTTACCCTGAAGGCTGTTTGCCTCTGTGGAACCTACGATCTTAAACTGAATTTCCTCGTCAAATTCCTTGTCATATACGAGTACAGAACATCCGATATTAATCTTATCGAAATCTACTTCATCCTCTACAACAACTTCTGCATTCTTTAAAATCTTCTCTATCTCTTCGATTCTTGCTTCGATATCTCTCTGTTCATCTTTTGCAGCATCGTACTCTGCATTCTCTGATAAATCGCCCTGTTCTCTTGCTTCTTTGATCTTTGCTGCAACTTCCTTACGTTTTACTACTTTGAGGTTTTCCAGCTCTTCTTCCAATGCCTTTAACCCTGCATAAGTAAGTATTGTTTTTTTGTCTGCCATTGCATATTACCTCCTTGTATGCTTATAACATTCCCCTATTATTTGTCAGCTTTTCAGCGAATATTTCCTGTAAAATAATTCTATTTTCACAATTTCAACATTATACATGTTTTTATCTATAATGTCAATTTGTTTCCAAGTAATTGTTCCAATTCCTCGTAACTTTGCACTTGATTGATTTCTGCCCGCAAAGCCGCTGCTCCTTTTAATCCAGTCGTATACCATCCGACATGTTTCCGCATCTCCCGGATCCCGAGATAATCTCCTTTATACTCTATCTGAAGCCTTGCATGACGCAGCATAGTCTCCTTTAATTCTTCCAGCGATGGACGTGGCGGAATCTTTCCGGTTCTATCATATTCGACTAACTCTCGAAAGATCCATGGATTTCCCTGTGCGCCTCTTCCTACCATTACTCCATCACATCCAGTCAGTTTCTGCATCCGCACAGCATCTTCTGCAGAAGTCACATCTCCATTTCCGATGACCGGGATGGATACTGCCTCTTTCACTTTCCTTATGATCTCCCAGTCTGCTTTTCCAGAATAGTACTGCTCTCTTGTCCGGCCATGCACCGCCACTGCAGCGCCCCCTGCCTCCTCGATCACCTTTGCGATTTCCACTGCATTGATGCAAGAATCATCAAATCCTTTCCGGATTTTAACAGTGACCGGCTTTTGGATCGCCTTCACTATCTTGCTCACGATCTCATAGACAAGCTTTGGCTGTTTCATCAGCGCAGAACCTTCTCCATTTTTGACAATTTTAGGCACCGGGCATCCCATATTGATATCGAGGATCGCAAACGGAAGTTCTTCAATCTGCTTTGCAATCTCACTGATCGTATCCGGCTCAGAACCGAACAACTGAAGAGAAACCGGTCGTTCTTCCTCGTGGATCCGAAGAAGGTCCTGTGTATTTTTATTCTTGTACTGGATTGCCTTCGCGCTGACCATCTCCATGCAGAGAAGTCCTGCTCCCTGCTCCTTGCAGAGCAAGCGAAAAGGCAGGTCGGTCACTCCTGCCATCGGTGCCAGTATATATGGATTCTCCAGCTCTACTGTCCCTATTTTCAATCTATTTTTGTGTATCATCTCTTTCCTTTCTGCTTTTTACTTCTTATTCTTCTCATACAGAATCCGAAGTCCGTCCAATGTCAGATTCTGATCATAGGCATCAAAAACGTCTGTCTCCGAGACAATGATCTTACCAAGGCCTCCGGTCGCAATGACTTTTACATTCTCCAATCCTGTTTCTTTTTTCATCTTTTGGACAATATACTCTGTCTGCCCGATATACCCATACACAAGTCCCGCCTGCATACTTGTAATTGTTTCCTGTCCCATGATCACTTCCGGCTTCTTAATCTCAATCTCCGGCAGCATCGCTGCCCCGCCCCAAAGCGCCCGCGCAGAGGTGCGGATTCCCGTTGCAATGCATCCTCCCATAAAGGAACCATCCTCTGCAATCATATCATAGGTCGTCGCTGTCCCGAAATCGACGACGATCACCGGACCGCCATATTTTTCATATGCAGCAACTGCATCTACAATCCGATCCGGTCCCATGCGCGGATTATCCATCCCGATCTTAATTCCCGTCTCAATCTCTCTTGAGACTACAAGGGGATATACATCCAGATATTTAATAATCGCACTTGTCAGAGAGTGCATAATATCCGGCACGACAGAAGCAATGATGACTGCATCAATCTGCCGGATCTCAAACCCTTGGTGTTCAATCAGATCACACAGAGAAATCCCATATTCATCTGATGTTCTCGGAAGCTTTGTTGTCATTCTAAATTTCGCTTCCAGCTTTTCTTCCTTATATACACCCAGTGTAATATTTGTATTTCCAACATCTATAACCAATAACATTAAATTTCTTCTCCTAAGAAAAATACTTTATAGTAAAGCTCCAAAGATCTCAACAGTTCTTCTTTTGTCTGCTGTATCTCTTTGATCTTGAGCTTGCTTCCAATTTCATCAAACATTGGATCAAAATCCTCTGTCGTCACTTCAAAACAAAGTGTTCCATCTTCTTCAAAGACGAGTGTGAGGATTCCCCCCACATCTTCTGTGTAAAGTACACACAGAATCTTCAATTCATCCTGGATTTCCTGCGGCAATGCCTCAAAATCCGGATTTAGATAATATTTTTTTTCATACGAGTTCGCCCCGCACAATACTACTTTCTCTTCGTACATGTTTTTGTTACTCCATTTTTCTAATTCATTTATGCTAATACGCATATCCGTAAATTCCGCGCACCGATACTTCCCCGGCATAAACCGTGCAAATCTCTCCCGCTTCATTTTCTACTAGCAGTTCTCCAGCTTCATTGATCCCCAGTGCTATGCCGTCCCAGTTTCCCTTTGGTTCCAGAACTGTCACTCTCCGTCCACAGTTTACTGACTGCTCATTGTATCTCTGCTGCACAAAACGAAGGCTCTGTTCTTTTTCAAACGCTTCATAAAGCGTCTCAAACCGCTGCATGATCTCTGCGATCAACTCAGATCTCTTTATGGAAACCTTTCCTTCTAGCAGAAGGGACGTCGCCTTCTCTCTAAGCTCTTCCGGAAATTCCTTCCGGTTTACATTTACTCCGACTCCGACAACCACATAGTCAATGTAATCAATCTCTGCGCTCATCTCTGTCAGAATCCCACAGATCTTCTTTCCGCCAATCACAAGATCATTTGGCCACTTAATCTTTACCTCAAGATCAGTCTTATCTCTTACTGCCTCCGCCGCGGCAATCGCCATCAAGATCGTCAGCATCGGCGCCTTGTCCGGAGCAAACTGCGGCCGCAGCAGCAAAGACATAAAAATCTCAGTTCCTTTTGGGGAATCCCAGCTTCTTCCTCTGCGTCCTTTTCCTGCACTCTGCCTGTCTGCCACAAAAAGTGTTCCATGCACAGCTCCCTGCCCGGCTGCCTGCTTTGCACGAATGTTCGTAGAGTCTGTCTCTGCATAATATTCTACACACTTTCCAATTGTCCGTGTCTCAATCCTGCTTTCCATCTCTTCTTTAGAAAGCACATCCGGGCTCTCTTGGAGTCGATATCCTTTGTTTCTCACCGCCTCGATCTCATATCCTTCTTCCTTCAGCTGTGAGATTACTTTCCAGATGGCAGTCCGGGACACTTGGAACCGTTCACACAGCTCCTGCCCGGAGACATGCCCTCTGCTTTCCCGAAGCACTTTTAATATCTCTGCCTTCATGATCATGCTCCCAGAGTGGCAGCCATCACTGCCTTGATCGTATGCATACGATTCTCCGCCTCATCGAATACTTTCGACTGTGCAGACTCAAACACCTCGTCGGTGACTTCCATCTCTTTGATCTGGAAACGTTCTCCCATCTCTTTTCCGACCTCAGTCTCCCAATCGTGAAATGCCGGCAGACAGTGGAGAAAGATTGCCTGCTCTCCCGCATTTTTCATCACATCCATCGTCACCTTGTACGGGGTCAGATCACGGATTCGTTCTTCCCACACACTGTCTGGCTCTCCCATAGATACCCATACATCTGTATAAATAATATCTGCATTCTTAGTCCCTGCGCTGACATCTTTTGTCAGTGTGATCGTTGCGCCAGATTCCTCTGCAAATCTCCGGCATTCTTCCACAAGTGCCTGGTCCGGGAAGTATTTCTCCGGTGCACATGCCACAAAATGCATTCCCATCTTCGCGCAGGCGATCATCAGAGAATTTCCCATATTATAGCGGGCATCCCCCATATACACAAGCTTTCTTCCTGCAAGATCTCCAAAGTGCTCCCGGATGGTTAACAGATCTGCCAGCATCTGTGTCGGATGATATTCATTCGTAAGCCCGTTCCAGACTGGAACGCCTGCATACTTTGCCAGTTCCTCAACGATTTCCTGTCCATATCCGCGGTATTCAATCCCATCAAACATTCTTCCAAGCACCCGTGCAGTATCCTTGATACTCTCCTTCTTCCCAATCTGTGACGCAGCCGGTTCCAGATAGGTCGTTCCCATTCCGAGATCGTGGGCAGCCACCTCAAAAGAACAGCGGGTTCTCGTACTTGTTTTTGCAAAAATCAGCGCTACATTTTTCCCGCGCAAAGTTTCAGTCAAGATGCCCTGCTCTTTCTTTTCCTTCAGTTCTGCGGCCAGATCAAGAAAATATGTAATCTCTTCTGCAGTAAAATCTTTTAATGTTAAAAAATGACGTCCTTTTAAATTCATATTATTCTTCCTTTCCCATCGCAAGGAGCAGTTCCGTAAAATATGGAACAGCCTCTTTGTTGTCTTTCTTTTCATATTTTTCTTTCACAAGATCAAATAATTCTTCCACGGTATAGATCCGGTACTTTGGGACATGCAGATATTTTGCGCTCGCCTCCAACATTGCAAGATACAACTCTGCTTCCTTTGTGCGCAGCGGAAGCTTCAGCCAGAATGCAATCTCCCTGCGGTCACGCTCTGTCAGGCCCTCAAACTTCTTTTCATAATACCACTCTTCTTTCGTTTGTTCAATATAGTAAATCGTACCCGCAAGTCCGTAGATCACTCGTTTGGCATCATAATATCCAATCTTCATATTCTGCCTGCTTCGCTTTTCCTGAAATTCAATAATACTCCCAAGCTTCACCCTTGATGCAATCTCATAGACTGTCACATCGTCAGGTAAATATACCCTTGGCTCTCTTCCCGGACCAAAAATCCGCACTTCGATAATATTCTGATACCCGCGCTCAACAAGTGTTCCAAGCGGCACATTGTTGATCACGCCCCCGTCCATATACTTCTTCCCATGCAGTTCTTCGTTTTTAAACCCAATCAGATAAGCGCTCGCCAGAAGAAAATCCTCCAGCAGTCCTTCTGGGATATCTTCGATTCCAAGCTCCATCTCCTTCATATCTGACAAAGAAAATGTAAGCAGATAAAATGCAATTTTTGACTGTCTGATTTTCTCTTCATCCACCATTTCATGGATCAGTTCCCTCAGCGGTGTAACATCCACTCCCCCATTTTTTATCACAGTGAGCACTTCATGGATTGCTTCGTGGAGCGGAAGTTTTCTGTCAAACAATTCCTGCATGATCTGGTCATCTACATCCATGACTCTTGAAAAAGTGATCTTCTCCCAGATTTTCTCCGCTCGCTCCAGATCCCCCATGCAGACAAGTGCACCGTTTAAAGCTCCGACCGATGTGCCTGCCACTGCACTGATCTTGATACCGGCCTCCCGCATCGCCTTCCATGCTCCAATTTGATATGCTCCTCTGGCGCCTCCACCGTCAAATACAATTCCATATGTTTTCTCAAGATCTATCACCGGTTTCACAAAATCCCCTCCTGTCAGGTGGAAAGCGAAGGGGCCGCCGCAAAATCCTTTGCAGCAGCCGCCTTCCTCTTATGACTTTCCTCTTTTATTTCTTTATTGTTCTTTCTCTGTTTTTGCAATCTCTGTCACAGACTTCACAAGTCCTGCGATTCCCTGAATCTCAGAAGGAATAATAATCTTCGTCGCTCTTCCATTAGATGCCTTTTCAAATGCCTCAAGACTCTTCATCGTCAGAACTGCCTCATCTGCTCCTGCCTCTTTCAAGAAACGGATACCGTCTGCATTGGCTTTCTGCACCTTGAGGATCGCCTCTGCCTCACCTTCTGCTTCACGAATCATCTTCTCTTTCTCTGCTTCCGCTCTAAGGATCGCAGCCTGCTTCTCTGCCTCTGCATCAAGGATTGCAGACTCCTTGTTACCTTCTGCCACAAGGATTGTAGACTTCTTCTCACCTTCTGCCTTCAGAATCGCTTCACGTCTCTCACGCTCTGCCTTCATCTGCTTCTCCATGGCATCACGGATCGCAGCCGGAGGAATGATATTCTTTAACTCTACACGATTGACTTTAATGCCCCAAGGGTCTGTTGCAACATCGAGGGATGCCCGCATCTTCGTATTGATTGTCTCTCTGGAGGTAAGTGTCTCGTCTAATTCCAAATCACCGATGATATTACGAAGGGTTGTCGCGGTCAGATTCTCGATCGCCATGATCGGATTCGCCACCCCATAGCAGAATAACTTTGGATCTGTAATCTGATAAAATACAACTGTGTCAATCTGCATTGTAACGTTATCCTTTGTGATCACCGGTTGTGGCGCAAAATCTACCACCTGCTCTTTTAAGTCCACTTTTCTTGCTACCTTCTCGATGATCGGCACTTTGACATGGAATCCTACTCCCCATGTTGTCTTATAAGCACCCAGTCTTTCGATTACCATCGCTTGTGCCTGCGGCACAATCTTAATACACGAAATCAGAAGCCCTACAATAATGATAAGAAAAACAATTCCAAGCACCATCGTCATAATGCTTCCTGTTGCGTAATACATAGAAAGTCCCCCTTTCAACGATCCGTCTCTCTTTTAGACAGAATCTATTGTGTTATTTATTTTCCTTATCTTACTATAATTTTCTTCCAAATACAATAGTCAGATACAAAAAAGATACCGTCTGAATTTCGGTATCTTTTTTGTAAGAAGTGCAGAATTTTCTGCCACTCTTATTTCCTCTCTTCCTTTTAATAACGTACTGACTTTTCCGTAAAAACCGGTACTCCTCTATCTCCCTCTTCTTGACTTTTCTTCTGCAAGGATCGCTGCGCCCAGCGCCCCCGCATACCTTCCATCTGCAGTCGACTCCACGTTCTTTCCAATCTGCTCAGAAAGGCGTCTTGTAAAATATGCGCTGTGACTCAGTCCTCCTGTCAGGATGACACGGTCTGTCATTGCCTTTCGCATAGCAAGCTGCGCTACCTTCGTCACAACAGAGTCCACAACACCTGCTGCGATATCCTCCCTGCTTCTGCCTTCTCCAATATAATTGATAACTTCTGATTCCGCAAAAACAGTACAGAGAGAACTGATTGGGAGCACGGTTCCCTTTTCTGCCAGATCAAAAAGTTCCTGCAGTGTCACACCAAGCCTGTTTGCCATGATTTCCAAAAACTTTCCAGTTCCTGCTGAGCACTTATCATTCATCAGAAAATCCTGTACCATTCCGTTCTCGATCAGTATGACTTTCGTGTCCTGACCTCCGACATCAATGACCGTACAGTCTCCTCCCGCCAATTCTCTTCCGCCCCTTGCATGGCAGGTGATCTCCGTGATCACATAGTCGGCAAAATCTACTGCGATCCGGCCATACCCGGTCGCAACGACTTTCGTCTCATCTCCCAGGACATCCACATCATTTTCCTTTAACTTCTCTTTGATCGTCTGCGTTGTTTCCTTGCTGCTCCACCCCGTAGGAAGCACAAACTGCATATCGGATGTCCCTCTTACTACTACCTTCGATGCGGTGGAGCCAATATCAATCCCTACATAATTCACGTTTCTTACCTCTTCTGACATGTTACAGCATCTCCAGGAATGCTGTGATTCTTGTATTGAGCTGACCGATGTCTGCCTGAGAATAGTCTGTCTCTACATTAATATAAGGAATTCCCTTCTTCTCATTGACAAAACGGCGGATTCCCAGTGTCTCCACATTATATGTATGACATGCCTGAAGTGTCATCTCTACAACTCCGTCTACTTTGTACTCATCGATCAGACGATCTAACAATTCCAGTCTGTTTGGGTTCGGTGTCATTACAGAGCATCCGATATCAATGTATCTTCTTGCAAGTGCATCGTATACATCCGGATTCTCCTCATCCACTAGTTTATCGATAGATTTTGCACCACTGCAGTTCTCGTAAGTCACAACGACACCGCCATTCTCTTCGATTGCTTTGATCACCTTCTCGCTTGCTCCCCCTACCGGACATCCAGTCAAAAGGATTCTAGGTCTCTTGTTTAACATCTTTCCTTCTGCATATTCTCTCTCGATTTTTTCAACAATTCCGTCCACCTCTGCCGGGATCGCTGTTCTGTCGAATTTGAAGCCACTTCCATAGAGTACCTTAAACTGATCCATACCTGTGATCGGCGCCGGATCATGTTTCATCACTTCATAAAATCTCTTTAAAGACTTGCGGACCTTATTTTCTTCATGAATTGCCTTGCGGATATCGTCCTCCGTGATCGTCACTTCAAATTTCTTCTCTAAATATTCTTTGAAACGGATGATTTCGCTCTTCCACAATTTCAGCGCTTCCTCACTCTGTGTGTTCGGCAGTTCCATCAGAAATACATCTTTAAACTCTGACATATATTCATACATCTTCTTTTTTCCATCACAAGTCGTCTCTCCGACAACTACATCTGAAAAATAGAAAAACGGACATTTATCTGCTTTCGCAAATCCATAGCTGGATTTGATCAGCGGACATAAGTTTTTCGGAAGATCTTTCTCTGCCTCTGTAATCGTCTCATCTGATGTGGAACATAATCCAACTGTCGCTGCTCCCATAGCCGTTGCGATTTCCTTTGGAAAATATGTACAATATGCTCCGACTACCGGGATTCCCTTATCTTTTAATTGCTTCATAGCAAGAAATGAGTTTTTGCGCTGCTCGGCAAACTCTTCAAATACTTCTGGTAATTCTTTAATCACTTCCATGTTAGGTTCCTCCTAATTCATTATTGTATTTATCTTCTGACAGCTTACTACTCCATACTCTAAAGGAGATGACACGCTGCATAGTGACCTGTTCCTATTTTTTTCATATTCGGCTCTACTTCCCTACATTTTTCAGATGCAAATCTACATCTGCTCTGAAAGCGACATCCCTGTGGTGGAGAAATCGGACTTGGAACATCTCCGTCCAGAACAATCCTCGCTCTTTTACTCTCCACATCTGGATCTGGAATTGGAACTGCTGAAAGCAATGCCTGTGTATATGGGTGCGCCGGATGCGTATATAACTCTTCTGAAGAAGTCAACTCAACAATCTTCCCTAAATACATTACTGCAACTTGATCTGAAATATATCTTACCATAGATAAATCATGTGCAACAAACAAATAGGTAAGTCCCATCTCCATTTGTAGCTTTTTAAGCAAATTTACTATTTGAGCTTGAATTGACACATCCAACGCGGAAATCGGTTCATCACATACAAGAAATTCCGGCTCAATTGCAAGCGCTCTAGCGATTCCGATTCTTTGGCGCTGTCCACCTGAAAACTCATGAATATACCTATTTGCATGTTCTGACTGCAATCCGACTAAATTCAATAATTCTTGTACTTTTTCTTCTCTTTCACTTTTGCTTCCCATCATATGATGGATTCTAAGACCTTCTGCAATAATACTTCCAACTTTCATACGAGGATTTAAAGAGGCATACGGATCTTGAAAAATTGTCTGGACACTCTTGGTAAATGCTTTTCTCTCTTTTCCCCTTAATGCATGAACATCTTTTCCTTTAAATAATACTTCTCCATCAGTTTTGGCATATAATCCTGTACAAGTCCTTCCACAAGTTGTCTTGCCACACCCTGATTCTCCGACCAAACCAAGTGTTTTTCCTGCCTGTATTTCAAAAGAAACATCATCAACCGCTTTTAAAATCTGATTTTTCCCCATTGGAAAATATTTTTTTAAATTCTTTACTTGTAAAATTGGTTCCTCTATGCTTCTCTCATGCATAATGCTCCTCCTGTTTCAAAAGGATAACTTCCTTTTACTTTTTCATGATGCAACCAACAATTCGCCTTATGTCCGTTTTCAAAAACAAACTCCGGCGGAGTACAGCGCGTACAAATATTCATACAATATTTACATCTACCTGCAAATGCACAACCTTTTATCGGCAGCAACAGATCTGGTGGAGTCCCATCTATGGATATTAACTCTTTCTCTCTTTCCCCATCAAGTCTAGGAACTGCATTCAGCAAACTCCATGTATATGGGTGATGTGCATGATAAAAAATCTCCCTTCTATCCCCATACTCAACAATTTTACCAGAATACATTACTGCGATGTCGTCTGCCATATCGGCAACAACCCCTAAGTCATGTGTAATCAAAATAATTGCCGTTTGCGTTTCCCTTTGTAATTCTTTTAAAAGTCCAAGAATTTGTGCTTGTATCGTTACGTCAAGAGCCGTAGTAGGCTCATCTGCAATCAACAGTTTCGGACTACATGCCAGTGCAATTGCAATCATAGCTCTCTGACGCATTCCACCTGAAAATTCATGTGGATATTGGGAAACTCTTTTCTCCGGCTGTGGAATTCCTACTTTTCTTAAAAGTTCCACCGCCGCCTCAAGTGCTTCTTTCTTTTTCATTTTCTTATGAGTGATCAGATTTTCCGCAATTTGTTTTCCGACATTCATTGTTGGATTTAGCGCTGCAAGTGCATCTTGAAAAATCATTGCACATTCACCGCCACGATAGTTCTCCCATTCTTTTTTGGACTGTAAAACCATATTTTTTCCATCATAAAAAATCTTACTGTTTTCTTTCACAATTCCTGGTGTCTGCACTAACCCCATAAGAGCTTTGGCTGTTACTGTTTTCCCACATCCTGATTCTCCTACAATTGCCAAAGTTTTTCCTTTTTCTACTGAAAAATCAATTCCCCTCACAGCTTGTACTTCTCCAGCATAAGTATGATAGGAAACATGTAGATTTTCTACTTCAATCAATTTTTCTTTTTCTATTTTTTTCCCTTCCACAATTCTTCTCCTATTTAACCATCTTTGGCTCTAGTGCATTTCTCAGTACATCTCCCAATGCATTGAAACTTAATACTGTAAGTAATATCAACACACCCGGGAATAACGCAAGTGTAGGAACATCCATGATATGTTCCTGCGCGCTTTGAAGCATGCTTCCCCAGGATGACATTGGTAATTTCACCCCAAAGCCTAAAAAGCTTAAAGAAGATTCCGTTAAGATTGCCCGCGCAATACTGATACTTGCTGCCACAATAATTGATGGAACCATATTCGGAATGATATGAAAAAATATGATTTCCAAATTTCCCGCACCAAGATTCTTTGCGGCAAGCACAAAATCTCTTTCTTTCAATGACATAGTTTCTGCACGAACAATTCTTGCAACCCCCATCCATGAAAAAATTCCAATGATAATAATCATTGTAAAAATACTTGGGGACAAAAAGGAGTTAATAATGATAATAAGTAAAAAACTTGGAACAGACATTAGTATATCTACAAAACGCATCATCAAATTATCTGTTACCCCTCCAATATATCCACTGATTGTTCCAAATAATGTTCCTACTATAATAGATACAAGCATGGAGAAAAATCCAACAGTCAATGAAACTCTTCCTCCATATAAAGCTCTTGTAAAATAATCTCTTCCAAGACTATCCGTTCCAAAAAAATGCTCCTTACTCGGTAACTGTAACTTGCTTCTTAAATCCATTGCATCCGGATCATATGATGAAAGAGGTGCTAAAAGTGAAGCAATCATTATCACACCTAGTAAAATCAGACAAATCATTGCTAATTTATTTTCTTTTAAACTTGTCTTTAAATTATACCATACTCCTCTATCATACTCTACTTTTGAAATTTCTTGTTGATGTCCTGCCAAGAAAAAAGCATCTTCTTTTTCCATTTCTTCTTGTAGGAGATTCTTCTCAGCACTTACCAATTTTTCTTACCTCCTTGTTTAATACGAGGATCTGCAATGCCATACAACAAATCCGCAATCAGATTCCCTATAATTAAAATCAGGCACGACAACATTGTAAATGCCATAATCATAGGATAATCTCTTGAATTAATTGCACTCATTCCCAACGTTCCCATACCCGGCCAGCCAAATACGGATTCAATAATAAAAGAACCTGTTACCAAACTTGCCAGATTCATACCAGCCAATGTTATTACCGGAAGCAGACAATTTTTCAACACATGTTTCAGCATGATTTTTCTTTCTGTAATTCCTTTTGACCGTGCAGTCAATACATATTCTTCTTCTAACTGACTAATTGTATTGGAACGAATATACCTAGTAAATACTGACATATTTCCAATACTTAAAACAATTCCTGGCAAGATGAGATGTTTTGCCACATCGAAAACGGATTTCACACCTACTGTTCTCATTCCATTACTTGGGAGCCAATGTAAGTTCAAAGCAAATACAATGATTAACATAAGCCCTAGCCAAAATGCCGGAATAGAAATTCCAATATAGGCCAAAATACTGATCACTTGATCTGTCATTTTATTTTTCTTCATACCAGACCACAATCCCAACGGAATCGCCACTAAAACAGATAATACAAAAGAAGTTCCCATAAGTAATATCGTAGCTGGAAGTTTGCTAAAAATCTGTGAAGCCACTGGCTGATGATTAATCAGTGAATTCCCAAAATTTCCCTTGCATACATTTTTCAACCATGCAAAATACTGTTCTACAATTGTACCATCAAGTCCTAAATCCACTCTCAGTTCATTTATTTCTTGTTGTGTCATATCTGGCCGAATATACATATTTAACGGATCTCCGGGAGCAAAATGAATAATCATAAAAGAAAAAATTGACACAAGAATTAATACCGGTATCATTTGAACAATTCTTTTTATTATGTATCTCTTCATGTCTTTCTCCTTTAACTAAGGCAGACTGCTTCCAAATGTATTTTCATTTAAAAGCAGTCTTATTTTCTCTTCTTCTAATCAGCTCTATTCTGTCATATAAAGTTTTGTATAATCCTCAAATACAGGAACCATATTAATAGCATCGCAGCCTTCTAATTTTTTGTCCACTGCCAAGATGAATTTACAATCTGAAATCGGAACCATTGTATACGCATCTTTTATTTGCTGCTGCAGATCCGCATAAATTTCAGCACGTTTTTCTGTATCTATTGTAGCGTCTCCTTCATTCCAAAGTTTTGCGATCTCATCTGTTGAACAAAGATTTTTACTTAAAAATCCTTCCTTGCTGAACATGTATTCATCTCCCTGATTATCCCCATTAGTAGAATAACCATTCAAACCAAGATCCCAATCTCCTGCATCTGTATAGAAGAATTTTTCAAAAAATCCTTGTGTTTCATATCCTGTGATTTCCACATTAATTCCCACTTCTTTAAGCTGTTGCTGAATCACAAGCGCACAATCTTCCATATTCGCTCTGCTGGAATTATAAACTAACTTTAATGTTTTCCCTTCCAATCCTGAAGACTGAACTAATTTCTTTGCTTCTTCAATATTGTATTCATATCCATCAATATCTTCATAGTAGAAATTTTGTTCACAGAATACCGTTTTTGCCGGAACTGCAATATCTTCCGAACCATAAGCTCCTTCTACAATTGCTGATACATCTAAAGCTGCTGCAATTGCTTTTCTTGCTTCTATATCTTTCATCAATTCACTGTTTGCATTGAATCCCATATAGTTGATTCTTCCTTCATCTAAGGTTACAAGTTCATATCTATCATCTGCAGCATATTTTTCATATTTATCTACAGTAGAGACTCTCATTATATTTAACTCTCCATTTTCAAATGCAATTTCCTGAGCACTTTCATTTGGCATAATTTTAAAAATTACCGAATCTAAATTTACTTCTTTATAGTAATCATCAAATTTTTCTAAAGTAAGACTTTCTCCTTGTTTCCATTCCTTTACTTTATAAGGGCCAGAACCTACTCCTTGTGTCATATTCAACTTAGAAGACGCAATATTTGCTTCCCCTTCATATACATGTTTCGGAAGTAATTTCATTCCACCAAGTGTTGCATCATAAGATGCTGAAACCTCAGGTAACACCACTTTAAAGGTAAGATCATCTACTTTTTCTACAGATACTGGTTTTCGATTAACCATTGTACCACTAGAAGTTTTATTCTCTTTATCCATACGAAATTCGAAATTCCAAATCACATCATCTGCAGTAATCGGCTCTCCATCATGCCATTTCAAACCATCACGAAGCTTTACAGTGATTGTCTTTCCGTCTTCTGATACCTCTCTGCTTTCTGCCAAATAATATCTTACTTCATCTTTTGAAACTACATAAAGCGGATCGTATACTGGTTTGAGCATTGTCATCCCTTCATCACCAGCTTCATATAAAATATTCAAGCTGGAAATATCCGTTGGCATTGCTCTTACCACAGAACCACCTGCTACTTTTTTCCCCTCTTTTTCTTCTTTCTGGGCTACTACCTTATCCTTACCCACTGTCTCTTTAGATTCTTCTTTGTTGCCACATCCTGATGCAACTAATCCCATTGTCATAGCCAGCACCAGCAACATACTAAATCTTTTTTTCATCTTGTTCTCCTCTCTCCCTGCTATACATTGTTTTTCTGCTTTCAAATTAATGAAGTTTGATTATCTTCAGCTGCTATTTTTTTCGCATAACTTCCTTAGAATGATATACCTCTTTCGATTTAAAATCAAATTGCTATTTTTTATATATTTATAGTTTTTATCTATAATTTTCCCTAACAAAAAATCGTATCACATGAACCCTCTTCCACACGATACGATTTTCAAATCATTCTGAAACAAATATCTTTTATAAAATAATTTTTCTAATTTACTATGGCTTAGTGGAACCAGTGATTTCCGATCAGCTGTCCGTAATCACCATTTCCAAAATAAAGTGCCTCCCCGATCGGATTGGCTCCTGCGAGGGCATCTGCCGCCGCCTGATAGCAACTTGCCGTTGTCCGCCCGTCGGCAAGTACCGCATCCAGCTTGCCGGTAATTGCCGGTCCAAACTGTCCGCTCTGATAAATGACCTCTGTAATTGAGTTCGGGAAAATGCCGCTTCTTACACGGTTCATAACAACAGCCCCTACTGCAACCTGACCTTCATACGGCTCTCCCCCGGCCTCACAGAAGATCAACGCTGCAAGCAATGCCTGCTCCCCGCTGGTGGCAGCTGTCACTGCTTGCTGGGAAGCCTGTGCTTCTTGTGCCTGCTGCTGCGCCTGCGCTGCTGCCGCCTCTTCCTCTGCTTTCTTTTTTGCTTCCTCTGCTTTTCTTGCCTCTTCCGCCGCCTGCGCTGCCGCTCTTTGTTCTTCTTCAATCTGCGCTAACGTTTTCGCTGGTTCAGACTCCCTTGTCCGGACAATTGCTCCATTGTCTTCCATCGGCTTTTCTACAACCGGACACACCTGATCTGCCCTTCTGACTGCATCCGTTCCAAATGCAAGGGAATCGCTCTTCACATATCCGTTCACCTCATCTGCGGAAACTCTTGTCCATACAACCCCTTTTTCTTCCACATCTACAATTGTGTTGTGGTATAGTTTTCCAACAACTTCGCTTCCTTCTTCTCCCGCAAGCAGTACATCAGTCTCCCCATCCACGTTGGATACTGCCTTTTGGTGCCATTCCTGCGTGGATACTGCAACTGCTGCGACCTCCGGTATTTGCTCCAGCGCTGATGCCAATGCCGATGAAATTGTTTGTGTTTTCTCTATACTGTCAGTCTGCCGAGTTTCAGTTGATGCCACAGATATACTTCCGTCCATTCCTGCAGCTGTGAGCACACAAACCGCAGACAAAACTACTGCCAGCATCCTCTTATTCTCTTTTCTCATACTTTTCCTCCTGATTTTGCAATAAAACGAATTAAAAGTTAATTATATTATACTCTTTTAATTCATTTTTATTACATTTGTTACAAACTTATTACATTTTGTTTGTAGGAACATCCTAACAGCTTTTCTTTCATTTGTCAACTTTTCCGCTCTGGAAATTTTCTCCTTCCAAGATCCATCCCCTTTTGTCTCTTTCTCCCACACAATATCAAATGAATTTTCCATACAAAAAAGCAGCTGATCTTTTGGAACTTCCTCAAGATCAACTGCTATCCTTTTTAATGATACTCTTTGTCTATCTTTATTTCTTTGTTTATCTCTGATTTCTTCTCTGTCTCGCAGTTTCGAACATCAGCACGGAGGTGGCAATTGCTGCATTTAATGATTCTACCTGCCCCTGCATAGGAATGCGGATCCATGTATCTGCCAAATCCGCGATTTCCTTTCGAAGTCCGTTTCCCTCATTTCCAATCAAAAATGCCGTCTTTTTCGTATAGTCTTCCTTGTCGTAACTATTTTTCCCATCAAGATGTGCGGCATATGTAAAAATACCGTGCGCCTTTACTTTTGCGATCGCTTCTTTTAAATCTTCCACATAGACAAACGGAACACGGTAAATAGAACCCATCGTTGAACGGATAACTTTCGGATTATAAATATCCACACTCTCCTTGCTGATGATGATTCCTGTCACCCCCGCTCCCTCTGCGGTTCGCAGAATCGTTCCAAGGTTCCCTGGATCCTGAAGGTTGTCCAAAACAAGAAGATGTGCATCTTCTGCCTCTAAAATATCCTCCAGACAGTAAGTGGACTGGCGTACGACACAGAGGATTCCCTGTGGTGTCTTTGTATCAGAAACATATTGAAAAACATGATCTGACAGATATTCTAACTTCCTTCTGTCTTTCAGCCTGTTGATTTCTTCTTTCTGTTTGTCTGCAAATGTCTCGGATACATAGACTTTCACAAGCTGCTCCTGTGGAATCTCCTGGTACATCTTGACTCCTTCCACAAGAAAGACTCCCTGCTCGTTCCGCACTTTGCTTTTTTTCTGAAGCTGCACCAGTTCCTTCACTCTCGCATTTGACGTGCTTGTAATCATACTTATTCCCCTTTGTATTTATTCAACATTTCATTACTTCCGATGAAAATCATAATAGTTCCTTCTTCCAGCGGCATCTCCGGCCTTACATTGACATCAACTTTCTCATCCTTTTTAATACCGACTACGTTAAATCCATAGCGCTCACGGATGCAAAGTTCACGCAAAGTCTTCCCGATCCATTTTTCCGGAACCCTTGTCTCTACGATACTATAATCCGGTGATAGCTCGATCCAATCTGCAAAATTTGTGGAGACAAGATTTTTGGCAACTCTTCTTCCCATCTCCATCTCCGGAAATACGATTGCATCTGCACCGACCCTTTTTAAGATGGATGCATGAAGCTCGTCCTGCGCCTTTGCAAGCACATACGGAATCCCTGCCTCTTTTGACAAAATCGTAGCCATAATACTAGATTCCATGTTATCGGCAATCGCCACGACTGCACCATCCAGATTGCGAAGTCCCAGAGACTGGATCACTCCCGTGTCATGCAGATCCGCGCGCATTGCGTAAGATACTTGATCTGCGATCTCTTGTACTTTTTCTTCCGCAATATCTACTGCGATCACTTCGCATCCGAGTTTCTCCAATGTCACTGCCACACTGGAACCAAATTTTCCAAGTCCAAATACTGCATATTGCTTTTTCATATTTTCTTATCCCCCTATCCAATCATCAGACGTTTCGCCGGCAGCTGTCTCACCTGGCTCATCGGATTTTTCTTTAATCCGAATGCCAGCGCCATTGTAACCGGTCCGATCCGCCCTGCATACATTAAGATCATAATCACAAATTTACTTGCGGTGTGAAGCGCCGGAGTCAGCCCCGTGGAAAGACCTACTGTTCCAATTGCCGAGGTCGTCTCAAACAAAATATCAAGAAATCCCGCCGATTCTATCACTGAAACAGCTATAGTCCCTATCATCAAGATTGTAAAAGACATTAGCATAACTGAAATCCCCGTCCGAATATTTTCTTCCGGAATTCTTCTTCCAAAGCACTCCGTATCCTTATTTCCTTTTACGACAGTAACCGCTGTAAGGAATAACATTGCAATCGTTGTCGTCTTCACCCCTCCGGCGGTACCGGCCGGGGAGCCTCCGATAAACATCAGAAGGCAGGAAATGAATACCGATTCTTCTCTTAGATCTCCCTGCGGCACGGTAAAGAATCCGGCCGTCCTCGTTGTCACTGACTGAAATGCCGCTCCCATCACCTTGTCTCCAAAAGAAAATTCTCCAAGCGTATCCGGGTTAGAAAATTCTAGAAACAGAAAACTGACTGTACCTGTCACAATCAGAATTGCCGTCATCGTCAGTGCAACCTTGGAGTTCAAGGTTAAAATCTTAAACATTCCACGTCTTCTCTCACCCTTTTTGCGAAAGTTTCTAATGTTATCAGTGATGTCAAACCACACGGTATAACCGATACCTCCTGCAACGATCAATATCATCGTTGTCAGATTGATCAACGGATTTCTTGCATATGCCGCAAAACTATCTGCCCCTAATATATCAATTCCCGCATTGCAAAATGCTGAGATAGAGTGAAACACACTATACCAAATTCCTTTCAAAAATCCATACTCCGGAATAAACTGAAATGCAAAAAAGATTGCTCCAATTCCTTCTACAACGAAGGTTCCCTTCAGAATACGCAAGATCCATTTCACCATACCTGACAAAGACTCCATGTTATACGTTTCCTGAATCATCACACGCTCTTTTACCGTGATCTTCCTTCCGATCACAACAAGAAAAAATGTCGATACTGCGACTACACCAAGTCCTCCAATCTGTATCAGAACAAGCAGTACCACTTTGCCAAGAAGCGTAAACTGCGTTGCCGGAACAACTGTCATAAGCCCGGTCACACAAACTGCCGATGTCGATGTAAAAAGTGCGTCTGTAAATGCAATCGGCTCTTGATTGCAGACCGGAAGCCATAGAAGTATTCCGCCGATCACGATCACGAGCAAGAAGCCTGCTGCAAGCATCTGCATCGTGCTTAATCTTACACTTTTTTCTTTCCACTTAAACATTTTCTTTCACTTTTCTCCCTTTATGCTTTTTGAATCAATTATACTACACTTCCCGAAAAGATAACAGTCCTAAAAAAAGAATCCCTGTACCAACAGCACAGGAACCCCTCACGCTGCCGACAGCCCTCATTTCCGGACTACGGCCCTTCTTTTCTTCTCTTATACTTTAAATCGGTACCCCACACCCCAGATTGTCTCAATATACTGCGGTTTGGAAGTATCGTACTCAATCTTCTCCCGAATCTTCTTAATATGAACTGTCACAGTCGCAATATCCCCGATCGATTCCATATCCCAGATCTCACTGAATAATTCATCCTTTGTATATACGTGATTCGGATGCCCTGCAAGAAACGTCAGAAGGTCAAATTCCTTCGTCGTAAATGCCTTCTCTTCTCCATTGACCCACACCCTTCTCGCTGTCGTGTCAATCTTTAAGCCACGGATCTCAATAATATCATTTGTCTGTACATTGCTTCCGATCAAACGCTCATATCTTGCAAGATGCGCTTTGACTCTCGCCACAAGTTCGCTCGGACTAAATGGCTTTGTCATATAATCATCTGCGCCAAGTCCAAGTCCCCGGATCTTATCGATATCATCCTTTTTGGCAGAGACCATAATGATCGGTGTATTTTTCTTCTGACGTACTTCTCTGCAGATTTCAAATCCATCCACTCCCGGAAGCATCAGGTCAAGGATCACCAGATCAAACTGGTCCGTCAGCGCCTTCTCAAGCCCCGTCTCTCCATCATTTGCAACTTCTACCTCGAACCCACTCAGTTCTAGATAATCTCTCTCCAGATCTGCAATCGTTTCTTCATCTTCTACGATTAATATTCTACTCATTTACCGGTACCTCCTGATATTTTCTGATTACAAAATACATGACCGTCCCTGTCCCTTCTCTACTTGTCGCCCAAATCTTGCCGCCATGCTCCTCGATGATCTTCTTCACAATCGAAAGTCCAATACCGCTTCCGCCCTTAGAAGAATTTCTCGATGCATCTGTCCGGTAAAAACGATCAAAAATATTCGGCAGATCTTTGGCGGCAATTCCTTTCCCATTGTCCTCCAGTTCCACCTGAATAAAATCACCGACGTCCTTCACCCGCAAGTTAATCCGCGCCCGCTTCTTATCCATATATTTCAAAGAATTCGTCACAATATTGTTGATGACTCGCTTTAACTGCTCGGCATCGCCGATGATGCGGATATCTTCCTCTACGTAATTGAAATATCCAAACTCGACATCTCTCTGCTCCAATTCCAACTTCAGATCTTCTGCACAATCATCAAAATATTCATTGACTGACAGTGTTGTAAAATTGTATGGAATTCGATTCGTATCAATCTTAGAGTAAAGTGTCAGTTCATTGATCAGAAGATCCATCTCATTTGCCTTATTATAAATCGTCCGGATATACTTCTCCATCTTCTCAGGTGTATCTGCAACACCATCCATAATTCCTTCTACATACCCCTTGATCGCTGTGATTGGTGTCTTCAAGTCGTGGGAAATATTACTGATCAGCTCCTTGCTCTCCTTATCATAGGCAAGCTTCTCCTCCGCATTGTCTTTCAGCCGCTTCCGCATCTCCTCAAAATCCTGACAAAGCTGTCCGAGTTCATCATCGGTATCCGGAATCAGCCGGAAATCTAAATTCCCTTCTTTAATATTCTTCGTCGCCTTCTGCATCTTCACAAGCGGAATCTTGATTCCTCTGTAAATCCAGACAACCAACAGCGCTCCGGTAATGACAAGGATCACAATGACCGCCACAAGAATGTCTTTTAAGAATTGTGATACTTCCGGCAGCATGCTCGTTACATCTGTTACAATAAATGCACTGCACTTGTTCTTGTCATCACTGACAAAATCCACCTGCTTTACAAGTACCTGTGCTTCTCCGCCAATATATACACCATTCTCGGAATCTGCATTGTATTCCTCATAAGCCGGTAAATCCGGGATCACCACCTCCGTCTTCTGCGGATCTTCTCCCATATATACGATAATATCATCCTTTCTCACAAGAAGATAGGATCCTTTCTGCCGAAGCCTCTGGTTAAACTGCTCCAGATAAGAAGCATCTTCCAGCTTCTCCGGATCCTTATCCGCTGCCTTCTCCAGCTCATGATATGCCTCTTTCGTAATCCGGCTCGGCACCTGTACACTATTTAACAGTGCTTCATAGGTGGTCCCTGTAATTCCATATGTCTTCTCGATCGAACGAATTTGAAGTTGTGCGAATCCACAAAATACGGCGCTCGTCAAGAACACCGGCAAAATAATGATCGTCATAAAAGCAATGACCAGTCGTGTTTTTAATTTCATCGTGTCCAACCTCTTGTTCTATATACTTTCTATGCTTGTCTCAATCTGACTTCATTATTATATCATGCCACCTTGTTAAATACACCAAAACACCTATAAACATTTATAAAATTTTTGTAAACCTTCGTACGACCCAGTATGCAAAAACTGCTCCACAGATTTTCGCTTATCTGTGGAGCAGCCATCCTTCTCATCTGATGATCGAAGTCTCTTATAAATATTTCTTTAATGCTTCTACTTTATCCAGTTTTTCCCATGGAAGATCTAAGTCGTTACGTCCAAAGTGTCCATAAGCTGCTGTCTGCTTGTAGATCGGACGGCGAAGATCTAACATTTTGATGATTCCTGCCGGTCTTAAATCAAAGTTCTCACGGATGATCTCTACTAACTTCTCGTTAGAAAGTTTTCCGGTTCCAAATGTATCTACCATGATCGATGTCGGATGAGCCACCCCGATTGCATAAGAAAGCTGAATCTCACATTTCTTTGCAATTCCTGCTGCAACGATGTTCTTTGCAACATAACGTGCTGCATATGCTGCAGAGCGGTCTACCTTTGTACAGTCTTTTCCGGAAAATGCTCCACCGCCGTGACGTGCCATTCCGCCGTAAGTATCTACGATGATCTTACGTCCTGTCACACCACTGTCTCCGTGTGGTCCACCGATTACGAATCTTCCAGTCGGGTTGATGAAGAATTTTGTCTGCGCATCTACCATCTCCTGTGGAAGTACCGGATCAAATACATATTTCTTAATATCTTCATGAATCTGTTCCTGAGTTACATCCGGATCATGCTGTGTAGATAATACAACCGCATCAAGACGCACCGGGATTCCCTCTTCGTTATACTCTACTGTCACCTGGCTCTTACCATCTGGTCTGAGGTAAGAAAGTGTTCCATCTTTGCGAACTTTTGTCAGCTGCAATGTCAGCTTGTGTGCCAGCGCGATTGGATATGGCATCAATTCTTCTGTCTCATCCGAAGCATATCCGAACATCATTCCCTGGTCTCCTGCTCCAATTGCATCGATCTCCTCGTCTGACATTTTGTTTTCTTTTGCTTCTAAAGCTTTATCTACACCCATTGCAATGTCAGAAGACTGCTCATCGATTGCTGTGATCACACCACAAGTATGTGCATCGAATCCATATTTTCCTCTGTTGTATCCAATCTGATCCACAGTATCTCTTACGATTTTCTGAATATCTACATATGCATTTGTTGTAATCTCACCCATAACAAGGACAAGTCCTGTTGTGATCGCTGTTTCACATGCCACACGGCTCATCGGATCCTGCTCCATCAGCGCATCTAACACAGCATCTGAAATCTGGTCACAGATCTTATCCGGATGACCTTCGGTTACTGATTCTGAAGTAAATAATAATTTTTCCATTCGTACGTTCCTTTCTTTTTTCTCTTTCTCTTTCGCCGGACTGTTCTGTCTTTCTCTGATAAAAAGTCATTTACCAAAACTCTCTGAGATAAAAACAGCAGCCCGACAACATTCGGACTGCTTTATACTCATAAATCAATCCTCTTATTGTTCGATTACTCGCTCAGGCTGGCACCTTCCGTTCACGGGGTTGCCGCAGCTTCACAGATCCTTTGTATCTCCACTGCTCTGAATAAGAGAAAGTTTCTATTATTCTGTTCTTGTTCCGTTAGAAATCATAACACTGATTGACAGGACCGTCAAGAGTCTTTTTGAGAAAACTTTTCTAGTTACTCTGTGCCTCTTTCATTGCCTGCTCTCCGTTTGTCTGGGCATCTTTGAGCGCTTCGTCAATTCCTTTTTCTCCGCTGAATACAAGATCAAGCTGTTTTCCAAGTTCATCTAACGCATTCTTGCCGCCGATATTTCTTGTTCCCTGGAAACCTTTGTCAAAGCATTCCAACGAAAGTTGTTTGATCGGTTTTTCCTCGAGTACTTTTGCGAACACCGGATCCTCCTGTGCAGATACACGCACTGGAATATATCCTGTCTCTGCCGCAAAATATGCTGTATTTTCTGTATTTGTCAGGAATTTAATATACTCCCATGCAGCTTGTTTCTGCATGTCTGTTGCAGAATCAAATACTGCCACATTTGTTCCGTAATACAGCTGATCATCTGTCTTATGTCCTGGAAGCGCTGCGGCATTGATAGTAATACCTTCCATCGTTCCTTCTTCTATGTATGGCAGTGCGGATGTAGAAGCTACACACATTGCAGCTCGTCCATCCTGCACCGGAACATTTGCATTTTCATCATCTCCGGCAAATCTTGCTGTCTTTGCCTGGAACATACTATTTAAAAATTCGATTGCTTCCTTTGTCTCCGGTGTATCAAAATACAATTCATTTGTTTCTTCATTCATCGTACTTCCACCTGCCTGTTTCAGCCAAGGTGCAATATCTGTGGAAAGGTTATTTGCAAATACACATCCATACACTTCCGGCTCGCCGTCCTTATCCTCGTCTACCGTCAGTTTCTCAGCTGCCGCTGTCCACTCGTCCCATGTCTTTGGAACTTCTACACCAGCTTCTTCGAACATAGTTTCATTGTAATATAAAACCATCTGGCTTTTGTTAAACGGGATTGCATACTGTTTTCCATCCCAGATTCCATCTGCAAGGAACATCTCCGGAATATCTGCAAGGTCTTCCTCAGTAAATCCTGTCTGTTCATCTTCCATATATGGTGTCAGATCTGCCACAAGCCCTTTGGAAACATACCAGGATAATCTGTTGGAATAAATCTGCGTCATTGTCGGGAGCTGATCTGCCTTTGCAGAGGCCATCAATTTGTCAAACAGATCCATGTATCCTCCCTGATTCACTAATTTTACGGATACATTTTTATTCTGCTCCATAAAATCATCTGTAATTTTCTGGATTGCCTCCTCATTAGATCCTGACATCGCATGCCAGAATGTAATCTCTGTTTTTTCTGTCACTTTTGTGTCTGTTTTTTTCTCTGTTGACGACTCTGTTTTCGTCTCTTCTTTCTTCTCCGTTTCTTTTTTCTCCCCTCCACATGCGGTCAGCATGGATGCTGCCATCGTCGTGCAAAGAAGTGCCGCCAATACTTTTTTCTTCATCTTTCTTTTCCTCTCTATTTTCGTTTTATCCTTTCAGTCCTGATTTGCTTACCCCTTTCACAATATATTTTTGTGTAAATAAATATAAAATGATCACCGGCGCAATCACCAGGATCGAAAAGGCCATTAAAATATGATATCTTGTTCCCGCCTCGGTTGAAAATGCTGCCATTCCTACCGGAAGCGTCCGCATCTCCTCTGAATTTGTCGTGATCAGAGGCCACATGTAGGAATTCCAGCAGTTAATGAATTTTAAAATAGCAATCGATGCAAGTGTCGGTATGGAACACGGAATTAAAATAGTAAATAAAAATCGCAATTCCGAGCAACCATTGATCTTCGCCGATTTATAATAAGAAATCGGAATGCTTTCAAACTGCTGCTTCAGTAAAAATATCGAAAAAATACTTGCACACCAGGGAATGATCAGCGCCTTATAACTGTCAATCCATCCCCAGTTGCTCAGTGTAATATAATTAGGGATCATCAGGATTTCTCCCGGAACCATCATGGTCGCTACAAGAACCAAAAACAGAGCATTTTTAAACCGGAATGGAATATATGCAAATGCATAGGCCGCAAGTACTGTTGTAAATACTTCCCCCACCGTCACCATCACTGCTGTAAACACACTGTTGAAAAAATATCTGGCATACGGTACTTGCTGCAATGCCATCTTGAAATTTTCCCACTGCCAGACAGATGGGATCCATTTTGGTGGCATCGATAGTACTTCCTTTGCCGGCTTAAATGCTGTCAGAACCATCCAGACAAACGGAAGGCTGACCCACAAAAGTCCCGCAGCCAGAATGACATAGGACAGAACTGTCACCATCTTTTTCCCTTTTCTCATGACTTCCTCCTTTCTGACGAAAACAGAAACTGGAGCAACGTAAAAAATAAAATCACAAGAAACAGAAGAAATGCTGCCGCCGATGCGGTAGTAAACTCCCAGTGTCTGTAAAACTTATCAAAAATATAATAGACAATCGTAAGCCCGCTCTGAAGCGGCCCCGGTTTCTGCCCGTACATGATATAAACTTCATCAAAGATCTTAAAAGCTCCGATCAGTGATGTCACAGATAAGAATAAAATCGTCGGTCTTAAAATTGGAAGAATAATATAGCAGATCCTTCTAAATGACCCTGCGCCATCCATCCGTCCTGCCTTCACATATCTTTCATCTACTCCTTGAAGTGCAGCCAGCAAAATAATAATTTTATAGCCAAGCCCTTTCCACACACTTAATACAATCAAGATCGGGATGGTCATCTGCGCATCTGTAAGCCACGCCACTTTTGGCATCCCAAGCACTGAAAGAAGTGCATTGACCATTCCATAGTCTTTGTTGAGCATCCACCGCCACACAACAGCCACTGCGGTCGTCGATGTGACAAATGGAAGAAAATATGCACTTCTGAAAAATTTCTGAAACCGGATATTGGAATTTAAAATCAGAGCAAATACCAATGCCGTAATGATTCCAAGCGGTACCGAGATCACCGCAAATACTGCCGTATTTTTCATAGCAAGAGCAAACTCTGGATCTTTCAATACGTAGAGAAAATTGTCGAGACCGACTGCTTCCACCGTATCTGTCAGATAATCAAATTTCGTATAAAACCCCATAAAAAAAGACTTCAGCACTGGATAAAATTGAAAGACTGCTATGACAGAAAGTGCAGGCAGCAAATACAGAAATGCCCGAAACTGTGGATTTCTGATTTTCCATCTTCTCTTCATTATCTGTCACCCTCCCCTGGGAACAAATGAAGCCGCTTGACACGAAATGACACACGTTCCCCTTCTGAAAATGTCTTTTCCCATCCGACGCAGGCCGTCAGCACCTGTTCACCTGCTCGGAAATGAATGTACATATCTTTTCCAAGTGTCTGTATTCCGGTGATCACTCCCGAAATCGCTTCTTCTTCCTCTGTACTGCACAACTCTAATGCCTCCGGACGGATGCCCACGCAAACACTTCCTTTCAGTTCTCCTGCCTCGTGTACTGTTCCTTTTTTCACGGTCACATTCTCATCACCTAACAGCAGACAGATTCCATCTTCTACTTTTTCTCCCGGAACAAAGTTCATTGGTGGATTTCCAAGAAATTTCGCCGCAAACATATTTTGCGGCTCCATATACATCTCTTTTGGAGAAGAATACTGACTGATCTTTCCTTTCTCCATCAAAAGAATCTTATCCGAAATACTAAGCGCCTCTTCCTGATCGTGTGTCACAAAAATAGTCGTGATCCCCAGTTGTTTCTGCACACGCCGGATCTCATCGCGCAGTTCAATGCGAAGTCTTGCATCCAGATTTGACAGTGGCTCATCTAAAAGTAAGATCTTCGGATTCTTTACGATGGCACGCGCAATCGCAACTCTCTGCTGCTGTCCACCCGATAATTTCCCCGGCTTTCTCTTCAAGTATTCTTCAATCTGAAGCATTTTAGCCGCTTCTTTTACTTTTTCTATCCGGTCTTTTTTCTTCCATCCTTGCATTTTCAGAGGAAATGCAATATTTTCCTGCACAGTCATATGAGGATAGAGCGCATAATCCTGAAACACCATCCCAATGTCCCTCTCTTCCGCCTCCAGCCCTCCTACATTTTCCTCATCAAAATAAATAGTTCCTTCTGTTGCCTGCTCCAGCCCGGCGATGATCGATAAAGTCGTGCTTTTCCCACATCCACTCGGTCCAAGCAGACAGACAAGATCTCCATCCTCGATTTCTAAATTCAAGTGATCTACTGCAGTCACTTCCTGATACCGTTTAGTAAGATTCTCCAGTCTAATTCTCATCTTCCAGTTCCTCCAGTGTCCTCCCTGTCAGCGGAACCATCCGAAGAATGATTCCTTCTTCTTCCAGCATCTCTTTCAGCACCTGCATAAAGATTCCCATCGCTTCTTTCCGCTCTCCTTTTTTCAGATATGCTTCCAGATTCGGTTGTGAAGATAACTCTCCTCCCCAATCTGCAGAGAAAGTGTATTCGATCCCACAACTCGGACTGCCGTTGATTCCTACTACTCCAAGCACTTCCACCCGCTCTGCACAGTTTTGATACTCCTTCACTTGAAGCACAATATCCTCCAGCATCTTTCTCGCCTGTCTTCTGAAAAAAGGATTATCAAACTGTTCTGAGGAATGTCCCCACCGTCTTCCACCGTACATCAAAAATTCCGGGCACGGTAATTGTATCAGCTGAATATCCTCCTCAATCACTTTTTTCAAAAATGCTTTCCTGCTTCTCTCCTCCTCCGTTTCAAACTCCACCGCATACTGAATCTTAGAACGCACATTTAGAATGCAATGGCTGACTAAAAGTAGTTTCTTCTTGTTTTTCATCCCTCGTATCCTCTTTCTTTCCATATTTTCTATACTGCAAAGAAAAGTTTCTCCGATTTTCTTTAACCTTCACTATAACATGGAACCTTAAGGATGAAAAATTGTTTATTTCTATAATACTCATTCATATTATCTATAAATTTCACTTTACAAAGAACCAAAATAAACAGCCTGCCAAAACACCCGGTCTCCTCGACCGATCTGCTCTGGCAGGCTGCTTTTCACTGCTGCATGATCTGTATTTATTTTTATTTGAACTAGTCCTTATCCTACTTTCAGTTTAAACTTCTGAATCTCTTTTTCGCTTGCAACTTTCTCGATCATCGCACCAAGCCCCTGCAGTTTCTTCTCAAACTGTTCATATCCTCTCTGGATGTAGACAATATCATCTACGATCGTGATTCCATCCGTCGCAAGTCCTGCAATCACAAGTGCCGCTCCTGCTCTTAAATCCGGCGCACTGACACGAGCACCTGAGAACTTTTCTACCCCTTCGATCGTTGCAGAATTTCCTTCTACTTTGATGATGGCTCCCATTCTTGCAAGTTCATCCAGATATTTAAAGCGATTTTCAAAAATACTCTCTGTAATGATACTTGTCCCTTTTGACAGAGCTAACGTCACGCCAATCTGTGGCTGCATATCGGTTGGGAATCCCGGATACGGAAGTGTCTTTACCTGTGTACTCTTTAAGCGCTTGTTTGCCACAACTCTGACTGCATCGTCAAATTCTTCTACCTGGCATCCCATCTCCTCTAATTTAGAAATCGTTGCCTCAAGATGCTTTGGAATTACATTTAATACTGTGATATCTCCCTTTGTCGCTGCCGCTGCAAACATGAATGTTCCGGCTTCGATCTGATCCGGAATAATAGAATATTCTGTCTTGTGAAGCTTCTGCACACCGCGGATCTTGATCACATCAGTTCCTGCTCCCTTGATGTTGGCTCCCATGCTGTTCAGGAAATTCGCCACGTCAACGACGTGTGGTTCCTTCGCAACGTTCTCAAGAATAGTCAGCCCATCTGCCATCGCCGCTGCCATCATGACATTGATCGTTGCACCTACGGATACTACGTCAAAGTAAAGATGTGTACCTTTCAGTGTCTCTGCTTCTGCAAGAATCTTTCCATGTTCAATCTCAACTTCTGCTCCGAGCGCACGGAATCCTTTCAAATGCTGATCGATCGGTCTGCTACCGATATTACATCCTCCCGGAAGCGCAACCTCTGCCTTATTGTACTTCCCGAGCAGAGCCCCAAGTAAATAGTAGGAAGCCCTGATCTTCTTGATGTAGTCATAGTCTATGCTAAAATCACCGATTGTGCTTCCGTTAATCTTCACTGTATGTCTGTCAACTCTCTGGATCTGGGCTCCGATGCCCTCCATCGCTTCTAAAAGTACATTAATATCATTTACATCTGGTAAATTGTCAATCGTCACAGTCTCATCTGTCATAATCGCTGCTGCAAGAATTGCAAGTGCTGCATTCTTCGCGCCGCCAATCTCCACTTCACCTACGAGCGGACTGCCGCCCTTGATTATATATTGCTCCATATCGCACCTCTATTGTTCCATTTATTTTACTTCATCTGATTTTCAAGTGATCGTTATCGTCCCTTCTGCCATCCTAACTGTCGAATCCCTATCTCTTATCTACGGGACAATAACCTGTAATTTCTTTTTAGTCCACGGAGTATTATAGCACATATTTCTTATTTGTAAAACAATTTTCATTCTCTCTGATCAGTCCGACGTCCAGTCCTTCTGTTTTCAGCCCCGAAATTTGCCTCTTCTTTGTCACTCTTTTTTCTGCTTAATACTTATCATGTCAAAAGAACTCTCCAAATATACGATACCGGAACGGTTTCTAAAATTTTCATTTTCTCGTTTTGTCCCGCATCTCTATAGTATTTTACCATATTTTTGTCTCTCCGTCCAGCGCACACTTGTTCTCATGTCCCGCTCATCTTTCTTGCACACCGCACATTCGTCCGCAGACAGCCGAGGAAAAATTTTTTCTTCTATGTTTTAGCATACAATTTTCATCTGCACTTTAATAGTATCTTCTCCCTCTTTTTCTGTGATCACTTCTCCTCTTAAACAATTCCTGGAATAACAGAATCTCAATAATTTCCCTTAGATGTTGATCTCTATCCTTCCGATTTCTTCCGTTTTGCTGACGCCCCATCTGCAGATACTGCTGTTCCACATCTTCTTCATCTGCCATCTCCAGTTCCTCTTTTTCTTCCCGCATCATTCTGTCATATACCCGCCTGCACATCAAACGGAGCTGAAGCTGATCAGGATATTCATCATACATCATGCTCCCCTCATATTCCATCCGGTCGCACTCATCCTCTACATAAGGCAGAACTTTTTTTGCCGTTTGTGGATACATACTTTTCATATATTCAAAATCGTAGCGTTCAATTCTTTCGTCATCATACTGAAGCGGCATAGGATATGCCATATAATATGGTAACCGATAATCCATAAAAATACCTGCTCTTTCCTGTTTCATCTAATTTACTATATGAAAAAATATCCAAAGCGTGAAAAATACAAAAAAATACGTTCTGAATGAAATCTACTCTCATTCAGAACGTATTTTGTTTCGTCACTCTTTGTTATTTTACTGCGTTCTGCCTTGCAATCGCTTTCTTTAGTGCGACTTCCGCACGGAGTACATCAATTCCGTCCTTCTTTGCAAGTCTCTCTTTTGCACGCTCTTCCGCTTTCTTTGCACGCTCTACGTCAATCTCCTCCGGCCACTGTGCATCTTCTGCAAGTACCGTGATCTTATCCTTCTGAATCTCAACAAATCCACCGAGGATTGCTGCTTTCTTCACTTCCGATTCATTGTGGATCTTCATAACGCAAGGCTCTAAGATCGTTGTAAGCGGAATATGGTTCTGATATACACCCATCTCTCCTTCGACCGATACAAATTCGAGGAATGTCCCCTCGCCTTCGTAGAATACTTCATCCGGAGAGATGATCTTCAATTCAAATCTCTCTGCCATAGGAACTCCCTCCTACTTCACGCGAGCAAGTACGTCATCAATATTTCCTGCGTTCAGGAAGTAACCTTCCGGAATATCATCGTGTTTTCCTTCGAGGATCTCCTTGAATCCCTGAACAGTCTCACTGATCGGTACATAACGTCCTTCAAATCCTGTGAACTGTGTCGCAACGAAGAACGGCTGTGATAAGAATCTCTGGATCTTTCTCGCACGGGATACAGTAAGCTTATCGTCTTCGGAAAGCTCATCCATACCAAGCATTGCGATGATATCCTGTAATTCTTTGTATTTCTGAAGAATTTCCTGCACACCGCGGGCTACATTATAGTGCTCTTCGCCTACGATATGTGGATCAAGCATTCTTGATGAAGACTCCAGTGGATCTACCGCCGGGTAAATACCAAGCTCTGTGATCGCACGGGAAAGTACGACTTTCGCATCCAGATGGGCGAATGTCGTAGCCGGAGCCGGGTCAGTCAAGTCATCGGCAGGTACGTATACAGCCTGAACGGATGTGATAGAACCGTTCTTTGTAGATGTGATACGTTCCTGAAGAGCTCCCATCTCTGTCTGAAGTGTAGGCTGGTAACCTACGGCTGAAGGCATACGTCCAAGAAGCGCTGATACCTCTGAACCTGCCTGTGTGAAACGGAAGATGTTATCGATGAACAGAAGTACGTCCTTTCCACCTTTGTCACGGAAATACTCTGCCATTGTCAGACCTGTCAGACCAACTCTCATACGAGCTCCAGGTGGCTCATTCATCTGTCCGAATACCATGGCTGTCTTATTGATAACTCCTGATTCTGTCATTTCGTAGTAGAGGTCATTTCCTTCACGGGTTCTCTCTCCTACACCTGTAAATACAGAATATCCACCATGCTCTGTTGCAATGTTTGTGATAAGTTCCTGGATCAATACTGTTTTACCTACACCGGCACCACCGAACAGTCCGATCTTACCACCTTTCTGATATGGACAAAGTAAATCGATTACTTTGATACCAGTTTCCAGCATTTCTGCTTCGGTTGCCTGCTCCTCGAATGTAGGCGCTTTTCTATGAATCGGTTCATATTCCACGTCTGTCGGAGCCGGTTTCTCATCGATTGCTTCTCCAAGTACGTTGAAGATACGTCCTAATGTATGTTCTCCAACCGGTACTGTGATCGGCGCACCTGTCGCAACCGCATCCATTCCGCGCACAAGTCCGTCTGTCGGACCCATGGCGATACATCTTACTGTATCATCTCCCAGATGCTGCGCAACTTCTACAACTAACTTTTCGCCATTGGATCTTGTGATCTCAATCGCTTCGTTAATCTCAGGAAGCTGGCCCTCGGCGTATTTTACGTCCAATACCGCGCCGATGATCTGAGTGATTTTACCTATATTTCTCTCTGCCATCTTTTCACTCCTAATCTGTTTTCCAATACTACAATGCCTCTGCACCCGCGATGATCTCAGTCAGTTCCTGAGTGATCGCACCCTGACGGGCTCTGTTATATTTCAATGCCAGGTCTTCGATGATCTCTTCTGCGTTGTTTGTCGCAGAATCCATCGCCTGCATACGCGCACCATTTTCACTTGCAACGGCCTCTACAAAGGCTCCGTAGAGAATGCTTGTCATATATTTTGGAACAAGCAGTCCGACTGCCACTTCCTCTTCAGGCTCAAAGTTCATCAGTGTCAGTTTATCCACAGAACTTTCTCCCTCTTTTTCCTCCTCTGCGATTGCAGCGGTGTCTACCGGAAGTAATTTTGTAAGTGTCGGAATATGACTTACAGTATTCTTGAAGAATGTGTATGCCACATAGATCTCACCGATCTCCCCTGCCGCAAAATCAGTCAGAAGTCTTTTGCTGATCGCCTGTGCATCACTGTAAGAAGGTTCTTCGATCACGTCAGAGAAATCTTCCACGATCTCATATCCCTTTCTCTCCAATGCTTCTGCACCTTTATGTCCGACCGTATACAGACGGATATTTTCTTTCTCGATTCCACTTCCAGTAATCAGTTTCACGATATTAGAATTGTATCCGCCTGCGAGACCTCTGTTTGATGTCACAACTACGATTCCGACTTTCTTAGAGTCACTCTTCTGCAAGTATGGATGCTCAATGTTTCCTGCTTTTGCAAGCATGGAAGTCACCGTCGCATACATGCATTCGAAATATGCTTTTGAATTTTCCGCGCGGGTTCTTGCTTTTTGCAGCTTTACAGTAGAAATAAGTTTCATGGCTTTTGTAATCTGCTGTGTACTCTGCACACTGCTTCGACGTCTTTTAATCTCTCTCATTGATGCCATGATATAGTTCTCCTCTCACCTGAATGGTAATCGCTACCGCACTAAAATTCTGATTTAAATTCATTGATTGCTTTTACAAGTGCTTCTTCTGTCTTGTCAGAAATTACTTTTTCTGTACGGATTGCTTCTGGAATTTCCGGATATTTTGTCTGAATAAATTCAAACAGTCCTTTTTCAAAACGAAGCACATCTTCTACCGGAATATCCAGCAGATGTTTCTGTGTTGCCGCATAAATGATGATAACCTGGTATTCTACCGGCATTGGCTGATACTGTGGCTGCTTTAACATCTCTTTGATGCGGGCACCCTGTGCAAGACGTTCTGTCGTATCTGCATCAAGCTCAGAACCGAACTGTGCGAAAGAAGCAAGCTCACGGTACTGTGCAAGGTCGATACGGATCGGTCCTGCGATCTTTTTCATCGCTTTGATCTGTGCAGAACCTCCAACACGGGATACGGAAATACCCGGGTTGATCGCCGGTCTGAAACCAGCATTGAACATCTCTGTCTCGAGGAAGATCTGACCATCTGTGATAGAGATAACATTTGTAGGGATGTATGCAGATACGTCACCTGCCTGTGTCTCAATGATCGGAAGTGCTGTCAGAGAACCTCCGCCTAATTTGTCAGATAATCTTGCTGCTCTCTCTAACAATCTAGAGTGCAGATAGAATACATCTCCCGGATAAGCCTCACGTCCTGGTGGACGACGGAGCAGTAAGGAGAGTGTACGGTAAGCTGTCGCATGTTTGGACAAATCATCGTATACTACGAGAACGTCCTCTCCATTTTCCATCCACTCTTCACCGATCGCACATCCTGCATATGGTGCAATGTACTGAAGAGGTGCCAGCTCACTTGCTGTAGATGCAACGACTGTTGTATAATCCATTGCACCATGTTCTTCAAAAGTCTGAACGATATTTGCAACAGTAGATGCTTTCTGTCCGATCGCAACGTAGATACATTTTACGCCCTGACCTTTCTGATTGATAATTGTGTCGACTGCGATCGCTGTCTTACCGGTCTGTCTGTCACCGATGATCAACTCACGCTGTCCTCTTCCGATCGGCACCATGGAGTCGATCGCTTTGATACCTGTCTGTAATGGAGTATCTACGGATTTACGAGAAATAACTCCGGAAGCAACTCTTTCGATCTGGCGGAAAGATGTTGCCTGAATCGGTCCTTTTCCATCGATTGGCTGACCTAACGCGTTTACTACACGGCCTAACATGCAATCACCGACCGGCACTTCTACTACACGGCCTGTTGTCTTTACAGTATCACCTTCGTTGATGTTTCTGTTATCACCTAAGAGAACCGCACCAACGTTGTCTTCTTCAAGGTTCAATACCATACCATATACTTCTCCAGGGAACTCTAACAATTCTCCCTGCATTGCATTTTCCAGTCCGTGGATACGCGCGATACCATCGGCTACCTGAATAACCGTTCCAACATCAGATACTTCTAACTCTGATGCATATCTTTTAATCTGTTCTTTAATGACAGAGCTGATTTCTTCTGGTTTTAAATTCATGGAGCGAATCCACCTTCCTTCTATTTTTTGTGCTCTAGTGAATCTGGATCTTTCTCAACTGTTTTGATAATTCATAGAGCTTCGTCTTAATACTGCTGTCCACAACACGGTCTTTGATACGGATCACCATGCCTCCGATCAGACTTTCATCAACATCGTAATTCATCTCAAATGTCTCATACTGTGTTGTCTCAAGCAGACGTTTCTCGATATCACTTTTCTGTTTGTCGCTCAGCGCAAAAGCTGTCGTCACATTTGCGATACCGATCTTCTTTTCTTCCTTTACAAGTCCGATAAAGTATTCAAATACGGACACTGTATCCGGGTAATGACCTTTTGTGATCAATAATGTCATCAGTCCAATGATCTCGCGGGATACATGACCGCCGAATGTTTCTTCGATGATCTTCACTTTATCTTCTTTGATGATCTTCGGATGATTCATTAATCTGCTCAGTTCTTCGTTTGTGCGTAAAACTTCCAGCACATCCTGAACCTCTGTGAAGAACAGATCCATCTTGTTCTCCTCAACAGCAACGGCAAACAATGCATCACCATATGTTTTAGAAACTAACTTAGCCATGTACGTTCACCCATTTCTTTTAATGTTTCATCGATTAGACTTTCCTGTACATTTGTATCGATCGAAGCCTTTACGACTTTTCCTGCCATAAGAGAAGCAATTGCTACCATCTCCTGCTTCATCTCATCCAATGCACGTTTCTTCTCTAATTCAACCTCTGCGTTTGCACGCGCTATAATACGGGCTGCCTCTTCTTTCGCTTCTGCAACAATCTGTGACTCTGTCTTCATCGCTTTCTTGCGGGCTTCGCTCAGGATGACCTGCGCTTCTTTGTCCACTTCTTTTAACTTTGTCTCATATTCTTCTTTGAATACGACAGCATCTGCTCTCTCTTTCTTTGCAGTATCCTGTTCTTCCTTTACCCGTCTCTTACGCTCGTCAAGCATCTTTCTGACCGGTTCAAATAACAGGTAGGACAACAGTGTGAAAAGTACGAACATCGCAATTGCAAGTGTACACGCATCGAACAGCAGTTGTGCATCCAGGTTAAATAAACGTTCCAAGGTTCAGCCTCCTTCCTTCTATTATTTTCATCTCTTCCGTTTTTCAATCTGCTTCTGTACGGAATCTCTTTTTTATAACTGACCTAATAATGGGTTAGCGAATAATAAGATCAGCGCGATAACAAGACCATAAAGACCTGTTGTCTCTGCTACGGCCTGTCCTAAAAGCATTGTGGATGTGATGTCTGATTTTGCTCCCGGGTTTCTACCAACTGCAGATGCACCATGACCTGCTGCAACACCCTGTCCAATACCAGGTCCGATACCTGCGATCATCGCAAGACCTGCACCGATTGCTGAACACGCTAAGATTAATGCTTCGTTTGTAATTTGACTCATAATAAATTCCTCCTGTTTTACAATTCATTTTCGTAAAATTTCCCTGCCTGCTAAGAGGCTGATTATTCTGCTTCCGGTAATTTATCATTGATAAATACCATTGACAGCATACAGAACACATATGTTTGAATACATCCTGAGAAGATGTCAAAGTATATGTGCAAGATACCTGGCCATCCGATTGCGAACTTCGATAACAGGCCATATAAAAGACCCATGATAACTGTTCCGGATACAACGTTTCCGAACAGACGCAATGAAAGCGAGAACGGTACCGCGATCTCACCGATCAAGTTGATCGGGAATAAAATTGGCAGCGGTTTAAACAATCCGGTGAATGCTCCGACCTTGTTGTAACGAATGTTATTATACTGGATCAGTATAAACGTTATCACACCAAGTGGAAGTGTTACACCGTAATCCGCTGTCGGTGGACGAAGTCCAAGAAGCCCTGACAGGTTGCTGACGATCAGGAATAAAAACAGCGTTCCGATATAATTCCGGTAAGGGATTCCATTTTTCCCCATGCTGCCTTTTACCATGCCGTCCAGCGCTTCCACAACCATCTCTGCAATGTTCTGCAATGTTCCAGGTTCCCCTTCGGTATCCCGGAGCTTACTGCGGACAATGAGTGCAAAAATGATAAGAAGTACGCACACAACCAGTACACTGACATGTGTCGTTGTCAGCCACAGTTCCTGCCCAAACAAGTGAAATTTGACAAGCCCGTGTATCATAAAATCAGGTCCGTCTGCAGCTAAAATTCCTAAGCCAGTTCCCACATGATCACCCTCCTTTACTTAGATTTTTGGAGTCTTACAAATACTCTGTGCGTCCACGGCTGGAGATACGCCGAGATCTTCAGACTCATAACGCCGATCAGCGCCGCAATGATGTTGCCTACCTGAAAGTAAGCTGTCACTCCAAATACGACTGCAACAACAAAAAGACGGATCACATATGTCTTACGCATATGCTTCGGTGCACCCTCTTCCCCAAAGTCAAGAGCATCCTCGATCGACCGCTTCATATGTATCATCATACCGAGTGCCGTTGCAATTCCGATCCAGAGACCAACCGCAACAGACAACGTATTATCCGTCACGACCAGACAGATGATCTGTGTCAGAATTCCATATACAATTATGCCAGCCGCCAGTTCCTTCACTGTATTGTCTGCACTATTCATCTTTATGTTCCTCTTTCTCTTCTGGATCTTCATTTGCATGTTTTGCCAAGTAATATGTGTTGCGTCCTCCGGCCAGCACACCCATGATCACCAATGGGATAAACAGTGAAATGGAGAACTTTTTTTCCAAAAACACCGCAAGAAAAACGCACAAAAAAATAGGGGTGATCATACTTAATCCAAGCTGTGTAATAAGTGCAAATGTACGATACACACTTCTTTTATACTTCATAACTCGATCCCTACTTTCAATTCATATTTTCCTGTCCTTTTTATTATAACATTTTTAGGGTTCTTGTCTAGGTTTTTTACAGTTTCTTTATTAATTCTGTCTATAATTTTAGTGAATCTTCCTATGATTATATATCCCATTCTAACCGGTGTAAATGCCCCTCTAAATTCATTCCTGCGAACTGATTCTGACGAAGTGCCTCATAAAGTACGATCGCCACAGAATTTCCAAGGTTCAGTGAGCGGATATCCCCTACCATCGGAATACGGATACTGTCTTCTTTATGGTGGACTAAAATCTCCTCCGGGATCCCTGCGCTCTCCTTCCCGAACATGATATAACAATCCGGCTCATACTTTACATCCGTATAGACATTTGGAGCCTTTGTCGTCGCCATATAGATCTTTGCCCCCGGATTTTTCTCCAGAAAATCATTGTAGTCAATATAGGTTGTCACATCCAGCTGGTCCCAGTAATCCATACCGGCCCGTTTGATTGCTTTTTCATTTAGTCGGAATCCAAGCGGTTCGATCAGATGCAGTCGTGTGTTTGTTGCCACACACGTCCTCCCGATGTTTCCTGTATTCGCCGGGATCTCCGGCTCAAATAACACGATATTTAACATTTCTTCTGCCTCCTTTATCTCTTTTGCTCCCTCAGACGTTCAATAAATCTTTCCAGCCTTCCAAGTGCCACCTTCAGATCTTCCAGAGAATACGCGTAAGAAATACGGATAAATCCTTCTCCACTTGCCCCGAAGGCAGTCCCCGGCACAACTGCCACCCGCTCTTCCTCGAGAAACCTCGTGGCAAATTCTTCTGATGTCATTCCAAACTCGGAAACATCCGGGAACACATAAAATGCTCCGTACGGCTCAAAACATTTCAGCCCGATCCTTCTGAACTCATGCATGAGAAATCTTCTTCTCTGATTGTAAGCTTCCCGCATCTCATCAACTTCCGGCTGACAGTTTCTAAGTCCTTCGATCGCTGCATACTGGCTGTTTGTCGGCGCACACATAATCGCAAACTGATGGATCTTAATCATCTGCTCAATAATCTCCGCCGGACCACACGCATACCCAAGCCTCCATCCGGTCATCGCAAACCCTTTGGAAAATCCATTGATCATGATCGTCCGCTCCCGGAGACCCGGAAACTCTGCGATCGATACATGCTCTCCCTGATAGCTCAATTCTGAGTAAATTTCATCCGAAATCACAAACAGATCATGCTCTTTTACCACTTCTGCGATCGGTTCCAGATCCTCCCTCGTCATGATCGACCCCGTTGGATTATTTGGAAATGGCAGGACAAGAATCTTTGTGCGAGGTGTTATTGCCGCCTCCAACTCCTCTCTTGTCAGCTTAAACTCATTTTTATTTTGAAGAGGGATCACAACCGGCACACCGCCTGCAAGTACCGCACACGGAAGATACGATACATAACTCGGCTGTGGGATCAGCACTTCATCGCCCGGATCGAGCATTGCACGCATTGCGATATCAATTCCCTCGCTCCCGCCGACTGTCACGACTACCTCTGACTTTGGATCGTATACGACAGATGTTTTTCTCTGAATATAATTACAGATTTCTTCTTTTAATTCCTTCAGCCCAGAGTTTGATGTATAAAATGTCCTTCCCTTTTCCAGCGAATAAATTCCTTCCTCCCGGATCCGCCAAGGTGTGTCAAAATCCGGCTCCCCAACTCCAAGAGAAATGGCATCTTTCATCTCATTGACGACATCAAAAAACTTACGGATTCCCGAAGGCTCTATTTCTACTACTTTTTTTGCTAACGGATTCCTCATTACGGTGTCACCAACATCCTTTCTGATTCTGTCTTTGCCACAAGTACTGCTCCATGATCTTTGTACTTCTTCAATACGAAATGGGTCGCTGTGCTCAGCACGGCATCCAGCGGCGCCAGTTTTCCTGACACAAATTCAGACACTTCTTTTAAAGTCCTTGCCTTCAATGTGATCAGAAAATCATATCCCCCCGAGATCAGATACACCGCATTGACTTCCGGATAGTTGTAAATTCTCTCTGCAATCCTGTCAAATCCCTGATTTCTCTGTGGTGTCACTTTTACCTCGATCAAAGCAACCACCTGCTCCTCACCGGTCTTCTCCCAGTCGATCAGCGTATGGTAGCCACAGATGATCTTCTCTTTCTCCATCTGCGCGATCTCATTTGCAATCATCACCTCATCTGAGCCGAGCAGTACTGCTAACTCCTGCAGATTTATTTTGCTGTTCCTTTCAAGATATTTTAAAATCTCTCTTCTCATTATACTTTCCCTTCTTTCCTGTCCTGTTCGATAAATGACTCATAGATCCTTGCAAGCTCATCCGGCTGAGGTCTGTCCAGAAAACGCCGCTCGCTTCCCCCAGACAACACGCGCTCCTTCCTGTTCGTCGTATGTCCGATGACCGCTGCCTGCTTTCCTGCCTCCTGAAGTTTCTGCACAAGCGCCTCTCCATTCTGTGTAAAGATCAGAAGACTTCCCACTGACGTCATCTGATACGGATTCAAGCGGAAATATTCGCAGATTTCTACTGTTTCCTGCTGAATAGACATCTTCTTCATATCTGCTTCCAATCCTACATCAGCTGCCTCGGCTGCTTCCCACAGTGTCGCCAGAATTCCTCCCGGACCGATCTGATAGATTGCCGAAGCGCCATGCTCTCTGGCAGTCCAGATCTGTTCCAGCGCAAACAATTCCTGCTCCATCCCTTTGATTCGATTCAAAAATGCCGGAACAAATCTCTTCGCCAGCTCTTCTTCTTTCCTGCCTGCAACCCGCAGCATTCCCTCAAGCCCGATCCATCCTGCAAGCACAATATCCTGCCCTGCTTCTGCTACCATCTTTTGAGGAATCTCTTCTTCCGCCGTTCCAACTGCATTGACATGCACAATCGCCTCGCAGATGGCGGGACTTACTTCTGCCTTGGCACAGAGAATCTGAAGATTCTGCCCCTCTGCCGCCTGCTCCATCCATTCTACCATCGCCTTCAATCTGGATTCGTATGCATAAGGCGGAAGCTGGATCTGCACATCCACACCGATTGGATCTGCACCTCGGGCAGCGATATCATTTACCGCTCGCGCCATCGCAAATATGCCGATACTTTTCGCACTTCCATACACCGAAGTCCCGGAAAAAATCACCGGAGCCGACTCTTTTACGCGGATCCCCGCACACATTTCCTCAGAAGTCGGTTCAAACATCGACTCATCTCTGACAGTATGTAATTGTTTTAAAATAGAACGCTTCAGCACAGTTCCTGACACATTCCCTATTTTCATGCTTTCCCAGTCCTTTCTTTTGTTCTGCCCATCATCTGTTCTCTGCTCCTATATGATTAGAACAAATATGGCACAACTCCGGTCAGAATCATTGCTACAATAATTACGATAATGATCACCGATGCAATCTTTCGAAATTTCTTATTATAAAAATTCATTGTTCTTCTTCCTTTCTTCCACCAACTACTATTGCACATTTCTTCCCTTCCTGCCGGAAGATATTTCTTCATTCTATACCGTTTCTTCCTCTTTTGCAAGAAACCAAAAGCGGATTTTCCCGAATCTTTTTCTAAAATACTGTTTCTTCTTCCATCTCACAAACTTCTACCACACGCGCCTCATAGTTCAGTGGATTCCGATTCTGATAATCAAATAAAAGTACCGTCTCTCCTCTAGCAGCATCTTCGGTCACTCGATAGCAAAACCGTTCGATATGTGTCATCTTCCGCAACTGTCGTTTGTCCCATTTTTCATATCCGACAAGATACTTATGTGCTTTTGCTTCTTCATCATAAAATTGCTGCTGCTCTTCTTTTTTCACCGTCTCTTCTCCCGCAAATGCCGGTCGGCTTTTTGCATTTTCCCTGAGATAAAAATCAAAAATAAGCAGTTCCCGATACAATTCTTCCCTCTCCGGATCTATCTTCTTCGCAAATGCATACAGAATCTCATACCGTGTCACCCTCGCGTGACTTAAAAAGGTCTGTCCCTCTTCATCATAATATGCGCCCAACTGCTCATACATCGAAAAGGAATCCGGAAATGCCTTTTCAAGCGCCCCAAGTGTGTACGAAAACTGTCTGCTGTTATAGTAAACTTCTACCATCTCTTCCACCCTCTTCAGGCGAAGCACATCGCTGTAAGGAAGCCACTTTGTGTAAAGCACTTCATACGGTGGTCTGCTCTTATACACAAGCCCATACTGTTCCTTCTGTTCCTCCATATAGGAGCCTTTCAGCACTTTCAGAAAACCTAACTGTAACTGTTCCGGTGCAAGCGCATAGACATCGTTGAAAGATCTTCGGAAGCTCTCGTAATCTTCATACGGAAGCCCCGCGATCAAATCCAAATGCTGATGGACATTTCCGTAAGCATTGATCTGTCTGACGATGCGTGCCACCTCTTCAAACTTCATCGTCCGGCGGATCTCCCGGATCGTCCTCGCATTGGTAGACTGTACGCCGATCTCCAGCTGGATCAGTCCCGGTCGCATCTGACTGATCAAAGAAAGTTCCTCCTCATTCAGGAGATCAGCCGACACTTCAAAATGAAAATTCGTAATCCCATTGTCATGCTCAATCAAATATCTCCAAATCTCCATCGCATGTCCGTGCTTACAGTTAAACGTCCGGTCTACAAATTTCACCTGCGGCACTTTTTCATCAAGGAAAAACTGTAATTCCTTCTTCACGAGCTCTAAATCACGGAAACGCAGGCACTTGTCTACTGAAGAAAGGCAGTAACTACAGGAAAACGGACATCCTCTGCTTGTCTCATAGTAAACGATCTTATTCTGAAAATCTTTCATGTCATGGTAGACAAATGGGACTTTGCTCAGATCCATTACCGGGCGCCATGGATTCTCCAGAATCTGCCCTTTTTCTCCCCGGTAAGTGATCCCGTCAATCTTCTCCAGACTTCCACCTTCCATATAGTAATGTACCAACTCCCGGAATGTCTCTTCCCCTTCTCCCTTCATCACTCCGAATACTTCCGGAAGTCTCTGAAGAACTGTCGGACTGTCATAAGATACTTCGGGGCCTCCGATCCAGATTGGCACTCCTGGAAGAATCTTTCCTGCCTCCCTCACAAGCTGCTCTACATAATCCAGATTCCAGATATAACAGGAAAAGCAAAGAATATCCGGTTTCTTCCGGTACAGATCCATCAAAATATTATCTACCTGCTGGTTAATCGTATACTCCGCAATTTGTATCTCTTCCCGATATTCCGGCACATACGCCCGAAGACTGTACACGGCCAGATTGGAATGGATGTATTTCGCATTAATCGCTGTTAATAAAATGTTCATATACGCCTCTTTTCTGCGCCAACTGTACCTTGCGGCAAATCTGCGCCTGAAATATTGTTTTATTTTACTATATATTGTACTTTTTCGCAATTCCCAGTTGACATTTTCACATAAACAAGGTAAAATATAGACTCGTGCAGCCGGGGTGTTAGCGGTACCTTGTACCCACAATCCGCTATAGTGGGGGTGATGTTACACGGAGGGCTTATGCTTGTGAAGCTGCCCTCGGAAAGTGGCGTTGAGGCTTGGGTCTTACGCGACGGAACTCTGTGAACCGTGTCAGGTCGGGAACGAAGCAGCACTAAGCAGAGACCTCCGGGTGCCGTAAGGGTGCCTGGGCTGAGTTAACTACCGAGGTAACGTTCGGGAGGTAAGTTCGAAGTGTAACGCACGAAAAAATATGGACTTACTTGCGGTGAGTGTCTTTCAGATGCTCACCGTTTTTTTATTTCCTCATTTACACTAGATTTCTCCGGTGGTAAAATACAGATAGACAAAATCTTTAACACAACGAATGAGCAGAAAGAAGGTTATCAAATGAAGGAATCACTCACAAAAGAAACACTGGAAGCATTTCAGAATGATTTCCGCGCAAACACACTTCACACTGTTGCGAAAAATGCCGTCACTGTAAATGGACTCTTAAAATCATCCAGAAACAGCGAGGCAGCCCGCAGCACAAGACACGAATTTTCCATCTCCCTTGAACAAGGAGAGATTACCAATCAGATGCAGAGTGGACGTTGCTGGATGTTCGCCGCACTCAACACATTCCGCTTTGAAGTCATGAAAAAACTGAATCTCGAGACATTTGAGCTGTCACAGAATTATACTTTATTCTACGACAAACTTGAGAAAGCAAATTATTTCTTAGAAAGCATTCTTGACACACTTAAGGAACCTGTAAATGGAAGACTGATCTCCCACCTTCTTACAGACCCGCTCGGAGACGGTGGTCAATGGGATATGTTGTGCAGCATTATCCGCAAATACGGTCTCGTCCCGAAGGATGCGATGCCGGAGACAGCCTGCTCTTCTGCAACACGCGAAATGGCAGGATATATGACAAAAAAACTTCGTGAATTTGCCTGCACCCTCCGCAAAGCGAACGAATCCGGGGCTTCTATCGATGAACTTCGCATGCAGAAAGAATCTATGATGAATGAAATCTACCGCATTCTCTGCATCTGTCTCGGTGAACCTCCGAAGACATTCGATTTTGAAGTGCGCGACAAAGATAAGAACTTCCATCGCGATACACAGATCACTCCTCAGCAATTTTACGAAAAGTACATCGGTCTGAATCTCGATAACTATATTAGCCTGATCAACGCTCCAACCAGCGACAAACCATACCACCGTAGCTACAGCGTCAAATATCTTGGAAATGTCAAAGAAGGACGCCCGGTGCGCTACCTAAATCTGGAAATTGAAGAGTTAAAGAAAGCCGCAATCGCACAGATGCAGGACGGTTCCCCGGTATGGTTCGGCTGTGATGTCGGAAAATATTCCTGCGGCGAGAACGGTGTGATGGATCTTGACCTCTATCAGACGGAAGAACTTCTCGGTACCACCTACCATATGACAAAAGCCGAGCGTCTGGACTATCATGAGAGCCTTATGACACACGCAATGACATTTATGGGTGTCAATCTAGACGAGAACGGAAACCCAAATCGCTGGCGTGTCGAGAACAGTTGGGGAGAAAAATCCGGTAAGAAAGGCTACTATGTCATGAGTGATGTATGGTTTGACGAATATATGTACCAGGTTGTTGTCAATAAAAAATACCTTCCGGAACAATTTGTCAAAGAATATGAATCTGAACCGATCCTCCTCGAACCTTGGGATCCAATGGGCTCACTCGCATTATAATTTTTAAAAAACAGAAGGCACTGGAAAGTTATCCACGTACCTTCTGTTTTTTTGCTTTCTTTTCCACAAATCGCCCTCTTATTCCACGGAGTTTTCCTCCGCTTTCTTTCTCGCCTTTTCTTCTCTCAGCTCCCGAAAGAAAGATTTCATCAACTGACTGCACTCCTCCTCCAACACTCCAATCTCCAGTTCTACTTGATGATTGAACTGCGGCACTTGCAGCAGATTAAAAATCGACCCTGCACATCCCGCTTTTGGATTCATACATCCGACAACAACTTTCTTCATCCTCGACTGCACGATCGCTCCCGAACACATCTGACATGGCTCCAACGTAACATACATAGTACAATCCTCCAGCCTCCAGTCATCCATCTTCCTGCTCGCCTTCCTGATTGCGATCAGCTCCGCGTGGGCAAGCGTATTCTTGTCAATCGTCCTCCGGTTATATCCTCTTGCAATAATTTTATCCTGATATACGATCACACAGCCAATAGGCACTTCTTTCAGCGCATATGCCTTCTTCGCCTGCCGAATTGCCTCTTTCATGTACTTTTCATCCTGATTCATCTTCCTGTTTCCTCTGCTCTCTTTCTACTATCCTTTTTCTACTTTTCTGCACCAATATCCAAATCTCTCATAATCATTTCGCTCTTGCTCAGAAAGTGTGACCGGCAATCCTTCTGCTTCCCGAAATTCCAAAAAACCAAAGCACTCTGCCGCCTGCCGCTCTCTCCGGTGATAAATCCCCGGCACACCAAGTATGCAGTCATCCCCCTCCTCGATCAGAAGCAGATGATGATAGTTGTAGTAACCATGCAGCAAAAAACTGTTGTTCGCCAGCTTCCACTCTCCGCGCGCAAGTTCCCCCAGATCATTTCTCCGAATTTTCCTGCATTGCAGACGTTCCTTTCCACCGCACTCCTCATCGTCTGTCTGTCCCCCTGTACACGCACACTGCTCCGGGGCAATCTCCTGTTCCAGCACACTTTCTTCCGCAAAGCTTTCTTCCGCCTCTGCGTCATTTTCTTCACTTGGCTTTTCTGCTATCTCTTCTTTTTGGCTTTCTCTTCTGACGCATCCGGTAAAATTTACTTTTACCGGCTCCCATACCGCCGCGTAGAGAACCTTCTCTTCACACTTGATCAAAATCCCATCCAGACCATCCAGCCGTTCCTCTGTCTCCACCATCTGCGATACACTCCCATGCACGATCGGAAGCTCCCCAAGAGAGACTGTTTCACAACTTCCATGTTTCATGCAAAATCCAAAAATCTCCAATTTCTCATTTGCATGTTCCACGATTCCTTTCGCACTGATGCTAAAAACAGCTCCGTCTCTTTTCTGCTCTGCCCGTATAAAGCCAACATTTCTCACTGGTACAGATTCTTTATATTCATATAAATAACAGATTTGCTGTCCCATATTTCCGCAACATCCCTCAACTTGTCTTTTTCTTAATCTATGCACAAGCCAGGGAAAAAAGAACCAGAGCGTGTCTGAACTTCAGCTTCTCTGCACCTTCAAACACGCTCTGTCCTTCTATGAAACTAAAAATTTCTCTGTCAGTTCTTTAAAGCACTCACACTCTGCGATCTCTGTCACAGTCTTCTTTTCCCGCTCCAAAAGCTTTCCTAATTCTACAATGTATTGCGGAATCTCACTTGCAAGCATTACTCCCTGAAGTTCTCCCATATGTGTATCTGCTCCGGAAACAGAACCGCCCACGAAAAGCTGGAACGCATCTTCCGACCGATCTCCGACTTTTACTTTTCTTCCCGCAAATCCAATCTCTGCCACCTGATGCCTTGCACAGCTGTTCGGACATCCACTGATCTGAATCATTGGCAGCCGGCTTTCGCAAAGTCCGGCTTCTTTCACTGCCGCAAGGATTCCCCTGCAAAGCTTCTGGCTCTGCAAAATTCCCATTTGGCAAGATGGAGTTCCGACACAACTCAGTGTACGTGCAACCGGTGTCTGCATCATATGCGCCATCATCGCCTGAAGCTCTTCCGCCTGCTCCCGTGTCAAGTTGCGGACATACATCTCTTCTTCCATGCTCAGTCTAATCTGAGCCGCTTCCACTCGCTCCACAAATGCTGCGATCTTCTCAAGATCTTGCGCCGCAAGCTGACCACATACCGGGTGAAGTATCACTGTATAAAGACCTTCCTGACGCTGTGCGATGCAAGTACCATTCAAGTCTTCACAAGAAGACATTCCTTCTGCCGCAACCGGCGCAATCTCCTCGAACTGATGTGTTTTTTTCACTTCTTCCAGATGTTTCTCAAAACATTCTAAGAACGCCTCTGTCCCCATTCTTCTCGGAATAAAACGCGTACGTGCCTTCATCTAATTCCCATCATCACCTTCTGAAAACAACACATGGATCATCGCACCAACGTAATACAACTCTTCAT
>ENA-OQKN01000330-OQKN01000330.1-human-gut-metagenome-genome-assembly--contig:-NODE-330-length-56293-cov-11.871951_pt1 | contig 56293 bp, 57 predicted proteins | sample MGYA00242776_ERZ504794 | MGnify/ENA primary metagenome ERZ504794 (study PRJEB26092, sample SAMD00036434) | human gut metagenome | host: Homo sapiens | study: EMG produced TPA metagenomics assembly of... | reverse complement strand
ATGGCACAAGTGCTGAACCAAATTTTTTCGAAAAAAATAATAGCCAGATTGGGATACACGTCCATGTCTGACTATTATCTAACAGTATGTGAAAACTAAAGAACCGCCGTGTACCGAACGGTATGCATGGTGGTGTGAGAGGTCGGCTAATCAATTAATGATTAGCCTCCTACTCGATTGGGAGAAAAGAGTGGTGTTGTGGGGAAAGTAGTTCACTATTACTGGATAATAGAAAGTGCGAAAAAGTGGATAATGGAGTGTGTTAATGAACAATATTTGTTAATCACCACTCCCGATTATTCAGTTTTTTGTAAAAAGAAATAGTCTATAAAAGAAAGAGTTTTGGAACTACATAGTAGGTTCAAGGCTCTTTTTTTCGTGCTTTTCGGGGCATAAATAGAGTGTCGAGGGGCAAGAGAGGTGGATAACGGAAATTGCAAAAAACAGGATAATGAGGAGTGAAAAGGGACATAGTGATTTTTCTAAACAGTGTTTTTGGGAAAAAGGGAAGAATGTCAGAATCCGCATAAATAAAGGGTTTGAGAGGATACAGTGAAAGTATCCCAAAAATAAAAAACATAAAAATCACTGCTTTTGGGAACGGAAACACTCTTTTTGGGGAAAGTGATTCCTACCAGAGCAGACTAAAACAGCACAGGCGGGGCGAACGGAAGCCGAACACCAAGAGCATGTTGCTGAAAATAGTATGGCAGCAGTCAAAGCAACAAAAGAAGAAAGCACTGTCAGAGGTTAAGGGATGGTTTAAAGGAAGAAAAAAGAATTGCAGAAAGAAATTGATGAACAGAAAAATAAACAGTATACCCATAGTCAGAATAAAGACCGGGAAACAAGATAGGAGGACAATCATGGAGAAACATATTATGGGAGAAAATGGAATCAGTTATACTTTAGGAGAGGACAGTCTGTATTATCTAGACTTGTACCTCCCGGAAGAGACAGAGTATCCGATTGGAAAGTATGGAATGTTACGAAAGACGTATTTAAAGGAGCATCGAAAAGGGCTGTATTTGGAATTGGTGGTTGCTGGAAAATTAAATGAGCATTTGCACCAGATTGACGAGGAATGCCATCAGGTGATGGATAGGCTGGTGGAGCAGATGAAAGAAAGGCAAGGCATGTCGGAAGAACTGAAGATGCAGGATCAGATGGTATGGGTTGGGAGAATGAATGAATAATATCAGGACTTGTGTGGAAGAGATTACATTGAATAAAATAGTATATAGATAAATGGAAAAGGTGGTTATAATTGCCACCTTTTTTAACTGTAGGTGGAGCATGTTTGTGAAAATAGGATGGAGCAATTCTCTCAATTATGATAAAATTTGAATAGAACTATGTCTGCGTTGGATATGATTCTTGAGCTTATAAAGAATGTGAAGATTGGAATTATGAGGAAAATGGAAAAGAAAAAAATGACGCAAGAAGACATTATGAAATTATTAGACTCTTGCTATGAAAAATGTTTAAATGGAATACCGATGGTTAGTTCCGGTATTGAAGATATGGCAAATGATTATTTGTCAAAGCACGAGACAAAGGAAAAAGCTTGTAGGGATATGCTGAAAAATCAAATTGCCAAATGTACAACATCAGGAGTTGTAACAGGACTGGGTGGCTTTATAACAATGCCAGTTGCGATACCGGCGAATATAGGAAGTGTAATTTATGTACAAATGCGGATGATAGCTTGTACAGCATATATGGCGGATTATGATTTGAATAGTGATCATACACAAACCTTTGTGTATGCTTGTCTTGCAGGAGTTGCAGTGAATAGTTTGTTAAAACAGGTAGGAATCAAATTTGGCGTAAAATTTGCAAATGGTGTTATAAAAAAGATACCGGGAAAGGTCTTGACGAAGATTAATCAGAAGGTTGGTTTCAGATTTATTACGAAATTTGGTTCAAAAGGCATTGTAAATCTTGGAAAGATGCTACCAGGAGTAGGTGCTATTGTGGGTGGCGGACTGGACTTAGTGGAAACGAAGGTTATCGCAGATCGCGCATACAAATGGTTTATGACAGGAGACTTTTCTGTCAAAGGTGAGAGTGACGACGATGTTATAGATATAGATGATAATGATTATAATACGACGGAAATAAAAGAATAGAACATATGTTCTATAAAACCGTTGAAAAAGGGTCTGTGCTATAGTATAATAGAAAGAAATAGAAGGCTTGTAGGTAGGTGGAATATGCTAGAAAAAATTATAGAACTTACAAACGAATATATAGAGAGTATGCCGAAAAAAGAACGTAAAAAATACGGACAGTTTTTTACCAGTATGGAAACGGCCCGTTTTATGGTGGGATTATATAATTTCGATGAGAAAACAGGAAAAGTAAATGTGCTTGATGCAGGGGCTGGTTCAGGTATATTATCATGTGCTTTTATTGAGCGAGTGGAAACAATAGATTCTATTCAGGAGATTGAACTTACCTGTTATGAGAACGATGAAAATGTATTGCCATTGTTGAAACGTAATTTGGAATATTGCAAAGAAGAGACAAAGAAAAAAATCACGGTCAATATAATTGAAGATAACTATATTCTGAGTCAGTATTTGGATTTTAATCATATGTTAGGAGGAAATGCGGAGCCTAAGAAATATGATTTTGTAATTGGAAATCCGCCGTATATGAAAATTCCGAAAGATGCGCCAGAAGCAACAGCGATGCCAGAGGTATGTTATGGTGCACCGAATTTATATTTCATTTTTGCGTCTATGGGATTATTTAATTTATGTGAAAATGGAGAGATGGTTTACATCATTCCAAGGTCATGGACATCTGGAGCGTATTTTAAACGTTTTCGGGAATATTTTTTGACAGAAGGGAAATTGGAACATATTCACCTTTTTGTTAGCAGAAATAAGGTTTTTGACAAAGAAAGTGTGTTACAGGAAACAATTATTATTAAAGTAAGGAAGGCGAGCGAAAAGCCAGAAACCGTTACGATTACATCATCGAAATCAAATAGTGATTTTGGAGAGTTGACATCATTGACAGTTCCGTATGATCTGGTTGTTGCAGGATCAGACTATTATGTTTATCTTGTAACAGATGAAAATGAAGTGGAAGTATTAAAGAAATTGCATAAATTTGATAAGACACTTCCGGCAATTGGTGTAAAAATGAAAACGGGATTGACCGTAGACTTCCGTAATCGTGAGATTTTGAGGGATGAAGCGGAAGAAGGGGCAATACCTTTATTTTATTCACAACATATAAGGCAAGGAAAGGTAGAATTTCCAATCCAGAAAGAACATGAATATGTGGTGACAGAACAAAAGGGATTAATGCAAGAGAACAAAAATTATCTATTTGTAAAGCGATTTACGGCAAAGGAAGAACCTCGAAGATTACAGTGTGGAGTATATTTAGCCAAAAGATTTCCGCAGTACCAAAAGATAAGTACACAGAATAAAATTAATTTTGTGGACGGTGTATTAACGGAAATGTCAGAATGCCTGGTGTATGGGTTGTATGTATTATTTAATTCTACACTTTATGACGAATATTATCGTATTTTGAATGGGTCTACACAGGTTAATTCAACAGAAATTAATGCAATGCCTGTACCGAATTTAGAGGATATTCAGGAAATGGGCAGAAAAGTGCTTAAAAGTAAGGATTATTCAGAGGCAAATTGCAATTTGATATTGGAGGGATACTGTGGATAAGAAAATAGAGGAAACAAGAGAATTTCTGCAAACAATAGGTATGCCTAAGGCACAGCAAGCGGATATATGTTGCTACGTGATACTGGCAATGGCGGGAGTAAAACCAGATATGTCATGGAGTGAAGCAACAAATGAGTGGATTCGTATTCATGATATTATTCAGTTTGTTAATACATTTTATGGTATGAGTTATGCGGAAAATAGTAGAGAAACATTTAGAAAACAGGCTTTGCATAGATTTCGTACCGCAGCTTTGATAGAGGATAATGGAAAAGCAACCAACAGTCCGAACTATCGCTACAGATTGACGGAAGAAACAATTAAAATACTGAGAACGATGGAAACACCAGCGTGGAAAGAATCTATAAAGCGGTTTCTTTGTTACCATGAAAAGTTAATTGATTTGTATGCTTCTAAAAAGAAGATGACAATGATGCCGGTAAATATAAATGGTGAAAGTTTTAAATTTTCTACGGGTAAGCATAATGAGCTGCAAAAAGCCATTATCGAGGAATTTGCACCAAGATTTGCACCAAATTCTGAGTGCTTGTACGTTGGCGATACAATAGAAAAAGATCTGGTAAAGAATGTAGAAAAATTAAAAGAACTGGGATTTGAAATTACGTTACATGATAAGATGCCTGATGTAGTGCTATATCGTGAGGATAAGAACTGGATTTATTTTATTGAGTCGGTAACGTCTGTAGGGCCGATGGATCCGAAACGTATATTGGAAATCACAGAGATGACAAAAGATGTTATGGCAGGAAAAATATTTGTAACAGCATTTCTGGATTTCAAGACGTATAAGAAATTTGCTGAAGAACTCGCATGGGAAACAGAAGTTTGGATTGCTGAAATGCCGGAGCATATGATACATCTGAACGGTGATCGATTTATGGGACCGAGGTAGTAAAATATTTTAGCCTTATGAGGATATAAGACAGCAAAAGATATGAAAGTGGATTATGTTTGAAAATTAGACTGCTAGAAGGAGAAAAAATATGGATGATATAAAAAATATTTTTGTTTCGCATTATCATACAGATGCAGAAAGAATAGAAGATTTAAAGTCGTTATTAAGTAAGCATGGTATGACAATGAAGGATAGTTCAATTTATGAGAGTAAAAATCCAAATAATGCTCATAATGAAGAATATATAAAATCCATTATTCGACCACGAATTGATTGGGCTGGAACTACAGTTGTACTAATAGGTAAAGATACGAGTAAAAGCGAATATGTAAACTGGGAAATTGAGCATGCAGCTAGAAAAGGAAAACGAATTGTGGGTGTTTATCTGCCGGGGGAAAGTGATAGTGAACTTCCGGAAGCATTGAATAAATATGGAAATTCACTTCAAAAATGGAATGGAGAAAGTATTATTTCTGGGATTAATGGAGATAATACATGGAATGGACCTAGTAGGAATTGGGGGACGGAAAGAGTAACCTGCTAAAATAGGGGAGGTATAAATGTATTTATATTCATATGTAATTACCAGAGATTACGGATTTGCACCAAATCCATTTTGGAATAGTTGTTCATTGGCAACATGTAAACCTCAAATTAGAGAACGAGCATTAAAAGGCGATTGGATTGCTGGTTTTGGAGGTGCAAATACAGCAATAACACATAAAATGGTTTTTTTAATGCAAGTTGATGAAATATGTACATTTGATGAGTATTGGGTAGATCCTAGATTTTTTATGAAAAAACCTCGTTTTGATGGAAATTATCAGCAATGTTATGGTGACAATATTTATCACCACGTTGGTAGCGAATGGATGCAAGAAAATTCACATCATAGTTATGCTGATGGAATAAATAAGAATAATCTTATTCATGATACAAGGATAGATCGGGTATTGATATCTTTTCACTATTGGTATTTTGGAGAAAATGCTATAGAACTTCCAAAAGAATTCACAGAGGCAATTGCTACTGGAAGGGCATATAAAAAACTGCAAAATAATATTTGTGCAGATATTACTAGTTGGGTTGGAAATTATTATGAGATGGGACAGCATGGGCTACCTTATAAGTGGAAGAAATTTGGACAGTTTGTTAGGTTTGAAGGCGAAAAGCAATGATTATAAATATAAAAAGAGAAGGATTAAAAAAGACTAAAGTATATGATACATATTGGAAATTTGCATGTGAGCGCCAGAATATTTTTATGCGTAAATTGATGGGAGAAAAAGATAACCTTACGGAAGATATTATTTTAAGAGAATATAAGTTTACAAATACCTATAGGGCGAGTGATAGAGTAAGCCAATATTTAATAAAAAATGTCATTTATCAAAGAGGGTATACAGAAGAAGATACTATATTTCGAATTTTGCTTTTTAAAATATTTAATAAAATAGAAACATGGGAAAAGCTAGAAACTATTTTCGGGAGACTTAATTACGAAAACTTTGATGTTGATCAGTATGGTAAAGTCTTGAATATTTTTTTTGAACAAGGAGAAAAATTGTATTCGGGTGCATATATAATTGCATCAGGAAAGTCGGTGTTTGGGTATGAACGTAAGTTTATGAATCATTTAATGTTAATAGATTATATGATGAAAAATCATATTACCAAAAAAATTATGCATTGCCGAAATTTAGAAAAACTTTATAATACGTTGTTGGCATATCCAACTATTGGAACTTTTCTAGCATACCAATATGCTATTGATATTAATTATTCAGAATTGGTGAATTTTGATGAAATGGAATTTGTAGTTGCTGGACCTGGGGCAAAAGCTGGAATACGAAAAAGTTTTAGCAATTCGGATGAGTATTCGCAAGAGTATATTATAAGATATATGTGTGAACACCAAGAAGAAGAATTTCAACGTTTAGGTTTAAAGTTTTCAACCCTTTGGGGACGGAAACTTCAGCTTATAGATTGTCAAAATATTTTTTGCGAAACGGATAAGTATTCTCGTGTTAAGTATCCAGAGCTTATAGATTGTAATGGGCGAACGAGAATTAAACAAAGATATAGAATGCGAGAGGATAAAATAGCTTATTTTTATCCTCCAAAATGGGGAATAAATGATAAAATAGAGGAATTTTATGGGAGTAAATGAGAGTGCTTTTTGTAGAACAGCAGATGAAGTGTATTGTGATATATATCAAAAACTTGAAACATTTGGTGAAAATGTATTTGGACGTAATGGACAAACTAAAGAATTAACACATGTATGTATGTCCATATCCGATCCAACGCAACGTTGGGTGGAAAGACGGAAACCGGCGATAAGTCCTGCTTTTGCTATTGCTGAATTAGTTATGATTATGAATGGAAGTGATGAGGCCGCACTATTAAATGCATGGAATCCAGCACTTCCGAAATATCAAGGGAAATATGATCGATATCCTGGGTCATATGGTAAACGATTGAGGTATTCTTTTGGATTTGATCAGATAAACAGAGCTTACGATGTTTTGAAAAATAATCCGGAATCAAGACAGGTAGTGATGGAAATTTGGAAGCCAGATATAGATCTACCACAGAGTGCGGGAATACCAAATAATGATGATATACCATGTAATATTTGTTCATTATTAAAAATTAGAAATGGCAAATTGCTGTGGACCCAGATTATGCGAAGCAATGATATAGTGTTTGGATTGCCATATAATTTTTTACAATTTACTTTTTTACAGGAAATTATTGCTGGTTGGCTAAATGTGGATGTTGGTGAGTATATGCATATTAGCGATAGTTTGCATATGTATGTTAATAATGAATGTAGTATTGATATTGAGAAAAAAACTCACGTCAATACAGAAAAGATAGGATTGGAAAAAATAGAGTCAGAAAAAGTGTTTTGGGAATTATTGGTTCGCATGAGAGAACTTTCTCAAAAAGGATGTACAAGTAATTATATTAAGAGTATTGTGGAAAATAAATATTTACCAGAGGCATATCAAAATATGTTGATACTTTTGTGTGAGTATATTGCGTATAGTCATCATATGGATAAGGAAGTAATTTATTGTTGCGAGCAAAATATTTCTAATAAATTGTATCAATATATGATGAAAGAATGGATGTGTGGAAGAGTTAAACTATAAGTTAGTATGTTTTCTTAATTAAATTGGAAATATCTCCAATTTATACAATTGAGTTTAAATTTATAGGGAGAAAACGAAAATGAATATATTTAATGTTGGGTTAGAAAGTTGGAATATCATTTATGTTAAGTTGAATTGGGTTGCAGTAATCATTTTAGTAATTGCAATTTTGATTGTTTCATTTATGATTAAGAAATGTGCAAATATAGCAAAAAAACATTCTATTACTATTGATGAGGTCAATTTAGGTATTGGAGATACCAGTGTGAAACTTGTATATAATAAAAAGGACCAAGAAATTGCATACAAATTATGGGTAGAATTAAGTACACGAAAAATAGGATTGCCATTTGATCAAGAAAATGATGTTATAAGTGAAGTATATAATTCATGGTATGATTTTTTCAAAATCGCAAGAGAATTGTTAAAAGAGATTCCGGTAAGTAGATTACCATATTCAAATGATTTGATTAAACTTACAGAGAAGGTATTAAATACGGGACTGCGCCCGCATTTAACAATGTGGCAAGCAAAATTTAGAAAATGGTATGGTGACAATATAAATGATAATAATAAAGAAAAAACACCGCAACAGATACAGATGATGTATCCGGATTATGAAGAATTAAAAAAGGATCTAATTGAAACCAATACAAGAATGATTGAATATAAGAAGCTTATGGAAAGAATAGCATTTGAAAAGTAGAGGTGATTTTCCTTATGTCAGGCGTTACAAAACACATATATGATAGAGAAATTATTGATATTAATATTATGTGGAATAGTCAATTAAAAAAAATAGAAAAGGTATTGCCGTGCACATATAATGAGGATACTATTATTGATTTGTTGAAAAAATATTATCCGCATGAATGGAAATCGGTAGAATATAAGAAACAGTATTATGATCAAAAGGATAAATACTTGATTAAAAGATTTGGAAAAGCAAGGTATAAAATGCCATTTGCCGAAGAAATAATTCGAAATAACGTAAAGTTTAAATATTTACTTTCTGATAAGACAAAAAGTAATTATAGTAGTAGCTTTGATGAGGATATTTGGAAAAAGAATAAAGATGCTCTATGGGGAGAAAGAAAAAATAAAATAGCTCGAATTGATACGAAAATTTCTAATGCTAAAGCAAAAACACAAATGGTTACTCCGGTTTTTTTAGATCAATTAATTGGATTATATAACAGAATCAATACCTCACAAAAAGATAGAATGTATATTATTCATGAACTGAAAAAATATTATAATCCAAAAGTGATTAAGTTCTTCTTTAAATTGAATGATACTGAGTTAAATAAACAATTAAGGGAAATCGCATTTTACCATTTACAGAGCTTTAATTACCAACCTAGACTTAGGCGACAAAAATATATGCAGGTTCATACAAAGAGAAAAAAACGTAAAGAATATCTAAAAAAAGTTTATCCTTATGAAACATATTCCATTCCTCATAATCCAGACGAACTTGAATATAGAATAGAAAACGGCAAAGAACAGAAAATAAAATCATATGATTATTTTATTTCGCACAGTAGTAAAGATAGTAAACTCGTTCAAGATATAATTACATATGAAAATTCTATTGGGAAAAATATTTTTTGTGATTGGATAAATGATTCAGACTATTTGAAAAGGAATCTTTTGTGTGAAGCAACATTAAAAGTAATAGAATGGAGATTGCAGTAATCAAAAGCTATTATTTTCCTAAGAACACATAACTCTGTTGAGTCCGTGTGGTGTAAATATGAATTGAATTATTTTGCGGAATTGAACAAGCCGATTTATTATCTTGATGAAGATAAAGTCAAGAGTGGAGATTTTGCTTTATTAAAGTATGATATGGAGGAGTTCATTGATCCAAATTATAAAAAATTGGCATTAATGTAATTGGCTGGGATAGAATGTATATATGTTTCTCAAAATAAAGGTTGTCAAACATTTTTCTGCCAGTTATAATGAAGTGGCAACAAATTGGCAACAGAAAATCAGCGAGCCAAAATAATATATGTAACAGAAATAAAATAACGGCAAAAAAAGACATAAAACTTAAACAAATATATTTAAGAATATCTTTGGATTTGCCGAGTTTGAATAAGGTAAAAATAGCGGGAAGCCAGTGTTTATGCGGTTTCCCGTTTTCTGCGCTTGCAAAATGCTTGCAGTTTTTTAAAAGAAATAGGGAGAAAACATTTGATAAAAGTTATCATTTTAGGTAATCGGTTCCCCAATCACACATGGCATCAAGAATAGGAGCAAGCGTCTGACCAAAGTCAGTCAATGAATATTCTGTTTTGGGTGGAACAACTGGATATACAGTTCTGTTAATCAATCCATCTTTTTCTAATTCTCGTAATTGTTGGGCAAGCATTTTATCGGTTGCATTTGGAATTCTTTTGTGAATTTCACTATAGCGTAAAGTTTGATTCATTAAATGCCAAAGAATGACCGCTTTATATTTTCCTCCGATTAATTGTATAGTAGCTTCAACGGGACAATTAAATGTATTTTTACATATTGATTTCATGATAAACAACTCCTTACTTACTTTTTGGATAGTATATACCCAAAAAGTGCATTCTTGTCATTTTGATTGTTTGAGATATAATTATAATACAGACCAGTCGAAGATACAATAGAAAGGCAGGAATAGTGAAATGAATTTTTTAGATATTGCAAAAACTCGTTATTCTGTCCGTAGTTATAAGGATAAGAGAGTTGAAAAGGAAAAATTGGAACAGATATTAGAAGCTGCACATGTAGCTCCAACAGCAGCAAATTTACAACCTGTAAGATTATTGGTAGTTCAGGAAAAAGAAGGGTTAGATAAGATTAGTGAAGCGGCAAACATTTATAGTGCTCCGCTTGCAATTATTGTTTGCAGTGATCATTCAATTGCATGGAAAAGACCATTTGATAATAAACAAACGACAGATATTGATGCATCAATTGTTACCGATCACATGATGTTGGAAGCTACTGAATTGGGATTAGGAACTGTATGGGTATGTTATTTTAAACCTGATATTATAAAAAAGGAGTTTGAATTGCCAGATACACTTGAACCAGTCAATATATTGTTGATCGGATATTCTGATGAAGAGCCAATGCCTTTAAATTGGCATAGCAAAACCCGTATTCCTTTATCCCAATTAGTTTCTTACGAAATGCTTGGAAATTAATGTGTTAAAAATTAATGAGGGGTTGTCTTCGAGATGACAGCCCCTTAGAAAAATAAGTGTATGTTTATAATGATGAACTGTTAATCACTTTAAATTGAGATAATAACAGGTTTTTTCTTTAATTCTTATACGTTATCTTAGAATTGATTTTTGAGATACGTCTTTTCCAAATTATAAATTGAATTACCCATACAATTATAAAAATGGCAAAGAATATTGCAAAGTAGCATAATACACCCCTAACAGAATGCTCCATCCATTCGCATACATAAGCAACTGTCATCATAAGAACTGTAACAATTGCGAAATAAACGCTTGTTTGTTTTAAAAGGCTCCAATCATCTTTTTCCCATATAAGAGAACTTACAGCAAATCCAGCACCTAGAAGAGCACTCAATATGGTCTGAACAATGACTGCTGTAATTTCATTTCCGAATTGTTTTATCAGGCTTGGTACACATGGATAAAAGTTACCATTACCCAAGGAAATTGAAATGCCTATAGTAATTAGATAACAAATTACAATTCCGTCTAACAATCCACTTACAATTCTGCTAACTAATTCTTTTTTCATAAAGATCACCTCATAATCCTAATAGTCTTTTGATTTTAGAAACATATCTTCTGGAAACATAACTTACATCTCCATTAGACAATTCCATACAAATTGTTCCTACAAAGCTTAAATCAAGGTTCTTAACCTTTTTTAGATTAACAATTTCTGAATTAGATATCCTTACAAAAAGAGTATCATCTAATCGTTCCTCTAATTCATAAAGTCTTAATCGAAGTTGATACAAATCATATTCTGTTTTTGCAAATACTTTGCCTTCTTCGGCATAAATTCTAAAAAGTGATTCTTGCTCTAACAATTCAACTTTGTCATTTTTGATACCAGAAATGATTGTTGTTACAGCACTTGCCTGGTTTATAAAATCTACGATTCGATTTACTTCATCTGTCATGCGTGCGGTTGTAATTAATGTTTCAGGCTCTTCGCAATTTGCATCAATCTTAATTCTTAGTCGCATAGAATTCCTCCTTCCTTGCTTTGTAGTATATCTCTATTAGGACTAAAATCCACAGTTTATCAATAGGTGGTCATTTTTATAACATAGATGGTTGTTAATTAGTCTAAACTAAAATAAGATTTTCTCTAAGCGGTTCTGCTCCAATAAAATAACAAATAATTATTTTCGGCATTTCCCATTCATTAAGAACATGATCTCCAAATCTATCGCCTATGTTAGGTTTATATATAGTCACTGATGCGAACGTTGAATATCTGCAATGTATCCTCAATCTCTGCCTTATACATGTCCTCGTCATACATAGGTGAATTCTTTTCTTCTAAGTGCCGCATATGTGTATGGAACAATATTATAAGCCGCATGTTATCGGAATATAGCGCTATACTCATATCTCCATTTACAGGAACTGGCGATTCGTGTATTTCAATTCCGATTTCTTTCATATCATACCAGCACTGTCTGAAATCCATATAGAGTTTCTTGATTTCATTTGAACTGTTCAGAATGTAATCTAAATCAATATAAAATACGGCATTTCGTCTGCTCACAATTTCATCTACGGATATAGTGAATTTGACTCCGGCATCTTCCAACGCAAGCAAGCTGCGATAGAACTCTGAGAAGCGAGTAATCGGTTGCCTGCCAGAAGGTAGCAGAGAAGAGGCATCTTCATTAAATTTCTGAACCAATGCAAAATTGCTGGTAATATCTTCGGCAAAATTATATGGATATCTTGCCTTCCAACGGATATAATCGTTTTTCTTATCTGCAATGGTACTATTTGAGTCATTGATATCCGGTTGTAATTCGTCTCTTTTTTTTACCCATGCCGCAAGTCCCTCAATAATCCAGTTAGCACTCGAATATCCTCCCTTTGAAAAGGCTAATTGATAATTATCACCGACTTTTTCAAAGTGCAATCCATAGATATCCTCCAATTCAAAAAGTACATGCATTACACTGGTGGGATCATCAAAATCCGGTTCAGCGAGTGTAGAAGGATTTATGTCCAGTGCGTCTGCAATCTCAAACAGTTTTCCATCCTTTGGTTTTCGTACATCATTTTCATACTGGCGTATGCGGTCACCGGTCAGTTTGACCATTGAGCCAAGCTGTGCCTGTGTCTATGGAAGCTTACCTGATATCGACGCTATATGCGGAGAGTCTGTCAGGCACATTAAAGGAACAGGCAGATTTGCATGATGATTATCTGCGATACCTACGTGGGAATCCGTATCAGAATATACAATGAAGGAGGTGCTGTTTATGTCAGTAAGTAAAGATACGAAAAGAGGTACTTGGAAAGTTTATATCAGATATAAAGACTGGCAGGGTGTCGGTCAGGTTCATACGAAACGAGGCTTTGCCACTAAGAGAGAGGCACTTGAGTATGAACGTGAATTCCTGCTAAAGAAATCAAAAGATGTCAATATGGGATTTCCGCAGTTCGTGGAGGTCTATATGGAGGATATGAAGCCGAGGTTGAAATTAAACACATTTTTAACTAAGAGGTACATTATGGACTCGAAGATTATTCCATATTTTGAGAAGAAGAGTCTTGCGGAGATTACGGCAACGGATATCATTCAGTGGCAGAATCAGTTGCTTTGCATGAGAGATGAAAATGGAATGCCGTATTCGCAGACGTATCTTCGTACCATTCAGAACCAGCTCAGTGCGATTTTCAATCACGCCTGTCGCTTTTACGGATTGACAGCCAATCCATCGAAGTAGGCGGGAAAGATTGGAAAGGCAAAAGGGAAGGAAATGCTTTTCTGGACAAAAGAGGAATATTTGAAGTTTTCAGAGGTGATGAAAGATAAGCCGGTTTCCTATTATGCGTTTGAAGTCCTTTACTGGACAGGAATTCGTGAAGGTGAACTTCTCGCTTTGGAAAGGGGCGATTTCAACATCCCGGACAGGAAATTGACCATTAATAAATCTTACCAGCATTTGCAAGGTGAAGATTATATTACCAGCCCTAAAACGGAAAAGAGCAATCGTGTTATTGAGTTGCCGGAGTTTCTCTGTCGGGAGATGGAAGATTATTTCGGAATGCTTTACAAATGCGATGAGCATACAAGGTTATTCACATTTTCCAAAAGTTATCTGCACCATGAAATGGACAGAGGAGCAAAGGCTGCAGGTGTGAAAAGAATCAGAATTCATGATCTAAGACATTCGCATGTAGCACATTGTATTGAGCTTGGTTTTTCTCCAGTGGCTATTGCAGAGCGGATGGGACATGAAGGAATCAATATCACATTTAATTACGCTCATCTTTATCCGTCCAAACAGAAAGCACTCGCAGATAAGCTGAATGAGGATAGAGGCAATGCAGATGTAATAATGGAGAGGAAGGAGACGGGGTAAATATTATGGCGAAGATATACAGACGAGATAACCTTGTATCGGGTGTGACACCAAAGAAAAAGAATGAAAAGAACCGGAAAAGAAGCGTGATTGTGAATTTCCGGGTGACACCAGAGGAAAAGCAACTTATTGATGAAAGAATTGCCTTATCTGGACTTCCGAGGGCAGAATTTTTCATTCAGAGTTGTATGCACCAGAAAGTAATCACATTTGGAAATGTGAAAACCTTTGATGCGATAAAAAAGAAACTGATAGTAATTGATGAACACTTGCAGGCAGTAGGAAAATCAGAGGAACTGGATTTGGAAATATTGGAATTCCTTCGGATGATACTGGAAATGCTCGCAGGACTAGAAAGAGAGGATGAAGTTAATGGGTAAATCAACAAAAAGTTATGAAGAGCGTTTGCTTGAAATGGAAAGACGAGAGCAAGAAAGTCTTGAAAAAGCAAAGAAATATGCAGCACAGAAAAAAGAATTGCAGAAGCGGCAGAAAGCCGAAGAAAGTAAAAAACGTACTCACAGACTTTGTGTGATTGGTGGAGCTGTGGAATCGGTGCTGGGCTGTCCGATTGAGGAAGAAGATATTCCGAAGCTGATAGGTTTTTTAAAACGACAGGAAGCAAATGGAAGATATTTTTCTAAGGCAATGCAGAAGGAGCAGATGCCGGAAACGGAAGAAGTGTAATGGCAGAGGGGTTAGATTTTCTAATCCCTTCATCGCTCTTTATGAAGAGCGCACTTATAGACAACCAAAGGTCGTCTAATAAGTTTGCCGCAAGCGGCAACCGGTCTGCGCTTCGCTTGCTGGGCGCGTTCCGTCGGCGGGGCTTTCAGCCGGACCATTTCATGGAGACCAGCCTGTGCGGCTGGGCGCACTCTCCGAGGGGCACTTCGTGCAGACCTGCTCATGCCGTAGGAGGCACTCTTACGCAGAGGGTGTTCCTGCAAATACTGTATTTGCAGGAAATTAATGCCGGATACGGCAGAAAGGGGGAAGGTAAGTTGGCGATATTTCATTTTACAGTAAAGATTGTCGGACGGAGCAAAGGGAAATCTATCATAGCTGCATCTGCATATCTGAATGGTGATGTGATGAAGAATGAGAAAACTGGTAAGGTAAGTTATTACACTTCGAAAAAGGAAGTTGTGTATACTTCGCTTATGATGTGTGAAAATGCACCACCGGAATGGACAAATGTGCCAGATGAAAATATCAAGCGATTTCAAAAATCCATTCGTTATCAAAGAGCCGAGGATAAAGAAGCGGCTCTGGAAAAGTTCAAAATTACGTTCCGAAAACAGCGATTATGGAATGAAGTTTTGAAAGTGGAAAAAGGTGCAAATGCACAGTTTGGCAGGTCGTTTGAATTTTCACTCCCGAAGGAATGGAGTAGAACGGAACAGATTGAATATGCAACAGATTTTATACAGAGAAATTTTGTGGCAAAGGGAATGTGTGCTGATTGGAGTATTCACGATAAAGGAGATGGCAATCCCCACGTTCATTTATTGGTTACCATGCGTCCATTTAAGAAAGATCATACCTGGGGAAATAAAGAGGTCAAAGACTGGGCGTTTGTTAGGGATAAGGATGGAAATATTGTGATTGATGAAACGCATCCAGATTGGTGGCAGGATAAAAAGACTCCTGAGAGACATGGTATCCGCATTTCGGTATTGGATGCAGATGGAAATCAGAAATTAGATTCTCGTAACCGTAAACAATGGAAACGTGAGGCTACCGATGCAACAGGATGGAATAATCCGAAAAACTGTGAGTTGTGGCGAAGTGAGTGGGCGAAGGAATGTAATCTGCATTTAAAGAAGGAACAGCAGATTGATCATCGTTCGTATAAACGGCAGGGAAAGATTGAAATCCCGACGATTCATGAGGGAGCAGATGCAAGAAAGATTGAAGAAAAATATCAGTCGGGACAGGCTGGATCTGCTTCTTGGAAGGTAGAGGAAAATCGGATTATAAAGAAGCAGAATACAATATTGAAAAAGCTGCAGGAAGTGTTTGGACAGGTTGGAATTTTATTAAAGCAATGGAAGGAGCGATTGAATGACATTAGAAGAAAGCAGAGAAGTTATTCCTCTGATGGAGAATATGATAAACCAGCTCGAGGAACAACAGGAACTTATGGCAGAGATGTATCAGGAGATGGAGCAGAGGGACAGACAACTCAATTTGGTTCAAGAGCAGAATCAAAGATTGCAGGAATTAAACAACGAGTTGCAAGAGCAGTTTCAAATCTTGCCAAATATAGAGAAACTGTTGGAATTATTGGAGAAGAAGGACGGAGAAATTCAGATATTGAAAGAGGAAAAGCAGATGATGAAAGACGAAAATCAGCAATGGAAAGAATTAGCGGAGAAGTTGAACGACGAAAATCGGTTATTGCAGAGACAGAACGAGGAATTGTTGAACTGCAGAACCGACCAGAGAAAGCGAGGGATGTAGATGAACGATTTAAGAAGCTCAAAGCAAGACGAGCGGATGGAGGAAATGCAGGATGTGTTGGAGAGCATGGAGAAGGAACTGACACAGAAAGATATAATTCTCCAGAAGAAGGACAACGAGATACAAATACTACAGGGGCAACTAAACGAATCGCTGAACTAATGCGAGAAGCTGAACAGCGAGAACAAAGCCGAGAACGTACAAGCCTTAAAGAACGAATTGAAGCAAACAAAAGAATTGTTGCAGAGCGAGAAAGAGAAAAAGAAAAGAGCAGACAGCACAATAGAGAAATGTCAAGATAAACTGCGGCAGGCTGAACAGGAAAAGGAATATGCGCTCACGCATCAGAAGAAAGTGGAGATACCGGTTGAAAAGCTGGTACTCTACGAAAGGTGCCGGAACTGTGACTGCAAGGCATATCAGCAGGCGAAAGAGCGGTATGAGCATCAAAGGAATGGACTGGAAAAGAAGTATAAGGCAAAGACTGTTGGATTTGATGAGATGATAGCGATTATAGTGCATTGGTTATTGTTTATTATAGTAATTATTGGAGCAATAGCTGTTGTGGGTATACTTATAGTGATTATTGAAAAGAAAGTAACGAAGCTATATCGGGAGAATTGTTGGGATGTGATTAGCGTTGGAGTGACGGTAACGAGTTTAGCTTTGGTAGTGTATTTTGGAGATTGGATAAAGGCATTAGTAAGGCTGAATCTTGTTGCTTTATTGTTATTAGTTCAGGCAGTATATGTTGGAATCAGAGTGTATGTGAAAGGCTGTAAAAAAGCCAGAGGCTATTATTGATGTTGAGGTGTGAGAAATATCGCAGAAAGGTGGATGAAAGTTATGGAAAAATTGGAAAAAGTTATTGTGGAGAATGGAATTACTTATGTGTTAGGTGAAGATGATATTTATTATCCGGATTTATAATTGCCAGAGGGAACAAATTATAATATCGGAAAGTTTGGACATATGAGATGTGAGTATCTGAAAGAGTTCAGACATAGATATTATATGGAGCTGTTGCTTGATGGAAAATTGAATGAATATCTGCATGAGATTGATGAGGAATGCTATGAGATGCTGGACAGGATTGTGGAACAGATGAAGGAAAAGCAAGGTGTGACAGAGGAGTTGAAAGCGGAGAATCAGATGATGTGGGTGGGGAAGATGAATAATATTATTGCGTGTGCGGAGGAGATTGTAGTGAGGGAGTTGGTGTATGTGTGATGGATGTGGAGCAGATTGCCTTGCTCCGTTAAGAAGTAAAAAGATGATGAAAGAAATAGAAAAAAGTGGTATAATAAGTAACCGATAATATTTTATTATCCGTTACTTTATTATATAGAACATATATGGAGAGATTCTATGAAAAAATCGTGTTTTGTCATTATGGGATATGGCATTAAAAACAATATTAATCTAGATTTGACATACAGCAAAATTATCAAACCCTGTATTATAAAAAATGAACTTGTGCCATATCATTTATTTGAAGATAACAAATACAATGCGTATCGCTGCGATGAGATTACAGGTTCTGCTGCTATTGATTATAAATTTATTACATGCCTTAGCGAAGCGGATGTTGTAATTGCGGATATTAGCACAATGAATATTAATGCTATCTATGAGCTAGGTGCTAGACATGCCCTAAAACCACGTTCCACTATTATTTTATGTGCCAAAGAAGATGAACATCGCTTTAATTTTTTTGATCTCACATATGTGCCGATTATTTTTTATAATCATGAGGGAGCATGGTTGGGAGCTGAAGCAATTAAGGAAACTCAGACAAGGCTAAACGCTCTTCTAGATTTTGCGATTAATTCTGAATCCGTTGTTCCGGACAATCCTATATACAGAGCCTTAAGCGAACGGGATACTTATCAAAACTTTATGCCACCAGAACGTCAAAGTTTGTATGAATTGTATTTAAATGGTCGAAATTTTCTTGACGATAGTGAATACGAAAAGGCAATTGCTATACTATCCGAGTTATACGAACAAGATTCTACGGAAGAAAATCTTTTACTATTAGTATTGGCACAGTATAAGTTTGCAGAAGCAACTAATAACAGTAGATTGTTAATTGAATGTATAAATAGTATAAAAGAAAAGGTAGATATTGACTCATCTGTATCAGAACATTTATTGGGGAGAGTTGCGGCAATTTATCTTCGACTATTCAATTTACTAGAAGAAGAGACATATTACTACCTTGCACTCGAATATTATCGTAGAGGCGCATGTTATAGCAGACAAAATTATTACTGCCCTAGAAACTACTGTGCTTTATTACTAAGAATATATGAAATAACTGATGATCCAAATGTGATTATAGAGCATTATTATACTGCTAAACATTATGCCAAATTATATCTAAACAGTAGTGCTGACGCACTAAAAGATGGAAGTTATGAAGAACGTGTATATTACTACTACAATGTTTGTGACCTAAAGGCAATCGTTGCAGGAGAATACTCAAACTACGAAAAACTACAAGAAAGATTAAATTCTGATGAAGGAATCAGCATTAGACAACGTAATACCATTAAAACAGGAATAGAAAAACTTTATAATGATATTGCAGAGATGAATCACAAAACTAAACTTTTTTGAGATTTAAAAATAAATAGTAATCAGTTACCTTTCCTACCCAAACAGCAATTTGATGATTAACTATTTCATCGTTGAAAAAATCATCAATTTTATCTAAGTTAAAGTTTTGTGTTTTTACGCTGAACCTTCCACCTTTAATAATACCTTCCTCTCTGACTCCTTCTTCATTGATGATAAGCAGTGGAAGGTCATATAGCAAACCTATTGTGCCTTCAATATGACAAAATGGACTTGTTATTTGTTGTCCCGAGATATCGACTTCTTGTGGGAAGAAAAATGATGGATTAGGTGTGCCATTTTTCTTCTTTTGGCCAGTCTCTATAAAAATTTGACCAAATCCAATAATAATTATTCCATAACATTGTCGCATTATGCCCTTTAGATAATTTATGGTGTCAGTAAGGTCATAATTATCTGCCTGCAATGTGACTGTTTTTAATCCGGCCTCATCAAGCTTTGCTTGTAGCAAATCAAGAAAATATTGATGTCCATCAAGAAATGGGTTTGGTCTACTAAGAAATACAAGTATCTTTTCCATATTAATCTCCTATAGTTATTTGTGTAAATGTCTGTTGATTGATTCTTGAGCGACATGAGTAATATCAGGGAATAAAAAGCTTGCTCTTATATCTAATCGCCATAACATTTTTTTAAAGTATGCCTTTTTCTCTTTTGGAATAAGAATTGTATATAAGGTTTTGTCGTCGCATACCTTTTCTATTGTATTTAAAGTGTCATGTATTGTAAAACATGTGCGTTGAACATATTGACGGAAATCGTTACTCGTGGCATAACATGCTAAAATTTTTTGAGTTGGTTGGATATTTCCATAAAACGCAGGTTTTAACATTTCTAATGCAGTATTTGAATCTATTGGATAGATATAGGGTTCAATCTCCTGCGTTTGATTTAGAAATTCGGGGATTAGAACACTAAGTCTTGCATCTACATTGTCGTATTTATCATCTTCTCCGATTGCAAAATAGAGAGCAACCAAAGGAGAATATGACCATTGTATATTGCACTGTCCCCTATACCAAAGTGTTGGTTGAATGACAAAATCAACTGCATGATTTAATGTGATTTCTTCAATTTCTCCTATGATATTGCATAGGTCATTAAAATCATTAGCAACATATTTATATTTTGATAATTCATTCATTTTTTTTACCTCAGTTTTTTAGTAACGGATAATAAAATATTATCCTCCACAAAAACAAACCCTCAACAACATATCAAAGGATTGCTGAACACCCTTATATCCTAAAATCCTTTCTAGGATGTTTCGAAACCAAAATATCCCTTTGCTTTGCCACGGCGACGTGTGTATATATTTCCGTTATATTAATAGAACTGTGACCTAACATTTCCTGAATATAGCGGATGTCAACATCTGCTTCCAGAAGACTGGTTGCAAATGTATGCCGGAACATATGGGGAGTAATATGCATATTAATAGACGTCATGTCAGAATATTTTTTTATCATTCTGCGTACCGCCTGGTCAGATAAAGCATTTCCGTTCTGATTGACAAAGAAATGGTTGCAATGATTGATTTCAGTATTAAAGTTATTTTGATATTCTCTCAAAATCTGAAGAACAGATTCGTTTCCAATTTGAATGCGACGTTCTTTATTCCCTTTACCGTATATAAGAATTGTTCCGTCGTATAAATTTACATCATTGACATGTAGCGCACAAAGCTCAGATATACGCATTCCACTTGAAAACAAAAGTTCAATGGCAGCCACGTCACGCAAAGCGTTTCTTCTTTGGTAGGCTGTTCCGGCATTCTTGTGTTGTGAATAAATAGTAGTTAACAAAGCTTCTATAACAGGTAAAGGAATTGTTTTGGGTAATTTAACTGGCTCGCGAAAATGCACCAGTACTTTGTTAAAAGGGTTCTGTTCAATGAAATCTTTATATTCCAGAAAATGAAAGAAGGCTTTTATGGATGCAATTTTGCGCTTTACAGTTTTAGGTTTGTATTGACAGTGTAAGGTAGCAATAAAACTTTCCAATATAGCAGAATTGACTTGTATTACTTCATCAGTACATATCTGTTCTGAAAATTGTCGTAAATCAATCCGATATGCTTTAAGTGTTTTTTCATCCAGGCATTTTTGCATATTGCAGTAATCCATATATTTTTTGATAAGTGTTTGTAAGTCGTTCATTGTAAAATCTCCTTTGTATTTATTTTCTTGTTAAAAGTATATCTTACATGATAAGAGAGAAGATTTTTTTATTTATGGGGATTCCGTAAGGAAATGAACAGATAATATGCGATTATTGTTTTACTGAACCGACAAAATAATTGAAGACAAGACTTTTGATAAGTATAATTAAAACATGACATACAGTTGACGTGTTTTGTATAGTATCATAGGAGTTGTTAAAGGAGAAATCATGAAAATAGACAGACAGATTGGGATTTTGTCAATGCTGTTACAAAAAGATACGGTTACCGCACCTTATCTTGCAGAAAAGTTTGAAGTATCCCGGCGAACCATAAACAGAGACATAGAAGATTTGTGCAAAGCGGGGATTCCCATTGTAACAAAACAGGGTGTGAATGGCGGTATTTCCATTATGGAGAACTATAGACTGGATAGGACACTATTTACACGGGGAGAAATGCAGGATATTCTTGCAGGACTGCGCAGTCTGGACAGTGTGAATGGAACAAACAGGTATGGACAATTGATGGAAAAGCTGTCAGTTGGTTCATCTGATTTTATGGTGGGTAACCAGACGGTATTGATTGATCTATCCTCTTGGTATAAGGATTCACTTGCACCTAAAATCGAATTGATACGCACATCAATTGATAAATGCAGAAAACTGGAATTCGTCTATTATTCTCCAAAAGGAGAGTCTGCACGTTGCATTGAGCCGTATTATCTGATTTTTCGGTGGTCAAGCTGGTATGTATGGGGATGGTGTATAAAACGTGGTGATTTTCGATTGTTCAAATTGAACCGAATGGATGAGATAATAATATCGGAGCAGGAGTTTTCCCGAAGGCCGGTGCCAATGCCGGATTTAAGCGATGAAAAGATATTTCCCGGAGGGATAAAGGTCAAAGCATTATTTGAGAAAGACTGCAAATGGAGATTGGTTGAGGAATTTGGACCGGAATGTTTCAGTGTGCAGCAGAATGGAAAACTTTTGTTTCACGCAGATTACACAGATAAGGAAAATCTGATTACATGGTTGCTGTCCTTCAGGGACAAGGTAGAATTATTAGAACCAGAGGAAATACGGGAGGAGATTAAGGTCAATATCGAATGTATGAAAAAGAAATATGAAGGTAAAATTTTGGCTATAAAATAAAAAAAAGGAGAAATGCTTTATGAGGTATACATGGATTGACGAATATTTACTTAGCAAGGTAGGAGTGACAAAAGATCTCCAGAAGGATTGGAATTTATATGAATAAAACCCATTGGAATTCAATAAAACCAGATGGTGAAGTGCCCGACAATTTATTGAAAGACTTATTGGATAAATCGTATCAACTTGTGCTTGGTGGATTTAGTAAAAAGAAGCAGAGGGAAATATTAGAAGTGGCTCAATCGGTAAATATAATAAGCTGTTGTGGCACAGATTGCTCCAAGTGCGGGTGCTTTGGAAATATGTGCAAGGGGTGTAGTGCAAGTCTTGGAAAAGCATTTCATGCACCGGATGGTCAGGCGTGTCCAATATATGAATGCGTGGTAAATCAAAAAGACATGAAAGGATGTGGAGAGTGCGAGCATATCCCTTGTGATATATGGAGAAAAACAAAAGATCCTGCTTTTACAGAGGAAGAATTTGAACGTAATATACAGGAGCGAGTAGACAGATTAAAGAAAGGATGAAAAAAGATGGCGTTTGATTTTAAAAAAGAATACAAGGAATTTTATATGCCGAAGAATGAACCGGAAATTGTAAAAATTCCTCCAATGAATTATGTTGCAGTTCGCGGAAAGGGAAATCCGAATGTAGAGTGTGGTGATTACCAGCAGGCAATAAGCATTTTATATGCAGTTGCTTATACATTAAAAATGAGTTATAAGACAGATTATAAAATTGAAGGATTTTTTGAATATGTAGTACCGCCGCTGGAAGGATTCTGGTGGCAGGGTGAGCAGCATCCTGTGGATGCTGAGATGCGAACTGACCGAACCGACAGGCGAGAAAATGTCAAAGGAATTGATTATAGCAACAAAGATACATTTAATTGGATTTCTGTTATTCGTTTGCCTGATTTTATAACCGAAAAAGATTTTGCATGGGCGGTACAAACAGCAACCAAGAAGAAAAAAATAGATTGTTCACTGGCAGAGTTTTTAACGATTGATGAGGGGCTTTGCGTCCAGATTATGCATCAAGGTTCATTTGATTCGGAACCTGCAACAGTAGCTTTGCTGGAGGATTATTTGAAGGAGCAGGGCTATGAGAATAATATAAATGAACAGCGTTTACACCATGAGATTTATATGTCCGATGCAAGAAAGGTTGCTCCTGAAAAATGGAAAACTGTAATTAGACATCCAATCAAGAAAGTATAGAGGCAAATTGCATTGAGTGAGATTAGAGAATGAAACGAAAGTAATATAGTGGATATACAGATAGAGCAGCCGAGAGGCTGCTTTTTGTTTTTGTGAATGAACATTAAATTTAAATCTCAAAATTAATATTTTTTATGAAAAAAAGTTGCATAAAAAATATTCAATGATATAATAATGATAAGTAAATAGGAAAAGTGACTTGGAGGAATGAGCCATGATTATAGAGGTAAGAGCAAAAAACTGTTATGCATTTGAGGATGATATTACATTTTCAATGAAAGCAGATATGCGAAATAAAAAATTTGGAGCAAATGTTCACAAAGAGAATAATTTTAATGTCCTTAAAACGGTAGGAATATATGGGCCAAACAATGCCGGTAAAACATGTCTGATCAAGTGCATTAGGGCAATAAGAAATGTACTTTTAAATAAGAAGAATGGACTGATGCCAAATATATTTACGGATAGTGATGTATGCGAGTTAGGTGTTACATTTATGGCATCTGGAAGAAAGTTTTCTTATGATTTTAAGTACGACGCAGAAAAAGAAGAATATGTATATGAGTCATTTTCGGAGATATTTAAAGATCAGTACAACAATGAAAAGGAAGCTTGTTGGTTGAAAAAAGATACTGTTAGTGAAGTATACGAGTGTATTGATGAATCTGTTCAGACTATGATTTCTGTTGTATCGAAGAATAATTTGTTATGCTATGTGGTAGATACAAGTAAATTCGAACATATCAACGAGATGAAGCAGATTCTTGTCGGATTTGCAGAAAAAATTGATATCATCAATATGAATAACATACCTATGCAGCACACGATTGAACTAATGAAGAATAAGAATCAGTTACAGCAAAAGGTTGTTGAGTTCATAAAAAATGCTGACTTATATATGGAAAATTTTGAATATGTGGATATGGATAAGATACAGCTGAAAACTGGTGAAGGTGACGAAAAGCCAGATGAGAAAGTGCTTGATATTCCAGAGAACATTATGGATCAAATCAGATTGATATCCACATATAAAGGAGTCCATGTACCAAGTATGATGTTTGATTCTACAGGAACAAAGAAAATTGCCGCTATGGCCAGCTATGTAATCGAAGCACTTGAACAGGGCAGAATTTTAGTCGTGGATGAGTTGGATAGCAGTATTCATTTTAAGCTTACCAGGGCAATTGTTGCCATGTTTAATAATGAATTAAATACAAGTGCACAGATGATATTTACAGTACATGATATAAATCTTATGGATTGCAAGAGAATGTTCCGAAAGGAGCAGATTTGGTTTGTTCATAAGGATGAAGAAGGTGTGTATGTATATTCACTTGCAGATTTTACAGCACAGCAGGGAGTGCGAGATACGACAGATGTTATGGAAAAATATAGGAAAGGTGCACTTGGAGCTTTACCTGATCCAGAATTGATTAACTCTTTGCTTAGCATTAAAAGCGGTGTAAAGGGGGGGGATGCCGATGCCAAATAAGCTCCCTAGGCTTTTTGATAACCATAAAATCTGTGGAACGAGCAATATGATATTTCATTGGTAAATGCCGGTGGAAATGGTAATATCCCAGCGAGGTATCAGGATCGATATCAAAATGGAGCAGATGAACTTGTGCTTGTGTTCTGTGATACGGAAAAGAAACCTCACGAGCAGTATGAGGACATTAAACGCAAAATTAATGAGTTTCATGGTGTGGATAGTGCAGCGAATGAAGTGATTATGTTTGGTAATCCTTGTACGATGCAGATTATATCTAAGCACTGGACCGATGAAAAACTGAAATCTCCGGCAAAACCAGTGAATGCTCCCTTGATAAAGGAATATACAGGGGTGGAGAATTACAAAGGAAGAGCAGACCAGATTCAGAAAGTTATGGAACATGTTACTTACTGTGAAGAATTACAAAGATATGAGCCGACGAGTGAAAGATTTGGATTCGGATGATTCTGTTACTGGCAGCAGTAATTTTGGAAAGTTCATAAAGCTGTTTGAGAGTGATGACAGTGGGTGGATTGAGGAGATTAATGAACAAATAGAGTAGTATAAGGAGAGTACAAAAGTTATATTATGAACAAAGTGAATGTGATAAAACAAAATTTGGAGTTCATAGGTAAAACGTGGATGAAGTGTATTGGCACATTTGCAAGTATATTATCGCTTTTCTTTTTGTTTTGGACTTGGGATGATATACGCATTACGTCAACGCAATATAAATGTGTGATAATAATATTATTATGTGTGCTTGCACTCATACTTGCAATCCTATGGACGTGTATTTTTAAGAGAACAAAGACAATTTGGGAAAGTCCATCTGGGAAAATAAAAGTATGTTATTCTGATATTATGAAAGATGGGTTTGACAAAAGGAACAAGGAAGAAAAGTTATTTGTAATTCCAGTTAATTCATGTTTTGACACTATTGTAGATGAAGATATATCAACATGTTCAAAGCCATTGGTATCACCTAATTCGTTACATGGAAGATGGATAAAAACAATGGTTAATAAGGGATTTACTATAGAAGAAATAGACAACAAGATACATAATTGCTTGGAAATACAAAATTTAGTGCCCAAAAGTATTATTGCTGACGAAGATAAGGAACGTGGGAAAAGAGAAGTATATGAGTTAGGTACAGTGGCGATGATTAGGGGAAATAACAATAGTACCTTTTTGTTACTTGCAATTTCGGAATACGATAAAGATAATATCGCTCATACTTCTGTCGATGATTTAGAAATGTGCATAAAGTCACTTCTTAATTTTTACGATCAACATGGTCAAGGGCATAGATTGGTAATTCCATTGATGGGAACAAACCTTTCGAGAGCAGGATTATCACATAATGATTCACTGAGAGTAATAACATCGTTATTTCAATTGTATGGAGATAAAATACATGGAGAAGTTGATGTTGTTATATATAAAGGAGATAAAGATAAAGTAACATTAGACATATAGTAAAGGAGAATGGTTATGGGAAATACAGTAAAAAAGCAACATTATATATGGCGTAAGTATTTAGCAAAATGGACAGAGACTGGAGACAGATTTAATGGTAAATTATTTGTGTTAAGAAAAGAAATAAAGGGAAATCAAAAGAAAATAGAATTTCGAGAGTTGGAAAAAATAGGATTTGAAAAATATTATTATGATATTACGGGATTTAATAATATTGACGTGTCAATTTTAAATCAATTAATTGCAAATATGCAAGAAAAAGAAATAGCAAAGTTTGGAATAAAAATTGACACTTTGAATGAAGCATATACGCAGCGAGATTTTATTGAAAAAAACGTAATGTGTCGTTCAGAAAATATAGAGACAGAATTCCATTTTTTTGAGAAGTTATTGGCAGGAGATATATCATTTTATGAAGATAGTAATAATCAGAAAATTTTAGATAAATTAATGAAGGGTATGATAACTCCAATATTCAGTGATGAACAGCTTTCAGAAGAAAGTATAATTGATATAATAAAAGAGTTCTCTATAGAAAAAACAATAGATTTAAAATATGAATTTAACCGCTTTTTTTGTATGCAATACTTTAGATCCCCAAGAGTGCATAGGGATACAAAGAGAAATATTGAAGAATTAAAGACGGAATATAGTGAGATTGAAGGGATTAATACTAATTTTCTTATTAATTTACTTATGGTATATTATGCTGAAAGAATGGCACTAAATATTACGCAAAATTTTGAAAGTAATATTTTATTATATAATAATAATACAGATATTCCTTTTATTACAGGAGATACGCCAATCGTATGTCTTACAGGAAACGAGATGAAAGATGGTATAAGTATATTCCATTATCCTATATCTCCTCAAATAGCAGTGGAGCTAATTATTACTTCTAAGTTTATGTTTTTAGAAACTAAAAACACAGTAATGGAGCTAAATAAAGAATTTGAAAATGTTATAAAGAATTGCAATAGAAAACTTGCAAATAATTGTGCAAACGAAATTTATTCTAATACGGAAAAAAGTTTGTTTGATTTGCAGAGAGAATGTGGTTGATTTTGTAACGAAGACTAGCTGTGTTTTTAATCCATAATAATCTTTTGATAAAGATCATTAAAACCATCTAAGTTGTTGGCGATGGTAAATGCTTTAAACAACACTTCGCTATCAGAGTTGGTGATAAAACAATCATGCTTATCCTTTGCAACATCAATTCCTATGTAAATCATAATAAATCTCCTTTGAAATGTATTAATGCTGTTTTAGAACCACAGGGTGCTCCTTGCGATTGTAACCTCGTTCTAAATAAACCGTCATGCGGTATCTAACTGATTAACAAATGAACAAAGAGACTGTGGTTGGAGCCTTCCTAAAACCATCAAGTGGTAGGAGAAATAAACCAATCCACAGCATCTTATATATCATAGCCGAACCTACAGAAGAGGTAAAGAATGGACTATGACCTAATAGTTGTAAAGACCTTGGAGAGGGTCTATAAAAACTACTACTATATAATACGAGGAGAAAATTGCCTATGGAAAGAACGATTAGTGGGATGGTAGGAAAAGGTTCCGTTAATCGCAACACCCGAGCTTTTACAGCTAAAAATGTGGATAGTGATAGAAGTGGTGCTAATATTCATTTTTGTAATGAAGATATAAAGCAGGTTTATAATAAATTGTTTGATGAAGCACTTGAACGATATAATGCAAAGCAGAAACGTAAGGATCAAGTGATTGATGATTATTATGAAAAAATCAGACAAGGCAAGCAGGAAAAACTGTTTCACGAAGTGATTTTTCAGATTGGAAATAAAGACGATATGAATGCCAAAAGTGAAGAAGGGCTTCTTGCTAAGAAAATATTAACAGAGTTTATGGATGAGTTTCAAGCACGAAATCCTAACCTGTATGTGTTTTCGGCCCACTTGCATATGGATGAGGAAACACCACATTTACACATTGATTTTGTGCCATATATTACAGGCAGCAAGAGAGGATTGGATACAAGAGTATCGTTAAAATCTGCATTAGCTGCAGAGGGTTTTACAGGTGGAACGAGAAGTGCTACAGAATGGAATCAATGGATTGCAGCAGAGAAGCGGGAATTGGCTATGGTAATGGAGCGATATGGTGTCAAATGGCTTCAAAAAGGTACACATGAAAAGCATTTGTCGGTGTTGGACTTTGAAAAGCAGGAGAGAGCTAAAGAAGTAGCAGAATTAGGCAGTCAAAAGCAGGAAAAAACCACAGAGGTTGCTAAATTGAATCAGGCAGTATCTACTATGAAGCAGGAACTAATGATCACTACAATTAAGCAGGTAAGGGCTGAGGAGACTGTTGAAAAAGCAAGAGAGGAAGGTATTGCTGTTCAGAGGGATAATGAAAAGCTTGAGCAGAAGCAAACTACGTTACAATCGGATAATCAGGCATTAAAACAAATGCAGGATAAGCTACAGAAAGATAATGCCCAGCTTGAAATACAACAGGAGAAATTGAGAAGCAGCATTGATCAGATGGTGTAATCAGAGAAGTTGTTACAGCGTGATGTTCGAAAATATGATGAAGAACCTGAATGGCAACTTCCAGAGCCGGGAGCATTTGCAAGTACAAAGTCATTTCGGGATAAAGTAGCGTTGCCTCTTGTGAACAAATTGAAGGGACTGGTAAAAAGTTTGACAATCCAATGTGTTAGATTAAAAGAGGAAGTGCTTCAACTGCGAGATAAAGTTAAGCACCTCACAAGTGATGTAGAATTTTACAAAGGAAAAATTAGAGATATGTCTGCTAAAACAGAATTATTGCAGGAAAAAGCCGACGATCTGGAGCGTGTGAAACGATATGCCGGTGCGGAGCAAATCGATACTATTATCGGTAAGGTAAAGGAACAGGAACCCATGGAACAACAGGCAAGACAGTATAACAGGTCTTATGGAGCGAGATAAACGAAAGGATGGATTGATATGATGGATGAAAATAGATTGGATAACATTGTATAATGTTAACAAATAGAAGTACATAAAATGAAGTTCTAAAACTGCACACATGGAGTTGAGGAGGGATTTTTCATGATTAATATAACACAATATTTACAAGACATATATGAAGATTTGCAAAGATATGTTGATAATGATGTATGCTTATGGAAGTTTAAAGAATTAAACTTTGAAGCAGGAGCACTCCCTGATTATGAAGATATAAATATTCAGCAGTTATATTTATTAAGATATGCATTTGCTTATGCATTTGAATATAGCAGGATGTATCTGGATGTATTATCTCAGATGGATGATGTTAATAATATTTCGGTAACATCAGTAGGATGTGGTTCGATGATAGATTATTGGTCATTGGTACATGCATTAGAAATGAGGCGTAAAATAGGTTGTAGTATAAGATATGTTGGAATAGATAAAATTGACTGGAACTACAAAATTCCCAAAAGACAAAATGATGAAGTGCATTATTTAATTGGAAATGCAGCTGATATTTTCACAAATAATAGTCAATTTATCTCCGATGTGTATTTTTTCCCAAAGTCAATTAGCGAGTTCTCTGATTGTGAACTGAATGCTATGGCAAATAGCTTTTCATCAAAGAAGATACAAAAAAATAGATTTTTTGTTTGTATTTCTCTTAGGGAGGATCAGGGAAGTATGGATAGAGATATGCAAAAAACAAAATGTATAATTGAAGCGATAGGTAAGAATGGGTTTAAAACAAAATGGCCATATACTCAATATACATATTTTAATTGTGATAATGGCATTGTCTCATTAGATGACGATTTTCAGTATCCTTCAGTGGCATTGGAGTTTTTGAAAAATTTGTATATGGAATGTGCGAATTACAAAATCCAAGAAAAGAATTGTCAATCTGATTGTCAGAAATATTTAAGCAGATGGCCTGTTTTAAGAGTAAAGCATATTAGATATCAGGTTATTATGTTTGAAAGGGTGGATTAGATGATATTAAGTGTAAGTAGAAGAACGGATATTCCTAATTATTATTCGGAATGGTTTTATAATAGAATAAAAGAAGGATTTTTATATGTTCGTAATCCTATGAATGCTCATCAGATAAGTGAAATAAAAATCACTCCAGATGTTGTAGATTGCATAGTGTTTTGGACAAAGAATCCTTTGCCAATGATGAAGAGGTTAGACGAGATAAAAGATTATAATTATTATTTTCAATTCACATTAACTGGATACGGAAATGATGTTGAGGCTAATTTGCCAAATAAAAAAACAAAAATGATTCCGGTATTTCAAAATCTATCTGAAAAAATTGGTAAACAAAAAGTGATTTGGAGATATGATCCGATATTCTTTTCTGATAGATATACGAAAGAATATCATTTGAAGGCATTTAAAAGTATTGCCGAAGCTTTAAGCGGATACACAGAAAAATGCGTGATTAGCTTTGTTGATTTATATCCTAAGAATAAAAAAAATATGGAGGGCTTGTCGAGTTATGAATTAAATGATGATGAGCTGAGAAAATTTGCTATGGAATTAAGTAAGATAGCAGCGGATAATAATATTAAGATTGGAAGCTGTGCAGAAAAAATAGATTTGGATGAATGTGGTATAGTTCATAATTGCTGCATAGATAGAGAATTAATTGAAAAAATAATTGGATGTAAACTCAATGTTGGCAAAGACAAAAATCAGCGTATAGAATGCGGATGTGTTGAAAGTGTTGAAATAGGTACTTATAATACATGTAAAAATGGATGTGCATATTGTTATGCAAATTATAGTTCAAAAAGCGTAGAAACAAATGCTGCCAAATATGATCCATCGTCACCACTTCTATGTGGTCAAGTCCAAGAAGATGACAAAATTACTATCAGAAAAGTGGGTTCATTAAAAGAAACACAGTTAAGCATTTTTGATATGTGAATGCATAATTACATCATATATTTGCTGGAGTATAATTGGCTCCATTTTGGCTCTAAAAATTTTAGATGAGATACACAAAAATGCAAAATAAGATGAATATGAAGAATAAAACATACAAATGTGTACCAGAAAACAGCCAGATAAATCTCTCCGCCCAAGAGTTTGAATAAGCATTGAGTCATGCAGGAATAAAAATAAAAAGAAAGAATCGGGAGCATATCATGATGTGGGACTGCTTTGCGCATCATGCATGGAAAATATTCAATTTGATTTATTGATGGGAAATGTTGATGTTAACATGGGAAGCATTTTAGAAAGTGTATTTGCACAAAATTTAAGATCTAATGGATTTGAACTACATTATTATGATTCAAAAAAAATAGGAGAATTAGATTTTATTTTGCAAAAAGGATTGTCTACAGAACTTTTAGAAATTAAATCAGGAAATGATTTTATGAAGCATTCAGCTATGGATCGAGCTTTAAAAGTAGACAACTGGAAGTTTGATAAAAGTATTGTTTTTTCAAAATCGAATATACAAAAAGAAGAAAATATTTTGTATTTGCCATGGTATATGATCATGTTTTTTAGACAGGAAAAAATGCCGGAGAAAATGATTTATCAAATAGATATTGGTGATTTATAAATGCTGTTATATACTAATGGAATATATAGAATAAAAATAAGCCCTGAATTATCATAGAAATATAAACAAAACAAGAATATACCCAAAAGACACTCCAAAAATGTTAAAATAAGAATAACAATCAAAAAACGACGATCAGGAGGAACCAAAAAACAATGAACATCAAAAAAGTAGCAGTTCTTGGAGCAGGTGCCGTAGGTTCTTACGTTATCTGGGGACTGTCAAATAATAAAAATATTACACTGGGAGTTGTAGCAGATGGTGAGAGAAATGAACGCCTCAAAACCCAAGGATTAATGATCAACGGAACAAAATACACACCGCAAGTGTGGACTCCAGAAGAAGCACACAATGTGGATCTTTTGATCGTATCTTTAAAATACGGAAGTTTGAGAGGGGCATTACAGGATATTCAGACGATCGTAGGAGAAAATACAACGGTCATGAGTCTGATGAACGGAGTTGACAGTGAAGAGATCATAGCGGAGAAAATTGATAAATCACATATTTTATACTCTTTTATTAAAGTAGCATCACAGAAGAAAGAAGATGGATATCATTTTGATCCAGAAACAACAGTAGGGATTTATTTTGGAGAACTACAACAACCATACGAAAGCGAACGAGTAAAAGCAGTCGATGATATTTTTGAAAATACAGGTCTTCACTGGATCATCACAGATGATATTCAGGCAGAAATCTGGGGTAAATTCAAATTAAATGTCTGCAATAATCTGCCACAGGCAATCTTAGGAGTTGGAGTTGGATGCTATGAAGATAGTGAACATATGGCAGCGATTCGAGATGGATTAAGAGCCGAAGTTGAAGCAGTTGCTAAAGCGAAAGGGATCGACTTAAGTATGATCAATGCAAAGTCTGGACGGGGGAGTGCGGTCAAAGCATCTGCAAGATACTCGACATTACAGGATATTGATTCTGGTCGCCATACAGAGATTGATATGTTCTCTGGTGCAATGATGAGAATGGGGAAAGAATTGGGGATTCCAACCCCATATAATGAATATACATATCATATGATCAAAGCATTAGAAGAAAAGAATGATGGAGTATTCGAATATCAAGGGGAGAATGATAGAGTATCTTGGTCTAAATAATAATGTAAAATAAGGGAAAATGCATGTATAACAAAAAGAAAAAAATAAAACATAAGACGTTGAAGATTTTCTGTTTGCTGATAGGTATGATCGTGACAGCAGTATTTTTGGAAGCAGGAATTCTTTATCTAGTAAATAGTCAGAATGTATATAAAACATCCAAAGTGTTGTTAGATCAGACAATTGAAATCGTAGAGAAAAACAAACAAAGTGAAGTGAGGACTGTTGTAGCAGATATTCCAGTATATAAAGGAATTGCTTTATATGTAGCGGATAAAGAAACTGGAAGAATCTATGGGGCTACAGATGTTTCAAAGATAGGAGTGAAATTAGATGATATGGGGCTTCGCAAGCAGAGAAAGAAGATTGCGAAGGAGAAGATCGCATCGGGAATCATTCGTGTCGATGGAAAAAAGAATTATTATATCTTAAAGAAAACACAGAAATATATCGTTGGTATTACATATTGGATTGCGGTAGACAACAAGAGTAATTTGATCGCAATATTGATCATGGTTGTATATTTGAGTATTGCAGCAGTCGGTATTCTATTTATGGTACTAAGGTTGTCGAAAGTTAAAAAAAAGAATAAGGAACAATCTGTGATGCTTTCTTCTATTTCAGAAATATCGAATACCGATAAGATGACAGGATGTCTTAATCGAAAAGCATATGACGAAGACATTTCAGAGATACGCATGGATTCTCAATTTATTTATGTTTCCATGGATGTGAATGGACTAAAGATCATCAATGACAGACAAGGACATGCAGCGGGAGATGAATTGATCTGTGTAGCAGCATCTTGCATGAAGACCAGGTTTGATAGATATGGAAAAGTTTATAGAATGGGTGGAGATGAATTTGCAGCAATTCTATTTGTGAAAAGAGAACAGTTTGAATGGATCAGACGGCAATTTGATGGAGATATCAAGTACTGGAGCTGTAACCGGATCAAGGAGCTTTCGATTTCTTATGGATATGTTTCAAGCAGTGAATGCCAATGGGATTCCATGAAAGAGATATCAGATGTTGCTGATATTCGTATGTATGAAGAAAAAGCGATGTATTACAAGAAAAATGGAGTAGACCGTCAGGGACAGCCAGCCTCCTATGTAGCTCTTTACAGATTGTATACACAGATTCTCCGAATCAATCTGGAAAAAGATCGTTATAAGATTATAAATTGGGAAGAAACCAAGAATAAAAAGAAACAAGATTCCATAGGAGCTCTGTCAGAATGGTTTCACAATTTTGAAGATATACGGCTTATTCATTCAGATGATTTGGTGAAATATCTTAGGAAGACAAAGATTGAATATCTGAAAAAGCAATTTGCAAATAAAAAGAAATTTGTAACGATCACCTATCGAAGAAAAGAAGGAGATGGTTACAAGAGGATAACGTTAGAAATTATTCCAGAAAATGAGAATTCACAAAATACATATGAAGGATTTTTATATGTTAAGGAATGATTTATCAAAGAAAACAAAATAATGACACAAAATTTACTGAAAAAATTAGCACTACTAAAAATAGACGTTAAAAAATTTCATTGCTATAATAGAGATAGAAAAAAATAATGGAATAAAAATTGGATTTAGAAGGGAGACAATTATGGGATTCTTTTTCAAGAATAAGAAAAAAAATAAAGAGGAAGAAACAGTAACACCAGTTGTAGAAACAACACCAGAAGTACCAGCGAAAGAAGGTATGATTTTGGTAAGGGAAGGAATTAAACTGGGACTTCCAACGGTAAGCATGGAAGAAGCGATCGTGGCAGCAGGGGAACTTTTAAGAGATCTTGGATATGTAGATGATGATTATATTCCAGCAATGATCCGAAGAAATGAAGAAGCATCTGTATACATGGGATTAGGACTTGCAATTCCACACGGAACAGAAGATGCAAAAAGAGACGTAAAAAGAAGCGGAATTATTGTGATGCAGTATCCAGACGGAGTCGAATTTAATGGCGGAACAGCACAGCTTGTCATTGGAATTGCTGGAGTTGGAGATGAACATTTAGAGATTCTTGGACAGATCACAGAAGCAGTGACAGAAGAAGAAATTCTGGAAGAATTAAAGAAGACGACGGACGTTGATTATATTCTTAATACATTCACGAATTAGTTTCTTTCGTAACGTCAGGAAGTGGAAAAACTGTGTTAATTGGATAGAAAATAAAAAGAAAAAAATGTCAGGTACATCTAAGTTTTCGAGAAACTTAGATGTACCTGACATTTTTACAGTTAAAAATTTATCATGACTTTTTCAATTCATCTCTTTTTTTCTTCAGGATGCGTCGTAACTGCCCAAATTCTCTTACATGTTCACGAGGCATCATCTTAGGGAATGCACGTAAAATACGGCGTGATGTAAATGTAGGAAGTTTTGCCATCTTTTCGTATTTGCTACGAAGTTCCTCAGCTCGCTGTTTTAAAGAATCCATACGAGCTTTGAGTTCATCTGCATTTTCCTGTTTGGCTTCATCAACTTTCTCTCGAATAACATCTGCACGAGCTTTTAATCGGTCTTGAGCCTCCAGACCATCCATCATACTATCGTAGATATTTTCACCAATCTGATCAGAAATATTACGCAGTTCTTTTGCAATATCCTCCATAAGGGCAAGACGTTTGTTGAATTTTAAAATACCCTGAACTGTGATGCAAATATCAACTATAAGAGCAATGCTTAATAAAACAAGCAAAAATTTTCCAAGCCATATCGGGAAAAAAGAAACTAGTTTATCCGTAAAAGGATAGATAAGTTTCACGATCAATACACAAGCGACGCCCCAGATCGCAGAAAATAAAGGACATACATAGCCGCCGATATTCAATGGCATTTCAGAATAATCCCACCATCTGTGATGAAACATCTTTTCAAGAAGAAAACCCGTTAGCCATTCAAGAAAAGTAACGAGAATGGTGGAGGTAATATAAAGCAAGATCAAGTTTCCGACGTAAGGCTGAAGAGAAGCAACGACAACCGTCACTCCAATTCCATAAATCGGACAGATCGGACCATTTAGAAATCCACGGTTTACAAAGGAATGTTGTTTAAAAGCTGCAAAAGCGACTTCAGAACACCAACCAAGAAATCCATATATAAAAAAGCTAAATAAGATATCGTAATAAGTCATAAAATCTCCTTCTTTATATCTTTTTTACAGTATAACAACAGTTACACCAAGATCTCCTTCACCATATTCACCATCACGGTAACCGGAGATACGTTTTTGTTTCTTCAACTGTTTAAAGTAATTATGAAGCCCTTTACGTAAAGCACCAGTTCCTTTTCCATGGACAACAGTGATCTGTGCTAAGTTGGCAAGGCACGCATCATCGATGTACTTATCAAGCTGTGCGATTGCTTCATCAACCGTCATACCCATAACATTGATCTCAGGTCGGATGGAAGCGGATTTGTTGATCGCAGTACGTCCTCGGTTACGACTTTCATTTCTTTGATTTTCACGTTTTACATCTTTGGCCGTTTTTGTGATCTCAAGGTCTTTGATGTTAACAAGAGAACGCATCATACCCATCTGAACATACAGATCACCTTTGGCATTTGGGAGCGTGGAAACAGTTCCGGCAAGGGAAAGACTTGTTACATAAACTTCATCACCAACATGGAAATCATTCGCCTCGTGACGTTTCTTGTTCTTTTTCTTGGATTTGTAAGCCATTTGACCTTCTAATTTTGTCATGCGGCCGCGAAGATCGCTTCGCATATGTTCCATCTTCTTGTTTGTATCTGGATTCTTGTTTTGTTTCTTTAATTTGTTATATTCACGGATCGTAGAATCTGCGATCTCTTTCGCCTCAGAGATGATATTGTGAGCCTCTTCACGGGCGTCGCGAAGCATCTTATCACGTTTTTCTTTTATATTATCCTGACGAGATTTTAAACTCTTACGGAGAGTTTCGATTTCCTTACGGTATTCAAGGATCTCTTCCTGTTCTTTTTCAATCGTCTGTTTACTCTTTTCAAGGTCAGCTAAGATCGTTTCAAAATCTTTGACAGATTCATCAATCTGATCTGCAGCACCTTCAATGATATGTTCATCCAATCCTAATTTGCGGGAAATTGCAAACGCATTACTTTTTCCAGGAATACCGATCATCAGACGGTATGTTGGAGAAAGCGTTTCCACATCAAATTCGCAGGAAGCATTTTCGATATCATCGGTGGAAAGTGCGAACATTTTAAGTTCACTGTAATGGGTTGTCGCCATTGTTTTAATTCCACGTCCGTGCAGATCACTTAAAATAGAGATCGCAAGTGCGGCACCTTCGATTGGATCAGTACCACCACATAATTCATCGAGTAATACTAAAGAATCTCGATGAGCTTGCTGAACGATCGATACAATATTTGTCATATGAGAAGAGAAGGTACTTAAGTTTTGCTCAATACTCTGCTCATCGCCGATATCTGCAAAAATTTCACGAAAAATTCCAAGAGAAGATCCTTGGAATGCAGGAATATGAAGGCCTGCCTGTCCCATCAAAGATAATAATCCAACGGTTTTTAAAGATACAGTTTTACCACCTGTATTTGGTCCGGTCACGATCAGCATGGAGAAATCTTTGCCGAGAGATACGTTGATCGGAACGACTTTTTTGCGGTCTAGTAAAGGATGACATCCCTGTTTGATATTGATAATTCCATCTTCACGGAAAATAGGTTTGGATGCATCAATATCCTTCGCATATTTTGCCTTTGCAAAAATGAAGTCTAATAATACAAGGGTCTTCTGGTTATGTGCAAGATCATCAACACCATAAGAAGCCTGTTCACTTAATATAGAAAGAATATGCTCAATCTCAGACTGTTCTTTTCCTTCCAATTCTTTTAATTCATTATTTAATGTTACAACAGACATTGGTTCAATAAACAGCGTATTTCCAGAAGCAGACTGATCATGGATCATACCTTGGAATGAACTTCTGTACTCTTGCTTGACTGGTATGCAGTAACGCCCATTTCGCATTGTAACGATCGCATCCTGTAATTTATCCTGATTGGATGCAGAGCTTACCAGCGTAGTTAACTGTGTATGAATCTTCTGGTTTGTCTGTTTCATTGCACGACGGATATGTTTTAAAGTAGAAGAGGCATCATCACTGATCTCTTCTTCAGAAATAATACAGCGGCGGATCTCGTGCAGAAGATCATCTAAAGGAACAAGGCTTTCAAAAAGCTCGTCGAGAGAATCTGCTTCAAGATCGTCTTCCATGCGGACTCCGTAAGAAACGGCATTCTTTACAGATTCCAGAACACGAGCGATATCAAGAAGTTCCCCAGTTCCAAGTGTACCTCTCATCTTCAAACGGGCAAGAGAAGGGGAAAGATCACTTACTCCAAAAAAAGACACATTTCCACGTTTATAGATACGTGTCAATGCATCCTGTGTCTGATCCTGAGCGTTTAAGATATCAGCTTCTTCAGTCATTGGTTTTAAATTGGCACACATCAACTTACCTAGTTCGGTTGTTGCGTATCCTGTTAAAATATTTATAATCTTATCAAATTCAAGTGTTTGTAATACTTTCTGATTCATGAAAAATTCCTCATTTACATTAAATTATTGCAACTCACTAAAGAGTTTAACACAGATTGTTTGGACTGTAAATATAGGGAAAATGGCAATTCCAGACGTTAATTTACGAGAACTTAACATAAAAAGCAGTATGATTTTACATTTGACCAGTACAATAGAAATTACATCGTATAGAGATTTGGAGGAAAAGATGAAAACACAGCAGAAGATTTTTATGAACCGGGAACTGTCCTGGCTTAAGTTTAACGAACGCGTATTAGAAGAGGCTGAGAATAGAGAAGTACCACTATGTGAACGATTGACATTTGCATCCATTTACCAGAGCAACTTAGATGAATTCTTTATGGTAAGAGTTGGATCTTTGATCGATCAGATGTTACTTGATAAGAACATGAAAGAAAATAAGACAAAGATGACACCACAGGAACAGATTGATGCGATCATTCCACAGGTACAGAAATTAAATAGAAGAAAAGACAGCGTATATGAGGAGATGATGGATTCTCTGAAAGAACACAACATCCATCTGGTAAATTTTCAAAAAATATCTAAAAAAGAAAGCGAATATTTAAGAGCTTATTTTCAAGCAGAAATCGCGCCATTGATCTCTCCTACGATCATAGGGAAGAGACAGCCATTTCCTTTTTTAAAGAATAAAGAAATCTACGCAGTTGCTGTGTTAGAAACTAAAAATGGAAAAGAAAAATTAGGAATTATCCCATGTGGAAATGAAACGTTTGACAGATTGATCAATATTTCTGGAAAAGATGCTTATATGTTATCAGAAGAAATGATTCTTCACTATGTGCCAAGGATCTTCAAAGGATACCATGTCAAATCAAAAACATTGATCCGAATTACAAGAAATGCAGATATTGATGCAGATTCTATGTATGATGAAGATCTTGATTATCGCGATTTCATGGTGGAACTGATCAAGAAAAGAAAGAAGTTAGCACCAGTCCGAATGGAATTATCAAGAGAGATGGATGGAGAGATCATTGATCTTTTATGTGAGTATCTGGAACTTGAAAGAAAATATGTATTTTATACACAGACACCGTTAGATCTGTCTTTTGTATTTAAGATTCAGGATATTTTAAGAAGAGAGACAGACTTGTTTTTTGAGAAAAGAGTTCCTCAAAGATCACCACAGTTTAACGAAGAAATGCCAATTATGGATCAGATTGAAAAAGAAGATAAGTTACTCTCTTATCCATATGAAAGTATGCGGCCATTTCTAAAAATGCTTCAGGAAGCGGCAGAAGATAAAGATGTTGTTTCAATCAAAATGACATTATATCGTGTCGCAAAGCAGAGTAAGATCATTGCATCTTTGATCGAGGCAGCAGAAAATGGAAAAGATGTCACGATCCTTGTAGAATTAAAGGCTAGATTTGATGAGGAAAATAATATTGAATGGTCCAGACAGTTAGAAGATGCAGGATGCCGCGTGATCTATGGATTAGATGGTTATAAAGTACACTCTAAATTATGTCTGATCACAAGAAAGAAAAAAGGAAAAGTATCTTATATCACACAGATCGGAACAGGAAACTACAATGAAAAGACAAGCAGACTTTATACAGATCTTTCTTTAATGACAGCAAATGTAGATATTGCGTTGGAAGCTGCGGAAGTTTTTCAGGCATTATCTATGGGAGAGACTGTGGAAGAAACGGATCATCTGCTAGTAGCTCCACACTGTCTACAGAATAAAGTGCTCCATATGATCGATCGGGAAATTGAACATGCAAAAGCTGGAGAACCAGCTTATATTGGATTAAAAATGAACTCTTTAACAGACAAAAAGATCATGGAGAAATTAATCAAAGCATCCAAAGCAGGTGTGAAGATTGACATGGTCATTCGAGGAATCTGTTGCCTGATTCCGGGAGTAAAGGGTGAAACAGATAATATTCAAGTAAGAAGTATTGTGGGAAGATACTTAGAACATTCAAGAATCTATATTTTTGGAACGAAGGGCAGAGAAAAAGTTTATATAGCGTCAGCAGATTTTATGACAAGAAATACATTAAGAAGAGTCGAGGTAGCCGTACCGATCTACAATACAGATATTAAAATGCAGGTGATCGAGATGTTTATTACAATGTTAAGTGATAATGTAAAAGTAAGGGAAGAAGATCACAATGGAAATTACAAAATTCCTAAAAATCAGGATACACCACTAAATTCACAGGAATTTTTCTATAAGCAGGCATATTTGAATGCGGAAAATGTAAATTCATAAACAGTTTTGTGCCTTTTGAAATCATGATATTTATAATAAGTAAATTTCACTAGATTTTACAACTAAACTGTGGCATAATAACATAGGTAAAAAATAGAGGATTTAAAAATCGCCAGGAGAGTTGGCTGGCGAAGAACGAATTTAGAAAGGCACAAAGCAATGAGATATATTAGTGATTTGCACGAAGGAGATCAGGTTTCCGAGATTTATTTATGCAAAACAAAATCACCGGGAACATCCAAATTTGGAAAATCATATTATTCCCTGACACTACAAGATAAAACAGGAATGATTGATGGAAAGGTATGGGAACTTACCAATGCGATCGGACATTTCGAGGCGATGGACTACATTTTAGTCAGAGGACAGGTAACAAGTTACCAGGGTTCTAACCAGTTAAACATCCAACAGATCCGTAAAGCTCAGGAAGGTGAGTTTGACATGGCAGATTATATGCCAAGTACTAAGAAGGATATTGATGGGATGTTCAAAGAGCTTCTTGCAATGATCAGCAAGACAAAGAACCAGTATTTAAAACAGTTAGCAGAGAAGATCTTTATAGAGGATAAAAATTTTGCAAGAGAATTTAAAGTACATTCTGCAGCAAAAAGCGTACACCATGGGTATATCGGAGGGCTTTTAGAGCACAGTTTATCTGTAGCGAAAGTTTGTGAAAGCTATGCAAGTCTGTATCCACAGTTAAACAGAGATTTGATCGTAATGTGCGCATTATGGCATGATATGGGGAAAGTCGAAGAATTATCAAGCTTTCCAGAGAATGACTATACAGATGAAGGTCAGTTAGTTGGACACATTGTGATGGGAGCGATCAAATTAGACCGTCTGATCCGTGAGATTCCAGGTTTCCCACCAAAACTTGCAAATGAAGTAAAACACTGTATGTTAGCACATCACGGAGAATTAGAATTTGGTTCTCCAAAGAAACCTGCATTATTAGAAGCAATTGCACTAAGTCAGGCAGATAATTTAGACGCAAAGATGGAAACATTTGCAGAGATCATGGAGAAACAAAAAGAAGATCAGGAATGGTCAGGATTCCAGCGTTTATTAGATACAAGAATCCGTAAGACCTCTATCTAAAAGAATTATAATAAAATAGGATCAATACAACAGTTTAACCAAGAAAAAGATACAGAGGTGCGTATGGAATTTAAAAAAAATCAGATCGTAGAACTCTATATCGATGACATTGGGAACGAAGGAGAGGGCATCGGCCATATAGATGGTTATGCCCTTTTTTTAAAAGATGCAGTCATCGGAGACAAAGTTCGTGCAAAGATCATCAAAACAAAGAAAAATTATGGCTTCGCAAGAGTAGAAGAAGTCATAGAAGCATCCAAAGACAGAGTCAGCCCACGCTGTTCCAAAGCAAGACAGTGCGGAGGATGTACATTACAGCATTTAGCTTATGAAAAGCAGTTAGAATATAAATTTAATAAAGTGAAAAACTGTTTAGAAAGAATTGGAGGCTTAGAAAATATTGAAGAAAAAATGGAACCGATCCTTGGGATGGAAGAACCATTTTACTATCGAAACAAAGCTCAGTTTCCAGTCGGATATGACAAAGAAGGGAATCTTATCACAGGATTTTATGCAGGAAGGACGCATCATATTATTGATTGCACACACTGTATGATTCAACATCCAGTGAACGAACAGATTTTATTAAAAGTCTTGGATTATATGAAGAAAAACAATATTACAGCTTATGACGAAAAGACCCATAAAGGATTGGTCCGCCACATTGTAACAAGAGTCGGATTCAAAACAGGTGAGATCATGGTCTGTCTTGTTGTGAATGGAAGCAAAAAGAATCTGAGAAACTTAGAAATGCTCGTAGATTCCTTAACAGAAGTCGAAGGAATGACAAGTATCTGCATCAATATCAACAAAGAAAAGACAAACAGGATCTTGGGAAGCAAGATTGAAGAAGTATATGGTAAACCATACATTTATGATTATATCGGCAATGTAAAATACCAGATCGGACCACTATCTTTCTTCCAGGTCAATCCAACACAAACAAAAGTATTATACGAAAAAGCTATGGAATACGCAGATTTAAAAGGCGAAGAAACCGTATGGGATCTCTATTGCGGAATCGGAACTATTTCCTTATTCCTAGCTCAGAAAGCAAAGAAAGTTTATGGAGTAGAAATCGTCAAAGAAGCCATCGACGATGCAAGATTAAATGCTAAGATGAATGGCTTTGATAATGCAGAATTCTTCGTAGGAAAAGCAGAAGAAGTACTTCCAAGAGAATACGAGAAAAATGGAGTCTATGCAGACACGATCGTCGTTGACCCACCAAGAAAGGGATGCGACAGTAAACTGTTAGAAACAATGGTGAAAATGGCACCCAAACGAATCGTATATGTAAGCTGTGATCCAGCAACACTAGCCAGAGATTTAAAAGTACTATCAGAACAAGGCTACGAAGTCGAAAAAGTCTGCGCTGTCGACCAATTTAGTCATAGTTCACATGTGGAGACTGTGGTGTTGCTACAAAGGAAGAATATGTAGAAATCCTTGAATATGAAAATGAATAGAGAACTATCAGATAATTGATAGATTATAGGGATACTTGTTAAAAGCAGGTGTCCCTATTTTTATTTTATCTACTTGTAAGTAGTAAGATTGTATGTTAATATATACAATATAGATGTTGGAATCTATTCCAATATAAAAATGGAAAGGAGAAAAGACAATGAAGAAAAGATTATTAGCTACTTTATTTATGGTTTGTTTTATTTTTGTTTTTGCCCCTAAGACGGTACATGCATACTCCTATTACTGGTATGTAAATCCGATAGATACTTTGTATTCGGACATTGCTGAGAAGAAAAACTTCTATCTTGCCGGCAAGGAGAGTAAGTATGCTTACTATTGTCATAATATGGATGAAATTGCGATCCGTGATGGATCAAATCCTACCAGGGGAATACTTTATGATGAGTTTAAAATTATAAGTAAAGGAATGGGTTCCATAGTGTTGCGTATGGACGAAAGAATGTCAGAGCAAAATAGAAATAATATTAAGGAATATGGTTTGAAATTTCAAAAAAAGAAAGGTACGGATAAGCATTTCTATATTTACATTATAAAGCAGGATGTTAAATATTATTTGAACATTGATCGTAATGTAAATAAATTGGGGTTTTCTAAAAACAGCAAAACAGAATGGATCGTAAACCCGGAGCCAAGAAGTAGTTATTTATTTCGAATTGTTGACAATAAAACGGGAGATCTTTTCCTGAATGTAGATGCGAATGGACTTCAAGTTACAACGAATAGCCAGCCGCTATATCTTTATCATGCAGAGGATCTTGTGGAAAATACATATACAATACATGATAAAGAAGTCGAGTATAAACATTCAGATAAGCTTCCACAGCCTAAATATAAAGAATACAAAACTTTTTATTCCTATACAAAAAAGCCGTTAGCACAGCTGCAGAAACAGTGGGGATATGTTTACAGACAGATACTGGATATGATACCAGATGAGGACTATACAAGTTATAAAGTAGGTGAAAATCCAGGATTTGATTACGATCCACCGAATGAGAAAAAAGAAGTATATGCAAATTACTATAATAAGGCCAATATTAAGTTAAAATGGAATATTAAGCCGACGGATAAAGACATAATAACTTATAATCAAAGAGACTATAACGGAGCTACAAAGCAGATCACAGGTCAGGATATAGAATTTGATGTGCCAGAAGGTGGTTGGATTTCGTTAGAATTTCCTAGCGTATACGATAGTGGAAAGTATTATAAAGTTACATCTGTAAAAGAGAATGGTACGGAGTTGAAAGTTACAAGAATGGACGGTGTGGAAAAAGAAAATGAACGAGGGCCATTTCCAGATTCCTATTATTTTGACACTGTAAATAAAGATGCAACCTATGAAATTACAATCGAAGCATCCTATCCGGAAGTAAAGAATTTTTACTATAATCTTTATGTGAAACGAGGAGATTTTGACAGCTACAGTAATGAAGGAATGATTACAAATCTTACGGATAGTAAAGTACAGCTTCTGACAACAACAAAAGAACTTGACGGTGGAGTGTTAAGGGATCCCTTTATTATTCTTCCATTTGGTTATAGAGATTATGAAAAACAGCATAGCATTAGCTACAAGTATGAGTATTACAGGGTGAAAGATGGAAAAGATACTCGCTTGGATCTTACGGGAAACAGTGTTTCAGTTGATTTAAAGGATATTTTTGCAAATATAAAAGATGAAAAACAAGTGAAAGTTTATGCGGTAGTAACGAAGACCCGAAAAGAAGATGGAGCATTTAAAACCTTTAAAACAGAAGATGTAACCATTACGTGCAAATATGAGGGTGGAGACTTTGGTATTGATATAGCAAATGCAGATACGATACATCAAATACAGAGTAACCGAATTGTCGTTTTAATGAAAAAAACAAATGAAAATAACGAAGCGGCAAGTTGTGAGATTAAGAGAGAGGGCGATGAGGATTATACTAAGATAGAGAAAGCAGGAAACGGTTTTCCTTATGTTATTACGCAGAATGGAACTTATACGATTCGCTTAACGGATAAGTTTGGAAAGTCAGCCACGACAACATTAGAATATAAAAATATTAAAAAAGATATGACTGCACCAGAAATTAGTGGAGTTGAAGATGGAAAGACGTATTGTCTTACTCGAACGATCACTGTGATCGACGAGCATTTAAGAGATGTAAAAGTGAATGGAAAACGTATTGAATTAGATGAAAATAATCAGTATGTACTTTCCGGAAGCGGTAAACAGGTTATAACTGCTACTGACGATTATGATAATGTTACAGAGATTATAGTAACCATCAATGATCACCATACCGGAGGGAAAGCAACTTGTAAAGCAAAAGCGATTTGTGATATTTGCAAAATGGAATATGGGGAATTAGATTCTGCCAATCATGTGGAAAAGGTAAAATGGATCATAACACCAACAACACATGAACAGAGATATAGCTGTTGTAACGCTATTGCCGTAAAAAAGGCAGCACATCAGTGGAAAGATGGTAAATGTACGGAATGTGGTATGCAGATTTCGATTGAAAAGCCAAGTATTACAGCAAAATCCACCAATGGAACTACGATAATTCGTTGGAAGAAAGTGATCAATGCATCAGGATATAAGGTGTATCGAGCAAAAAAGAAAAAAGGTAAATATGAGTTGTTGAATACAACAGAAGCTCTTAGTTATTCTGATTCTTCAATAATAGGTGGTCGAAACTATTATTATAAAGTGGCGGCTTATTATAAAAATGAGTCAACAACAATCAATGGAGAAGCCAGTGATGTTGTATTACAGGTAGGCACATTAAAGAAAGTATCTTTAAGGGTGAAAAACAAAAAGAAATCAACGGCAAGTTTATCCTGGAAAAAAGTAGCTGGAGCAAAAAAATATCAAATTTATAGAGCGACCAGAAAAAAGGGTAAATATAGTAAAATTGCAACAACGAAAAAACTTACCTATAAAAATACTTCACTTAGTAAGAAAAAAACTTATTATTATAAAGTAAGGGCTTACTATGTAAAAGCTGGTAAAAACATTTATGGAAGTTATTCAAATGCAAAATCTATAAAAATCACCAAATAAAAAGTTTACAGTCATTAACCTTGCAATTCAAAGAAAAATGGAATATATTAGAACACATATTGAAATAGTTAGAAGGGTGAAAAATGGCTAGTAGATACGAAAAAGAAGATTCAAAAAGAAGAATTTTATCTGCTTGTGTGCAGTTGTTTATTGAAAAGGGATATCAAAAGACAACCACAGTTGAAATTTTAAAAAAAGCTGGTGTAACACCGAGTACATTTTATAATATTTATCATACGAAAGGGAGTATTTTAACCGAACTTACAGAATTTATGTTTGGCAACCAATTTAATATTTCAGGTAAGATAGTGGGAGAGAGTACAAATCCAGTATTATTATATGCAGTAGAAACTTGCCTTCAGCTCACGCTTGCAGAATTAAATGAAAATTTAAGAGAAATTTACGTAGAAGCGTATACTGTACCTGAAAATATAGAACTTATTCATAAAAAAACAGCAGTACAACTGCAAAAGATTTTTGCTTCGTATTTACCAGGTTATAGTGCCAGTGATTTTTATGAAATGGAGATTGGTACTGCTGCGTTTATGAGAGGTTATATGGCAAGACCTTGCGATATGTATTTTACATTAGAACGTAAGCTGGCACGATTCCTTTCAATGAGTCTATCTGTGTTTAAAGTGCCACAAGAAGAACAAGAAGCTATTTTATCTTATATAGAGAACTTAAATATTCGTGAAATTGCAAATAAGGTAATGCAGCAGCTTTTTGTAACATTAGAGATGAAATATGAGTTTACATTAACAAATTAAGAAAAAGTGAAGGGGATCACTGTTCAGGGGTTAGCTGGATATGAAACAACCGATGGTATAAACTGATAACAGTCAAAGCCATCGGTTTTCAGTTTTTGTAGCGGCAGACAGGAAATTATAATAAATACTCATACATGACCAACACTACTTACAGATCACAACTTGAAATTCTCTCGATCTGCAAGTATACAATTAATAATATAAGCAATTCCATCACGAGTATTCGCACGTGTCTGGTAAACACAGATATTGCGGATCATATCACAAGCATTCTCCATAGCAACGGAATGAATACCAGGGATAGATAACATAGAATAATCATTTTCACTGTCACCGATCGCGATGATCTCTTCTGGTTTTAATCCATCTTTTTTTGCATAATCTAGTAAAGAGCTTCCCTTCTGAGCATTGATAGAAGTAATCTCAATATCCGTTGGAACCGTAGATACAACAGCAAGTCCCGGAATCTTTTCGAGTTCTACACGTAGTTTCTTTAGGGATTCATGATCTGGAGAATTTGATGTGATCTTTAGGATACGGTGGTCACTGTTTAGTAATGGTTCCTGACCATCAACAAAGATAACATCATCGACTAATTCGCGGTAATCATTTAAAGTATATTTCATATCTGGGTGATTGACCTGAATGGCAGGAATGAATACATCTCTTGTATAAATTTCACGTTCTTCTAATGGAAGAAGAGAAATGCGGCCTTCTGTTGTAAACAATGCAGGTTCCATTCCGTATTTATTAAATGCATCAAAAATGGTGCGGACAGTTTCTTTGTCAAGAATATGCTCGAATAAAAGATTTCCATCTTTATCAAAAGCACAAGCTCCATTACTGCAGATTAAGTCGCATTTTAATCCGGCTGCTTCCACAAGACCGCGTGCATTTGGATATTCACGTCCTGTGTTGATAATAAAATTGATACCATTTTCCTGAGCTCTTTTGATCGCTTCGACATTGATCGGGGTAATCTGACGATAGCTGTCAAGAAGAGTACCATCCATATCGGATGAAATTAATTTAATCATGTGATAGCCTCCTGTATTGGGTGTAATTTCTTCTCATCTTTATAGTATCACAATTGGAATAGATAAAACATTCCAAATTGTTTTAAAATATATTTCAATGATCATTGTCTGGAAAGAATCTGTTCTAGCACGATCGCAACGCCGTCATGATCGTTATCAGCTGTATGATGCAGACAGATCTCCTGAATGATATCATCTGCATTTCCCATAGCAATGCTTTCGATATAAGGAAGTCCAAGCATAGAATAATCATTTTCACTGTCACCGATAACCATGGTATCTTTCAGTGAAATCTGATATTTCTCAGTATAAAAATGAACGGCTGCACCTTTTAATGCATTTACAGCTGTGATATCGAGACGATATGGACTCTGATGGGATACTGCAAAGTGTGGGACCTGCGTATGAAGGCTGTTTGTAAGCTGTTCAAGTTTCTGCTGGTCTAAGGACTGTGTCGTGATTTTAATGATCTGTGGATTCTCAGAAAGAAGAAGTTGTCCATTATCATAAAAATGAGCATTTTCAAGTCGTTCACAGATATAAGACTCTTCGTCTAGTATGTGGCTTGGAAATTCTTCTCTCAAAGCGGGAACAACTTCAGAAGACAGATAATTTGCATATCCTTCCTTGGAACCCAAGACACATAATCCACGAGTACTGTGGATCTCATAAAAAGTACGACAGGAACCGAAGATCCGCAGCATCTCAGGGATACGTTTGGTTGGAATATAAGAAGCATGCAGCTGGTGCCCAGAAGTATCAAAGATGCAGGAACCGCCAAAACATGCGATATCACATGGAATCTCGTATGTATCGAGGATCTTTTTGGCATCAAAATAATTCTGTTCCGTATTGATCAAAAGACGGAGTCCCTTTCTTTGAATTTGTTTGATCGCACGGAGTGTACGATCACTGATTTGTTGTTTGCTGTTAAGCAGTGTTCCGTCAAGATCAGAAACGATCAGCTTTATCATCTTGCCGTCCTCCTTTGTTTTCTAATTATATCTAGGTTAATCGTAACATAAAAAAGCATAAAAATATAGTAGAAAACAGGGTTGAGGCAAAAAGTTGATTTGTGTATAATATGATGTAAGTGTCAATAAGTATAAATTGCGTTTGTGCTTGCACAAATAAGTATAAATTCTCAGAGGTAACGACAGATGAAAGATTATGTTGCATTTGATCTGGAGACAACGGGGTTATCCCCAGATTCAGATCAGATTATTGAAATTGGAGCTGTTAAGATCAGAGATGGGAAGATCAGTGGAAAGTATAACTGTATCATTCATCCAGAGATCGAAGTCAGTGATTTTATCATCAATTTAACAGGAATCAGCAGGGATATGTTAAGGAAGGGAATTCCACTGAAAGAAGGTGTTGAGGAATTTTTGGAATTTAGCAGGAATCTTCCGGTTCTTGGACATAACGTCATGTTTGACTATAAGTTTATGAAGATGGCAGCAGCTTCATTTAAGTATCCGTTTGAGAAAACAGGAGTTGACACGCTAAAAGTAGCAAGGAAGTTATTAATTGGACTTGAAAATAAGAAGCTGGAGACACTCTGTGCTCATTATCATTATGTGAATCAGGCAGCACACCGTGCTTACGATGATGCATTGGCAACAGCTGTTGTGTTTGAGCAGATGAAGAAAGAATTTCCAACAGAAGAGGAAATCTTTCAGCCACAGCAGCTTCAATTCAAGGTAAAGAAAGAACGTCCGGCTACATCAAAACAAAAGAAGTATCTAGAGAATCTGATGAAATATCATGCGATAGGGGAGTGCTTAGATATTGATCAGATGACACAGAGAGAAGCATCAAAGAAGATTGATCATATTATATTGAATTATGGAGTGATGAAGAAATGAAAAAGAAAAGATTTTTTGTATCTGTTATTGCGATTCTTCTGATCATTGTGATGGTTGGAACAATGGTAGCAGGATATTTGATGATGTAAGAATGAATTTGGAGAGGAAGAAGGAAGAGACGATGAAGAAAAAAATTATCATTGCGGTCGCAGTGATCGTTATTTTGGCAGCAGGTGGAACTTTCTACCTAAACCATAAGGTGAGCAGTGCAGTAAAAGATGGAAAGATCATAAAAGGGGTTTCATGTGAGGGAATTTCTATCGGCGGAATGACAAGATCAGAAGCAAAAGATGCGATCGAATCTCATATGAAGGAGATTCATCAGGAAAAGATCACACTTTATGTAGACGATGAAAGATCAAGTGCCAAGATCGAAGATCTTGGAGCATTCGCTGAGGCAGACAAGACAGTGGAAGAAGCTTATGCACTTGGAAGAAGCGGAAGTATTTTTACAAAGTATTCCGATGTAAAAGAGAAGAAACATAAACTTCCGGTTTATCGCAAATATGATAAAGCGAAGTTTGAGAAGAATGTAAAAAAAGCAACAAAGAAGATTGTTTCAGAACCAAGAAATGCAAGTGTGAAACGTAAGGATGGCAAATTTGTCGTGATCAAAGAAAAGACAGGTTATACATTAAATATGAATGAAACATTTGCGAATTTCAAAAAAGCAGTTGAAGCTGGAAAACATCAATTTGAATTAGATGTTGTAAAGAAAAAAGCAAAATATACATCAAAAGATATGGCAGAGATCAAAGATGTACTTGGAACTTATACAACAGAATATGGAGGATCTCCATATGGACGTAAAGTAAATGTTGCCAATGGTGCAAGTAAGATCAATGGAAGCATGGTTTATCCAGGAGAGACATTATCTGTATATAAAACTGTATCACCATTTACAAAGGAAAATGGATATGCACTTGCAGGTTCCTATGAAAATGGACAGACGGTTCAGACATATGGTGGTGGAATCTGTCAGGTGTCTACTACTTTATATAATGCAGTTATCCGTGCAGAATTAAAGATCGTAGAACGTTTTCCACATTCCATGACCGTACATTATGTACCAAGATCTGCAGATGCAGCGATCGCAGGAACTCATAAAGATATGAAGTTTAAGAATACATTTAATACTCCAATCTATATTGAAGGAAAAGCAAATGGTTCAACGATCACATTTACGGTCTATGGAAAGAAAAAAGATCCAAAACGTACGGTAGGATTCTTATCTGAGACAACACAGGTAAAAGAAAGTTCTGAAAGTACAGTTAGCGATAATACGCTTGCCGAAGGACAGAAAGTTTTGGAAAGCTATGGACATACAGGATACAGTGCAAGACTTTGGAAGATCGTGAAGATCAATGGTAAACAGGTATCCAAAAAGGTATTTAATACTTCCACATATATGTCAACACCAACGGTTTATCGTGTAGGAACAAAGAAAGCGGAAGATAAAAAAGACGATAAAAAGGATAAGAAAAAAGATTCAAAAGAAACAACAGCACAGAAGTCTGAGACAACAACAGCAGCACAGAAATCTACAACGGCAGCACAGAAGTCTACAACAGCGAAGAGATCAGCGGCTGTGAAATCTCAGGGAAGCACAGGAAATTAAGGATGAAAATAGGAAAATTATCAGAATCTGCATTGCAGAAAGTTGTGTTTGAGCAATTGCATACAAGGAGAGATGAAGTCTTAGTAGGACCTGGAATCGGGGAAGATTGTGCGGCATTGAAACTTCAGGAAGGAGAAGTATTTGTCACATCAACAGATCCGATCACAGGCACGGTAAAAGAGATCGGACGTCTGGCAGTTCATGTAACTGCCAACGATCTTGCATCCGCAGGAGCTGAGACGATCGGACTTATGGTGACAGTACTTCTGCCACCAATGATCAAGGAAGCACAGATCAAGAAGATGATGCAGCAGATCAATGCAGAGTGCGAGAAATTAAATATCATGGTATTAGGTGGTCATACAGAGATTACAGCAGCAGTTACGCAGCCAGTGTTATCCGTGACAGGAATCGGAAAAGTGAAAGAAGATGAATTGATCTTGTCTAGTGGGGCGAAACCAGGTCAGGATATCGTAGTCACAAAATATCTTGGTATGGAAGGAACGGGAATCATCGCAAATGAAAAAGAAGACGAGTTAAAAGAATGGTTTTCTGATACATTTATTGATGATGCAAAGGCATTTCTAGAGGATATCTCTGTTGTGCCAGAAGGTCTGATCGCCAGAAAATATGCGTCTTGTATGCATGATATCACAGAAAGCGGAGTTTATGGTGCTTTATGGGAGATTTCCAAAGCATCTGGTGTCGGGGTGGAAGTTTGTATCGAAGATATTCCATTAAGACAACATACGATCGAATTTTGTGAACGATATGATCTGAATCCATATCAGTTGATTTCAAGTGGATCTATGCTGATCACAACAGATCATGGAAGAACATTAGTCAATGAACTGGAACAGGCAGGCATCAAAGCAACCATTATTGGTCATACAACAGATTCCAGAGATAAAGTAATCTATCGTCAGGGAAAGGCAGCGAATCTGGAGGCACCTAGACAGGACGAGTTATATAAAATATATTCTGAAAATAATCGCAGATAATTTTCAGAGAGAAAAATGGAGGAAACAGTATGAACACAGAATTAAGAGAACTGATTTTAAAATTGATCGAGAAAAACAGTCGTTTAGCGATCCATGATCTGGCGGTGATGCTAGATGTCGCGGAGACGGAAGTCGCCAATGAGATCGCAGATATGGAAAAAGAACATATCATCTGTGGGTATCATACTTTGATCAACTGGGACAATACAAGCAAGGATCAACTGACAGCGATGATCGAGGTAAAAGTAACACCACAAAGAGGTCAGGGATTCGACCGCATTGCAGAACGTATTTATAATTTTCCAGAAGTAAAAGCCGTTTATCTGATGTCTGGGGGATATGATTTCATGGTTATGTTAGAAGGAAAGACGATGAAAGAGATCTCTATGTTCACATCATCCAAATTAGCACCACTGGAATCTGTTGTCAGTACAGTAACACATTTTGTATTGAAGAAATATAAAGATCATGGAACTGTTCTTGAAGCAAAGAAAGTGGATGAGAGACAGGCGGTGACTCCATAATGAGAGATTTTTTATCAAAGAGAGTTGTAAGTCTGGAACCATCAGGAATCCGCAAGTTTTTTGACATTGTAAGCGAGATGCCAGATGCCATTTCCTTAGGTGTGGGGGAACCGGATTTTGATACACCATGGAGAGTCAGGGAAGAAGGAATTTACTCATTGGAGCGAGGCAGAACCTTTTATACATCGAATGCAGGGTTAAAGGAGCTGCGCTATGAGATCAGTGAATATTTAGAAAGAAAATACGAATTGGTCTATGATCCAAATCATGAGATCACAGTGACCGTTGGCGGGAGTGAAGGGATTGATATTGCGATGCGTACAATCCTTGATCCAGGAGATGAAGTCATCGTTGTACAGCCATGTTTCGTTTCTTATGTGGCATGTGTTGTTATGGCAGGTGGAACTCCTGTGATCGTAAGTCTTAAGGAAGAAGATAAATTTAAGCTTAAAAAAGAGCAGTTAGAAGCTGCTGTTACAGATAAAACAAAAGCAATGATCATTTCATTTCCAAACAATCCAACGGGTGCGATCATGACAAAAGAAGAGTTAGAACCGATCGCAGAGTTTGCAAAAGAACATGATATTGTTGTAATTTCTGATGAGATTTATTCAGAACTTACCTATGGAAGAGATCACGTCAGTATCGCATCCTTGCCAGAGATGAAAGACAGATCGATCGTGATCAATGGATTTTCCAAGGCATTTGCAATGACTGGATGGAGACTTGGTTATGTTGCAGCACCAAGGTACATGATGAAACAGATGGTCAAGGTTCATCAGTTCTGTATCATGGCAGCGCCGACGACTAGTCAGTATGCAGCAATCGAAGCGATGCGTTCCTGTGATGATGAAGTCGAAGAGATGAGGACTGCATACAATCAGCGCAGACGATTTTTGGTACATGAGTTTCAACGAATGGGAATCGAATGTTTTGAACCAGAAGGTGCCTTTTACATCTTTCCATCTATTAAGAAATTTGGCATGACATCTGAAGAATTTGCAACAAAACTGTTAAATGAAGAGAAAGTAGCAATCGTTCCTGGATCTGCCTTCGGAGCCTGTGGAGAAGGATATCTCAGAGTTTCCTATGCATATTCCATTGAAGAACTAAAAGAAGCTTTAGGGCGTCTGGAACGATTTATCAATCATCTTCCAAAGAAGCAATAGATAAAAAGTTAAGAGATTGGAGAGTTAATAATGCTTCACATAGTATTACATGAGCCGGAGATGCCGGCAAACACTGGAAATATCGGAAGAACCTGCGTGGCATGCGGTGCTGTTCTGCATCTGATCGAACCACTAGGATTTCGTTTAAACGAAAAGATGATCAAGAGAGCCGGTCTTGATTATTGGGATAAATTAGATGTACGTACATATATCAATTTTGAGGATTTTCTAGAGAAGAACAATGATCCCAAGATTTACATGGCAACAACAAAAGCAAAACATGTATATTCGGCACCAGCATATGAAGATGACGAAGATGTATATATCATGTTTGGAAAAGAAAGCGCTGGAATTCCAGAAGAAATCTTATTGAATTATGAAGAAACTTCTATAAGAATCCCAATGCTGCCACATATCCGGTCATTAAATTTATCTAACTCTGTAGCGATCGTTGCCTATGAAGTGCTGAGACATCAGGGATTTAAGGCATTTCAGATGGAAGGACAGCTGCATCACTATAAATGGTAGAATGATAATAGAAGGAACTGCAAATGGATCATGCAGTTCCTTTTTTGACATAATAATATTCAAGTGGCAAATATTTTAACAAGAATATAGCAAGAATTCTCCTTCCTCTGCAGGTGGGAGATGAATTGCGCAAAAACGAAAAAAGAACACTTGTTCGATAATATAATCTATGGTATAATAGAATCATGACATTGAGCATGTGCATGTAATGTTCCGTGCGCAGCTGAGAACAGAACGTAGTAAATTTATCAATGCTTATAAAAGTGCCAGTAGCAGGCACTACAGTAGAAGTAATCCGTCAATACATTGAAACCCAGGGAGAGAAAAAGTATTGAACATAGCATATCGTTTCCGAATCTATCCGACAGAAGAACAGAAGATACTTCTTGGCAAAACATTTGGCTGTTGTCGTTTTCTATACAATCAGATGCTTGATGATAAGATTCGAGAGTATGAAAAGACAAAGAAAATGTTAAAAAACACACCGGCCATGTATAAAAGGGAATATCCATTTCTGAAAGAAGTAGATTCGCTGGCACTGGCAAATGTCCAGCTTCATCTGGAAAAGGCATATAAGAATTTTTTTCGGGATCCCAAGACTGGATTTCCAAGATTCAAGTCAAAACATCATT